>Ga0075423_10004406_pt1 | contig 13071 bp, 10 predicted proteins | sample SoiMethybrSBSTD2_FD_80114 | JGI IMG/M metagenome (GOLD analysis project Ga0075423, IMG submission 80114) | Bulk soil microbial communities from a Populus tree surrounding site in Tennessee, USA - Soil MetaG P. TD hybrid SBSTD2 | ecosystem: Environmental > Terrestrial > Soil > Tree plantation...
CTCGCCAACACCGGAGCCTTCCGAATCGCCCACGCCCGACGACGAGCAAAGTGAGCCGGGTCACCCTGCCGCTCAGTCGTCCGACACGCCGGACACCACGCCAACTGAGCAGAAATCCACTCCTGAGGATGGGAACCGCTGATGGTTGCGCCGTTCGATGGCCCTGGACCGCTCGTCGTGCAATCCGACCGTACGCTGCTCCTCGAAGTTGATCATCCGGCGGCTGATGCCTGTCGGATCGCCATCGCGCCGTTCGCCGAGCTGGAGCGGGCGCCGGAGCACATTCACACCTACCGGTTGACCCCACTTGGGCTCTGGAACGCCCGCGCTGCCGGTCATGACGCCGAGCAGGTGGTCGATACGCTGCTCACCTACAGCCGCTACCCGGTGCCGAATGCGCTGCTGGTGGACGTCGCCGAAACGATGGACCGCTACGGTCGGCTGCGGATCGAGAAGCACCCGACGCACGGACTGATCTTGGTCAGCAGCGATCGTGCGGTGCTCACCGAAGTGCTGCGCAGCACCAAGATCAAGGGACTGATCGGTGGCCGGATCGATGAGGACACCGTGGTGGTGCACCCGTCCGAGCGCGGGCACCTGAAGCAGATCCTGCTCAAGGTTGGCTGGCCCGCCGAGGACCTGGCCGGCTACGTCGATGGAGAGGCGCACGCGATCAGCCTCAACCAGCGCGGGTGGACTCTGCGTCCCTACCAGGGTCAGGCCGCGGACTCCTTCTGGCATGGGGGATCCGGTGTCGTCGTACTGCCTTGCGGTGCGGGAAAGACGATCGTCGGCGCTGCCGCGATGGCTCGGGCCAGAGCCACCACGTTGATCTTGGTCACGAATACGGTTGCGGCGCGACAGTGGCGTGACGAGTTGATCAAGCGAACGACCCTGACTGCCGATGAGATCGGCGAGTACTCCGGTGCGAAGAAGCAGATCCGGCCGGTCACCATTGCGACATACCAGGTGATCACCACCAGGCGCGGCGGGATCCATCCGCATCTCGAGCTGCTCGACGCCCGTGACTGGGGCTTGATCATTTACGACGAGGTGCATCTGTTGCCGGCACCGGTCTTTCGGATGACGGCCGGGCTTCAGGCACGCCGCCGGCTTGGTCTGACGGCCACATTGGTACGTGAGGACGGCCGTGAAGGCGACGTCTTCTCACTGATCGGCCCGAAGCGCTACGACGCGCCGTGGAAGGACATCGAGGCTCAGGGGTACATCGCACCCGCCGATTGCATCGAGGTCAGGGTCACCCTCAACGAAGCCGAGCGGATGGCGTACGCGGTAGCTGAGCCGGACCAAAAGTATCGGCTGGCATCTACGGCGGAATCCAAAACCGGGATCATCGTGGAGCTGGTCTCCAAGCATCGGGGCACGCCGACGCTGGTGATTGGGCAATACGTTGATCAACTTGAGGATCTTGCTGCCCGGCTGGACGCGCCGTTGATCACTGGCGGGACGACGGTACGGCGCCGCGAGCAGCTCTATGACGCGTTCCGATCCGGCGAAATCGAACTGCTCGTGGTGAGCAAGGTTGCGAACTTCTCCATCGACCTACCGTCCGCTCAGATCGCGGTCCAGGTTTCGGGTGCCTTCGGCTCCCGCCAGGAGGAAGCGCAGCGGCTCGGCCGACTGCTACGCCCCAAGTCGGAAGGGATCACCGCGCGCCTTTACGCCGTCGTCGCTCGCGACACCGTGGACACCGACTTCGCGGCCCATCGGCAGCGATTCCTCGCCGAGCAGGGATACGGCTACCGCATCATGGACGCCGAGGACGCCCTCGCCGCGGAATAGTCGGGAAGCACCCGCCCTTACCTCTTCGAGAATCGCACGTGCTCCTTGCCTCCTCGAGAAATGCACGTGCACGTTCGTTCCTCTCACGATGCACGCGTTGCAACGTATGCAGCGTGCAGGCAACGAACGTGCACGTGCGATTCAAACCATGACCCGTACGCTCGGAGAGCGTGGAGGCACCATGGCCGACGATCCCGTCAGAAGACGGACCCGACGAGCTGCCGAGCGAATCGAGCGGCAACGCCGCAACGGCTCATCGCTCGGACCGGCAGGAGTCGGCATGAGCGTCTTCTCTGAGGCTGAGATCGGGTACCTGCAAAGCAAGACGATGGGTGCAATCGAGATCCGCGGCGACGCCGAGCCGCACTTCAAGAGCGCAAGGTCGGCCTACGCCTCATCCAGAACTGTGGACTCCTCCTGAGTCCCGAGATCAATGGGCCAGGTGTCTGGCCGGCCGGCCAGTGACCAAAGCTCGACCAGCTCGTGAGGCCAGATCCATTCGTCGCTGTGTCGTAGGTCGTCATGGGTCCACCACCGATATCCGAGCAGAGTGAGCTGCTCATCAGCAGTGTGGGCGGAGACATCCACCTCGAACGGCGACACTATGGCCAGGAAGAACGACTCGTCCTGTTCGATCACCAGGTCGGAGTAGCCGTGGACGACATGCCGCTTGGCGATCGGTCCCTGCAGCTCGCTCTCCGTCAGCCGATAGCCGGTCTCCTCTGCCACCTCGCGCAGCGCCGCATGGACCTCGCTCTCTCCGTCGTCTATCCCACCTCCCGGAGTGGTCCACCAGCTGGTGCCGGGAACCCCTGGGTCGCTGTCCTCGAACAACAACGTGCGGTCACTGTTGATCAGGATCACGCGTACGGTCGCCCGAGATTTGCGTGGGCGGTCCGCCGGGTCGGAAACCGGCATGTAGCTGCGCTCGGTATCGGAGGAAGACACGGCCTACACCTTACGAGCACGCTTGTTTGCGCCCAGCCGCACCCCGATGGCCTCCGAAAACCCGTGGACTTCTCAGCTACCCAGCCGGTAGCGTGACTCCTCGCTCCTCATGCCCACCGATCCAGCATCGGAGCCCTTCGCATGCTTGAAACCTCGGTCGACATCCTGGCGCGTGAACGCATCCATCTCGCGGACTCGCGCGCCGCGCTCGAGCGAATGCGGCAGCACACAGCCAGTCTCGAGGCTTTCGGAGGCGACCACGTATCGACGGAGCACCTCAAGCAGGCGCTCTATCGCCGTATGAAGGCCCTCGAGGACGATCCGACCGTCCCTCTCTTCTTCGGCCGGCTGGACTATGACGCCAGCCTCGGCGCCGAGCAAGACGAGACTTTGTACATCGGCCGGCGGCACGTCACCGGCGAAGCAGGTGGCGAGCCGCTGGTGATCGACTGGCGCGCGGGTATGTCGCGGCCGTTCTACCAGGCTCGTCCCGGGCAGCCGATGGGAGTACGACTGCGCCGGCGCTTCGGATTCTCACATGGCCAGCTGACCGCGTACGAGGACGAGCGTCTGACCGAGCCGGGAGCAGTAGGCCACTCCGACATCATGGAGTCCGAGATCGAGCGCCCCCGAACCGGCCCGATGCGCGACATCGTGGCCACCATCCAGCCGGAGCAGGACAGCATCGTACGGGCGGGCTTGAGCCAGTCGCTTTGCGTCCAGGGAGCACCCGGCACGGGAAAGACCGCCATCGGCCTGCACCGCGCCGCCTATCTGCTCTATGCGTTCCGTGATCAACTGGCCCGCTCCGGGGTGCTGGTGGTCGGGCCCAACGAGAGCTTTCTGTCCTACATCGCCGACGTGCTCCCGGCCCTCGGCGAAATCGATGCCGCGCAGACCACGGTGACATCGCTTGTCTGCGAGACGAACAAGATCGCCGTCCGCGGACTCGACAGCGTTCCGGCGGCGTTGATCAAGGGCGACGCCCGGATGGCTGAGGTGCTGCACCGAGCGGTTTGGAGCCATCTCGGCACGCCCACAACGCCATTGGTGGTGCCGCGTGGCGCCTATCAGTGGCGGGTCGGTGCGTATCTGACAGCCGAGGTCGTCGATGAACTGCGGCAGCGCGGCGTCCGCTACGGCGCCGGCCGAGCCATGCTGCCGCAGCGGCTGGCACACCAGGTACTGCTCCGGATGGAGGCGTCCGGCGACTCTCCCGACGATCGAGTGCAGGACGCAGTTGCCCGAAGCAAACCGGTACGCGCCTACGCAGACGCGATCTGGCCGACCCTCAATCCGCTCAAGCTGATCATGAGGTTGTTGACCGACGCCGAATTCCTCGCGGCCGCTGCCCACGGCATTCTCAGCGCGGATGAGCAGCAGCTGATCATGATGGTCGGCCCGCCTCGCTCAGTGGGTGCGGCGCACTGGTCCCAGGCTGACGTGATCTTGATCGATGAGGCGGCGGATCTGCTGCAGCGTACCCCGAGCCGCGGTCATGTCATTCTCGACGAAGCCCAGGACCTGTCGCCGATGATGTTGCGGGCAGTCGGACGTCGAGCTAGCACCGGCTCGGTCACCGTACTTGGTGATCTTGCGCAGGCCACGACCCCGTGGGCGACCGGCTCGTGGCGGGAGACCCTGGCCCATCTCGGCCATCCTGACGCCATCGTCGAGGAGCTGGTGGCCGGCTTCCGGGTGCCTGGATCAGTGATCGATTTCGCGGCCCGGCTGCTGCCACAGATCGCGCCTGCGCTCAAGCCACCCCACTCAGTACGACGCCACCGTGGCGAGCTCGACCTGCGCCCCACGTCAAGAATCAGTGAAGAGCTGGTCGATGCTGTCAGGCAGGCGATGCGCAACGAGGGCACTCTGGGGGTGATCGTGGCTGACGCTGCAGCGCCTCGAATCCGGAGATTGCTGGAGCGCCATCAGGTTAGCTATGACGCACTCGGTGAGAGCGCCGAGATCTTCGACGCCGGCGCGAATGTGCCGGGCTCAGATCCGAGCGTCGCTCCGCATCTCAAGCCGATCCTCGTTCCTGCTGCGCTTGCCAAGGGCCTGGAGTTTGATCATGTCGTGCTGGTCGAGCCAGCCGACATCGTCGCAGGCGAACCCGATCAGGTAACCGGATTGCGCCGGCTCTACGTCTGTTTGACCCGGGCGGTGACGTCGCTCGTTGTGGTATACGCCGCCGAGCTACCGGCCACCCTCGCAGCCTGAGTGGCGGCCAGCTCAGCCGTACGAGGGAGGCTCCGTCAATGGCAGCCTGACCTGGAATCGGGTGTCGCCGGGATGTGAAACAACCCGCAAGTCGCCACCATGGCGCTGGGTGATCACCCGGTAGGAGATGTCCAGCCCGAGGCCGGTCCCCTGCCCGACCGGCTTGGTGGTGAAGAAGGGCTCGAAGATCTTCTGCTGCATCTCGGCCGGTATGCCGACGCCGGTGTCGCAGATCTCCACCAGGACCCAGCCGTCCTCCCGCGCCGTCCGCACGGTGAGCGTCCCGCCGTCCGGCATGGCATAGATGGCGTTGTCGATCAGGTTCGTCCACACCTGGTTCAGCTCCGCCGGATGCGCCGGTATCGTCGGCAACGAGGGGTCGAAATCCTTGACAACGGTGATATTGCCTCGTTCGTTGATCTTGTGGCTGAGCATCACCAGAGTGCTCTTCAGCCCATCCCGGACATCGATGTCTTGATGTGCCGCCCGATCCAGTTGGGAATACTGCTTGGCCGCTGCGACCAGGTGTGAGATCCGGCCGGTGGAGTCCTCGATCTCTCCCATGAGTTGTTCGATCTCCAGCGCATAGGTAACCCAGTGGAGACCGTCGGCGAGCAACACCGGTACGGTCTCAGCCACTTCGTCGAGCCACTCGGAATCAACGCCGGCGGCGACCAGCGTAGGTGCAAGATCCCACGCATCGTCGATGCCATGATCATCAAGCCAGGCAGAGATCTCGTCCTCAGCCTCGCTGACCTCAACAGGTGACAGCTTTTCGGCCTTAGCCATCTTCTCTACGGCGACTTCCTGGAGATCAGTAAGCGCTACCAGAGCCTTGGGGTCGACGTCCGCGGTCGCCAGGTGTACGAGCTTGCGCCGGATCTTGCTGACCAGTTCCCGCAGTGACGCGGTGGCGCGTACGGCAGCCGCCGCCGGATTGTTCAGCTCATGGGTAAGTCCCGCCGACAAGCGGCCGAGCGACAGCAGTCGCTCCCGCTGCCCGATGATGGCCTGGCTCGATTGAAAACCCATGGTGAGGCCCTCGATCAGGTGCATCGCCATCGGGAACCACTGGCGGAACTTATCCCCGAACTCCGCAGCACCGATGACCCAGAAATCGCAGTCCGTCACGGCTCGTGCAGAGGCCCAGTACGGCAGTTCAGCCATACCTTTGACGAACGACTGGGTCGCACCGGAGTAGACGCCGCGTTGGTTGGTGCGTCCGGTTTCTACCTCAGTGTTCTCCACCCGGCGATGCATCGACATCGTCCCGGACAGCAGGACATAGAAGCAGGTCGCCGGCTCCCCCTCCGTATAGACATTCTGCCCGCCCAACCAGCTCTCGCAGTATCCGTTTTCACTGAGCCAGGCCAGCTGCTCATCATCGAGATGCTCGAAGAGGAACAGCGTACGCAGCTCCGATGGGCTCAATCGCACAGGTTCGATGGTCTGCTCGCTCATCATCAACTCCTACTGCTCGGCCAGGTAGCGATGAACCAGGGTGACGGCGAGCGCTCCTTCGCCAACCGCGGACGCGACTCGCTTGACCGACTGGGCGCGGACATCGCCCGCCACGAAGACACCCGGGATGCTGGACTCCAACAGGTACGGGTCACGTTCCAGATCCCATGACTCAGGTCGCCTACCTCCGGCCGTCAACGCCATGCCAGTGACCACAAACCCGCTTGCATCGCGCACCAAAGACGGCGGCAGCCAGTCGGTCAGCGGCGCGGCGCCGATGAACACGAAGAGATGGCCGGAATCAACGACTTCCTGACCCCCAGCATGATCAACAAAAGTGACGCACTGCAGCCGGTCATTGCCGGTGCAGCTCTGCACCGATGTGTTCAGCCGGACATTGATGTTGGGTATCCGGGCGATCTGGGAGATCAGGTAGGACGACATGGATTTCTCCAACGAGTCGCCGCGCACGGCCATCGTCACCTTCGAGGCATATCGGGAGAAGAAGACCGCTGCCTGGCCGGCCGAATTCGCACCGCCGACGATGATCACGTGATCTCCCAGGCAGGACTCGGCTTGCGTGGCTGACGAGCCGTAATAGACGCCACGCCCAACAAGCTCGTCCGCTCCGGCCGCTTGGAGCTGGCGGTAGCTGACCCCAGTTGCCAACACGACGGCATGAGCCAGCACTGAGGATCCGTCGTCGAACAGCACCTCTCGTGCGGGACCTCTGACCTCCAGGCCGACGACTGACCGTGCGGTCAGCAGCTCGGCCCCGAAACGCAGGGCCTGCCGGCGCGCCCGATCGGTGAGCTGATCACCGGACACACCGTCGGGAAAGCCGAGGTAGTTCTCGATCCGTGAGCTTTGCCCCGCCTGACCACCGGCTGCGGCTCGCTCCACGACGACGGTTTTGAGGCCCTCCGACGCGGCGTACACAGCAGCACCAAGGCCGGCCGGGCCGCTGCCGATGATCACGACGTCGTAGAACTCGCCCTGCGCCGTGGTGCTCAGCCCGACCGCGTTGGCCACCTCGAGCAGGGTCGGCTGTACCAGTGGCTGGCCGTCCCTGGTCACCACTATCGGAGCCTGGCTCTCCTCGGCACCTGCGGCTGCGAGCAGCCGCGCACCCTCGGGGTCTCCGACGTTGTACCAGCGGTAGGGAACCATGCTCCGGGCGAGGAAGTCGCGGATCTCATAGGAGGCCGCCGACCACGGGTGGCCCAAGATCTTGATCTTGTGCTCAGGTTCCTTGCCCTCGCGCCGCCACGCTTCCAAAAGCTCGTCGACGACCGGATAGAACTTCTCCTCCGGAGGCTCCCAGGGCTTCAACAGGTAGTGATCAACATCGACCACATTGATCGCCTGGATTGCTGCGTTGGTGTCGGCGTACGCAGTGAGCAGCGCCCGGCGTGCCCGAGGAACCAGATCCATGGCCTGCTCGAGGAAGTCGACCCCATTCATCCGCGGCATCCGGTAGTCGGCCAGGATCGCCGCGACTTGCTCGCCACGCAACACGACGTCCCTGATGGCTTCCAACGCCTCCTCGCCTGAGTCGGAGCGCATGATCCGGTAGTCCGCGCCATACCGGCGCCGTAGATCACGAGCCACCGCGCGCGAGACACTGGGGTCGTCGTCGACGGTCAGGAGCACCGGGCGCGTGGTTCGCTCGGGTCGCGTCTCTGCGACTGGCGCTGTCATACGCCGACCTTGTCGACGTAGCACCAACGCCAGTGCTCGCCGGGCTCAGCAGAGGTAAAAACCGCGTGACCGGTAGCTTGGGCATGCGCACTTGCATGCTTCGCTGGGGAGGAGTCGCAGCAGCCGACGTGGTCACAGGTGAGGCAGCGGCGTAAGTGCACCCAGCGTCCCCCGACAGCGAGGCAGTCGCTGCAAGCCGGTTCGAAGCTGCTGGGCACCGGGGTCAGCGGAGTGGCGTCAAGATGATCGCAACTAGTCACAAGCCAGATCCTTTCTTCGCGTCAATCTAGTCTGCGCGCCGCACCACCCCGACACCTCAGGCGGGGCTGGCTGATCAGGCCGGGGTCAGGGGCGAGCCAAGCGGGACTGCCGCCGGCGCCGCAGCCCTGCTGCGGTGAGCAGTGCGACGATTTCGCGGGAGGAGACGGGCTGGGCACCTTCCGCCAGTGCCGCGCTGTAACGTTCGGCGATCACATCGTAGTGATCACGCTCAAATCCTCGTCTGGGGATGCCGATGCGTGCCGCGAAGTCGTGCAGCTCCTCATAAGAGCGATCGCTGATGAGGTGTGACCAGAGGTGGCCGTGCCCGGGCCAGATCGGCGGATCGATGTAGACCGTCAAGCTTCTGCTCTGCTCATGGGCGCCCCAACGTCACCCGCCGTGGGGTGGCGTGATCGATCAGGGCACGCCACGTCCGAACCAGACCGGGGTCGACGTAGGCCTTCGCTGATCCCAACGGTCGGGCGGCTGCACCGATCTGGAACGCCCCGATGCCCGCCCGCGCCAGCCAGGGCACATGTTCGGGCAGGAGGCCACCACCAGCCATGATGAGCGCACGCGCGAACTGGTCCAGGTGCGCCCGAGCGACAAGATCATCCAGACCCTCGCTCACACTTCGCGCGGATCCAGCGGTCAGCACCTGGTCCAGACCCGCCAACGTGCGCAGGTCGCGCCAGGCTCTGTTGCTTGCGATGCAGGCGTCCACCGCGCGATGAAACGTCCAGGGAACCTCTGGATGGCCGCTGAGGATCTCGGTCACCACGGCGACGTCCACCTCGGTGTGGCCGTTGAGGAAACCCAGTACAACACCGTCGGCGCCGACGGCGATGTAGCTGCTGAGGAGACCCTTGAGCCTGGCCACCTCGCCACCGTCTGTGGTGTAGCCCTGGCGCAGCCGAAGCACTACGCGTATCGGCAGGGTGGTCGCGCGGCGCACCTGACCAACCAGCGCCGGCTCCGGCGACAAACCATCCACGAGGTCCGATGTCAGCTCCAGCCGGTCCGCGCCACCGGCTTCGGCTCGTTCTGCATCTGCAGCGTGCAGCACCACGACCTCAAGCAATCCGCCCAAGTGCGCGCTCATCGCAGCGGGCGCTCTCCGCTGGTGCCGGGCGCTCGACGGGGGGTCATGGCGTCACGATATTCCTTGGGCCCGGAGAGACGCCCGACCGTAGAATTGCGGCGTGGCTGCGATGAAGCGGCTGGCCGCCGTCATCGCGGCGGCATGTGTGCTCTCGACAGGCTGCACATATACCACGGAGGAGCCGGGTCTCTTCCGCACTGGGACATCGCAGTCGCCAACCATCGAGAGGACGAAGCCACCGCCGGAGGCGACCAACCCGAATCTGCCGGTGGCCGCAGAGGCCGAGTGGACGACTGCCGAGGGGCTGAACATCAGCACTCGGTTCGCCATCCACGCCGTACGTCGTCTCCAGGACGCGACCGTCGTCGACTGGTCCGTCACCCCGCTGAGCGCCCCTGGCTACGCTCGCGGCGCAGACCTCCCCTCTTGGGTCGACATCGGTTTGAGCCGCAGCTCTGAGGGCGACGTCAACATGTTCTTGGTGGACGCGCCCGACGGAAAGGTCTACCGCACACTGAGCCACCAATCTCGACGGCTGTTCAACCGCTGCCTTTGCACTCCGCTGTGGTTGGCTCAGCAAGGCCTCCGGATCGGCGAGACGCGACTGCTGCAGGCGACCTTCCCGCCGTTGCCGGACACACTCGGGTTCATCGATGTGGACATGATCAACCTGGCACCCTTCGGGCACATCCCCGTGACTCCGATCGGCGAGGTGCCGACCGCGCTGCATCCGACCGACCTGGCCCGTCCGCCCGCCGGCGCGCGCACAACGCTGGGACAACAGGTATTCCGATATCGCCAAGAGCCGCGGCGGGTGCAGAGCATCTCCATTGACCGGGTTGTTGCGTCACCCGACGGAACATCATTGGAGTTGACGATCAAGTCGGTGACTGATCAGTCCACGTTCATCCTGGAGCCGGCGATGTCGCCAATCGGCGGCATCTTGCCCGAGAACGTCGATGTATTGGACCCCGACGTCGTGAGCGGGCCCATGATCAGGCCTGCCGGCATCCCGGCGGCCAAACCCTTGAGGGTGTCCTGGATGACAGCTGCTGTTGCCGGACGCAAGGCGTACGAGTGCCTGTGTAGCTCGCTGGGACTCTGGGCAGGGTCACTGCGACGCCAAGGCGGCCAGGCCAGCGTGGCGAGCAACTTTCCGGCGCTGCCGGCTGGCACCCAAGCCGTCGATGTGATCTTGCCCGGCGTTGCGACGCTCCCCGGCATCCCCGTGGTGAACGCCGCGGATCCGGCCACTCGGCTCGGACCTCCGAAGCCATCCGCGGGCGACACGTGGAGCTACTTCAGCGACGATCCTCCGCGTGGCTGGACGACCGCCCAGTGGCCGACGCCCCTTCCCGAGCCGGACCAGTTGAAGAACTATCGCTTCTTCATCGAGAGCATCACCCAGCTGCCGGGCTGGTAGCCAGTGATCGCTTGCCTGCCCATCGACCGCAGCCGCGTTTGCCGCCGCAGGACGGCCAGCGCATCATCTCAAACGTGAAGAAGGCGGCTCCCGAAGGAACCGCCATCCTCACAGACAGTGCTGCGACCTGATCAGAAGTCCATGCCGCCCATGCCGCCGTCGCCACCGGGCGGCATAGCGGGAGCCTTCTCCGGCTTGTCGGCGATGACTGCCTCAGTGGTCAAGAACAGGCCTGCGATCGAGGCTGCATTCTGCAGCGCCGAGCGGGTGACCTTGGTCGGGTCGGGCACGCCGGCGTCGAGCAGATTCTCGTACTCGCCCGTAGCGGCGTTCAGACCATGATCGGGAGGAAGCGTCTTCACCTTTTCGGCGACGACTCCCCCTTCGAGTCCGGCATTGATCGCGATCTGCTTCAGCGGCGCCTCCAGGGCGACCTTCACGATGTGGGCGCCGACTGCCTCGTCGCCTTCCAGCTTGAGGTCCTTGAAGGCCTTGGCACCGGCTTGAACGAGCGCAACGCCACCGCCGGCGACGATGCCCTCCTCGACAGCCGCCTTGGCGTTGCGGACGGCATCCTCAATGCGGTGCTTGCGCTCCTTGAGCTCAACCTCGGTAGCTGCCCCGACCTTGATCACTGCCACACCACCGGCCAGCTTGGCCAGCCGCTCCTGCAGCTTCTCGCGGTCGTAGTCGGAATCAGACTTCTCGATCTCAGCGCGAATCTGGTTGACGCGGCCCGCGATCTGCTCGGGGCTACCACCGCCCTCGATGATCGTCGTCTCGTCCTTGGTGATGATCACCTGACGAGCCTGGCCGAGCAGCTCGATGGTCACCCCGTCGAGCTTGAGTCCGACCTCTTCGCTGATCACCTGGCCACCGGTAAGGATGGCCATGTCGGTCAGCATTGCCTTGCGGCGGTCACCAAATCCAGGCGCCTTGACGGCGGCGGACTTGAAGGTGCCGCGGATCTTGTTGACGATAAGCGCCGCCAGCGCCTCGCCATCGACGTCCTCGGCGATCACCAGAAGCGGCTTGCCCGCCTGGATGACCTTCTCTAGGACCGGTAGCAGGTCCTTCAAGTTGGAGACCTTGGAGTTGACGATCAAGACGTATGGGTTGTCGAGGACGGTCTCCATGCGCTCGGTGTCGGTCACGAAGTAGGGCGAGATGTAGCCCTTGTCGAACCGCATGCCCTCGGTGAGCTCGAGCTCCAGCCCGAAGGTGTTCGACTCGTCGACGGTGATGACACCTTCCTTGCCGACCTTGTCCATGGCCTCGGCGATGATCTCGCCTACCTGGGTGTCGGCGGCGGAGATGGAGGCGGTAGCAGCAATCTGCTCCTTGGTCTCCACGTCCTTGGAAATGGCGGCGAGCTGCTCGACGACTGCTGCGACAGCCTTCTCGATGCCCCTCTTGAGGCTCATCGGGTTGGCGCCGGCAGTCACGTTCCGCAGGCCCTCACGTACCATCGCCTGCGCCAGCACGGTTGCCGTGGTGGTGCCGTCGCCGGCCACGTCATCGGTCTTCTTGGCAACTTCCTTGACGAGCTCGGCACCGATCTTCTCGTACGGGTCCTCGAGCTCGATTTCTTTGGCGATGCTCACGCCATCGTTGGTGATGGTCGGAGCACCCCACTTCTTCTCCAGCACGACATTGCGGCCCTTAGGTCCAAGGGTCACCTTGACGGCGTCGGCGAGGATATTCATCCCCCGCTCGAGGCCACGCCGCGCTTCAGTGTTGAACTGAATGAGTTTGGGCATGTTCTCCGCTAGTCCTGTGAGTGATTGACGGCTCTTCGAGCGGTGCCCGCGACGGACGGCTCATGGGAGCCTCACCGGTCAGAAGAGGTGGCACTCTCGGAGGGAGAGTGCTAATGACCTTTTTAGCACTCTCCCTATGCGAGTGCAAACGGTCGGGTATTTGATTGCTCCGCTCGCTTTCGCTCGTTCCGCGCGGATCGCGCCTCGGCGCTCGCCTACTTCGTCATCGCTCGCAGACGATAAAGCGTGTCCGCTCGCTCCACCTCAGCACGGCGAGTGGCGCGATCCGAAACGACCTAGTGCTGCATCTTTCCGCAGAGGCCACCAATGGGGGAATGCACGGCGGGTCTCAAGGGTTGCGCTGAACATGGCCCAGTCGACCGAGCAGC
>Ga0075423_10004408_pt1 | contig 13069 bp, 13 predicted proteins | sample SoiMethybrSBSTD2_FD_80114 | JGI IMG/M metagenome (GOLD analysis project Ga0075423, IMG submission 80114) | Bulk soil microbial communities from a Populus tree surrounding site in Tennessee, USA - Soil MetaG P. TD hybrid SBSTD2 | ecosystem: Environmental > Terrestrial > Soil > Tree plantation...
CCCGTGCGCCGCTTGTCGATGACTGCGAGGGAGGCGTCGAGCCGCTTGGCGATGGCGCGGGCGCGGGTCATGCCGCCCACGTCCGGCGAGACGATCACCAGGTCGTCCAGGTTCTTCTTCCGGATCGCGTCGAGGATGACGGGCGCCGCGAAGAGATGGTCTACGGGGATGTTGAAGAAGCCCTGGATCTGAGCGGCGTGGAGATCCATCGTCAGGATCCGGTCGGCGCCGGCGGCGGTCAGCAGATCGGCCATGAGCTTGGCGGCGATTGGCACGCGCGGCTTGTCCTTCTTGTCCTGGCGGGCATAGCCGAAATACGGGATCACCGCCGTGATCCGCGACGCCGACGAGCGACGGAAAGCGTCGAGCAGGATCAGGAGCTCCATGACGTGGTCGTTGACCGGTGTCGAGGTCGGCTGCACCACGAAGACGTCGGCGCCGCGGACGTTCTCGTCGATCTGGACGTAGTCCTCGCCGTCGGAGAAGTTGTAGAGGGTCAGCTCCCCGAGGGGCATCCCGAGGTACGCGCAGATCTCCTGGGAAAGCGCCGTATGTGCGCGGCCCGAGAAGATCTTGAGGTCACCGTACTGGAAGGCGTGCGTGGTCAAGCGGGGGGGATTCTACAAGAGTCGCGGCGAGGCTCTGGCGGGGGAAGGTGTATCCTCGACGCGACGCCAGTCATCCCGTCCGGAGGTGAGCTCATGCGCAGAGTCCCGCTCCTCCTCGTCGCCCTGGCCGCTCTCGCGCTCGCCACGCAGTGCAGCAATCACGAGGTGACCGTCAATGGTCCCGTTCCGGATGTCACCTGGATCAACCCCAACCCGACGCACGCCGACAGCATGATCATCTTCATCGGCACGAACTTCGACGACACGGCGACGTTCACGCTGCGCCAGAACGGGGAGGTCAAGGCGACGCTGGGACCGCTGGTGCTCGCCGACGACAAGCCCGAGCGCATCCAGGTCGACGCCACGATTCCGGGTGGTACGCCGGGGGGCGACTACCAGGCCTGCGTGACGACGCGGAACGGGACGGGTTGCTACGGGTTGCCCGTCAACGTGTTCTAGGCCGGCTCCGCGTCGGCGCGCGCTCCGCTTCCCATCTCGACCCGGTCGAATTCTTCCTCCAGGAGATGGAAGGCGTCATCTCCGATTTCGTCGCGGGCCCGCATGTCGAAGACCACGCGCCGAGCGGCGTCCAGTGCGCGCCGATGAATGTCCTGGTGGGACTCCTCTCGAGCGCTCGCATCGACACCCGCGCGCCCCAAATGGCTCGTGAATTCCTGGCGGACGGCCTCCGCAGCGGGAGAGGTGTCTCCCTCGAAACTGGAGAGCGCAGCGGCGAGGGCTCGCTTCCGGGCCTCCTCGACCTCCCGCCCGACCGGATCGTCGTCCTTAAGGTGGAGCGCCTGGATCAGCGGACGCAGCGTCAGCCCCTGCAGCACGAGGGTCCCGAGCACCACCGAGAACGCCGTCAGGACGATCAGTCCGCGGAAGGGAAACGGCTCGCCATGGATCGTCTCGGGGATGGCGAGCGCGGCGGCGAGAGTGATGATCCCGCGCATGCCGGCCCACGAGATCACAATGCCGCCCTCGCGCGTCGGCGGCTGGATCGGACGGCGGGGATGGAAACCGAACCGGCGGATCCTCCAGAGGGCGACGCTCACGTGGAGCATCACCCACGCGATCCGCACCACGATGACCGTCAAGAGAACCGCGCCTGCGACGAAAAGGTAGTGCTTGCGAATTCCAGGCTCGAGGCTCGCCAGGATCGGGCGGATCTGCAGACCGATGAACACGAACGCCAGCACGTTCAGAACGAACACCGCCGTGTCCCAGACGGCGTAGGACGGAAGGCGGATGCGCGCCGGCGTGCTCTCCGGGGCCCGGCGAGCGACCGCGATGGCGAAGCTCACCATCGCCAGGACGCTCGAGAGTCCCAGTCGATCGGCAAGGATCCAGACGCCGAAGGTGAAGATGAACTGGAAAATGATCGCCGTCGGCGCATCGCGCACGCTTCGGGTCATGCGCAGCACGAGCGGCGCGATCGCCACGCCGAGCAGGACGCTCCCCGCGACGACCAGAAGCAGCGTTGGTGCCACCGAGCCGATCGAGAACGCGCTCGCCGCGACGGCTCCAATCGCCAGCCGGTAGATCAACAGAGCCGTCGCGTCGTTGAGAAGGCTTTCGCCGGAGAGGATCGTCAGGATGCGATGCGGCGGTCTGAGCTGTCGGAGGACCGCGATGGCGGCGGCGGCGTCGGGCGGAGACACGATCGCGCCGAGCGCGACGGCCGCAGCCATGGGCATCTCCGGGACGAGAGTGCGCGCAACCAGGGCGACGGCGACCGTGGTCAGGACGACGCTGACGACCGCGAGGCTCGTGACTGGAGCCCAGTGGTCTCTCAAGTCTCGCGGAGACGTGTCGTAGGCCGCGTCCAGCAGAACCGGCGCAACGAACAGCGCCAGCGCGACCTCGGGTTGGATCGAGAGGGTCGGCATTCCCGGGAGAAACGCCAGCACCGCCCCCCCGAGCGCCAGGAACGCCGGATACGGCGCCCCCACGCGGCGCGCCACCGCCGCGAGCAGAACCGCGACGAGAAGGATTCCGAGGATCGCCTCGAACTGACTCATGCGTTAAGACGTGGTCGATGCCGGGAGCTTAGAGGTATTTTTCCGGAAATCCGAGCACGACGCAGCGGCGCACGAGCTCTTCGATTTCGGCCGAGTCCTTCCCGGAATTCAGGTCCGACTCGTCGCGGTCGTCGAGCGTGACGTGCTCGGGCATGTAGACGCGGCACCCGCCGTTCTCGAACTCAAACCATTCGGAAGGCATCGTCAGCGTGAACCCGTTTTCCCTTCCGGCTGTCGGCCCATTGGCGACGTACAACGGATTCCGCGCGCGCTTCCCGAGACCGTGCGGCCAGCTTTCCAGCGGTCCGTGGTCGCGGAATACCCCCGGGTTCCGGCTCACGACCAGCGAGATCCACTTCTCCTCGGCCAGAACGCCGGGGCGCGTATCGCGGCTCAAGTCGGGTCCACGACCCGAGAGGTACCGATCGAGAAGCTCCCGGTCGGCGACGAGTCGACAGGCCTCGCCGGGAAAGAGCGCCCGATAGGCGTCGGGCGGCAGCTCGAAACCTTCCCGAGGCTCTTGAAGGGCGTTGCCCACTCTCGACAGGACGATCGTCCCGTCGTCGGTCGTCACGCGACGCAGCTCTTCGGCGCACGTGCACTTGCGAAGAAAGTTGTGAAACGCGTCCGCGCAAAGGACGCCCGAAAAGGCGCCGGTCGAGAACGGAAACGCGCCGTCCGCTTCGGCGTAGACGTACTCGGCCCGCGGGGCCACCCAACGCCGGGCGACGTAGAGGCTGAAGAAGTTTCGGTCGAGCCCGATCCAGGTTCGGCCGGGCGCGCGCAGGGTCAGGATATGCAGCGTGTGGCCGAATCCGCACGCGAGATCGAGACCCGGACCCGCGTCGTCCCAGAGCAGCGTCGCCAGCGAGAGACTCGTCAAGTGGCGCGGCTGCGCGAACCGGTGAAAGAAATGGTGGCGCAGCTCGCTCCGACGGTCTCCGCTGTAGTAGCGCTCGAACACCTCGCGCACCGTCATGGTCGACGACGGCGAGACGAAACCGGCCGCCTCGCGGGCCGCCTGTCGGGTCCAGGAGTCTTCGGCGATCCGCCGCAGGCGGTCTCGCGGCCATCGCGGCAGGATCTCGGCGATCAGGTTCTGCCGGCGAACCCAGCGCCCGGGCGGCATGAGCACGAGCCCCAGGGCCTCTTCGCTGCGACCCGACTCGATCAGGTTCAGGAGGCGGCGCACTTCCGGTCCCGGGCTCGACGCCGCATCCGAGGTCTGCTTCATCCGGTCGACCCGACCCCCCCGTCGGCAGATCGGGATTCCACCGAGCACCGGGATCTCGCCGCAGACGCAACGCAGAGTGCCCGACTCGATCTCGTCTCCGGACTCCGGGATTCGCCGTGCGGGCTGGAGGGTTCCTCCGCAGAACTTGCACCGGAGGAGAGCGAGCGTGGCGAGCTTCATGCTCCCGGGTAGCTCCTGGCTGGGGCGCTAGGACTCGAACCTAGAAATGCCGGCTCCAAAGGCCGGTGCCTTACCAATTTGGCGACGCCCCAGTGCCACGATTTTACCGCGCCGAGTCGTTGGGCTCTGCGTCGGGAAGGCGGCTTTCCTGAGGAGCGGCTGCGGAACGGGCCGCGGGAGCGGGCCCGGCCGCTTTGACTTTGTCGTACTCCTCGAGGATGCGGCGCTCCATGCGCTCGCGGGTCTCTCGATTCAACGGATGGGCGACGTCCTTGAATTCGCCGTTCTTCTTTCTCTTCGACGGCATCGAGATGAACAGGCCGTTGGGGCCCTGGATCACCTTCAGGTCGGAGACAAGGAAGCAATCGTCGAGCACGATCGAGACGTACGCCTTGAGCTTCTCCTCTTCGACGGGAAACACCTTGACTTGCGTGATGTTCATGGAGTGCCTCTCACAGGTTCGCTGTGGCGGCGATAGTCCGAGCGAGAGAGCGTGCGGCACGTTGCGACGAGGGCCTCCGGATGTCTCGCCGAGAGTCGCGCGACAGCGTCGGCCGGCGCGCCGTGCAGGACGATCGTCCCCCCGGAACCGCTGATCGCCGTGTCGGTGGTCAGGGCCGCGGCGGATCGGACGTAGTTCGCCATCCTCGGTTCTGTTACTAGCACGGAGGGTGCCAAATCGTTGGGGCCGAGGAACGCCCGGCGCCCGGGGAGGTCGATCTCGAGCCGTTCCGGCAGCTTGCCTTGCCCCGAAAATTCCCGATAGACGGCCGCCGTCGAAACGCCGAAGGGCGGAACGAGCAGCACGAGGTCGGCCGGCGCGCTGTCCTCGACGGGTTTCACGACTTCTCCGCGGCCGGTCACCTCGGCCTCGCCGCCGGTCAGGAAGAAAGGCACGTCGCTGCCCAGGCGCGCCGCGATCGCCTCGATGCGGCCCGGATCCTCGGGGATTTCCCACAGCCGCGCGAGCAGGCGCAGCGCGATGGCGGCATCCGCGCTGCCTCCCCCGAGGCCGCCTCCCATGGGGACTCTCTTCTCGAGAATCAGCCGGGCCCGCGCCGGGACTCCAGCGTCTTCGGCGAGTAGCCGCGCCGCCTTGACGACGAGGTTCTCCTCTCCCGACGGAACCGACGGGACGTCGCAGACGAGCTCGAGGGAGTCCGACGAGGCGACGGTCAAGCGATCGGCGAGATCGATCGAAACCATGCGCGAGCGGATCTCGTGGTAACCGTCGGGGCGCAGCCCACCGACCCGCAGCTCGCGGTTGATCTTGGCCGGAGCGAGGGCCGTCAGCCTCATCGGCCCGGAGACGGAGCCGAAACCTGAGGCTCGACGGCGATCAACTTCAGGGCCAGCGTGCGATCCGAGCGCTCTTCGCGGATCCCGATCCGCTCGGGCCACGGAGACGCGGAACCCGAATAGGCCGCCACGAGCTTGCCGGCGTCGCCCTCGAGCGAGAGCTCGCGCGTCTGGCGCGCGATCCGGTCCACGACGGCCGAGACCCGGGGAGGCCCGTCCCAGACGAGGAGGCACGAATCGCCGTCGCAGCCGGCCACAGTGCTGGGCGTGCCCGGCCACGTCCCGGCCAGCACCGAGCGCAGAGCCTCCGGGTCCACGACGAAGGCCTTGCGGTCCTCGCCGGTGACGGTCCCTCCGGCGTAGTCGGCGATGTGGCTGCCGAACGGCCCGGTCAGCGACGCCCGCTTCACCTCACCGTCGGTGTAGGTCACGGCGAGGCTTCCGGGAACCGCGGCGACGGAACCGCGGCCCATCTTCGCATCGTAGAGGAGCCGGGAGGACGGAAGCCGTCCGGCGCGCTCGCGAATCGCGCCCCAGGCGTCCAGCGCCTCGCGGGAAACGGCTTCCGTCGCGGGAGAAAAGTGCCGGGTGGCTCCGCGCGTTGCGCAGGCGGCCAGGGTCAGAGAGAGAAGGGGCGAAGCGAGACGGAGGAGGTCGCGCCGGCTCAACGCTTCGAGACGGGCTCGCGCGCGCGGCGGAGCTTCTCCCGGACGCGATCGGCGTCCTCGGATTTCAGCTCCAGCGCCTTTTCCCACTGCCGCACCGCGCCTTCGAGATCGCCGTTCTTCATGTCGAGGTCGCCGAGGTGCTCGGAGATCGTGGGATCCGACGGCTCGCGGCGCGCCGCCTCGCGCAGGTTCTTCTCGGCCGAGTCGAGCTTGCCCATGCGGAAGTAGAGCCAGCCGAGCGAGTCTAGGTACGCCGCGTTGCGGGGTTCTCGCGCCACGGCCTTTTCGAGGAGCTCGCGGGCGCGCTCGAGCTGGACGCCCTGGTCCGCCCACCTGTAACCCAGGTAGTTCTGCGACGCCGCGTCGTTGGGGCGCTGCGTCAGAAGCTCGAGGAAGACCTTCTCGGCTTCCGCCGGGTTGCCTCCCCGCTCGAGGCTCGACGCGAGGCGGAACTTGGCTTCGGCATTCTCGGGTCGCAGGGCGACGGCCGCACGCGCGATGCGTACGGCGGCCTCGTAGTTCTTGAGTCTTCCGTAGGCGTCGGCCGCGGCCATCATCTTCTCGATGTCGCCGGAAGCGCCGAGAGCGTCGAGCTGCTTCTCGCCTTCCGCCTTCTGTCCGGTCCGCACCGAAAACTCGGCGGTCGCGGCGGTCCATTCGGGATCGTTGGGATCGGCCGCCGCGTACGCCCGGGCGCGCGTCAGACCGTCGTTGAAGTCCTCGCCGTCGCGGTCGGCGGCGAGCAGGATCCGCGCCGCGCGCCCCTGCACCTTCCCGTCCGCGAGAGCGGCCGGCCCGAGGATCTCACGCGCCTTCGCCCAGTCCTTCTGCAGGTACGCGATGAATCCGAGCTCGACGGTCGAGGCGACGCGGGCGTCCGCACGGCGGGGATCGTCGCCGGCCGCTTTTCCGATCTCTTCGTACATCGTCTTGGCTTCGTCGAACCGGCGCTCGCGCACGAGCTCGGATGCGAGGGCCCGCCGCGAGATCAAGTCGTCCGGGTCTGCCTCGATCAGCGCGCGCAGCACCTTCTCGCCCTGTTGCGTTTGGCCGCGCTCGAAGAGCACCGTCGCGAGGAGCCGCTGGCCGGCGCGGTTCTCCGGACGATTCGCCGTGAGCTCACGGGCTCGCTTCTCGGCCTCGGCGAAGCGTCCGGCGCGCGCGAGATCGAGGACGATCCTCTCCGTGACGGCGCTGTTTGACGGATCGCGGCGCTCGAGAGTTGCCAGCACGGTGAGCGCCTCCTCCATCTTGTCCTCGTCCTCATAGAGGTCGATCAGCGCCGCCGCGATCTCGCGATCCGACGGATCGGCGCGCCAGAGCTCCCGGTAGATTGCCTCGGCTTCCTTGGACTGGCCGCTCTTGGCCTTGGCCTCGGCGGTCAGACGCTGGACGGAGGGCTGGCCCGCCAGCTCCGGCAGCTCATCCAGAACCGCCGCCGCTTCCGCGGCGCGGTCTGCCGCCAGGAGCGCCCGCGCCAGGCCCACGGCGGTTCCGACGTCGGCCGGCGCGAGACGGCGGGCCGCCGAGAGGTGCTCGATCGCCGCGTTGAGGCGCTTGGGATCCGACTCGGCCCCGGCGAGCTCCATCGAGCCCAGAAGCTTCTGAGCTTCGGCGAGGTCGGGGTCCAGCCGGACCGCTTCGCGCGCTTCCGACTCGGCCTGCTCGGCGACGTTGAGGTCCCGAAGCAGGAGCGCGTACTCGAAGTGGACCACCGGGTCGGCCGGCATCTTCTCGAGGACCTTGCGGTAGAGGGCCAGCGCTTCCTGATAGCGGCCCTCGGCGACGGCCGTTCGCGCGGCGAGAAAGGTCTTGCGGCTCTCGGCGAGGTCGCCGCCCCCGGCCGCGAAGGTCCCGGCGAGGAGCAGCGCGGCAAAAAAAGCGGCGCGCTTCACCTCAGCAATCTAGCACGGGGCGTCGGAGTATGCTCGAGCCATCGCCGGGGCCGCCGGCGAGGAGGTCCCGATGTCCGCTCGACTCCTGCTGCTCGCCGCCCTTGCCGCGGCCCCAGCCGGAGAAAAAGTGGTGTGGAAGGCGGGATTCGGCCGTGAAGCGCTGTGGAACGACGGCCAGGCCGAGGTGTCCGTCTACGAGGCCACCGACAAGCGAGAGGGGCGACTGCGCACCTCGCGCGCCGTTCTCATCGTCGTGGCCGAGGACCTTCTCGCCGACCGCCTGGTGAAAGCCGACGACCCGGCCCGCGCGAAGAGCCGGCGCGTTCTGAAGTTCAATCACGTCCGCTCGATTCCGAGCGGGCTGTACACGTACCAGCAGATGCTGTCGTTTTTCGCCGACGCCGACCGGCTCTCTCCGGTCAAGCTCACGATGACGAGCCACGAGTGGTGCGGCAACAGCTTCGTGGAATGGCGATCGGACACCGGCACGATGGCCATCCGGTCGTACTTCGAAACTCCGGGAGACGTGGACGCACCGCTCGATCCGCGCGAGGCCGTCTTCTACGACGCGCTCCCGCTGGAGCTGCGAAGCCTCGACTTCGAGCGGACACGCTCCGGCCGGCTGCGGGTGGTCGACTCGGTCTTCGGCTCCAAACCCGCGGTTCCGCCCGTCGACGACGCGATTCTCGATGTGGAGCGTCCCGGCGTGGCGGCCGGCGTCTATCGCGTCCGGCTCTCCCGCGGCGACCGGCGCGACACGTTCGAGTTCGAGAGGGCCTTTCCCCACCGGCTCGCTCTGTGGGAACGCAGCGACGGCGGCACCCTCAAGCTCCAGACCTCGCTGCGCTCCCGCTACTGGGAGAAGACGGCCCCGGGCGACGAGCGCCTCCTCGCCTCTCCGGGTACGCGATAATCAAGGGATTCATGCCGCGACTGGGGGTCCTTCTCGTGCGCTGCGGCGCCGTCACGGAGGAGAGCGTCAACCGTGCTCTCGCCGTCCAGAGCTTTGCCGGCGGCCGGATCGGCACGCTCTTGATCGAGCGGGGCTCGGCCTCCGAGGACGACATCGGGAAGGCTCTGGCCGAGCAGCATGGCTGCCTCTACATTCCGTGGAAGACGCTCTCGACGCTGCCGGCGGCCGTCACGGCCACGCTTCCCGCGAAATTCGCGATTCGCCACTCCGCGGTCCCAGTCGAGCTGGGCGAGGGTTTCATCCGCGTCGCCCTGCGGGACCCGGCGAACCTGCGGATCCTCGACGAGCTCTTCTTCGTCACCGGCAAGAAGATCGTGCCGGCGGTGGCTCCCGAGGTGCGCCTGTACCAGGCGCTCGAGAAGTACTACGGCGAGCGTCGGACGCCGCGGTTCGCCATCCTGGCGGAGAAGCTCTCGCGCCCTACGGCTCCGTCCGTGATTCGAAAGAATCTGCCTCCTCCGCCCGACTTCTCGGCCGACACGCCCTTCCTGCCGGGCGAACCGCGGTTCGGATCGGATGCGGACGATCGCCCGGCGATCTCGAACTGGAAGATTCCCGACGAGCCTCCGGTCGGCTGGGGCGGCCTGCCGCCTCCGCCCGAGGAAATCGAAGCCGAGGCCGAATCGATTGCGTGGGAAGAGGTTCCTTCCGCGGCGTCGCGTCCTCCCAGGCGCGAAGAGCCTCGTCCGGCGCCGCCGCCGGTGGCCGCGCCGCCTCCCTCTGCGCCTCCCCCCAAAGCGCCGAGGCCTCCGGCCTGGCGCGAGACGACCGCCAACCCGACAGCGGCGCCCCGGCCCTCCGCCATGCCCGGGATGCCGGAGGCCTCCGACTTCAAGGGAATCCTGGCCGCGTCGAGCAAAGGCCGGGACGGGATCCTCGATGCGGCGCTGTCGGCTCTCAATCGGCGCTTCGTGCGAAATGCCGTTTTCCTCGCGAGGCCCGAAGGCGTCGCGGGCTGGTCCGGAGGCGGTCCCGACGTGGATGCCGAAGCGCTCAAGGAGCTCGAGATTCCCTGGTCGGAGCCGTCGATCTTTCTCAACGTGCGGCTGTCCCGGTCCTTCTATCTCGGCGCGCTTCCTCCCCTGCCCCGCCACGACGATCTGACCCGGGCTCTGGGGGGCGTCCCGGCCGAGTGCCTGGTCCAGCCGGTCCTCATGCGCGAGAAGGCGGTGGCCTTCTTCCTCTCGGAGTCCTCGGGCAGCACCGGGGCCACCCCGGCGGACCTGACCTACGCCCGGGAGCTCGCCGGAGCCTGCGCGGCGGCCCTGGCAGCGTCCATCCGACTGAAGAAAAAGCAGGTTATATAATTTCGGGGTACCCCGGAGGACCGATGATCAAAGCGGACATCGTGGATCGCGTGGTGGATCTCGCCCAGATCCCCCGGGCCAAAGCGGCGACGGCCGTGGAAACGGTCATAGAAGCCATGCGCTCCGCGCTCGGTGCCGGCGACCGCATCGAGCTTCGCGGATTCGGGGTGTTTCAGGTCAAGCGCCGCAAGCGCGGCATCGGCCGCAACCCCAAGACCGGCGTCGAGGTGTCGATTCCTCCGGGCAACACGATCCGGTTCAAACCCGGCAAGGATCTGCGCGACCTGCCTTAGCCTCGCCTCCCGGTCCGAAATAGAATAAGGACGATGCCTCGCATCGGCGAGCTGCTCGTAGCCGAGGGAGTTCTCTCGGAAGGCGCCGTTCAAAGCGCACTCGGCTTTCAGCGGCACACCGGCGAACCGTTCCGGCTCGGCACGATCCTTCTCGACCGCGATCTGCTCGGAGAAGAGAGCCTCCTGAAGGCGCTCGCGACGATCCACCGCTGCGACTACGTGACGTGGTCGGAAATCTTGAAATCGCCTCCCCACGTCGTCCGCCTCCTGCCGGAGCGCGCAGCGATCCGACTGGCCGCGATTCCGTATGCGCTGGAGGGACGCGGCGCGCGCGTCGCGTTCAAGAACCCGTCCAACCTGGCGGCGGTGGACGAAGTGTCCGCGCTGACCGGCCGCCCCATCGTTCCGGCCGTGATCTCGGAGGTGCGGCTGCTGCAGGCGCTTCATCTCTTCTACGGCCGTCCGATTCCGATCGAGTTCCGCAGCGTTCTGAACAAGCTTGAGCGCAACGAGGAGAGGCGGGGAGATCGTCCGCGACCCGCGGCCGACGCGCCGGCGCCGACGGCGTCGGTGCCCGACATGACGGAAGCGCCCGCGCCCTCTGCGGCCCCCGCTCCGCCGCGCCGCACTCGCGCCACGCGAATCCCGATCTCGGTGGGAGAGGAGGAGACTCCGCCGGGCCGGCGATCCGCGTACGCGGCTCCGTTCCTCTCCGCGGAGGACCCGCAGATCGAGCTCGCCGACAGCGCGGAGCTCCTGCCGGACTTCGCGCCGCCGCAGCCGCCCGAGCAGCTCGCGGCGCAGATGTGGAAGAACGACGACATCGCGGAGTTCGAGACTCCGGTACCGATTCCGGTGCAGGCGCCGCCTCCCGCTCCCGCCCCCGTCGTCGTCGCGCCCGCGCCTTCCGAGCCGGGCCCCTCGGGGCGCGACCGGATCGCCGAGGCGGCGCTGGACAGCCTCGCGACGCAGTTCCCGCGGCTGCTTCTCTTCGTCTCGGCGCAGGAGTCCATCCAGGGCTGGACGGCTCGCGGCGGCGGCATCAGCCGGGAAGGCGTGTCGCGGCTGCGGATCCCGTGGGGAGAGCCCTCGATCTTCGCGTTCGTCAAACTCTCGGGATCTCCGCACCGCGGCGGTTTGAGCCGCGTCCTGATGCCGCCGGCGGTCGCGCGCCTGTTGGGCCCGCGCGCCACGGCGTCGTGCGCGGTCTACCCGGTCCGCATCAAAGACCGGCTGGTCGCTTTCCTCTACGCGGACCGGCTCGGCGCGCCGATGTCCGAAGACGACTACCGAACTCTCGAGATCGCCGCCAGCTCCCTCGGAAGCGCTCTCGCGAAGCTGCTGCTCGAGCTTCGGAAGGCAGCCCCCGCGAGCAGCGTCTGACCGGTCCCTCCCTCGATTCCCCGCCGCCCGAGCCTCCTCCGCGTTTGAGCGGCTACCGGCGTTTCGTCGAGCATCCTCTCCTTCATCTCGCGCTGTTCCTGCTGACCTTCGTCACGACGACGCTGGCCGGCGGCGCGGCGTTCACGACCAACGGAGGATGGCTGGCGAAGGGCCGCTTCTCGGACGGATTCGCCTTCTCGATCCCGGTGATGATCATCCTGGGCGTCCACGAGACCGGCCACTACCTGATGTGCCGCCGGTACCGGCTCGCGGCGACGCTGCCGATCTTCCTCCCGTCGCCGATCCTCTTCCCGGGATTTCTCTCGTTCGGAACGTTCGGCGCCCTCATCCGCATCAAGGAGCCGATCCCGAACAAGCGGATCCTGCTCGACATCGGAGCGGCCGGCCCCATCGCGGGGTTCGTCGCGACGATCCCGTTCCTCTTGTACGGCGTCGCGCATCCTCGACCCACGACCACGCCGCTCCAGCCCGGCCTGGTGCTGTTCGACTATCCCATGATCGTCCGATGGGCGCAGAAGTGGATGCACGTGCAGCCCTACACGAGCGCGAGCGTGCACGAGCATCCAACCTTCATGGCCGCATGGTTCGGCCTGCTCGTCACCGCGATGAACCTGATTCCGCTGGGACAGCTCGACGGCTCGCACGTCACCCGCGCCCTGCTCGGGCGCCGCCAGCCGCTGGCCGGCGCCGCGGCTCTGGCCCTGGCCGTCGCGGGCGCTTTCTCCGGTCCGCCGATCTGGCTGGTCTTCGCGGCGTTCGCCGTGCTGCTGACGGGATTCGCCCATCCCCCGATGACCGACGACAACGAGCCTCTGGACTTCGGACGCACGCTCGTCGCGCTCGCGTGCATCGCGATCTTCCTGCTGTCCTTCGCGCTGACGCCGATCCGGGTGCTCTAACCGGACGCGCGCCGTGGCAGCTCGAGAAGAAAAGTCGCCGGCCCCTCGTTGACGAGGGCGACGGACATCATCGCTCCGAAGATTCCGGTGGAAACCGAGACGCCTTCGCCTCGGAGCGCCGCCACGAATCCCTCGTAGAGCGGCTCGGCCTCCGGCCCGCGCAGGGCGTGCTCGAAGCCGGGCCGGCGACCGCGCGACAGATCGGCGCCGAGCGTGAACTGCGAGACGGCGAGGACCTCGCCTCCGACGTCGGCGAGCGAGAGATTCATTTTTCCCTCGGCGTCC
>Ga0075423_10004410_pt1 | contig 13068 bp, 8 predicted proteins | sample SoiMethybrSBSTD2_FD_80114 | JGI IMG/M metagenome (GOLD analysis project Ga0075423, IMG submission 80114) | Bulk soil microbial communities from a Populus tree surrounding site in Tennessee, USA - Soil MetaG P. TD hybrid SBSTD2 | ecosystem: Environmental > Terrestrial > Soil > Tree plantation...
CGAAATACATGAAGCGCGAAGAGATCGAAGGATACGAGAAGGAAACGGCCGTCGTCGGCGAGGATCCGTACGAGTGCGTTTTCGGCGACATCGAGAAGCGCACGCTCAAAGCGCTCAACCGCTATCAGATCGAGCAGGGGCTCATGCGTAACGAGCTGCCCCTGGAGAGCTGCTTCGCGCGCGGCCTCATCCGATAGCTATCACGTAGCCATCACGCTAGAATTTTTCCGAGCCACTTCGAGGTGCGCGCGACCGATTCCTCGGCGGCCTTGCGGTTCGCCTCGATCTTCCCCGACGGATTGTTAAGGAAGGCGTGGTGCGCTCCCGGGTAGATGTGGATCTCGTATTTCTTGCCGTAGCGGTCGAGCGCCGCGCGGAACAGCTCGATCTCCGTCTTGGTCGTGTTGTGGTCCTCAGTCCCGTAGTGGCACTGGAGCGGCGCGCGGATCGTCCTCAACTCCGCGGGATCGGGGAAAAGGCTTTGATAATAGATCACGCCCGCGGCGAAGCTCCGCGATTTCGCCAGCGCATAAAGAGCAAGGCCGCCGCCCATGCAAAAACCGAGGACGGCGATCTTCTTTTTACCCACGTAAGGAAGTTTTCTCAAATAATCGACGCTGTCGGCGATCTTTTCGACCGCCCGCGGAACATCGAGCGAAGTCTTCGCGAAGGCGCACGCTTCCGGAGTGGAATAAATCTTTCCGTGAAACAAATCCGGCGACAGGCAGACGAATCCTTCCTGCGCGAATCGCCGCGTCACCGCGCGCTGCCCGTCGTCGACGCCGCGATAGCCGTGAACCAAGACGATCGCGCCGCGCGGCCCCGCGACGTTGGGCCGCGACAGAAACCCGTCGACGATCTCCCCGCCGCTTTTGTAAGCGGCGTGCATCGATACGATCTTCTCCATTACAGAGGTTTTAATGATACCGGCGCGGCTAACCCCGTTTTGCCAGAAGCTTCAATTGGTAGCGCCATTCGGATTGGTAGCGCGAAGACGATTCGCGCAGCGGCCCGGCGCTCCTCTCGGCGCGGCGGCGATACTCGAAAATGTCCGCTTCGGAGATCGGCCTCGGCTGCCCGATCGAGTAGGCCATGGCGTTGACGCGCGCCAGCTCGTAGAGATGAAGACTGGTCGCGGTCGCTTCCTCGACCGAGCCGCCGGCGACCGTCATGCCGTGACCGGCGAGGAGACACGCCTTCTTTTCGCCCATGGTTTTCATGAAATCGTCCGCCAGCTCGCGATTGATGATCGTCACGCTGCGCGGGTAGATCGGGATCCCTTCGACCGCAAGCTTCATCCCCGCCGGGCTGTAGGCGGCGTAAAGCGGGAGCAGCGGCTTGTCGCACGCCGTCAGCGCGACGATCCAGTCGGGGTGCGTGTGAATGACGCTCATCACCTCCGGGCGCTTGCGGTAAATCGCGAGATGCATCGCCGTCTCGTTCGGGGCCTCGAGGCCGCGGCCGGCCTGGAGCACGCGCCCTTCGAGATCGACGGTGATGATATCGCGCTCGCTCGCGAACTCGACCGCCTCTTCGTTGACGCCCTTGCCTTTGATCAGGACGCGGTCGGTGCCGGCGATCCGCGCGCTCACGTGACCCAGCGCGCCGCGCGTCAGCCCCTGATGGCCCACGATGCGGCAGGAGAGCGCGACGGTTTTTCTGAGCTTGGCGACTGCGCGCGAATTAGCCATGCTGCGATTCATTTCTCACGTTTCGCCCATCAGATTCAAGTCGAACCTTTTGTAGCGCCGAATGAGATTGAAGTCCTCCTCGTTCCTTGTGCAAATAGCCGCGCCGATTTGCAACCCCGAGAGGACAATCAGTGCGCCATTGAACAACACGCTCAGTTTAGACCTAGGCTCGGGTTCCTTTTTACGAATCGCGCCGAGAATCCGGCCCGCTTCATCCCAGGAGGCATGCGACGGAGTCACGACTCGCCCGGCCCGTTCGAACCGGGAAACAACTTGTCCAACAAGTCTTTCGCCGGCCGGATCCACCGCTCCGACGTTAGAGCGGCGGCGGAGTATGGCAAGGGGCTATCGCCGGACCGACGCGCGTACAGGCCCGGCCGACGGCGAGTAGCTCTCATCTGCGGGAGTATTGCGTCCGGCGGAGGTGTGCGGGCGCGGCTGCGGCCGCATGCCTGCTCGATTGCGGCTTTTCTCCAGTGCAATGCGCAGCTGCGTGGCGACCGAGCGCACGTAAGGCTCCTGGAGGAAATTCATATGCTGCCCGTCGACGGAGTAAATCTCGACGGTTCCCTGCACAAGCCTTCCCCAGCCATTATCGGCATGAGCCCGCAGCAGCGGCTGAGCCTTCGTGCGGAAAAGCGTCATGATCCCCGGGTAGAGTCCCGGCTTGTAGGCGAGCAGCGCTTTGTAATGCGCCTCGATCACGCGGCGATACCGCTCGGGCCAATGGCTCGGCATTTCGACGTCGTCCTCAATCTGTCGCTTCGGACCCTGCATGCCGACGCGCGGCGCGATCTTCTCCGCGACTCTCGTCGAGAGGCTTCGTATTTTTCCGAACACGTCGGCCGCGACGGTGAAAGGATGCCGCCGAAGGACAAAGTCGGTCAGCCAGAAAGGCAGGTTCCGGATAAAGCCCCAGAAGTCAAACGGCTGCGGCAGCGGCGCCTCGGTATCGAAAATGGCGAGAATTCCCACCTGGCGCCCGTCCGCGTGTAATTGACGAGCCATCTCAAAGGCCACCACGCCGCCGAAGGAATAACCGCCGATGAAGTACGGCCCCTGCGGCTGGGCGGCGCGAATCGCGCCGATATAATGTCGCGCCACCTCTTCGATCGACTCGCAGGGGCTTTCCATATCTTTTATGCCGCGCGCCTGTAGACCGCACAGCGGCTGGTTCGTTCCCAGCCGTTGCGCGAGATAGGAAAGTCCCAACACCATGCCGCCGATTCCCGGCACGAGATAAAGCGGCGGCAAATGGCCTTTGGCCTGAACCGGTACGATCGTCTTATCATGCGGCTCGAGATCCAAGCGGTGAATCGCGCGCGCGAGCTTCTGAATCGTATTTTCTTCGAGAAGAATCGCCGGCGGGATGTGCCGGCCGCGAACTTCCTCGACCTTGGTCGCCATCAACACCGCCTTCAGCGAATCGCCGCCGATGTCGAAGAAATTATCGGTGATGCCGATCGGCCTGACAGCGAGAATCTCTTCCCAGATGCCTAGGAGTTGCAGCTCCAGCGTTTCTGTCGGCGCCATGACGGGCGTGTCCAGCGCGCGGGATCGTTCATCGGGCGAAGGCAGCGCGTCGCGATCGATCTTGCCGTTGACGGTCAGCGGAAAGGCGTCCAGCGCGACGAATGCCGCGGGCACCATGTAGACCGGCAGCCGCTCGTGTAAGAAGCCGCGGAGCTCGTCCGGTCCCGGCGCTTTGCCACCGTGGCCGATCACATAGCCGACGAGCCGCTTCTCGCCGCGCTCTTCGCGCGCCAGCACGACGCAATCGCGCACCGCGGGATGCTGCGCGAGCGCCACTTCGATTTCGCCCAGTTCGATGCGATAGCCTCTGATCTTCACCTGATGATCGGTCCGGCCGAGATATTCGAGAGCGCCGTCCGGCAACGCGCGCGCGAGATCGCCGGTTTTGTAGACGCGCGCCGGCGGCGCTCCGTTGAGCGCCAGGGTGAGAAATTTGGCCTGAGTTGTTTCCGGCTGATTCAAATAACCGCGCGCCACGCCGACGCCGCCGATGTAAATTTCACCGGTGTCGCCGGCCGCGACCGGCTTCCAATCGCCATCCAAAATGTGCATCTGCATGTTGTCGATGGCCACACCGATCGGCACCGATCCGGCGTCGATTCGATCGCCGGCCTCGTAGATGCAGCACCCCACCACCGTTTCAGTCGGCCCGTATTCGTTGATCAGGCGGGTCGCGGGAGCATGTTTACGCCACGCCGCGATATGCTCCCAGCGGAGCATTTCGCCGCCGATCACGAGCACTCTGACGCGTCCCGCCAAGTCGCCGTCGGACAGCATGTGAGCGAGCGCCTCGAGGTGCGTCGGGGTTATTTTAACGACGCTATAATCTTTGCCGGAGCGGAGCGCCGCCACCAATTCATCGATGCCGATGCCTTCAGGGAGCAACACTACACGCTGGCCGACAAGGAGCGGGCCGAAAAGCGTCGTTATCGTCAGGTCAAAGCCGATCGGGGAATGGACTAGAGACCCCTGCCCCTCCCACATGCGATAAAAACAGCTGGCCCAGCAAAGGTAATTGGCGAGACCGAGATGATGAATCATCACGCCCTTGGGCTTTCCGGTTGAGCCGGAAGTATAAATGACATAGGCGAGATTTTCGGGTTTGACGCCGCTCTTCGGATTGGTGGCGTTATGCCCCGCGATCGCGGACCAATGGTCATCGACCGCGAGCAGCCTGCCGTCGGCGCCTCCCAGTTTCTCGAGCAGGCGCCGCTGGGTGAGGACGACGGGGGCTTTTGCGTCGTCCAGCATATAGGCCAGCCGCTCGCTTGGATATGACGCGTCGAGCGGCAAGTAGGCGGCCCCCGCCTTTAGGATACCGAGCAGCGCGATGATCATTTCCGGCGCCCGCTCCATGCAAATGCCGACGAGGGTCTCAGGACCGATCCCCTTGGCGCGTAGATAATGCGCCACCTGGTTCGAGCGGTGGTTCAGCTCCCGATACGACAACGATTGGTCGAGGTATGCGACTGCCTGGGCGTCGGGCGTGCGCACGACTTGCTCCTCGAATATTTCGTGAAGACAGGAAGTCGGTGGAAGGATGCGGGACTGCATGGGTTCGGGTCTATCGATAGCGCCGCTGGCGGGATTTAACGGATTTAACTTTGCCTTTCCAATCGGGTTGCAACCGCACCCATGAAAATAACTTCTTTACACGCATAGAATAAAGTCCTGCGCGCAATCCAACAATGGTGAAAAAACCCCCTTGCGGAAAAAAAAAACATCCGGACGACCCGGGAAAAAACCCGAAGGAAAACCATACAATCGCGGGAAATTACGGAGGCGGGTAGGGTATGTCGGGGGCGGGACGGCGCGGCCGGCTATTTTTTGCCGAGCTTCAGCGATCTCCAGACGCGTTCGGGGGTAAGGGGCAAATCGCGGACACGGATGCCGTAGCCGCGCGCCAGCGCGCTGGTGATCGCCGGGGCGACGGCGACGAGGCCGCCTTCGCCCATCCCACGCGCGCCGTGCGGGCCGGGACCGTCCTCGTTCTCGACGAGGACCGTCTCAAAGGCGGCCGGAACATCGGAAAAGCGCGGCACCCGATAATCGATCAAACCGGCGGTGACGAGCTGGCCACCGTCATAAATCATTTGCTCGAAGAGCGTGTGCCCGATGCCCATCATCGAGGCGCCCTCTTCTTGACCGATGCAGCCGTCGGGATGAATCGCCTTGCCGACATCGGCGACGGAGACATACCGCGTGAGCGCGACCTCTCCGGTCTCTTCATCGACAACGACCTCGGCGCTTCCCATGCCGATCTCCCAGAAAACCGGCAGCGACCCGGTGATCTCCGGCCCCACGTCGCCGTGGCCGATCAGCTCGCCGCCGCCGCCGAAGCGGCGCTGGAGCGCCTCCTGGAATGTCAGGCGCATCTCTCCGGCGATCATCGCGCCGTCCAGCAACTGGATCTCGCCGAGCTTGACGCGCAGCGCCTCGGCGCCGATCTTCAAAAGTTGATGTTTTAGATCGCGCGAGGCGCGCTGGATCGCCGTGCCCATCAATGTCGTCGAGCGGCTCGAGCCGGTCGAGGCGTCATAAGGCGTGACTTTGGTGTCGGCCCCGCCGACATGGATCGCGGCGAGCGGCATGTTCAATTCTTCGCCTATGATCTGGGACAGCACCGTCCGCACACCCTGGCCCATCTCGGTGCTGCCGGCATAAGCGGTGATCGTCCCGTCCGCCAGGAGGCGCACCATGGCGACTGAGACCGGCGTCGCGCCCGCATTGGTCGCGCCACAGGCGAGTCCCATCGCCGCGCCTTTTTTCTTCGAGCGGCGGCGCCATTCGCTTGCGCGCACGAGCGCCTTCAAGCTCGACGGGAGATTCGCGTCCATGCCGCGGAGGTTCGGGCGAAGCTCCTCCCCTTTTTTGAGAAAATTCTTGAGCCTGAGCTCCGCCGGATCGATGCCGAGCCGCTCGGCGATCATGTCCATCTGCGATTCCGAGGCGAAAATCGCCTGCGGCGCGCCGATGGCGCGAAACGAGCCGGCCGAGCTTTCGTTCGTATACACCGCATACGCATCGGTGCGGATGTGCGGGATGCGATAGGGGCCGAGCACGCGCGTGGCGGCGCGGGTCGCGACCTGCGGGCCGTTATCGGCGTAGCCGCCTGTGTCGAGATGAATCTCCGCCTCGCGCGCGACGAGCGTGCCGTCGCGCTTGACGCCGGTCTTTAAGCGGACGCGCGCTCCATGGCGTCGGACGGTCAGCATCGACTCCGCGACGGAATTGACGACTCGCACCGGTCTTTTCGCCTTGCGCGCGAGCGCGACGACGAGCGGCTCGAACTTCGTATACGACTTGCTGCCGAAGCCGCCGCCCAAAAACGGGATCACCATGCGCACTTGCGTCGCATGCAGGCCGAAAATTTTCGCGATGTCGCCGCGGACCTGAAACGGGTGCTGCGCCGAGGACCAGACGCTCACGCCGTCTTCGCTCCAGTGCGCGACGACCGAGTGCGGCTCGAGCGCGTAGTGATAAACCATCGGGAAGGTGAACGTGTCTTCGAAAATCTCCTCGGCTTCGGCGAATCCCTGCTTGATGTCGCCCTTCTCGACGCGCTCGTGGCCGCAGATATTCCCGGGCGCGTCGTCGTGGACAAGCGGCGCGCCGCCGGCGAGTGCGCCTTCTATGCCGATCGCCGCCGGCAGCTCTTCGTAGTCGACTTGAATCAGCGCAAGCGCTTCGTCGGCGATGCGCATGTCTTCCGCCGCGACGGCGGCGACCGGCTCGCCGATATAGCGAACTTTCTCCAGTGCGATGACGGGCCTGCCGCTGTAGAAGGGCTTGGTATCGGAGATATCTTTCGACGTGAGAACAGCAACGACGCCCGGAAGCGCCTCGGCTTTCGCGGCATCAATGTTGCGGATGCGCGCGTGTGGGAAGGGGCTGCGGAGGATTTTCCCGTGCAGCATGCCGGGAACGTTCAGATCGCCGGTGAACTTCGCCTTGCCGGTGACTTTGTCGAGCCCGTCGACGCGCGCGATGCTTCGGCCGACGTACTTAAATTGTTTCTCGGGCATGCGAGCAAATTAACAAAGCCTCGGACGGGGCGCAAATAGGCTGCGGGTTCGAGAGCGCGTCCATGACGCACCTCGCCGAGAACCTATTTTTAAGATGGGTTCACTCTCGGGGCGCTTTTAATTCGGAGGAAAGCTTTGGAAAAGGACGCACCGATTGTGCTTCGACGCAAAGCGCAACAAAGAAGGCTACCAATTCCGCGGCTGCGGTCCCGGCACGATGCCGGCGAGATCGGGATCCTCTCCCTCGTCCCCCGGCTGTCGATTGGCCTTTTCTTCCTTTCGCTGCTGGCGTCTGATCGCCTTTTCCTTTTGCTTGTTTTGCCGCGCGAGCTCTTTCTGCCGTTTTTTAAATGTCTCGCTTGCCATCGTTTTTATATAGCATGCCGCCGCCGTCCATGCGATAGCCGTAAATGAAAAGGCCCGGGTCTCTTTCGAGGCGCCGGGCCTTTTTACCGGGCCTGAATATCTACTTACCGGGACTCAGCTGTCCTCTGATCTCGCCGTTTTTGTTCGCCGCGCTGTGCACGTTGACGTAAAGGTTGCCGGCCTGGAAATTTTTGTACTGCTCGTCGGTCAGCTTCGAACCGGCGGGCACCGACCAGGTATTGCCGTTGTTCGTGAGCGGAATGATGACTGGGCCGTTCTTGCCGGCGGCACCGTCATGGATGTGGCCCGCGGTTCCCTCCACGCCGGAGGTCGTCACACTGCCGCTGACCGATTTGTCCTGAGCGACGGTGATCGTGCCGCTGCCCGTCGCCTTCGTCTGCACGGGCGGCACTTCCTTGTCGCCGGATAAAGTAACCTTGACCGCCTGTCCTTTTGCCGGCGCCTCGCTCCGCTGAGCGCCGCCTTTATCGCCGCCGTCCCCGCCCATCGAGCCGCAGCCCGCAACGACGAGCGCCACGGCGAAACTCCACGCCAGAGCGGTTCTTATGCTATTCGGCTTATCCATAAACTCCACCTCCGTTTGGTTAAGGGTTAATAGATAACAGAGGTTAACTTAATATGGAGAATTATCGCCAATGTCCATAGGGCAAGTTGAAGAATGAAAGTCGCTGTACGTGCTGCAATCGAGGCCAGGGCCAAGCCGCCGAAGCCGGCTCCGGGCACCCGCCCAAGCCTTTTTATCTTGCGATCGTCTTATCAGTTGCATTAGTATCCGGCCGTTAAAAACGACTTCGAAGCGGAGAAAATCTCTTATGCCGAACGGACTGAAATTACTGCCGGCGGCCCTCATCGCCTCCGGGACGCTCCTGCTGGCGGTGGGCCTAGTGTACCCCGCATCATCGCAGGATAAGGAAGGCCTCGAAATCACGGGCATCGCGGATCGCTCGAGCATCCGTGCAGGGGACTCGATCAACTTACTTGTCCAGATCGCCAATAGCGGCCCCGATGCCGTGAAAATAATTTCCGTCAAACCCCTGTTCGGTTCGGACGAGCCGTGCAATCTCAGCGATTCTTTGGTGCCGCGCGATCAAACGACGACCGCGACGTGTCAGCAACTTTTCCAGAAGGAAGGGAAATATAATGGCGGCGTCGACGTCGTTTGGGAGCCGGTGACGAAGGGCGGCAAGCCGCAACGGACCGCGAAAACGCTTTTCCAACTCGGCGTTTCACCGGCGCCATGGTATGCAAGCCTGGATGCGAGGTGGTACCAGGGCATCGCAGCTCTACTCTTACTTGTATCTTTACTAGCGGGATTATTGGCGCTGGCGTCTCGCCGCTCTCAATCACAGAAACTCTTTCGGACGTTCCTTTTCGGGTCCATCTTGATCACACTGTACGGCCTCATCGCCGACAATGGGACCGTTGTGGTCGCCGGGCTCCTATCCACGCTCGTTGCCGGCGCGCTGACTTTGGGCGGCAAGGAGTTTTTGACCAACTTGATGGATCGAATCACCAAAGCCGGTCCCTTCGAGTTCTCGCCGCTCAGCGTTAAGGCGCAAGACCTGCAAATCTTCAAATTGCGCGAGCAGGACTTCCTGCAGGCGGAAACGACGATAGACGAGATTTTAGCCCTAGGCGACAAGCTCCAGTTTTACATAGAGTTCTTGCGCGTGAAGTCCTATGCCCTGGAAACCAAGCTCATCGCCAAGAATCCGCTTCAGCCTCCAACGGACGAGGCGATTGGCACCCGAATAGACTGGCTCATGGGCATTTCATGGGACTACGATCTGAAGCCGCTACGAGAACTCTACGCCGACATTCGAAGACACGAGAGGCTCAGGGACCTCTTCGACGCCGATCTCGAAAAGACCTTGAGAAATGCCAAGAAGCTCGACGACGAGGCGCGCGATCAAGTCATTCTTCAGGTGATCGCCAAATTGGAAAGCGATCGATCTTCCATTCTGATTCCGCAGTATTTCACCGTGCTGGCGAGGCTCTGGCGGATCCTCAAGCAGAAGGAAAAGGCGCTGTCGATCCTCTACGAGGGACACGACCGCTTTCCCGACAGCATCAACACCAACGTCTTGCTGGGCTGGCATATCGGAGAAACGAACGGCAACTATTCGGCGGCCCTCAAGTACGAGTGCCGGGCGCTGGAGATAGCCGTCCAGTGCGCCGCCGACCTGAAGACGTGGTACGATCGTGTCGAGAAGGCCGAGCCGGACAACGGCTTCGCCCGCTACCTGAAGTCAATGGCTCGCGCGCACAAGACCGAGTGGCACGGCAAAATGACCGCCTGGTTCACTGGGCTCGAGATGGAGATGCGAAACAACGTGGCGTTCGATATCGCCGTCGAGGGCGTGCTGCCGCTCGAACCGAGAGCGCGCAAAGACGCCGAGATCGCCCACAAGCATGATTCAGAAAACGCGAGCTATTGTGAAACGCTGGGGATGGTGCGGCTGCGGTTTGCGAACAGCCTGACGGGGGGCAAGGAAAGCGACGTCAAAGAGGCGTTGCGCCTGTTCGAGCGCGCGATCTATATGGCGCCGTCCCAGAAAGACACGGTCACGTTACGGATGGCGCAGCTGCACTACGAGGAAGCCAGGGAGACTCTGCGGCGGATGTGAGGGCGGCGTCAGACGCCGTCGCCGGGAACTCTGCCCATGGTGAATTCTCCTTTCACAGGGTGCATTTTACTATGTGAGCCGACGCTGTCAATCGTCCGCACGGGGCAAAAAAACGGCCCGGTCGCCGCGGGGCGCCGGGCCGTTTGAAGCTGCCGCAGCCGCTTTTATCCCTCGAGCATCTTCTTCCATTTCTGGCGGATCTTTTCTTTCAGCTCCGGGCTCGATTCCGCGACCGGCGGAAAGTCTTTCATCCACTCGAACGGCCGGCAGGCGTCGATTACGGCGCGCGAGTTGAAACCCTTCTTGCCCGGCTGAATGCGCGGGTCGAGCGGGCCGCTCCAGCAGCGGCGCAGGATCTCGATCGACTCGGCCGGGTCGGAGCGCGACGCCAGCGCCCAGAGGACGTCGAAGGTGTTGGTCGGGTCGATATCTTCGTCGACCACGACGACGTAGCGCCCGAGATAGGCGCCGGCGTGCACCTGCGATGCGGCGAGCATCGCCTGGCGCGCGTGGCCGGGATAGCGCTGCTTGATCGAGATGACATTGAAGAGTCTGCCGCCGCCGGCCTCGTGGCACCAGACGCCGCGGACATCCGGCACGCCCGCCTTCTCCACCTGCTCCCAGATGAGGGCGGACTTCACCATGCATTTCGCGATGGAATAGTCCGACGGCGGGCGGCCCGGCCGGGCGCAGCAGAGGATCGGATCGTTGCGGTGATAGATGCGCTCGACGCGGAGCACCGGCTCGGGGCGCGAGGAGCTGGCATAGTATCCCGTCCATTCGCCGAACGGGCCTTCCGTCTTAACGTCGTCGGGCTTCATGAAGCCTTCGATGACGATCTCCGCCTGCGCCGGGAACGGGAGACCCGTCACCTCGCCTTCGCAGACCTCGATCGGCGCGCCCTTGAGGCCGCCGGCGTAATCGAATTCAGACACGCCGTAGTCGATCTCGTTGCCGGAAACCATGAAGAGCACGGGGTCCTGCCCGACGCAGATAATGACCGGGCAGGGCTTGCCACGCTCGAACCATTTGCGCCGCTGGATCGAGCCATGCTTGCCGGGCGAGATGTAGAGGCCCATGCTGCCTTTGTCATGCACCATGCCGCGGTAGGCGCCGAAGTTCACCCAGCCCTCGTCGGGGTCTTTGGTGATGACGAGACAGGCGGTGCCGATAAAGCGGCCGCCGTCCAACTCGTGCATGAACGGCACGGGGAATTTCAAGAGATCGACGTCGCTGCCTTTGAGGACGTTCTCCAGGATGGGCCCCTTCTTGACGATCTTGTGCTGAATCGGCTTGTGCTCGTTGAGCTTTTTGCGAAACGCCTTGACGAGCTCAAGATTCGCAAGGTCCATCGGCAGGCCGAGGTTGAGCGCCATGCGCTTGAACGAGGCGTTCTGCGCGAACAGCGTGCGGTAGCCCTTGGAATAGCCTTTGATGTTGTCGAACAGCACCGCCGGCACCGGCCCTTTGCTCTCGGTGGCGAGCAGCTCGGCGAGCGTGCCCATCTCCAGGTTCCAGTCGGCGCCGTCGACCTTCTTGAGCTCGCCGACGCTGTCGACAATCTCAAGCCATTCGCGCAGGTCCGTATAGGATGGCGTGCGGCCGGCTTTGATCTCGTCTTCGGCAAACTGCCTCGCTTCTAAAGCGGTCATCGTTTTTCTCCTTTGTATAAACTCTTAGATATCAGCTATCAGCCGACCGCAAAAAAATCAAATTACGTAACGGACGTCCGCGAAAATTCCGTCGGATTGCTTAGATTACGCTCCCAGAGCCGATTCGTCCATCCCTTCGGTGTCCTCCGCCGGAAGGCCGTTGCAGCTCTGCGGATCGAGGTGGAGATAGACCTTATCGCCCGGGTTCATGCTGAGGAAAGGATGCGTATGGACGCGCAGCACGGAGTCGCCGACGGCGATTTGGCAGTGATAGGCGTCGCCCATGAAGATCGCCTCTTTAACCGTTCCTTCGAGCACGTTCTCAGTCACCTGCGGCTTCTGCTTGATGACCTCGATGTGCTCCGGCCGGATCGAAAGAATCGCGGCGCTGCCGGTCGTGAGGCCGGCCGCGGGGATAAAGGAGAAGATCCCCTTCGACGTTTCCAAGCGGCCGGGACGCGAGTCGCCGCCCAGCTCGACGACCTTCCCCGGAATGAGATTAGTCAGGCCCAAAAAGGTCGCCGTGAACCTTCGCTTCGGCCGCGAATAGAGCTGGTGCGGATTGCCGACCTCGATCAGCGTGCCGCCGTGCATGACAGCGATCTGATCCGAGATCGCGAGCGCCTCGGCCTGATCGTGGGTGACGTAAATCGTCGTGATGTTGACCCGCCGCTGGAGCGCCTTGATCTCGAAGCGCATCTGCTCGCGGAGCTTGGCGTCGAGGTTAGAGAGCGGCTCGTCGAGCAGCATCACCTTGGGCTCGTTCACGAGTGCGCGCGCAAAGGCGACGCGCTGCTGCTGGCCGCCGGAGAGCTTGGGCGCCGGCCGGTCTTCCAATCCTTGGAGGCCGACGATCTTCAGCACGTCCGCGACGCGCTTTTTGATCTCCGCTTTACTTTTGTGCTGGATCGTCAGCGGGTAGGCGACGTTCTCGAAGACCGTCATGTGCGGCCAGATCGCATACGATTGGAAGACCATACCTAGGCGCCGGCGCTCCGACGGAACAAAGATGCCGCGTGCTGCGTCGCTGACGACTTCGTTGCCGATGCTAATACGCCCGCTGGTGTTTTGCTCAAGTCCTGCGATCATGCGGAGCGTCGTCGTCTTCCCGCAACCTGAGGGGCCGAGCAGGGTTACGAACTCACCTTCGTTC
>Ga0075423_10004411_pt1 | contig 13068 bp, 7 predicted proteins | sample SoiMethybrSBSTD2_FD_80114 | JGI IMG/M metagenome (GOLD analysis project Ga0075423, IMG submission 80114) | Bulk soil microbial communities from a Populus tree surrounding site in Tennessee, USA - Soil MetaG P. TD hybrid SBSTD2 | ecosystem: Environmental > Terrestrial > Soil > Tree plantation...
CCCCGCGATCCTCGCACTACACGACCGGATTCGTGCGTCGGTGCTCGACGCGTTCGCCACACAGCAACGGGACGAGCTCGCCGGCGTCGCCCACGACGAAGAAGGCGACACGATCTACGCTGTGGATCGCGTGAGCGAAACCGCGCTCGTGGAAGGCTTGCTGGAAGTCGCACGCGAGGAGCCGCTGGTGCTGGTGGCCGAGGGCTTGCCGGCAGATGGCCTAACGCTGCCGGCAGGCACGCGAGACGCAGACTGCCGGTGGCGGCTGCTCGTGGACCCGATCGACGGCACGCGCGGCCTCATGTACCAGAAGCGGCCGGCGTGGATTCTCACCGGTGTCGCTCCGAACCGAGGAACCGCAACGCGACTCCGGGACATCGTACTAGCGGTCCAGACCGAGATCCCGCTGCTCAAGCAGCATCTCTGCGATCAACTGTGGGCGGTGCGCGGCGAGGGCGTCGAGGCACGACGTATCGATCGCCTAACGGGAAGCACTACCCCGCTGACCCTCCGACCCTCGCAGTCGGCGACACTCGCTCATGGGTTCGCGTCCATCAGCCGGTTCTTCCCCGGAGCGCGTGACGTGCTGGCCGCCATCGACGATGAGATCGTCGCAGAGGTGATGGGGCCGACGGTTGCCGGGAAGGCGGCGTGCTTCGAGGACCAATATCTGTCCACCGGCGGCCAGCTCTACGAGCTCATGGCGGGGCACGACCGCTTCATCGCCGACATCCGCCCCGTTATGGCGCCATTGCTCGCGAAGCGCGGCGTCGCGCACCCGCTGTGCTGTCATCCCTACGATCTGTGCTCGAGCCTCATCGCTGCCGAATCAGGCGTCAGGCTCACCGACGCCGGCGGTAACGAGCTCGACGCGCCGTTCGACCTCGACGCGGACGTTTCGTGGGTTGGCTACGCGAACGACCGGCTGCGCGCTCGAGTCGAGCCCGCGCTGCTCGGCGCGTTGGCTCGGCGCGGCCTGGGCGCGACGGTCGACCCGATCGACCGCGGCTAGCCGGTGCGCGTTCGCTTCCTCGAACAACTCAGCGCCGACGGCGATCTGCAGTGGTTCGCGTCTGCGCTCGAGCGAGTTCGCTCGCTGCCCAATGCGTCCGATCCTTCCGTCGCGTCCTTTCTCGTGGCCGACCGGTCCGTCACCATTGCGCGGGCACCGGGTCGGCTCGACGTCATGGGCGGCATCGCCGATTACAGCGGATCGCTGGTGCTCGAGATGCCACTCGCCTGCGCGACGTTCGCCGTGGCGCAGGCGCAGGACGCTCGTCGTCTCGACGTGTTGTCGCTCCGCGATGGCCGGCGGTTTCAATTCGGCATCGAACTGGACGAGATCGCGACTGGCGCCTCGAGCACACCGGACACACTCGCCGACAGATTCGCGGCCGGCGCGGGCGACCGATGGGCCGCCTACGTCGTCGGGAGCGTTTACCGGTGCCTAACGTTGAATGCTGTCGCGCCGACGCACGGACTCCGCGTGCTCATCATGTCGGACGTCCCGGAGGGCAAGGGAGTCAGCTCGTCGGCCGCACTCGAGGTCGCGACTATGGCCGCGACCGCAGCCTCCTTCGATGTCGAGATGGACGGCGTCACGCTCGCGACCCAGTGTCAGTGGGCCGAGAACCACATCGCGCGCGCGCCGTGCGGCATCATGGATCAGATGACGTCCGCGCTCGGCCAACGCGATCGACTGCTGCGGCTCCGGTGCCAGCCAGCGAGCGTGGAGGGTCACGTCGTGGTCCCGGAGGGCTACCGCTTCTATGGTATCGATAGCGGTATCCGGCACGCCGTGAGCGGCTCCGACTACGGAACGGTGCGGACGGCCGCGTTCATGGGGTATCGCATGATCGCGGACCTCGCCGGGCTGACGACGACGAGCGATGGAAACCGCGCGCGGGTGCAGGACGACAGATGGGGAGGCTATCTCGCGAATATCACGCCGACCGAGCTCGCGAGGGACTTCGTCGATTGGCTGCCGGCGCGGATACACGGGGCGCAGTTCCTGGCGCGTTACGGTGGGATCACGGACACCGTGACGCGGGTGGACCCGGCGCGTTGGTATCCGGTTCGTCAGGCGACGTCGCATCCAGTGCACGAGAACGAGCGAGTGGCACGCTTCGCGGATCTTCTTTCGAGCGGCCTCGACCAGCCTGACGCGGCTGTGAGGATGGGGGCGCTCATGTTCGAGTCGCACGCGAGCTATTCGTCATGCGGGCTCGGCAGCGACGGGACCGATCGTCTCGTGGACCTCGTGGCGGACGTGAATCCCTCCGAGGGACTGTTCGGCGCGAAGATCACGGGTGGCGGGAGTGGCGGGACGGTCGCGGTGTTCGGCACCGAGGCGGCGAGAAGTGCAGTACATCACATCGCTCGGCAGTACGAGCAGGAAACCGGAGTGCGCGCACACGTGTTCGACGGGTCGGGGCCGGGAGCGGAACAGATAGGAATCCTCATCACGAGAACTGCTTACGACGCAAGGCACTAACTACGCAGGGCACTAACTACGCAGGGCACGAGAACGGCGCAGGGCACGAGAACGGCGCAGGGCACTGACGGCGCAAGACATTAACGGCCAGAGCGCAGGCCCCGAAGGGCGCCGAACGGCAAAGCACGCCGCTGGCATTGCCGCCGTTGCCGTTAATGTCTTGCGTAGTCAGTGCCCTGCGCGGTTAGTGCCCTGCGTGGTTAGTGCCGTGCGTAGTCAGTGCCCTGCGCAGTTAGTAGCGACGTAACTCGGGCCGTGCGCCCTTCGAACTGCATCTTGCTCGGGTGTGTGTGTTTTCATATGTTAGGCAAGCGGCTCTCACCAGAACGGCCGCGAGGAGACGAGATCCTGCGATGATACAACTCCACTGGCTTACCTCAACCCGCCGACGTGCGCCGATCTTCATCGGCTTCCTGGGCGCAATGCGCCTCGGAACGGCGGAATCGGCTGTTTACACGGCCGGAGGCCGAGCACCCTAGAGCCGCAGGATCAAATGTCGTGATCCGGCCTTTCGGGTGCAGCCAACCCGAAAGGCCTTTTTGCTTTCCCATGCCAGCGGATCACGATCATGAATCAGGAAATCATTTCCAGATACATAGGCCAGCCGGCGAGTCTTCCCAGTGACGTCCGCGCGGCGCTCGAGCGCGCGTGGGACGGACGGCAGATCCAGCTCTACGCGCTCGCCGATCTCGACCACACGCTCACGCTGCGCGAGTCCTGGCTGGCGTTAGGCGCGAGCCACGGCGCCGTCGCGCGCCCGGCACCGAACGGCTCCTGGGATGTCGAGAGCGTCGAGCGCGAGCGGATTCGGTCGCTGCGCGACGTCCCGGGCCTCAGCGCGAACACGCTGCTCATTCTCGGAGACGAGGGCGAGGCGCCGCTGCTCGTCGTGCGATACACGAACCGGCAGCGCGCGGCGGTGGAGAACATCCGCTTCGTGCTCGATGAGGCACTCACCGGACGCTCGGTCACGCTCGACGACGCCGATCGCGTGTACGCGGACGCGGTCGCGCGACCCGTGCGCGACGCGCAGGCGCTCGTCGCGGGACGCGAGTCCGCGGTGATGCTGCGGCTGCTTCGCTATCTCGCGCCGTACCGTCGCCAGGTGATCATCGGTCTCTCGGCGGCAGCGGTCGTGACGCTCGCGAGCCTTCTTCCGCCGTACCTGGCGGGCTACCTGATCGACCGCGTCGTGCGGCCGACGCAGGAGGGCCGCCTCACGGCGGATGTGGCCCGGCGCATGGCATGGATCGCGGTCGGTGCGATGGCGCTGCTGCACGTCGTGCGGCAGGCAGCGGCGCACCTGCGTCTCAAGCTCATGTCGACGTTAGGTGAGCTCGTGGCGCGCGACCTGAGGGCCGAGCTGTACGCGCACATCCAGCGGTCGAGCCTCGCGTTCTTCTCGCGCAAGAAGACGGGAAGCCTGATCTCACGCGTCACAGCGGACACCGATCGTCTGTGGGAGTTCATCGCGTTCGGCGTCGTGGACGTCTCGCTCTCGCTCGTGATGCTCCTTGGCCTCGGCGCTGTGCTGCTCACGCTCGACTGGCGGCTCGGTCTCGTCATGACGCTGCCCGTGCCGGTGTTCTGCTGGTTGATCTATCGGCACGGCGAGTCGCTGAACGGACTGTTCATCCGGACGTGGCGGAAGTGGTCGCGGGTGACGGATATCCTGTCGGACACGATTCCCGGCATCCGGGTCGTGAAGGCGTTCAACCAGGAGTCACGGGAGATCCATCGCTTCGAGATACGGAACGACGACGTCACCGACGAGATCAACAACATTCACGCGCTGTGGACGCGGTTCTGGCCGAGTCTCATGTTCGCCGTGCATGCGACCACGGTGCTGGTCTGGATTCTCGCGGTGCCGAGGTTGTTAGGCAGCGGCCATCCGTTGTCGGCCGGTGTGTTCGTGTCCTTCTTGTTGTACACGACGATGTTCGTCGCGCCGATCGAGGTGATCGGGCAGATGGTGCGCACGATCAACCGCGCGGTGTCGTCGGCGCATCGTGTGTTCGAGGTGCTGGACAGCGAGCCTGAGGTGAAGGACGTGCCGCACCCGGTGCGTCTCTCGCCGGTGAGGGGCCGGGTGACGTTCGACAACGTGACGTTCGCCTACGATGGCGTACGACAGATCCTGCGCGGCGTCTCGTTCGACGTTCAACCGGGTGAGCTGGTGGGACTCGTCGGTCCGTCGGGCGGTGGCAAGTCAACGATCGTGAGTCTAGTTGCGCGCTTTTATGATGTGTCCGGGGGCGTCATCCGAGTCGACGGCGTGAACGTGCGTACGCTCGACACCGGGCACTATCGCGAGCAGCTCGGCATGGTGCTCCAGGACCCGTACCTGTTCCATGGAACGGTGCTGGACAACATCCGGTACGGCTTGCCGACGGCGTCGTTAGGTGCGGTGGTGGATGCGGCGAAGGCGGCGAACGCGCACGACTTCATCTGCAAGCTCGGCCAGGGGTACGACACCGTGGTCGGCGAGCGGGGGCACACGTTGTCGGGCGGTGAGCGTCAGCGGATTTCGATCGCGCGAGCCATCCTGCACGATCCGCGGATTCTCATTCTCGACGAGGCGACGAGCAGCGTGGACACGGAGACGGAGCACCAGATTCAGGAGGCGCTCGACCGGCTCATCGCCGGCCGAACGGTCTTCGCGATCGCGCACCGGCTTTCGACGCTGCGGAAGGCGTCGCGGCTGTTCGTGATCTCGGAGGGCCGGCTCGCCGAATCGGGCACGCACCGCGAGCTGCTCGGCAAGCCGGACGGTATCTATCGACGCCTGTATGAGATGCAGCTTCAGCTTCAGTAGTTCGATGCAACCGAATACCCCTTCGTCGTTGATGCCGGTCCCGAGAGGGCTGCCCCCACAGACGAAGGGGGGAACGGATACACCTGATTACTCGGATCCTTCGGGATCGCTCCTCTGCACTCAGGCCTCCGCTCCCAACGAGCCGTTCTTGAGAATGGAACAGCCTCGGGAAGCGAGTGCGTCCCGAGGCCGTCAACAAAAAGAGATGGAGAGTACACAATGCTTGATATCATGAACGAGATGACCGAGGAGACGCCGACGTTGCGGATCGCGACCGACGGCCGACTCGTCGTGATCGTCGATGGTGCTTCGGTTCCCGTCCGACTCCGCCAGTGCTTCCCCTGGTCGGAACCCGGACTGCACCTCTCGCTACGCGACGATGCGGATCGCGAGGTTGCCATCGTCGATGATCCGGCCGAGCTCGACCCGCAGTCACGCTCGGCGCTCGAGCGCGCGCTGGCAGAAGCCGGGTTCGTGCTCGAGGTGACCCACGTGCTGGACATCGACGAGGAGGTCGAGATCCGGCAGTGGATCGTGGAGACTCGCCAGGGACGCCGGTCGTTCCAGACCCATCTCGACGATTGGCCACGTCCGTTGCCTAACGGCGGAATCCTCATCCGTGACGTCGCGGGTGACCTCTACCGGCTCGTCCCGCCGGCCCAGATGGACAGGAAGAGCCGAGAGCTTCTCTGGGCTTTCGTCGACTAGGTGACACCACGAACACTCACCCTTTCGGGCGAACGAAGCGCTGAAAGGCAGAATCCGCGGCGAGCCCCGCAAAATCGGCGTCGGCGTGCAGGTCCTGGCCCTGCCCGCCTAACGCCTCACGCAGGAGTTGCACGGACTCTGCCACGTTGCCAAGCACCGCCATGATCCTCGCCTGTCCGAAGATCGCGTCCTCGCGCGGCCGGTTCACCGAGTGCGCCAACTGCTGCAGCACGCCCAACCACCGCCTCGCTTCGGTGGTATCGCCACGATGGGCGGCGATAGCGCCAAGCATCGCCCGGTGATCCGCAACCCCGTCGCGGTCGTCCCTCGCGAGCTCGCGGAACAACGAGTCGGCCAGCGACCAGCGGCCCGCGTCGTACGCGGCCCGCGCGAACAGCCGTTTCGTGTCGAGCGACTCCGCCTCGCCGGCGGGCCGGCTGGCGAGCCACTGAATCGCCCGGTCCGCGAGCTCCGCGCCGGCAGCGGAGTGCCCGTGCGCACGCAATTCCTCCGCAGTCAGCAGCATGAGCGTGCCCGGTGTATAACGGCCGTCGCGCGGCAAGGCCAGGATGGTGTCCACGAGCCCGAGCGAGCCAGCGACATCGCCTAACGCTGCGCGCGCCCGGGCTTCGACAACCACCGCACTCGGCCGCTCCGGGTATCGACGACGCGCGCGCAGCGCCACGGCCAGCTCACGCTCATGCTCTCTCAGCTGATGGTACGAGTCCGCCATCAGGTACCAGTACCCGAACCCTCGACCCGCTGCACCATTCGGACCGAGCTGGTTCAGCAACTCGACGCTCCGGCGTGGCCGGTTGAGCCACCGCGCATTCTCGGCCAATAAGTAGAGGAAGCGATCCGGAATCAGTTGAGCGGCGCGCTCGAGGGCCGCGTACGAGCTCACCCAATCCTCGTCCCGCACGGCCAGCATCCATTCGAGCCAGTGGCGCTCGACCGGCGTGAGCTCGTCACGCCGCGCGTTCACCAGATCGACAATGGAATCCGCGCCAGGTCGATCACCGGCGCTCATGTGTGCGACAGCCGCTTCCAATATCGACCACGTGAACAGCGGGTCGAGCGCTGCGGCGGCCTCGTAATGCGCGAGCGACTCGCGAGGTCGGTTCCGTAGCTTCAGGTCCGTGGCGCGATCGAATTCCTGGAATGCCGCAAACGTCGGCGGCATCGCCGCCGCGATCGAGATCCAGGGCGCGAACCGTGGATCGGTCAGCGCGGCGAGGCCACCGGCAACGCGCTGCGCAACCGTGTCCACTGGTAGCGGACCGCGAGCGGTGGTACTCACGGCATTCGGGATTGCCCAACGCATTCGGTTTCCTGACGACTCGACGAGTCTCACGTCGGCGGACGCGCTGTCGCCGGTTCCGTGCACCGACACGATCACGAGCAGGCCGGCACCAGCCTGTCGGGCCACGTTGGAGATGTCCAGCTCGTCCACTCGAGAATCGGCGCGAGACGACGACATCAGCACGACACCCAGGAGTCCAGTCCGAACGATCGCGTCGCGAGTCGCTTGGGCGATGCGTTGACCAAATGCATCCGAAACGGAGCTGGCGGGGGACGTCCGCAGCATCATCACCGCGACGCGGTGTTGATCGAGCGGGGTCGGGTGCCGTGTCGCCAGCGCCACCACCGTTGAAGCGGCGAGAACGGCCGTGATGCCGATCGCGAGGGGCGTCCGCGTTCGTCGTGATGGCTCGCGCTGCGGCAGGGACAAGGGAACGCGCGACCGCACGTCTTCATCGTCGGGGTGGCCACGAGGGTCGGTGGTCTCGCCGCGACCGGTGCCTGACGTCGGATTTGCAGGGACGGTACTCGTTTCGCGCCCGCGAACTGCATCGATGAGCGCCCGAGTCTCCGGCGAAGGCCGCAACTCGAGATCCGTTGCGAGTCGGTGAGCGAACCGATCGTAGGCGATGACCGCACCGGCGCGATCGCCCGACCGATCCAACGCGGTGATCAGCCGCTGCACTCCCAGCTCGTCCAGCGGTGAGCGATCGACCGCCCACTGACACCACCGCGCCGCAACGGCGTGACGCCCGACACGATCGGCATCGTCAGCCAGCGACCACGCGGCGCGCGATACGTCGCTCGCGAGACGGCGGCGCTCATCGTCGACCCATCGCTCGAAACCGGCCGCATCCGAGGCGAAGAATCCTTCCAGTAGCTCACCCCGGTAAAGATCGACCGCTTCGTCGTAGCGCCCCGCAACCAGAGCGCCCTGCAACGCGACGGCATCGCACCAGATCTGGTCCGCGGGCACCGCGAGCTCGTCGAGCCCACGGCTCACCACTGCGTCGTCGCCGAGTGCCTGTCGCAGGTAGTAGATCGCCCGATTGAGCGCCGCGCGCGCGTGTTCGGCGTCGTGTTCCGGCCAGAACATCGCGAGCGCCTGGTCGCGTCTGACAACCCGTTGCGGCTCGCCACCGTGAGGAACGCCAGCAGGGCGAGTCGCCGCGGCTGGGCGAGGACTGCGTCGACTGAGCTGCCCTGTTCATCGCACAGGTCCAGCGGGCCAAGGATCCGAAGGTGAATCCGTGGTCGTTCGACGATGGTCTCTCGCCACGACTCCCGTCGAGTCATTGACGGGGGAGCTGGAGGGAGCAGCGCGATCTACGGTCCCACCAACGTTAGCTCACGGGAGACCAACCATGCAACGTGGACACCAGGCAGTCGCCAGGCCACGCCGCATCATCGACTCTGCGGCGCCTTTACGAATTGCGCGTCAGCGCGTACTACGCCGCCGGACACGCGTTCACGTTTGCGCGCGGAGCTGCGGTGACCGTCACGCGACCGATCCGCACCTAACGCGACGCGGGAGCTGTCAGGGGCATGCGTCGGCGCCGTTCCCCACGAGGACGTTTCCGTGGAACGTGTTGCCCGACACCGGTCCGGACATCGCGCACGCGTTCGCGGCGATACGATTGCCGACGATCGTGTTGTCGACCCATCCGGCCGAGAAGCGGATCCCCGCGCCGCCCCCGGTGAGGAGATTTGCCCTGATGATCGTACCCGAGACCTGGCCCGGACCTTCGCCAAAATCGACACCCGCCACCGTGGCGCCGATGACCGAATTGCTCTGAATCGTGTTGCCGGGCTGCCGGATGAGGAAGACACCGGTCGGCGTACCGACCACCAGGTTGCCGATGATGACGTTGCCGGTGGACAGACTGCCCGCGAGGTTCGGGCGAATCATGAATGCCCTCAACAGATTGTTCGTGACTGTGTTGTGCTTGATGACGCTGGCCGTCGTCGCCTGCAGTAGCACAGCCGTATTCGACGCGGAGAACCCGTTGTCGCGAATCACGACCTCCGTAGAGCCACCGACCAAGATGCCGGCCTGAAAACCTGTGATCGATCCGCCGGAGATTCTGACGCGATGGCTGGCGCTCACGGTGATGCCGTTGCCGGTACCGTTACCGGAGATCGTGTGACCGTCGAGATCGATGTCGATGTCCTCGCCGCTGACCAGCAGCGCGTTACCGGTACAGGTGAGGTCGTTGTCGAGCCTCACGTCATCAACAACCTGCGCGCCGCACGGCAGTGTGACCAGCGGCAAGACATCCGCTGAACCGAAGCGGTCGTTTCTCGATGCAGCCATATCCGGCGCAGTCACGCGCTGGTCCGATTCACAGGACGCGATGGAGAACGCCAGGATGAGAGCCGTGAAGGCGAAGGCGCCACGCATGTGTGCCTCGTCGCAAGTAAGAGGGTGAAGCGGGCGATGCGTGGCTGTCGATTGGCGACAGCCACACTTGGAGACGATGCCGCTGACCCCTCCTCTGCCTCTCCTCTTCGAATGACCTCTCGCTCGCACTCGGGCCGGAATCCGCCCGAATGGGTCTTAGCCGGGTCTGACCCTAAATCATCATTCCCGCGGCGGGAGACTAGCCACCCGACAACACGAGCACCGGATCGACACGCGCCGCGCGACGGGCTGGTATCCAGCTCGCCGCCAGGCTCACCGTGGCGAGCAGCGCCGATACCGCGATCAGCGTTCCCGCATCAGTCGGCGCACTGCCGAACAGCAGGCCCGCGACAGCGCGGCCGGCGATCAGTGACCCCATCACGCCCGCCGCGATACCTAACGCCGACAGCCGGAACGCCCGCCACAGGACGAGTCTCACCACCTCCTGCGGTGCGGACCCGAGCGCGAGACGTACACCGATCTCCCGCCGACGCTCCGTCACCGAATACGCCATCACGCCATACACCCCAACGGCCGCGAGCGTCAGCGCGATGAACGAAACACCGAGCAACAGCGCCACGGCGAAGCGCCGCGAGCCAAGCGCGCGGTCGACGTAGCTGTCCATGCTGCTCATCCCGGACGCCGCTACCTCGGGATCGACGGAGCGAAGGGCCCGGAGAAACTCCGCTCCGAATGCGACTGGCGAGGTCGCCAAACGGACCGTCCAGAATTGATTGTTCGTCACGAGCCCGACACCGTCGCGGTGGATCTGCTTCAGCGGAATGTAGATGTCGTACGTCGGCGGACCTTCCAGATCCACGTGTCGCATGTCCTCGACCACGCCTACGACGGTAACAGCCCGTGGGCCGGTGTCGTTGTCATTCACGAGGATCTCCTCCCCCAACGGCTCGCTTCCATCGAAATAGCGGTCCGCGAGTGCGCGGCTCACGAGTGCCACGTTCGGTGCGGATGCGTCGTCCGATTCCGCGAAGGCTCGGCCCGCAACGATGCGCGCGCGGATCGACGCTAGGTACCCGGGGCTTACGGCCCGGTAGTTCGCCGACGGACGGTCGCGATAGGCAATCGGCGGGCGACCGGGAACGGTGAACGGAACGGTCGTGAGCAGGCCGCTGAGGGGGACGACCGACACGACACCTACGGCGCGCACGCTCGGCCGCTGCTCCAGCGCGGCATGAAGTCGGTCGTAGAACGCGGCCACGTCTGCGGGACTGGAATATCGCTGCGATGGCAGCGCGAGGCGCGCGACGAAGACCGAATCAGGCTGGTAGCCGAGCTCGATCCGCTGGAGCCGCGTTAGGCTCCGGAGGAGTGCGGCCGTCGTCGCGGTCAGAACCACCGCCAGGCCGATCTGCGAGACGATGAACATGCCGTGCAGCCGGGCCTGCCCTCGCCCTCCTCCCGTGCGCCCGGCGGAGCGAAGCGCGGCGTGCGGTGCCGCTCGGAGGGCCGGACCAAGTGGCGCCAAGCTGAACACGGCCGTCGCGATGGCCGTGAGCGCCGCCACGAACAACAGCACCGCACCGTCGACGTGCACCTCGTCGAGGCGCGGAACCGCGGCAGCCGCGGCGGTCGTAACGAGCGCGAGCCCCCAATAGGCGAGCAGTGTCCCCCCGAGCGCCCCTGCGACCGCCAACAGCGCACCCTCGGCGAGCAACTGCGACGCTACGTGCCACGCTGATGCGCCGAGTGCCCGGCGAACGGCGATCTCTCCTTGCCTCGTCGCCGACCGAACGAGCAGCAGGTTGAGCACGTTGACGAACGCGATGACGAGCATCAGGCCGACGCAGGTCAGCAGCACCATAAGCGTTAGGCGGCTCGTGCCGACGAGGTATTCCTGCAGCGAGACCACGCGTACCCCCAACTTCGTGGCGTACTCGGTGGGGAATCGCGCGCGTAGATCCGCGGTCAGGGCGCTCAGCTCTCGCCCGGCAGCGTCAGGGGATGCGCCCGCGTGGAGACGACCGACGACGCGTAGGAAGTTGACCGAGTTGCGGAGGTATCGCCGCGGATCGCGATCCGGTGCGAGCGGCACGACGACGTCCAGATCGCGAAGCGACAGCGGAAAATGGCGCGGCAGCACGCCCACGATGGAATAGGGCTCGCCGTTCAATCGAACCGTTGTGCCGACCACCGCCGATGTCCCACCGAATTCGCGTTGCCAGTACCCATGGCTCAGGACGGCGACGCGGTTGGCGCCTGCTGCGTCATCCGCATCTCGGAGAAGCCGGCCGGCACTCGGCCGCATGCCAAGGAGGTCGAAGGCGGTCGCCGAGATCCGCATGCCCTGGAGGCGCTGTGCAATGGTCGGTGTTGGCCGGGTCGGGTTCCAGCTCGTGTACGCGACGAGGTCGATCGTGCGGGCTCGGTCACGAAGATCCATGAACTCCGGCAGCGAAAACGGAGAGTCAGGCCGACTGGGCCGGACGGACGAGACCCACGTGAGGTCCGCGGGGTCCCGGTAGGGGAGCGCGCGCACCAGCACGCCATAGACGATCGAGAACACGCCGGTGCTGGCGGCAATGCAGAGCGCGAGCGTGGCAATGATGAACGCGGACGACACAGGCGACCGTCGGAGAGTCCGGGCGCTGAGTCGCAGCTGCACGAGGAAGGAGCGTATCATGGGCGTGCTCCACGGATTCGCAGTTTTGCGGCGTCGGTAAACCGGCGTAGCGTTTCGATGAAGGTGGCGCGCTGCGCTGGGTCCAGTCCGCGCAGCGCGGCGGTGTTTTCGCGGACGATGTTGCGCCGGAACGCACCGTAGAGACGCTTGCCTAACGTGGTCACGTGCAAGAGCGCCGAGCGGGCGTCACCCGGGTGGTCGCTGCGCTCGATCAGGTCGTTGGCCGCCATCCCGTCGATGAGCCGACTCACGGTGCTCTTCTCGAGCGCGAGCTCCTGAGCGAGGTCCTTCGCGGTCAGCTCGCCTCGGCGCAGGATGATGTCGAGCGCGTATGCTTGCGTCACCGTGAGGCCGTGTGACGCTACGCGGTCGCGGTCGCGAAACTGGTAGATGCGGAGCATCTCCGTCATGACGTCGTAGACGGCGCTCGCGTCGGCCTCGACGTCATCGGCAGATGCACGCGACCGTCTGGCAGACGGACGGACCCGAGCCGGAGTCAGCATCGGCGGAATGTGCGATGAAGTAGTTGTATGATACAACTACTTCAGGAGTGCGCAAGATCGAACAGCGCGGAGGCTGAAACGGCGCAACGGACTAACGGCGCGAAATCATTAGACGGCGCGAAATCATTAGACGGCGCGAAATCACAGACAGCGCGAAATCACAGACAGCGCGAAATCACAGACAGCGCGAAATCACAGACAGCG
>Ga0075423_10004413_pt1 | contig 13064 bp, 8 predicted proteins | sample SoiMethybrSBSTD2_FD_80114 | JGI IMG/M metagenome (GOLD analysis project Ga0075423, IMG submission 80114) | Bulk soil microbial communities from a Populus tree surrounding site in Tennessee, USA - Soil MetaG P. TD hybrid SBSTD2 | ecosystem: Environmental > Terrestrial > Soil > Tree plantation...
ACTTCAGCTCGGCTATGACCTCGGCGGGTTTCTCCAGGAACGACAGGTGCCCCGTGCCGCGGACGATCGCCTGGCGCGCGTCGGGAATGCTGCGCGCCATCAGATCGCAGGCCGCTCTCGGGACGATCTGATCCTGCTCCCCGCACAGCACCAACGTGCGGACGCGCCAGCGAGGCAGATCGGGCGTCGAGTCGGGCCGCAGCGCCATGCCGCGCAGCGCTTCGGCGATTCCCTGCGCGGTGGCGGCGCTCGCGAGCTCGCGGACGCGCGCGACGAGCGGCGACCCCGGCGCGACCTGACGCTCGGCGAGCGACCCCGTGACGGCGTCGGGCCCTTTCTCCAAGGCCGCCCGGGCCTGCTGCTCGCGTTTCTCCTTGGCTTCGGCCGAATCGGCTCCGGGCTGCGTGTTGAAGAGCCCGGCACGCTGCATCCGCTCGGGAAAGAGCCGCCAGAACGCCATCAGCGCGTAGCCTCCCATCGAGCAGCCGACGAGCGTCGCGGTCCGGGCACCCAGCGCGTCCAGGCTCGCTGCGAGCAGGCGCGCCAGGTCGTCCATCGTGCACGGCCGACCCAGCGCGGACGTGCCGCCAAAGCCCGGCGCGTCGACGGCGGCGGCGCGCCAGCCGAGCGCGGCGCAACTACGCAGCGTCTCGTCCCAGCAGTCGCCGGCCAGCGGGAAAGGATGTGCGAACAGAACCGTCCGGCCCGGCTGTCCTTCCGCGCGCAGGCGCGCCGGACGACCCTCGAAGCGCAGCGGGACTTCCTGCACGTCAGCCTCCGGTGACGACGATGGCGCCGCGGTACATGTCCATCGGACAGGCGAAGCGAACTTCGCCGCTCTTCGGCGCCGTCAGCCTGACCTCGACGGGCTTGTCCTTGGGAAGCATGTGCTTCACGGGATCGCCCTGCACGACGACCGCGTCCGCGCAGGTCTCCGCCACCTTGCGCGTGAATCGCAGCACGACCTCGCGCCCTGCCGGCACCTCGACGCGCACCGGCTCGAAGCCGCGGTCGGTCACCGAAACGTCGTAGACGGGCGCTCCGCCCGATGTGGGCGTCTGTGCGCGCTGCGATGGCTTGCACGCGAGCAGCACGAGCAGGGGAAAGATCCATCGGACCATGCCGCTCGTATCTACCGGCGACGCTCGTCGTGCAAGCGCCATGACCCCGCGGTGACCGCGGGATTGGACACTCGCTTGCTTGGTCGGCGTCGCGTATCCGTGCAAGACTGAGCGAGCAGGCGGGGACATGCACCGACGTTTTCTCGAGGTTCGCCACCGCGACCGCAAGTCGCTGCGCGACGGCTACAGCCCGGCGGTGCGCCGCTTCGAAATCGCCAGCATCGTCGTGTATTGCGGCGTCATGGCGTGGGCCGTGTGGAGGCTCGCGCCCCTGGCCCCGCGCTTCCCCTGGCTGATGGCGAGCGGATTCATGCTCGGTTTCGTCCTCGCCGACTTCGTCTCCGGCGTCGTGCACTGGCTTGCAGACACGTGGGGCTCGCCGGACGTGCCGGTGATCGGCCAGGCGCTGATCCGCCCGTTCCGCGAGCACCACGTCGATCAGAAGGAGATCACGCGCCACGATTTCATCGAGACGAACGGCAACAACTGCTTCATCTCGATCGCTCCCGCCGCGTGCGGCGCGCTGGTGGCGCTCGACGACGCCGCCGGCATCTTCTGGGCGACCGCGATCTTTTCCGTGACGCTCTGGATCCTGTTCACCAACCAGTTCCACAAGTGGTCGCACATGGACGCGCCGCCGCGCTGGGTCGTGCTGCTGCAGCGGCTCAACCTCGTGCTTCCGCCCGATCACCACACCGTCCACCACACCGCGCCGTACGCGAAGTACTACTGCATCACGGTCGGGTGGCTGAACGAGCCGTTGTACCGGCTGCGCTTCTTCCAGACGCTGGAGTGGCTGGTCACCGCGCTCACGGGGCTCATGCCCCGGGAAGACGACATCGGAGCGCGGGCCGCTCGCGAAGTGCTCGAGGAGGCGCCGCCCGCGGCGGTGCCACCGGAGCCCCGCGTGGCCGCCGAGCCCGAGATCTAGGGCCGCTCCCGGCGCGCCTGCTTCGCCCACGCGGCGAGCTCGTCCTTGCGAGCCGCGATCTCCGCGACAATCCTCGCCGGGTCGACCGAGACGACCACGAGGTTCGCGGCCGAGGTCACGCCGGGAGGGACGGCAATGCCGGCGCGCAGCGGGAGGTATCCGGGCAGCCGCGCGACCAGGAGCTGCTCGATTTCGCGCGAGGCGAGCCGTTCGGCGAGGTCCTCGGCGGCGGCCTCCTTGCGCGCATTCTTCAGGCGCGAGAGCGCCGTCGGCCAGACGAACGTTCCGATCGAGCGCTGGTTGGGGTACTCGAGCGAGACGTGCGCCGCGCTCGCCGCGGCCTTGGCGGCCTCGTCGCTCGAGAGCACCCCGACGATCGCTCGTCCGCCCACGACGGCCTGCCGGACGGCGTCGTCCGATTCGAGCACTTGCACTCCGTTCGCCTGGAGCTGGCCCAACCAGGCGCGCATGCGCGGTTCGCCCCATGCCTGGAAGAGCGCGGCGAAATGCGCCAGCGAAGCCCCGCCCGTCGGAGCCGCGATCGCCACCTTCCCTTTGAGCCATGGCTGGGTGAGCACCACGTAGTTGGCGGGGACGGGATGGTCCCCGAGTTGATTGGTCGCCGCGAGAATGACGACTGCGCGGCCGCCCACCGCGACCCAGGTGCCGCCAGGGTCGCGCCAGAGCGGCGGCACGTCGCGGCTGGTGATCGGGATCGGCGCCAGGTTGCCGCGCCGCGCGGCGGCGATCGCGCCGTACGGCTCCGACTCCCACCGTACGTCGCCTTCTTCGCTAACTGCCTCGGGTTTCGTGAGCGCCTCGGCGCCCGCCGCGCTCGAACCGATGCGCTCGGCGCGCGGCCCGCCGTGCTGCACGATGAGCCGCAGCACGGTGTCGATCACCGGCGCCGGCAGATCCGTGGCGAGCCGCACGTCGGGTGGCGCCGGCGCCGCCGGGCCCGCCTGCTTGCTGCAGGCGGCCAGGAGGACGAGGAGCGCCTTGCAGATTCCGCGCATTGGTGGAGCTTGCGCCGCTGGGCCTGCGTGTCAATCGCTGCGGTTGACCGCAAAGGGCCCCGCTTGCTAGAAGCACCGTCCCTTCGTTGGGCCGACATAGCTCAGTCGGTAGAGCAGCGGTTTCGTAAACCGCAGGTCGCCGGTTCAAGTCCGGCTGTCGGCTCCACCCCGCTGGACCGGTACGCAGATGTGTGCGCGGCGCGCTTTTTCGGAGCGGTGCCGCGCTCCGTTACATTCGCGCGCATGAAATGGTTCGTGATCGCCTGCGCGCTCGCGCTGCCCGCGTTCGGCGACGAGCACAAGGTCGCGGTAGGGCCCATCGAAGGCGTGCTCGGGCGAGCGGATGCCGCCGCCGTCGAAGAGGCGGTGCGGACCGAGGCGCGCACGGTCGACGTGACGGTCGTGGCGGGAGCTCCTGCGAGCGCCGCTGCAGCGGCGGACCTGGGCGCGACGCACGCGATCCTCGCCAAGGCGGTGCGGCTCGAAGGCGCGCTCGCGGTGATCCTCACGTTGGTGAAGGCGGACGGAGCGACGCGGCTCGGCATGGAGCGGCTCGTCGGCTACACGCTGGCGGATCTGCAGGGCGAGGCGAAGAAGAAGGTGCCCCGCCTGTTGCGCACCGGCCTGGGGCTCGCCGAACCGGCACCGCCTTCGCCGCCAGCGGCGCCGAAGCCCGCACCGGCAGCCGCGCCGCGTCCTGCCGTGAGTCCGGCGCCGGTTGCTCCGGCGAAACGAGTCGCCGCGCCGCCCAGCGCCAACGCGGCTGTGCCCGCGCCCCCTCCCGCGGTTCCCGCACCCGCTCCAGCCAAGCCGAAGGGACCGCGATTCGTCCGGGCGGCGACCAAGGTGAGCGGCGCGGACGAGGCGTCGCCGATCGTGCGAACCATCCGTGAGGTGGTCGAGGACGTCGAGGACGTGCGCGGACTGTGGCGCAAGACGACCCTCCAGATCGTGCTTCTCGACGATGCGCTCTTCTCGAAGGCGCTCAAGGCGAAGGCGCAGAAGGAGCTCACCAACGTCGCCGTGGCAGCGGAGCGCGCCCGCTGGGCCGCCTTTGGCCTGGCTCCGCCCGACGCGGATCCGGCGAAGATCATGCTGGGCGTGCTCGACGAGCAGGTCGCGGGGTTCTACGACCCGGACACGAAGACGCTGACCGTCCGCGAGAAGCCGCCCGCCTCCGCGGGAGCGTCGGCAGACACGTTCGAGCTGGTCATCGCGCACGAGGTCGAGCACGCGCTGCAGGACCAGCACTTCGGCTTCCCGGACATGGCGAAGCTGCCCGACGACGACGCGCGCCTCGCGCGGATGGCGCTGTACGAGGGCGACGCGATGGCCACGATGATCGCGGTCGGCGCGCATCGCGCCGGCCGCCCCGTGAAGCTCGCGCTCGGGATGGCGTCGGCAGCGGCGCGCGGCATGTCGCCCGGGCAGCTCGCGCAGACGGCGGGATATTCCCCCGAGCTGCTGCAGGCGCCTGCGGTGGTTCGGGAGGAGCTCGCGCTGCCCTACGTCGCCGGCCTTGGGCTCGTCGCGGAAGTCCACCGCCGCGGCGGCTTCGAGCTGGTGGACAAGATGTTCGCGCGGCCCCCGACGAGCACGCATCACGTGTTGCACCCGGACGCATATCTCGCCGGCGAACAACCCGTCCGCGTGCCATATCCACCTGTTCCGGCCGGAATGCAGGCGCTCGCTACTGGCCGGATGGGCGAGCTCGGCGCGCGGCTCGCCTTGCAGGTCTGCGTCGACGAGGACGTCGCCCGCGATTTCGCGCAGCAGTGGGCAGGCGACGCGTACACCATCGTGCGCGGACCGCTCGACGGCGTGTCGCTGGTGTGGAGCACGGCGTGGTCGGGCGAAGGCGCGAAGCAATTCGGGACGCTCTTGGGGATGCAGTCGCCCTGCTGGCAGGAGGCGGCGGCGGCGCACAAAGGGAAGCCGTATGCGATCTCGGCGGCGGCGGAGGTGCGCATCGACGGCGCGAAGGTGGCGCTCGCGCGCGGGCTGCCGCAGGCGGCATTGAGCGCGGCGGCCGCGGCGGCGACGCGCTTCGATGGCAAGCCTTCGCCGGCCGTGCCACCGCTCGGCGCGATCCGAACCGACGACGGAGACGAGCGCGGCCACGTCGCCGAGGGTCGCTTCGTCAGCCCGCGCCTCGGCATCGAAGCGGACGTTCCGCCAGGATTCGAGACCGATGTGGACCAGCCTGCGGCGGAGATCGTGTTGCACAAGCCGCGGCCCGAAGCGAAAGCCTCGTTCCTGTTCGTGCCGGAACCCGTCACGCCGGAAGTCGTCGATGCCTTCTTCCAGGCCACGGCGGCGTCGTTCGCGAGCGAGGTCGGCGGATCCTCGCTCAAGCTGCGCGCTGCCCAGCGGACGACGCTGCTCGGGACCGCGGCCCAGGAGCGCGCCTGGGACGTGCAGGAAACGCACGCGGTGCTCCGCGCCACGGTCGTCCCCGCCTGCGGCGGAAGGGGCTACTACGCGGTGCTTCGAGCGGCCGCCGACGAGGCGTCCCGCGCAGCTTTGGAGAAGTTCGTCGGCTCGCTGCGGAAGAACGGGGCCGACGATGCGCCCGCGTGCGCCGACCTGCAGTAGCGCTTTTCAGCCGGCGGGCTGGTTCAAGTAGTTCAGCGCGATGGCCAGCGCCTTGCGCACCGGCATCGTCGACAGATAGAGCGAAAGCGCGATGGGGATGACCACCATCCGGCCGCTGGCGATCGATTCGGGGTGCATGAGGATCATCGCGACGACCATCACGCCGGTGAGGAAGGCCGTGCTCACGTACATGAACGCCAGCGACTCGCCTCGCGGGTCGTAGCGCAAGCCGCAGCACGGGCAGCTCTCGTACTCGCTGTAGGTGATCAGCCTGCGGAAGATCTTTCCTTCACCGCAGCGCGGGCAGCGCAGCCGCAGCGCGCGGCCGAGCAGTTGCCGCGAGAACCGCACGACCTGCTTGGACCCCATGTCACTGCGGTTCTAACTCGACGAGGTCCACGCCGACGAGGCGAAGGCCGTACTTCTTCTGCAGCAGGTCGAGGTCGGAACGCGCCGGCCGGAGCTTGCGCCGGTCAGCCAGCTCGAGCAGCTGCACCGCAGGGTCGGCGCCCGCGGTGGCAAGGAGCTTTCCGTCGCGCGAGAACGCCACGGCGTGGGCCAGGGCGCGGGGCAGCGTCGCAACGGGCAAACGGGTCGCCGTGTCCCAGAGGCGGACCGTGCCGTCCAGGCTGGCGGTGGCGATGGTCGCGCCGTCCGGGGAGAAGGCGGCCGACCAGACGCGGTCCTGGTGGCCGCGCAGGAGGCCGCGTTTGTGGCCGTCCGCGGTCCACAGGCCCGCGGTTCCGTTCTTGTAGCCCGAGACGAGCAGCTGGCCGTCGGGAGAGAACGCGAGCGAGAGCGCGCTCTGGGATCGCTCGCCGAGCTCGCGGACCAGCTTGCCGGTGCTGCGGTCCCACATCCGGATCGGGTGGTCCTCGCCGGCGGTGGCGAGGAGCTTGCCGTCGCCAGAAACGGCGAGCGCTGCAACCGGGAAACCCGCGTCGATCGTGATCGGCGCGCCGCCGCGGGCGAGGTCCCAGACGCGGACCGTGCGATCGGTGCTGGACGAAGCGAGGACCCGGCCGTCGCGCGCGAAGCCGAGCCCGGCGATCGCGGAGCCGTGACCGTCGAGACGCGCGCGGATGGCGCCGTCTTCGCTGCTCCACAGCAAGAGCCCGCCGTCGAATGCGCCCGACGCGAACAGCTTGCCGTCGGGGCTGAACGCGAGCGCCGTCACCGACGAGGCATGGCCGGACAGCATCGAGACGAGCTGACGCGTCTGCACGTCCCAGAGCCCGATGGGGCCGCTGGTGGAACCGGCGGCGAGCGTGCGCCGATCGGGCGAGAACGCCAGCGAAGCTCCGGTGAAGAACGGCGCGACCGCGGGCAGCTCGTAACTCTGGCTGCCTGCGGCGACGTTCCAGGCGCGCAGCGAAGCGTCGAGGCCCGACGCGCTCAGCAGCTTCCCGTCGGGCGAGAACGCCACCGCGGCGTACGGGTGCCGGTCGGGCAGCCGCGCGAGGAGCGCGCGCGTCTGCACGTCACCGAGCGCGACCCTGCCGTGCAGCGAGCGGACCGCGAAGGTGCGGCCGTCGGCGGAGAGCGCGAGACTCAAGAGAGGACCGAGGCCGGCGTCGGAGCGCGCCAGCAGCTGCCCATTGCCCGCATCCCAGAATCCCACCGTACCGTCGCGACTGGCGGACACGACGCGGGTGCCGTCCGGCGTGAAGACGGCTCCGGTCACCGCGGCGACATGGCCCCGGAAGGTCCCCATCTCGGCGCGCCCTTGCGCGTCCCACAGTCCGACGGTGCCGTCTCCGGAGGCGGTGGCGATGCGGCGGCCGTCGGCCGAGAACGACAGCGCGTTGATCTCGCCGTCGTGCGATCCGATCTCCAGCGCTCGCTGAGGCGTGGCGACTTCCCAGAGACGCAGCTTGCCGTCGCTGCCGCCCGCGGCGAGCTTCTCGCCGTCCGCCGAGAACGCCACCGCGTGCTGCGGCGATCCGACTTCCAGCCGAGCGGGACGCTCACCGGTGTCGACCGGGTACAGCCGGATCGCGCCGTCCTCGCCCGCGGTGGCCAGCGTCGTGCCGTTCCAACTCGCCGAGATGACCGGCGCCTCGTTGCCTTCGAGCCGCGCCAGGCGCTTGCCGCCGGGGACCTGCAGCACGTCTATGCTGCGATCGCGCCGCGCGGCCGCGAGCATCTTGCCGTCGTGCGAGAACGCGAGCGCGTAGATCAGCTCGTTCTGCGGGAGCGAGAAGGCCGGCCACACCTCGCGCGGCGGTCCCTGCGCGATGCGGAAGTCGACGTCCGGCTGATCCAGCTCGCGCCGCGCCGCCGCGGCGAGCACGATGGCGCGATCCCACCGCAGGTCCGACTCCGCGCGGGCGGATCTCTCCCGGAACGTCCGCGCCAGCTCGCGCTTCGCTTCGCGATACTTGAGCGTGGCCTCTACGGCCGCGCCGGTGACGAGCACGGCGGCGAGCGCGACGACGGCGCTCAGCGTCTTGTTGCGCGCCACGAGCCGGCGCAGCAGCTCGGCGGACGAATACGCATACGCCGAGACGCGCCCGCCGGTCTGCCACGCGACCACCTCGGCCGCGAGCGTCCTGGCGTCGCGGTAGCGGTCCTGCTTCTTCTTCTTGAGCGCCTTCTCGCAGACCGCCGCCAGCTCGCGCGGCGCCTCCTTGTTGCGCTCGCGCACCGGCACCAGCGGCTCGGAGTTCACCTTGAGGATGACGTCCATGGCCGTCTTCCCGGTGAACGGCGGGCGCCCGGTGAGCACCTGGTAGAGGACCGCGCCCAGGCTCCAGACGTCGCTCTTCTCGTCGACATCGGAGACCGCGCCGCACGCCTGCTCGGGACTCATGTACGACGGCGTCCCGAGGACCATCCCTTCCTGCGTCTCCTGCACTTCCTCTTCCTGCATCTTGCGCAAGAGCGCATGGTCCGAATGGCCCTTGGGCTTGGCGAGCCCCCAGTCGAGCACCACGGTCTCGCCGAACTCGCCCACCATGACGTTGTCCGGCTTGATGTCGCGATGGATGACGCCGCGCCGGTGCGCGTAGGCGATCGCGTGGCAGAGGTTCACGAAGTGGGGCAGGACGCGCAGGCGGTCGCGCGGGGTCGCGCAGGACTTGAGCTCCTCGGTGAGGGTGCGTCCGCGGATCAGCTTCTGCGTGTAGTAGAGGCTGCCGTCGTCGCGCCGGCCGATCTCGTAGACCGGCACGATGCTCGGGTGCTCGAGCATTCCCGTGATGCGCGCCTCGCGGACGAACCGTGACCAGGGAGCGGAGGTGTCTCCGCCGGACGCCTCCGCCATCTGCTCCATCGCCTCGGGCAGGAGTTGCTTGAGGGCGACGTCGCGCCCGATGTGCGAGTCGTGCGCGAGGTACACGACCGACATCCCGCCGCGGCCGAACTCGCGCCGCACCTGGTAACGCCCGGGCGACTCCGCAGTGAGGTTCTGGTCGGCGCGCTGCTCGGGAGGAAGCGTGTCCTGCAGCGCCGGCGGTAACTCGTGGAAGTGGCGTGCGCCGCCCGGCACCGTGGCCCGGACCTGCTCGGCATCCGGGATCGTCGGCGCCGGGACACGAGGCGCCGGGGGCGGCGGCCGCCCCGGCGCGCGCACCGATGACCGTCGAGGGTCCCCCGCCATCCCAGTCCCGTCTTAGCTCCGCGCTCCCTGGGTAGGCAAGGGTGGGTGCGTCGGGCGTCCCGACCGATGGACGCCTGCGCAACGCAACCTCCGCATTGCCGTTCAGTGAAGTGTCCCGCCCACATTTCGAGGTGCCGCTCTAGGGCAGCGCAGCCGTCCCCCAGCAGCCTCACAAACGTCGATAACGGGTCCCGCGTGTGTCATTGCGCCCAGGAGCGATCGCCGCTTCACTAGTCACGTTCACTGCAAAAGTGAGGGAGCCATGAAACGCCTGGGCATGGGTCTATCGCTGTTCACCGCCGCGGCCCTGCTCGCCCCCGCGGGCGGCGCGCTCGCGGGCCGTCCGGTCTTGCAGCGTCACCACGAAAACCACGAAGGCGACGACGACGTCGGCGGCAAGCCGACCAAGACGACCGCCGGCGACCTGACGCTGCGCTCGCGAGCGCTTCTCGCGAAGGACGGCAACACGCAGCTGGAGATCAGCACGGCCCCCTTCGACACCGACGGGACGCCGCCGGGGAACATCTCCCACGTGCACGTCCGCGCGGTCGACCCGAGCCGGCCGGACCGTGACGACGACGACTACGGCGACGGGAAGGACGGCAAGAAGCTGCGCTTCCGGCGCGAGTACAACCACCTCCGCAACGGCGGATACTTCACCGACACGTATCCCGGCCTGGCGCACGGGCTGAGCCTGCGCATCGAGGCGGAGGCGAAGGGCGCCGTGCACCGCGACGAGGTCGAGGCGAAGTGGCTCGACACGGTCCGGTACCGCCCTGACCTGTACATCAAGATGATCGACGCTCCTGCCAAGGCGCGCATCAACTCGGTCGTGGGGATCAACGCCGTCATCGGCGAGGGGATGGGCGAGACGGGCGCCGACACGCAGTGCGCGCTCCTCGTCGACGGGGCCCAGGTCGACTCGGGCCTGCTCTGGGTGAACGCCGCAGGCGCCGGCACGTGCGCGTTCGTCTACTCGTTCCCGGTTGCCGGCCAGCACACCATCGCTGTCCGCGCGCAGAACGTGCGGCCGGGCGATTACGACAGCTCGAACAACGAGGCGTCGCGGCAGATCCTCATCACCCAGCCGTACTTCGCTCACTACGACGCCAACGTGTCGGAGACCACCGCGACCAACAACAGGAAGGTCCAGACCTTCGTCGTCGCGGCCTCGACCGTTCCGAACCAGGAGGACGTCACCAACGCGACGACGGTCGAGCAGCTTCGCTCGTTCGTCGGACTGCTGCCGAGCGACGTCAACCCGGAGACGGTGCGCGTCGCGTTCACGGACAACAGCGGTGGCCACCAGCTGAGCACCTTCGACCTCTCCGGCCTCACGCTCGGCGCGCCCCAGGCCAGCGAGATGGCGGGCTGCACCAGCACCCGGAGCGTCATGGACATGGACATGGCGACGGGGCGCTGCGTGACCGTCGCGCGATGCTCGAATGCGACCACCGGAGCGAACTCGACCAGCGTGCTGATCAGCTATTCGGCAACGCAGGTGACGACGTTCTCGGAGAACATCTGCCGGACGGCGAACATCGGCTGCAAGGTCGGTGACTTCACCAAGAGGACGGTCGTCGCGGACAAGCCGCTCGTGCAGCTGGCCGACGATTACTCGGCGAATGTCGTGGTGGAGGATGCGGCGACGGGGGCGTTCACGGCCAAGCCGGCGTTCGCACTGGCGTCGAGCGTCCTCGTTCCGACCTCCACGACCACGTTGTGCGCGCCCTTCAACGCAAACAAGGGCAAGCGGTGCACGACGATCACGAACGGCACGACCGCCAAGAACGGCTCGATCTCGCACGACAACGCCGAATAGCGAAGCTTCACCCACAGGCCGGCGCGGGGAGATCTCCCGCGCCGGCCTTGTCTTTCCGCCCGCTGAGCCAGATACCGGGCCCTCGTGGCTGGATTCCAGGCCACCAATCCATCGAATCCACCAGCGGCGGTAAGTCAATGGAGGGCGGTGTACTTCCGCCGTGGAATTCCGGACCCGGCCTGTCGTGCTCGCCGACCGCGCGAGTTATTTGCCCGGCGGCACAGCCCGAAGGCATCCTGCGCCTGAGCCGCGATGAGGGTGCTGGAGCCAAGCGAGACGTCTTCCGATACGGTCGCGCGCGGCGTCCTGGACAGCCTCATGGAGGGCTGAGCTCGATGCGACCTATGCCGAAACCCACCTCGGCGTGACACCGGGGCCGCACGTGATGCTGGCGGTGAGCGACACCGGTACCGGGATGGACAAGGCGACTCAGCAGCGCCTGTTCGAGCCGTTCTTCACCACCAAGGAGAAGGGGAAGGGCACCGGCCTCGGGCTCTCCACGGTCTTCGGCATCGTCCAGCAGAACGGCGGGAACATCTGGGTCTATACCGAGCTCGGCAAAGGAACGACGTTCAAGGTCTATCTACCGCGGACGGACGAGAGCCCGATCGACCTGCCGGCGCCCGTCCGGATCGCCACCGTTCAGGGATCGGAGACCGTGCTGCTGGTCGAGGACGAGGAGCAGCTTCGCACCGTCGCCAGGGGCATCCTGAATCGAAACGGCTACGACGTCCTCGAGGCGCGCACCGGGAACGACGCCGTCGTGCTCTGCGAGAAGCGCGATCGGCCCATCCACCGGACAGCCCTGAGATCGCCCGTTCACGCCATCCCGAGCTTCTGACGGAGCACGTAGGGCAGGATGCCTCCGTGCTTGTAGTACTCGACCTCGATCGGCGTATCGATGCGGACGGTGACGGGCACCTCGTCCGTGGCGCCGGACTTGCGGTGGATGACGAGGTGCGCTTTCTGGCGGGGCTTCGGTTCCGCGATGCCGACGAGATCGAACGTCTCGGAGCCGTCCAGCTTGAGCGTACCGGCGTCGGTGCCCTCCTCGAACTGGCAGGGGAGGACCCCCATCATGACGAGGTTCGAGCGGTGGATGCGCTCGAAGCTCTTCGCCAGCACCGCCTTCACGCCGAGAAGGGCCGTTCCCTTCGCGGCCCAGTCGCGCGAGCTGCCGGTGCCGTACTCGGAGCCGGCGAAGACCATGAGGGGCGTGCCGCGCTTCTGGTACTCGAGCGAGGCCTCGTGGATGGACATCCTCGTCCCGTCGGGCTGCAGGATGGTCACGCCGCCCTCCACGCCGGGCACCATGAGGTTCTTGATGCGCACGTTGGCGAACGTGCCGCGCACCATCACTTCGTGGTTTCCGCGACGGGCGCCGTAGGAGTTGAAGTCCGGCGCGGGGACGCCGTGCTCGAGCAGGTACCGGCCGGCGGGTGAGCTCGGCTTGATCGAGCCCGCCGGGCTGATGTGATCGGTGGTCACCGACTCGCCGAAGATGGCCAGCGGGCGCGCGCCGCGGATGTCCGCGAGCTTCGCCGGGCGATCCTTGAATCCCTCGAAGTACGGCGGCTCGCGGATGTAGGTCGACTTCGGGTTCCAGGCGTAGACGAGGCCGCTGCCGGCGGGGATCTCGTCCCACTCGCGGCTTTCGCGCGAGAGGTCGCCGCCGTAGTTCTGCCGGTACATCTCGGCGTCGGCTACGGCGCCCAGCGCTTCGTTGAGCTCGGCGGGCGTGGGCCAGATGTCGCGCAGGTAGACGGGCTTGCCGTCGCGCCCCAGACCGATGGGGTCCTTGTCGAGGTCGATGTCGACGCGGCCGGCGATGGCGAAGGCGACCACCAGAGGCGGACTCATGAGGAAGTTCGCCTTGATGCTCTGGTGGACGCGCGCCTCGAAGTTCCGGTTGCCGGACAGCACGCTGGCGGCGACCACGTCGTTCTTGGTGACGATCTGCTCGACGTGCGGCTCGAGC
>Ga0075423_10004415_pt1 | contig 13063 bp, 10 predicted proteins | sample SoiMethybrSBSTD2_FD_80114 | JGI IMG/M metagenome (GOLD analysis project Ga0075423, IMG submission 80114) | Bulk soil microbial communities from a Populus tree surrounding site in Tennessee, USA - Soil MetaG P. TD hybrid SBSTD2 | ecosystem: Environmental > Terrestrial > Soil > Tree plantation...
ACCTGCCATTAGAGGCCATCGGAATCATGAAAATGAAAGGGCACATGACCATCAAGCGCGATCACAACGCTTTCAAGCTAAATGTTGGCGTCTCGTTTTCCCTGATGCTGGTTTTGGCGTTTTCCACCTTGGCCTTTGCTGACGGGAACTACCGCATCATCAAGAAAATCCCTATCCCAGGGCAAGGCGGCTGGGACTATCTCATCGTTGATGAAGCAGCCCGTCGCCTCTATGTCTCTCATGGAACCCAGGTCGAAGTGCTAGACGTGGATTCGGGCGCCATCGTCGGGAAAATACCCAACACCCTCGGCGTCCACGGAATTGCCATTGCGCCCGAGCTGGGACGCGGTTTTGTCAGCAACGGTCAAACGTCCACTGTGACCATTTTCGATTTGAAGACATTGCAGACCATCGGCGAGGTCCAAACAGGCAAAAAGCCGGATGGAATCATCTACGACCCGGCTACATCCCAAGTTTTTGCTTTCAATGGTGGAAGCAACAGTGTGACCGTGATTTCCGCCGCCGACAATAAGGTGGCCGGCACCGTTGATTTGGGTGGTGGACCTGAGTTCGGGGTCGCCGACGCGAAGGGATACGTTTTTAACAACCTGGAAGACCGAAGCCAACTTGTGAAAATCGATTCGCGCAAGCTTACCATAGAGCAGCGTTGGCCTTTGGCTCCCTGCGAGGCTCCGTCCAGTATGGCGATGGATCGTCCCAACCGGCGCATTTTTATCGGTTGCCGGAGCAAGGTGATGGCCGTGGTCGACGCGGACTCGGGAAAAGTAATCACCACGGTTCCGATCGGCGACCATGTCGACGCCACTGCATTCGATCCCGACTCGCGACTGATCTTCAATTCAAACGGAGAGGGCACAGTCACGGTTATCCATCAGGACACGCTGGACAAGTACTCGGTTGTAGCGACGGTCAAGACGTTGCCCAAAGCCAAGACGATGGCGTTGGACCCCAAGACGCATCAACTGTTTCTCTCCACCGCCGAGAACAGTCAGTTTGAAATTCTGGTCGTCGGAAAGTAGTAGGTTGTTATTGAGGCAAACCTCCATCGAGACCGTAACGTCACGAACCGTGTCGGGCGGTCGTTGACCCGTCCGGCGGGTCGAAGACCCACATTGCTTTAAGCCAGCGCTCTCTTCCTTCAGGTAATTTTAATTTCCTCTTCACAGCGCTGTAACAATCAAAGCGTTTACTTCCTCTTAATCACACGTCTCTCCGGGAGGACTGCCATGCATAGAAGAACTGTTGTTCTGACTCTGAGCCTATTGCTGTTGGGATCTCTTATCGCCGTAGCTGACGATGGCGACCGCGATCGGCATATACGCCATGTGCTCCTGATCAGCGTGGACGGCTTGCACGCCCTCGACGTGGCCAATTTCATCGGAAGCCATCCCAACTCAGCTTTGGCGGAGTTGGCCAGTCACGCCGTCACGTACGGCAACGCGCGTACGCCGGCCAACTCGGATTCCTTCCCCGGTCTCTTGGCTCTGGTAACTGGTGGTTCACCCATTTCGACCGGCTTATTCTATGACGTCAGTTACGACCGCACGTTCTTCGATCCCACTAATACGACGTGTGCGGGTACGCCCGGTAACAACATGATCTTTGACGAGAGCATTGATCTGTACAACGCGAACAATGTGTCGCTCGATGTGATCGATCCGGCTAAGCTACCGCGCCGGCTGGATGAGCACGGCCACTGCGTTCCCGTATTCCCGCACAATGCTATTAAAACAAATACCATTTTCGAGGTCGTCAAGGCGGCCGGCGGTCGTACAGCTTGGGCAGACAAGCATCCCGCCTACGACTTCGTGAACGGCCCGTCTGGCAGAGGTGTGGATGACCTCTATACACCGGAGATCACCAACGTCAACGGCTTCGATGCAACCGTCAGTGTGGTATGCACTGTCGAGAACGATCAGAAGAAAGTGAACGCTGTCATCAATGAGATCCACGGGCTGAGGCATGATGGCTCGCGTGCACACGGCATTCCCACCGTTTTTGGGATGAATTTCCAGGCGGTGAGTGTGGGACAAAAGCTGGCGAAAGACAATTCCGATGGCACCTGCCTGGATGATGTCACCTTCACCGGACAACGGGGTGGATACAAAGACGGTGGTGGAACTCCGACTGCCGTTCTCGCCTATGGCTTGCAAAAGACCGACGAGTCTTTGGGCAAGATGATTCACGCCCTCAAGGACCAGGGCATCTATGAGTCCACTCTATTCATCGTCACCTCCAAGCATGGCCAGTCGCCGATCAATCCGGTGAAGGTCAACAAGCCCGGCCATTTTGCTGACTTGGTGGCGTCCTTGCCAGACGCAGGCGGCAATCCAGGAGCAATCGCTATCGCTGGCGCTGCGAATTGCAGCACCGGGTCTTGCGGTCTGGTGCAGGACGACGATGTGGCTCTGATCTGGCTACAGGACCAAAGTCAGACGGCATCTGCTGCCGCCTACCTGAACACCAATGCCGTGACATTGTTCATTGATGAAGTGATGGCCGGAGCGAACATCAAGTTGAAGTTCAACAGTCCCACCAAAGACAGCCGCACTCCCGACATCATCGTGCAGCCGGTGTACGGCACCATCTATACAACGTCGACCAAAAAAAATGAGGAGCATGGGGGTTTCAGTTTCGGTGATACCAATGTCGGTTTGATTGTCTCAAATCCGGGAATGCACGCTAGGTTGTTAAAGACCCCGGTGGTCACCTCGCAGGTTGCTCCCACGATTCTGAAGACACTAGGCATCGATCCCCGCGCTCTTCAGTCGGTTCGAGTCGAGCATACCCCGGTACTACCTGGCTTTCTTGACTAATCGTTTTGTCCGCATTCGCACCATTGCCCGGAAGGGGACGGACTTGCGAACTCGTCCAGGCGGGGCGGTTCATTCGGAAGCACTTCACTGCCTGCAGCAACGCGACCTGAGATATGCCCAACCACCGTCGCGCTCTTCAGGAAATCTTAAGATCATGCACGTAAAATCATGATCGCAGTCCTCCCACTGCCTTTATCATAGATACAATTCACGGTCATTGAGGGGGAGAAAGCGATGGTTCGTAATGGCCCTCTACAAGAATGCCGACTACCTTCACGATTTCCGACTCCGCAGAGTTCGACGAGACTCACACCCCAGCTACTCCGGCCCCACATTCGGGTATATATCGATGTGAGAATTGCGGCAGAGAGGACGCCTGTAACGCAGCCGATCCGCTACCGCCACAAAATCACAATCAGCACAACCCAGCAAACGGTCCTATTCGCTGGAGACTAATCGTGTACGCTCAGCAAAAGCGATAGGTTCCTGAACTGATGCTTGGACGACGAAGGGAGGATCCACCTAGAATGAGCGCTCAAAGCAACCATCGGAACCGCGCTCTTCCGATAGGAAAGCACGCAGGGACACATAGATAACTACTTCTGATAATCAAACATCTAACTTTTTGCAATCGTAAACCTCACACCCAGCGTACTTGGAACTGAGACCACGAAACCACCACTGGACTGCTGCCTTCGACAAGTACGTCGGAGCGACAGAGGCCAGACTCAACAGCGAGCTGCATCCGGGTGGAATATTCCTTTATGTGGATGGCCTACCGATCGACGCCAAGAAGGCTTCGTACGACCAGCTTAAGAACGGCGAAGTGCTGGTGGAAAAGCGCGAGACCAAGCGTCCGGGGGTTAGCTCCAATGTTCCTGACGGAATGGTACATCATTGGGTTGGCATTATTTTAATACCCCACGTGACACTGGCGGAGCTCCTACCGATCGTCCAGGACTATGATCGCCGGTCGGAACTCTATAAGCCGGAGGTCACTGCCTCTCGTTTGATCTCCCATCAGGGAGATGATTACAGGTTTTTCTTGCGCCTGCCTCAGAAGCGTTTTACCACTGTCGTTTTCAATACCGAGTATGTCACGCACTGGGGAAAGGTGGACCCCGGGAAGGCGTATTCACGCACGATCAGCACCCGGATTGCCGAGGTAAAGGACTCCAACCGTCCGGATGGAGAAGAGTGGCCGGTCGGCGAGGGCCGGGGGTATCTCTGGCGGCTCAACACGTATTGGCGATTTGAGGAGAAAGACGACGGTGTCTACATGCAATGCGAAGCCCTCTCGCTGACCCGCGATATTCCTCTTGGGTTGGGCTGGCTACTGAGACCGCTGGTCACCAGGATTCCTAGAGAGTCCCTCAATCGGGCTTTGGGCCAGACTCGGGCGGCCGTGCTAGAGAAGAAGAAAGCAACGAGCCTGTTGCTATCGATAGAACGCAACTAACGGGATGAGTGCAACTCGATCGAGTTGTGTTTTCACCCGTCACCACTTTGACAGGTGATACTCTTTGGGAAATTCGCCCTCCCCAGGCGCGGACGTGTCAGCCCCTTGCAAAATCTTTGAAGTTAAGGCCGCTGCGGTGCTCGAAGGATCCAGGGGGGAATGCGAGCGATGCTCTGGTGTGAACAAACCCGAGAAGTCGCCTCACGCACGAAGGCGGATGACACCGACGCAAATGCTTGCGGATCGAAATCACAGGGGCGCAGCGTGGCCAGGTTAGCCGACAGTCGCAACTCGCCCCTAATCGGTAAGATTGCCGAAGGCGGGCGCCAATCTGGACTACTTTTCGGATTGCCGAACATCCGGGAAGGATCGCGCGGTGCCTGATTCGAAATGGCGAGTCCCCAGAGCATGCTTTTTTGCTTTGGATACTTCCCGCTTTTAACAGGATATTCACATGCAAGAAATGCTTTTGTAACACGGTGTCCATACGCTTCCTGGTTACCGACTCGCCCAGGTCGAGTGACCCAACCAAAAACAGGAGGCATTGCATGGAAACGTACTCCGCACCGAAAGGCTTGCGGCGGGCGCTGTGGCGCTTGGTTTTGCTTGCTATTTCATTTTGTCTGGTGTGCGCGCACGCTTTTGGCCAAGGACCTCAGCGCGAATCCAAACTGCGCCGCATCAAGCACATTGTTGTGATCTACCAGGAGAACTGGAGCTTCGACTCCTTGTATGGGCTGTTCCCGGGTGCCAATGGTCTGGCACAGTCCTCGACCACGTCCCTGAATCAGACGGACCGGTTCGACCAACCTCTCAGCGCGCAAACAGGGCAACCGTTCGACCTGGTATCCGGATCGCTGACGCTGACCACTCCGCCGCAACCGATCAACGCCGGGCAGATCGATACCCGCTTTACCGCCGGACTCAATACCCTGCTTCCCTATGACGTTCTGAAGAACTCGACCCTGCAGCCGAACGACACCACGGGCGACCTGGTTCACCGCTACTGGCATGAGCAGTCGCAAATCAATGGTGGTGCCATGGATTGGTTTGTCACCTGGAGCGACAACCCGGGTCTGACCATGAGCTACTTTGACGCGACCAATATGCCCGAAGGACGGCTCGCTAAGAAGTACACCATGGCGGACAACTTCTTCCACGCGGCCTTTGGCGGATCGTTCCTCAACCATCAGTTCCTCGTTGCGGCGGCGGCTCCGATGTATCCGAACGCCCCGGTAGGCATGCAGGCGGTTCTGGATGCGGACGGGCAGCTCCTGCTGGATGCGACAACGGGCAAGATCGTGCACGATGGCAACATTACCCCAATCGGTGGCGTTTCCTTCACCGTTCCTGGAGCGACGTTCGACCAGAATTATGCCGTGAATACGATTTTCTCGGCGAACCTGGTTCCTATCTTTTCTGCGGTCAACGCAGCCTTGCTGCCGTCCCTGAATGACAGCGACCCGTCCGATACGACGCGCCCATTCATTCCGACAATCGGCGACCGTCTCAGCGCGAAGCACATCAGTTGGAAGTGGTACTCCGGCGGCTGGGACAATGCCCTGGCCAGCACGGTCAGCAATCCCGCCAATAACGGCGTCGTTCCTCCGAACGCGCCCGTCGACCCCCTGTTCCAATGGCACCACCAACCTTTCGCCTACTATGACAACTACGCTCCGTTCAAGAATGGCGTCCGCAATCCAGTATCGGCGGCACACTTGCAGGACGAAAACAACTTCTTCCAGGATCTAAAGGATGAACGCCTCCCGAAGGTCGCCTTTATTAAGGCGCTGGGACCCGACAACGAGCATCCCGGGTACGCCGGCCTGTTGCAGGGTCAGCAGCACGTCGCTGATCTTGTGAATGCAGTGAAGCACAGCGACTATTGGGAGGACACGCTCATCGTTGTGACCTATGACGAACACGGCGGCCGTTGGGATCACGTGACACCGCCAGTCACCGGCATCTGGGGCGATGGTACGCGCGTTCCGGGAATCATCATCGGACCGCTTGCCAAGCGCGGTTTTGTGGATCACACGCAGTACGACACGCTTTCGATCCTCAAGACGATCGAAGAGCGTTTCGGACTCGAACCATTGAGTGCGCTCGATGCCCACGCCACCTCGCTGAAGAACAGCTTGCGCTAGATAAATCCGAAAGCAAAACCGACCCTGGGTGGCATAGCCGCCCAGGGTGTCTTCAGTTCGAAGGGAAACGGATCAGGGATTTCGACCGGCATGCGCCAGATTTTTACGCCAATCCCGGCCGATTGCAGCATGCTCATAAAATCCCGATAGAAATCCGCCACGGTGAGAGGGGCCAGCTGCATAGTCTTCACAACACCGTCGCTCGTTTCGAGAAATAGCTGATGCCGTATGAAGTCGAACCAGACTTCAATCGACGACAGCAGACCTTGAACAGAGGTTATGGTATGTAAGCGAACCTTAAGGGGACCTGAAGAGTTACTGAAAAACGAGCTGCCTTCAGGTCGGTGTAGTTTGTCCGAAACACCGATACTGGCGCGAGCTACCCAACCAAGGACGCTTGCCCTAGGTCGATGGATGGCGCTTACGCGAGACAAGTGCGAACGATCTAGAAGTCGGAGGCGGTATGGCGGAAGTCAAAATCAAGAATGGAAAAGCCTACTGCGCAAAAATGCGGCGAGGACGTTGAAGTCATCCAACGGGCGGGAGATCAGTGGCCGGTTGCACCGCGCAGTGGGGAGCGTGGAGACGACTAAGAGGCGTGGGTAACATTCGCAAGGGATTTGTCCTAGAGCTGTGGGAATAGTGGACTAGTCGTTCAGGGGCTCCCTCGTTCCCGCAGCCGCTTTTTCTTACACGCGACGAGTGTAGATAGTGGGAACTGAGTCGTCGGCCAGTCGTAACGCTTGTGTCAAGGGTTAGGCATTCACTAGGTTCCTTCAGGTCGTCTTCATGTGGAAAAGCGTATGGTCGAGGGTGTTGCAGGAGGTTCTTATGAGAGTTTCGCCCACCAGCACAGTCACTATTGTTGCCACCACGCTTCTCGCCGTTCTGGCGCCGGCGCGAGGGCAGGAGAAAAGCATCAAGCGGTCAGATTTACCGCCCGCGGTTGAGAAAGCTGTTGTTGAACAGACTCAGGGGGCAACGGTTCGCAGCTTTTCGTAAGAAAAGGAGAATGGGCAAACGTTCTATGAGGTCGAGTTGATGGTCAACGGTCACAGCAAAGACGTCTTGATGGACCCGGATGGTGCGGTGGTCGAGGTGGAGGAACAGGTTGCTACTGGGTCGCTCCCTCCTCTGGTGCGTGCCGGACTGCAAGCCCAAGCCAGCGACTGCAAGCTCGTCAAGGTTGAGATTCTTACCAAGAAAGGGAAGCTTGTAGCGTATGAAGCTCAGGTCCTGACCAAAGGCAAGAAATCAGAAGTTCAGGTCGGACCGAATGGGAAGCGTCTCGACCATGAGGAATAAAGTTAGACGTAAATTGGCGCTTACACGCAAGGTTTTGCCAACTAGTCACCTGAATCGAAGCTCAGTCCTTGTCTGCCTGTAAGTGATTCTCTGCTTGCTGATCAATGGTTTGTGAGCAAGACGCGAAAGCTGAGAATGCAGTGCGCTACCAGAGCTACAACGGCCAAACGACGGTTTGAGTACTGCATGTTTTGAATAACTTTTTACAAGCTCTCATTAATATGTGGGAGGACGGCTCGTGGATTTGATTCTATTCTGCTAGTACTACCGAGGGTCGGATCCCCAAGTCTGACCCCGATGTTCTTTCTCCCCCTTAAGAACCGGCTCCCAGCGTCCAGAGATAGAGCGCTCGTCGAGAGGCCCAGCGCACAGGCGTCGCATACCGGTTCCAATCCTCCCCTGCACGTGGGGTGCTCTAAGTACGGCGAAATATTTTCGTCACAAAACGGCAGGGACGCGTTACCCCTGCGGGTCAGCCGTGCGGCGAAGGAAGGGTGTTTGGCAAATGACTCTTCGTAGAACTTTCCATCTGTTAATCGTGACCGTCGCAATCTGTGCGCCAATGTACGCGCAGGATCAACTCGGCGGTACCGCAACCGTGAATCAGGCCGCCAGCATCGAGAAAAGTGCGCCTCCCATTCCAGTCATCACGGGAGGTATCGCGCTCAACTCCAGCTTTGACAAAAACGAGTCGGCCCTCCTGCCTGTAGTGGCGCCCATCATCTTGGTACCACTCGGTAAACACGCGCTAATCGAGAGCGAATTCGAGGCGGAATCTGAGGTGGTCCACACGCAGGGTAGTTGGGAACCGGTTACCCTAGAGAAGGGCGTGGAATACGCACAGCTCGATCTCTTCCTCAACAAATACATGACCGTGGTTGCCGGTCGTTACGCGACACCGTTTAACTTCTACAAAGAACGTCTCGATGCCCGCTGGATTCGCAATCTTCCAGCCGAACCATTCATCTTCGGCGTCGAAGACAACTCCAGCAATGGCGGCATGCTGCGAGGCGCGATCCCCCTTTGCTCGACCACACAGCTGACCTATACCGGATACTTTTCCGCCCTGACCAACAATCTCTACGCGGGTTCGGACCGCCAAAGCGGAGTAAGAACCGGACTGTTCTTTCCAGGTCCACGCTTCGAAGCAGCCTTCTCGTTCAATCGCCGATTGGGTGAAGTGCGATACAACAACTTTGGTGCTGATTTCACCTGGAACGTGCGCCGCATTCCTCTCGATATCCGCTCCGAAGCTCTGATCTCGGCGGCTGCGGGAGATGGCTACTGGGTGGAGGCCGCCTATCGGCTATCAAGCCCACGCTTTTCGAAGTTTTTCCGCCGCTCACAAGCTGTGCTGCGTGGCGAGCAATATTTCATGCCGCGCACTCCGATGGATACGGGCCTGGAAATGCCCGAGTCCGATGCGAGCCGGGTCTTTCTGGGCTGGAATTACTGGATCACTGACAACGTGCGAGCCGGCGTCGCCTTCGGCCGCCAGTTTGGATCGAGTGACGATCGCAATGTCTGGACTCTCGGTATCGCGTACCGATTCTTGAGGTAGTGAAATGAAAACGACCCTGTGCTTCCTGCTGTCCGCTTTTGTGTTAACCATCATTTGGGCCGGAACTCTGATTGGCGCTCCCCAGCCTGAAAAGGCCCGTGATGGAGAAGAGGTCTACAAGGAAAACTGCACGCGCTGTCACAACACGCCTCCCGCCATGAGCGAGCGCCACGCGAAGGTCGTGTCGGCCCACATGCGAGTGCGGGCCAATCTGACCGGGCGCGATGCTGACGCAGTGATGCACTATCTGGCCGAAAACGCGAAGAGCAAGTAGATGCGCACCTTTTTCTGTCCAGCGCTACTTTTCGCTGCGCTTGCAAGCACCTTGACCAGCGCCGCCAGCTCCGAGCCTCGCGTGATCGAGATCGTCGCAGCCAGCGACAACACGTTCCGTGTCCTGCACGAAAAGTCGCCGGTGATACGTGCCAAGGCAGGAGAGTTGCTACGCCTGCGCATCACGTCGCAGCGTGGGACTGAACAGGCCCGCGACGGTGCGACCCACAGCCTCGTGATCCGTGCCCTCCGGGAGCAAGGTTGGGATCTGCGGTTGTATGACGGTACCCGCGATTACGACATAAAGGTGCCGGAGAGTCCCGCTGAGTATCTCGTCGAGTGTACGGTCAAGTGTGGACGCGGGCACGACGACATGCGGATGAAGCTCATCGTCACGAGATAGGAGGTCCCCCTTGAAAGGAAAGGCGGTGATGGCTGCACTTACCATACCTGCGCTAGGGGCAGCACTCGCGCTGACGGTGGCGAACTCAAGTAGACAAGTCGCCGTTCCTCTCAGGGCGGACCTGGCGCTGCCCGAGAACCTACGGCCAGTCATTGGGCGTGCTTGTCGCGACTGCCATACCGACCAGACTCGATGGCCCTGGTATAGTCGCGTCCCGCCCGTCTCTTTCCTTGTTAAACACGATGTGAAGAAAGGCCGGGCTAAGTTGGATTTTTCCACTTGGACCAACAATCAAACGCACCGGCCAACAGGGAACCAGATCGAGGAAGTTTGCGACGCGGTTTCTAACGGCACCATGCCGCCACACTCCTATCGCCTTATGCATCCCGAGGCGCGACTTTCCGCGCAGGATATCGACGCGTTCTGTAGCTGGGCAGATACCGTCAGCAAGCTGATACCTAAGACGACGCTCGGCGGCAAATTGTGACAATTTGGAGAATTTTGCTCAATTGAGAGAGGACAATGCAGTCGCCTCGCTTGACGGATTATTTGATAGCGCAGACTATCCGGCCGGGAACTGACTCCATATCATCATGGAGCAAGTTTGTTCTTAGTTGTTGTAGTGGCTGACGAATCAAGTTCCTGAATTACGGTTACCGACTGTATCATTCCTGAGACGGGTGTATGTCTGAGACACTGTGCCTATTGCGTTCGGTACCATACCTACGCGCACTGCTGTGCGGATGAGGAAGACTCTTTGGCGAAGAGTTGCAATAGGTGGACACCCTTTCTGTCGTACCTGCTATGGCCTCGATGGCACGGGCTGCCGGTCGGTCTGCTCCTGCCAGTCGTAATCGTAGCGGTTTCCAGCGGGCTCGCGGATGCCAGCACCGACCGAACATTATTACCGATCGAGGTCTTGGGTCCCGGCGGCACAATCGTGAGTAGGTCTGTCGTCCTTCAGAGTGGACAAGCTGACTCGGTGCAATCTCTCTGGCTGCAGATTCACGGCCTGCGGTATGCAGATCAGGCTAGCGTACAAATCAACGCAAGCATCTGGACGCCCCTCAACAACAAAACTGTCACTGTCGCCGCGCCCGGCAGGAGTTTCGGGGGAATCGGCGGGGGCTTCTCGACGCTCGTGATGACTCTCCCCGTTCCGAAGGGTACGCTGGTCGATGGTACCAACACAATACGCTTTCGCTTCAACCGGACCGATGGGTTCGTCAGTGGCTTTCGCGTCCTAGCATGGAACCTGCTTACCAACGAAGGAGAGAAGGTCGTCCAACCAGATGCTTTTGAAGAAGATGAACCAAAGACCTGGACACCACCATTGCCGGACGCGGCTTCCATTGCCGCCGGCCGAGAGCTCTGGCAGACTGCCTCTCTAGTGACAAGCAGCCTCACGAATAGTCCGAGGATTCAGGCGCACTGTGCAGACTGTCATGCCCAAGATGGGCGTGACCTCAAATACTTCAACTTCTCCAATGGAAGCATAGTCGCCCGCTCACGCTTCCATGGTTTGTCTACGCTGCAAGGCGAGCAGATTGCAAGCTACATTCGCAACTTGTCACTTCCCAATCCTGGCCGCCCGTGGAATCCGCCTTACCAACCCGGACCTGGACTAGACCAGCAGCCCATCTCAAGCTGGGCGGCAGGTGCTGGACTCGCCTGGGTCCTCGACTACGATACGGACACGTTGCGGTATCTGCTTTGCCAGCATGGCGACGTGACGAGCTGCGCTGACTCAAGTCTGCCAGTGAAGACTCCAAACCTTCGAGAACTAGTGGGGCACATTACACCTGCCCTCTTTCGTCCCGACGACAACCTAAACCCCCGCCAGATTCCCATTGCCTTGCAACTACCCGACTGGAGTCGATGGTTACCTCGGATACATCCCAAGGATGCGTGGGGAGCACGCTTTACAAATAGTGAATTCGCAGCCTTGTACGATATGGCCACGATTCCGGGAAACGAAGGCAGACTTGGCAAGAAGCCGTCGCTGCGCACACTTCTATCGGCAGCACAGACTACGGATCGCGACATTCGCCCCGTTGTTGCCGCCTTCGATCAGTGGTCTCGTGCCCGACGCGGCTTCTTGCGACGGTTTGTCAAACCGAGAATGGAGTGGCTGTCGGCGTTGACCGAGCGGGTTTATGCGACCCAGCTATGGCAGCTTGTGAAGACGTGGGAGATGATGCAGGAGTTTGGGCTCGAAGGACGCAGCGTTCAACTTTTCGGCGGTCCCACACCAGACTCCCGCGTTTGGTGCAACTCTATTCCGGGGGAAGCTGCTCCAGCAGCGGCGCACATTCCAGATGGACCTGCCGGCGTCGGTGGTAGTGCCTTAACCAACGAATATCTGACAGCATCCTGGTATGAGTTGCAAATCTTACTGAATAGCGGGAATCATCAACACCGAGATCGCGGGCCGGTGGATTGGCTATATCTGATCGATCAGTTCCAGGACTTATATGTTCAGACGCAACACGCGGAACCGACGCGACTCCTAGTGACGGTAATCAAAGCTTTGCAATCTACCGATCCCCGCCTGGGCCCTGACGATCTCAGGCGTGGTTGGCGGCCGGAACAAAACGTCGATCCCCGCATTATGATCAGTCCTCGTTGGGCGCCAATGTTCAAACCATTGCCGCGAGAGATACATCAAGCGCTAACGGCGTCGCTGCTTACCGCATGGATGGATAAGAACTCGCAATACCCCATCGCGCAGTTCTTGCCTCTCGGGCTGCCGCCACAAGTTTACACCGAGCCGCGAGCCTACAGAGACGTCAGCGGGGGGAAGGTGTGGGAGGCCGCAAGACAGTTCCGCAATGCCGGTGTCGCGGACGAACTCGTCCAGCGCTTGCAGGAATGGGGAATTGCATTTACCGACCGTGCTGGCCACATGCGTTCGTGACGACCATTTTGCTGGGGATGACCAGGCTGAATGCGCTCGATGCCGATCCCCAGTCGCAGCCACCACACGGCGAGTTTGCTCAAGTTGAACAAAGCATGCGCCGAAGCGAAGGGCACGCCGTTGTCGCTGCGAATGTTGGCGGGCAGGCCGCGTTCGCGAAA
>Ga0075423_10004417_pt1 | contig 13061 bp, 7 predicted proteins | sample SoiMethybrSBSTD2_FD_80114 | JGI IMG/M metagenome (GOLD analysis project Ga0075423, IMG submission 80114) | Bulk soil microbial communities from a Populus tree surrounding site in Tennessee, USA - Soil MetaG P. TD hybrid SBSTD2 | ecosystem: Environmental > Terrestrial > Soil > Tree plantation...
GAGGTGGGAGACCTCGTCGGAGGGGTTGGCCAGGTACAGCTTGTGGTGCAGGAGCTGGAGCTCCCAGCCCGACGATCCCTTCCACCATCCCACCCGCGCCGAGTAGTACGGCGAGCCCGTGAAAGGCTTCGTGTCGTAGCGTGCGTCCATCCGGAACTCGGGGGAGCCGGGCTGATGGACGGTCAGGGGCGTCGTGAAGTTATGCGCGGTGCCGGTGAAGGCCTCGACCCGCCATTGGGCATCCGCCGCCGGGGAGAGCGCGAGCGTGGCGGCCAGCGTCGCGCACGCACGGCTGGCGGTGGACATCATTCGATGATGGCACGGCGGCGGCGCTGGTCACTCCGTGAGGCCGAGGCGCTCCATCTTGATGGCCAGCCCGTTGCGCGAGATGCCCAGCAGCCGGGCCGCCCGCGTGCGGTTGCCGCGGGCTTGCGCCAGCGCCTGGCTGATCAGGCGCCGCTCCAGCGCGTCCACGTTCTTCTCCATGTCCAGGGTGTCGGTGGGTGCCGGTGGCTCCGCGTGCGCGTCCTCCGGCAACGCGCCGAGGATATGGGGCGAGACCATGGTGGAATCGACGGCCTCCCCCTGCGGGCAGAGAGCCACCAGCCGCCCCACCTCGTGCTGGAGCTCGCGGACGTTGCCGGGCCAGGCGTACCCGACGAGCGTGCGCAGCGCCTTCACGGTGATCCCGCGCACCGGCTTGCCGTGCTCGCGCGCGAAGGTCCGCGCGAACGACTCCACCAGCGCCGGGATGTCCTCGCGGCGCTCGCGCAGCGGCGGGACCCGGAGCGCGAAGCCCGCCACGCGGAAGTACAGGTCGCGACGGAAGCGCCCCTCCTCCATCCGGCGTTGGAGGTCGGAGTTCGTCGCGGCGATCACGCGGATGTCCACCGCCGCCGCCGCGCCGCCCACCGGCTGCACCTCCTTCTCCTGCAGCGCGCGCAGGAGCTTGACTTGCAGCTCCGGGGGCATGTCGCCGATCTCGTCCAGCAGCAGGGTGCCGCCCTCGGCCGTCTGGAACTTCCCGCGGCGCTCGGCCACGCCCGTGGCCACGCCCTTGCCGATCCCGAACATCTCGGCCTCCAGCAAGTCCGCGGGAATGGCCGCGCAGTTGATGGCGACGAACGGACCGCGGCGCCGCGGTGACGAATCGTGGAGCGTCCGGGCCAGGAGCTCCTTGCCTACGCCGGTCTCGCCCAGGAGCAGCACGGGGAGGTCGCCGCGCACGAGCGGCCTCATCTGCGCGTACAGCGCGCGCATGGCCGGCGAGTCCCCGGCCACGTAGCCCTCGGGGAAGCTGAGGTCGGGAGCGACGGCGGCGGGAGCGGCCGGACGCGGCGTTTCGCGCGGACGCTGGAGGGCCCCAAGCACGATGCGCAGGACGGCCTCCGTCTCTGGCCGTGAGGACCGAAGCTTGCCGGTCGCCACCAGGCCGATGCGCTCGCTGGCGTGACTACCGAAGACCGCGCAGCTGAGGGGACGCTCGCCCTCGAGAGAGAACGCGGTGATGCGGCCGCCGCTGGAGGGCGCGTGCCGGAGGAACTCCACGATGCCGCTCTGCTGTAGAGGATCAGGGAGAGGCCCGTAGGTGGCGAGGGCCACCGGCTCGCCGTCGACGGTCTCGAAGGCGCAGACGCTGCGCGCCCCGAGCGCGCGCCCGAGCAGGGAGACCAGGTCGGGAAGGTCGGGTTCGCCCGCCCGCCCGACGCGGTCCAGCAGGGTCTCGAGGAGGGCCACGCCGATGCGGCCCGACTCCTCGAGGGGGACGCCCGTGCTGTCGGCGGCGGGCAGTCCGGGATCCGATCTGTCGGTCCCGTTCACCGCTATGGCGAGCGCGGCGTCCTCGGGATCCACCTCCTCGAGCCGCAGCGTGACCGGCCCCAGCCGGATCTCGTCTCCCGGCTCGAGCCGGGTGCGCTGGACGCGCACGCCGTTCACCCGGGTCCCGTTGCGCGAGCCCATGTCCTCCAGCGTGAGCGCGGCGGGCGTGCATTTGAGCACCGCGTGCTGTCTGGACACGCCGCGTACCGGCAGCACGATGGTGTTGCCGGTCCTGCTGCCCATGGAGCTCTCGCCGGCGTACACGGCGTAGGAACGCAAGACTCCTCCAACCTCGCCGCGCAGCCGGTAATGAGCGGACAGATGATCGGCGTCGGTCACGCGTGCCTCCCAGTGCCTGGGCACTGAGCGGCGCCATTGTAAGCCCCCGCCCACGCCATACGAGCCAGCACATCCGGTGCCACGCCTCCGGCCCCTGGGAAACGAGCGAGGTGCCGCCGCATTCGCCCATCCGCTGCGCAGTCGCCGCTCAGCGGGTGGGCGATTCAACGGTGCGCGTCTCGGCCTCCAGCGCAGCTCCTTTGCCGCAAAGGCGTGCGCCCGAGCGTCGTTGCGCAGACGGCCACGCGCGCGGTCCGTGGCGGCATCACGTCTGCAATACGCGCGGCGAGCCGAGACGAGGGCAAACCGCCCTCGACGGCAGGAGGAAGCAAATGAATGCCATTCGAAGAAGGCTCGCGTTGGCCCAGGCCGTGACGCTCGCATTGATGCTCGGGGCCTGTGGCAGCGATCCGGTGAAACCCGACGACCCGCCGACACCGCCGCCGCCCCCGCCGGAGGTCCGGACCCTCCTCATGGAGGGTAGCTATTCGGGACTGAAGGACCGCGTACTGCTCGCGGTTCCCTTCAATACGGACGCCGCGGGCTCGATCGAGGCCAAGGTCGACTGGACCTTCGCCAGCAACGACGTCGACATCTACCTCGTACGCGGAAGCTGCACGCTCGAGCAGTTCCAAACAGCCGCGTGTCCCTTCGTCGTAAACTCCGACCGCTCGACCGCGAAGCCTGAGAAGATCACCGCGACCAGCCAGACCGCGGGCTCCTACACCCTGTACATCGGCAACTGGGGTCCCGCCGAGGAATCGGTGTCGTTCCAGATCTTCGGCATCACGGGCGGCGCTGCGTCATCCGCGTCGACGATCCGGAGCGACCGAGCGGTTCGTGCCGAAGACTTCGTCGGAATCGTCTCCCGTCCCTGAGTGTCCGCCGGGCCGCGGCTCACGCCGCGGCCCTCCTTCCCTCGCCTCCATCGACGTGAATCCAACAACGGCCGTCGCGGAACGTTGCACATCCTCTGCGCGGGTGCCGCGCAGTGGGTGGGCGTCCCGAAGGCGAGCGTTTCGGCGTCCGGCGCGGCTCCTTTGCCGCAAAGGCGTGTGCCCGAGCGTGGTTGCGTGTACGGTCGCGCGCGCGGCCACTGGCGGCATCGCGCCTGCAGTACACGCGGCGAGCCGAGACGAGGGCAACTCGCCCTCGACGGCAGGAGGATGCAAATGATGAGTGCGATTCGAAGAGTGTTCGCGCTGGCCACGGCAGTGGCCTTCGCGCTGGTGCTCGGAGCGTGCGGGAGCGGGGGAGCCTGCGGAGACCGCTCCACGGCGGCGGATTGCCCGCCGCCCCCGTCTCCGACGCCGAGCCCCGTTGCGACGCCGACCCCGATTGCGACGCCGACACCCGCCGCGCTCGACGTGACGGGCAACTGGCGCAGCCTGGCTCGCTCCTGGAACTTCAACCTGAAGCAGGACGGCTCGACCCTGAGCGGCGTCGTCGTGGGCTTCAAGAACATTTCCTACCCCGCGACCGATCCCACCGTCCAGATCACCGGCACCGTCGACGCCAGCGGCAACGTGGCGTTCTCGGCCGCCGTGTTCGGCATCGAGTTCAACGGCGTCGCGGAGCCTGGCGGGCTCCGGATCACGGGCACCCTGCGCGACTGCGCGGGCGGCTGCCGCAACTACGGTGAGATCCTCGAGAAGCAGTGACAGGCAAGAACGCCGCTACGCGCGGCAGTGCGGGTCGACGGGCCGCGGCGGTTGCCGCGGCCCCGTTTCCTTTCACCCCCTCCTCTTCCGAACTCCCCTTTCGACGGCGGATAACCGCCGCGATCCGCGTCTCGGCTCAGGAGGACGGCCAGCGTCCCGGCGCCAGCACCGCGGCCATCCGCTGCGGGGCCTTGACGCTCTGCCCGATCATCCAGGCGTCCGCGCCTGCCGTGAGCTCGCGGCCGGCATCGCCGCCCATGAGCTCGCCACGGCGGCGGCGGGCGGCGGCGGCGTGAAGGGCCATGGACGCGGCGGTGAAGCCCGCTTCGGCCGACGCGAGAAAGCGCAGCGCGGCCTCGGTCTCTCCGCGCGTCGCCGCCGCGCCCGCGTGCACCATGGCTCCCAGCGGATCGCCCCAGAGCGTCCCCTCGCGCAGGATGGCCCGCGCGTGCTTCTCGGCGCCCCGCAGTAGCGCGTCCCGCTCGGTCGGGCTCCCGGTCTGGGCGGCCGTGGCCAGCCGCCGCCGCGCCCGTGTATCGAGGCCGCGGATGAACCCGGTCTGGACGAAGCGGTCCAGCATCCGCGCGAACGCGCGCGATCCCGGGTCCAGGCTCTCCGACACCGCCGGGACCTCGCCGCAATAGAGAGCGATGTCCGTGCGCGCGCTGCGGACCCACAGGTGGCGGTAGTCGAGCCTCTCCCGGCTCCATCCGACCATGCCCGTCTCCAGCTCCAGCCGGGCCGTCTGGGGATCGTCCGCGGCCAGCCAGGCCATGTGGGAGCAGAAGCCGATGCGCAGGAAGGTGGCGCGGAGCAGGTTGCCGCGGCCTTCCGCCTCTTCGAGCAGCAACGGCAGCCGCCGCGACAGGGCGGTGATCTCCCCCAGGAAGAACATGGAGGCCAGGCCCGAGAGCTGCGCGATCAGGATCTCCCAGTCGGCGCCGGTGCAGCGATCGCGGAGGATCTGCTCGGCCTTCTCACAGAGCACGAGCGCCTCCCGCCAGCGGCCGTCCAGCCAGGCGGCGTTGCCCGCCGTCACCGTGGCCAGGCCGATGGCGTAGGGATGGTTCACGCGCTCCGCGAGGGTGCGCGACGTGTCCAGCAGCCGCTGGGCTCGTGCCCGGCTGCGGTTGCCGCCCATGGCCACGTAGGCGCCTTCCATGGCCAGGGCCCGCGCCACCCGATACGGCTCTCCGGCGCGCAGGGCGAGGACGAGGTGCCGGGCCTGGAAATCCGCGCCGCGGATCATGTCGACGACCGCCATCCCCACGCCCACGGCCCAGCATGTATCGATGCGGAGAAGGTCCTGGCCGGGGACCTGGGTCTCGTCCCGCTCCGCGAAGCGCAGGCCGCGCAGGCGGATCTGTGCGCGGCGGAGGAGGAGGGAGAGGAGGGCCCCGCGCGGCGTCTCCGGGAGCCGCATGTCCAGCTTCGCGAGGACGGTCTCGAGGGCCCGGCCGCCGTCTTCGATGTGGCCGCCGATGAAGAACTGCTGCGCGGCCCGCCGATGCAGGTCGATGGCGAGGGCGGGGCCCGCGTCCTTCGCGGCGGAGAGATAGGCCTGGGCGGCCTCGGCGCCCCGGCCCGCGTTGGCCAGCGCGTCGCCGAGCTGGATCTCCAGGCTGGGCCGGTCGGGGGCCGCGCTCCCTCGCAGGTTGAGCGCGAAACGGAACAGGCCGGCCGCGCGGTCGAAGGCCAGCGCCTCGGAGGCCTTGGCCGCCGCCGCCGCCGCATACTCGGCGGCGCTCTCGGCGTCGCCCGCGCCGAGGTAGTGCATGGCCAGCATCTCCGGCTCGCCGCGGCCGGTGGCCAGCAGCGCGGAGGCCAGGCGGTGATGGCACTCCTGGAGCGCTTCGGCCGAGAGCCGCGCGACCACGGCGTCGCGTATGCGGTCGTGGTACGTCTCGATCTCGTTGCGCGCGAGAGCGGTGCGCGTGCGGACGAGGTGCGCGGCCCGCAGGACCGCCAGGACGCTCTCGCCTTCGCGCTCGAGGTCCGCCGCCCGGTACGCCGCTCCGGCTTCGATCGGCACTCCCGATACCGCCACCACCTCCAGGAGACGGCGGCTCCCCTCGGCCAGACGAGAGACGCGGGTGGCCAGCGCCTCGTCGAAGGTGACCACGCGCGGGGCGGAAGCCTCGGTGTCGGCCTGCGCGAAGCGCACGAGCTCCTCGATGAAGTACGGGTTGCCGGCCGACTCGCGGGCGATCGCCTCCGCGCGGACGTGGCCGCCCTGCGGGTCGCCGCTGGCCAGCGCCAGGGCCAGCTCACGGGCCTCGGAAGCCGAGAGCTCCCCGACGAGGATGTCCCGCATCTGCAACGAGGATCCGATGGCCAGCCGCTTGGGCAGGATGTTCTTGAGCAGCGGGCTCGTCTGCGCCTCCTCGCTCCGATAGGACCCGATGAGGAGCAGGGCGGGAGGATCGGGCGGCCGGAACAGGTCCTCGAGGAGAGCGGCGCTGTCCGCGTCACCCCATTGAAGGTCGTCGATGAACAGCACCAGCGGCCGGCGGTCGGCCAGACGCACCAGCAGCTCGCGCAACGCGGCAAAGGCTCGCCGCCGTAGCTCGAGCGAGTCCGGGATATGCAGCACCGTCCGCCGCGCGCGCGTGACGCCGCCGACCTGGCGGAGGACGGGGAACACGCGAGCCAGGGCCAGGATGTCGTGCGGGAGGAAGCCCTCGGCCTGGGCCGAGGGCAGCCGCCGAAGGTAGCGGCTCAAGGCGTCGACGAGCGCGTCGAGCGCCTTGTAGGGGACCGACTCCCGCTCGTAGCAACGCCCGGCCAGGACCACCGCTTCCGGGTCGTGCGTCCTCAGCTCCTCGAGGAAGCGCCGGACGAGCGCGGTCTTGCCCATGCCCGATCCGCCGTGCACGGCGACGGTCAGCGCGCGTCCCTCCTTCAGGACGCGGTAGGCCTCGCGCAACGCCTCGAGATGCTGCTCGCGGCCCACGAACGGCGCCGCCGCGGCCGCCGTCCCGGAAGGTGCCACCGGGACCGCGAGGCTGCCCCCACGGAGGGCGCGCCGGACCTCGGCCCCCGATGGCCGCTCGGCCGGATCGCGCCGCAGCAGCTTCCGGCAAAGGGCGTCCAGGTCTTCGGGCACGCCGGGCGCGATCTCGCGCGGCGGGACGGGCTCCGACTCGCGCTTGCGCTGGATGACCTCGATGACGGTGCCCGTGAAGGGAAGGCGCCCCGTGAGCGCCTGGTAGAGCATCGACCCGACGTTGTACCAGTCGCTGGCCTGGGTGAGCGGCAGTCCCGCCACCTGCTCGGGCGACATGTACGCGGGCGTGCCGACGGCCTCCACGGTGTGCGTCTGCGAGGGAGCGATCTCGGCCACCAGGCCGAAGTCGAGGACCACCACGCGTCCTTCCCGCGTCACGAGGACGTTCGACGGCTTGATGTCGCGATGGAGCTTCCCGGCGTCGTGGAGGGCCAGGAGCCCGTCCGCCAGCTGGGGGAGGGCATGACGCAGCCGATCCAGGTTCAGCATGCCGCCGGAGGGCGCGGCGGCCGGGCCGTGGTCGTCCCTGTCCTCCTCGAAGAACGCCTGGAGCCCCGAGCTGGTCGGCGAGGTGACGGCGCTGGTGGGCCCGGATTCCGCAGGAAAGGTCTCGCCCCTGACGTACCAGAGGAAGGTCACGCCGTCCACGAGCTCCATGGTGAAGAACCATTGCTGCTCATGCGAGGACAGCTCGTAGAGCGTCACGAGGTTGGGGTGCGAGACGTCGGCCAGCGCGCGGAACTCCTGCTTGAAGCGGACGAGGGCCTTTGCGGCCACGTTGCGCAGCGTCTTCAGGGCGACGGGGATGTTCCGCTCGCGGTCGAGGGCGCGGTACACGACACCGTAGCCGCCCGCGCCGAGCCGGCCCTGCTCCGCGAAGCGGTCCGTGCCGCCGAAGTCGCCGGGCTCGAGCTCGGCCATCGTCTCACCCACCGCGCCGCGCCGTCCGCGCTTCCCCCAGGGAAGTCGTCGATCGCAGGAGGTCGTCGCGGACCTCGTCCAGCGTGCGGCCCGTCGCCGCGGGACGGGCCCCGAGCCATGGCCAGAGGGCGGCCGATATGGCCTCGGGGAGGACGTTTTGGAGGTACTCGAGGGCCGTTCCCCGCAAGGCGCTGTCCGTCGTGCGCCACGCGCGCAAGGCCACGACGAGCGGTTCCCCGGGCAGGCCCAGGGTGAGGAGGCCGAAGACGTGCTCGAGGCCGCGCGGCGACGGCCGCGACGCGCGGAGCTCCCGGAGAGCGGCCGCGAAGCCGTCCGCCGCCGGAATGGCCAGCATGCCTTCGTGCTGGCGCAGGCGGAGCAGGGCCTGCGCCGACCGGTAGCGGACGTCGAACCGCTCGTCGTGGAGGGCGGCCAGCAGGCCGTCCACCGCGCGCTGCGAGGGTATGGCCTTGAGGACCCTCGGCACCCGCCGGCGCACCACCGGGTCCTGCTGCGGATCGAGGAGCGCGTCGACGAGCTGGCCGGTGCACCTCGTGCCCAGCCGCCGCAAGGCGGCGATCGTATCGCTGAACAGATCGTCGTGGACCAGGAGGGGAACCACCAGCGGGACCAGCTCCAGGGCCATCGCGGGATCCCGCAGGACGTCCCGGATGCGTTCGCGGTCGCTCGAGCGCAGCGCTGCTGCCGCGTCCAGCAACGGCGCGCTTGTCTCCTCCTCCGATGCAGCGCCCGGCGGGCCCGGGACGGTCACGACGTTCTCCGGCGCACGGGCGCTCGTCATGACGGCACGGGTCGTGGGGTCCACGACACCATCAGGCTCGAGGTGCACCGTGCCCGCGCGCAGGCTCGCGGCCAGGGCCGAGACGTACCCCGCCTGCAGACGACGCGTCAGCATCAGCGTGCCCAGGGCCAGCGCGCTGACGAGCACGAGGAGGACGACGGGGGCGTGGGTGGTGATCTTCAGGGCCAGCAGCACGATCAGGCTCCCCGCCACGGTGCCCAGCCGGTCCGCTCCTACGTCCACCAACGCCTTGGTCGGTCGCTTGTGGTCCGCCGGAAGCGGCGTGTACAGGAGCTCGTAGGCCGACCGGAAGAGGGAGTTTCGCAGCACGGCCTGGGCGCCGCGCAGCGCCACGATCGACCCGAGCCCGGGGGTAAGGGCGGTGAGCGCGCCGCCGACGGCCACCACCGCGGGTTGGACCGAGAGGCTGCCACCGAGGCCGAGCTGCTCCAGGGACCGGCGGGTGAGGATCGCCTGCAAGCCCAGCGCGAGGACGCCCACCGCCGCGTGGTAGAGCGCGAAGAACGACATCAGGGGCCCGCCCCGCCCGTAGCGGCCGGTGAGCGCCGCGCTCAGCACATAGTCCAGCGCCGATTCGATCAAAGCCCCGAGCGCTACCAGCGCGGCGAGGCTGCTCAGGTAGGGGTTCCGGCGGATGAGAGCGAGCGCGAAAGCCGGCCTTTCCCCCGGATCGGGCGGCGACCGCAGGGGCGTTTGCGCCGTGCGGCGCAGCACCTCGAGCGCGGCCAGGGAGGCGAGGGTGAGGGCGGCCAGGGCCAGGAGCATCGCCGGCGCCCCGACGACGAGCGCCGCTCCCCAGGTCAGCAGCGCGCCGGCCACGCCGCCCACCGAGGCGCCCGCTCCAATCCGGGTGATGACGTGGCGGGCGGTGTACGGGTCGAATCGCTCGTTGATCACCGACCAGAACCCGGACAGGAGCGTCGCCCCGAAAATCCCCGCATGCGCATAGAAGACGAGGGCCGCGAGCCGGGGCACGGCCATGGCCAGCGCCCACTCCGCGGCCAGCAGCGTCGCGCCGGCCGTGAGGACCCACCGCATCGTGACGGGTGGAGGCCACCGTGCCATCCCGCGGGAGAAGGCGAGCACTCCCGCCAGCGAGAGCGCGGCGGTGGTCCCCGAGACCAGGGGCAGCGCGGTGACCGGATAGTTGGAGAGGAAGAACGCGTCGCGCGTGGCCTTGCCCGCCACCACCTGCGCGACGAGGAGCCCGGCCGCCACGCATGCCGCCCTGACGGCGGCGTCCGCGGGCGCCGCATCCGGTCGAGGGCCGGGCGGAACGGCAGTTCGGGCCATGCGTGATCCTGGGGGACGCATCGTCCCCGATCCCCGCGGGCCCGAGTATATATTTGACCGGCCGTGGCCCAGATCTGCGTCAGCCTGACGGAGCCGACGACGAAGTTCGTGATCGACCGCATGGCCGCCCTGGCCGGGCAGGCCGACCTGTTCGAGGTGCGCGGGGACCTCGTCTCCGACCTGGACCTGCTGGAGATCCTGCGGGCGCGCACGCGGCCCCTGGTGTTCGCCTGCCGGCCGGTGGCCGAGGGCGGGCGCTGGGACGACGGGGAGAGCCGGCGCCGGATGGTCCTGCTGGAGGCCGTGAAGCGCGGCTTCGACTACGTGGACGTCGAGTACAAGAGCGACTTCATGGACGTGGCCATGGAGAAGTCCGGCCGCGGGCTGATCGTCTCCTACCACGACCTCCAGGGGACGCCCGACGATCTCGACGGGCTCTACGCCCGCATGTGCGACCGTGGCGCCGACGTCGTGAAGATCGCGGTCACGCCCCGCTCCGTGGCCGATGTGGGCCGGCTCCTGGAGCTGGCCGCGCGCGCCGGCGCGCGAGGGAGCAAGCCGTTGATCGCGATCGCCATGGGACCGCTGGGGATCGTGACCCGGCTGATCGGGGGCCGGTACGGCGCGCCCTTCCTCTACGCGTCGGCCACCGCCGGCGCGGAGTCCGCCTCGGGCCAGCTGCCCGCGCGGGAGATGGCCGACGTCTATCGGGTCCGCGACGTGACCACCGCCACGCGCGTGTACGGCATCCTGGGCGGGACGGCGCGGCGCAGCCTCTCGCCGCTGATCCACAACCGGGCCTTCGCGGCGCGGGGGATCGACGCCGTGTACGTCCCGCTGCAGGCCGAGGCCCTCGAGCCCTTCCTGCGCGCCCTGCCCGGCCTCGACCTTTCCGGCTTCAGCGTGACCCGCCCCTACAAGGTCGAGATCCTGCCGCACCTGCACGAAGTGGAGGAGCAGGCGGCCCTGTGCGGGAGCGTCAACACGGTGGTGGTGCACGAGGGGACGCTGCGCGGCTCGACCACCGACGGGATCGGCGTGGTGGCCCCCTTGAAGAAGCGCGGCGAGCTGAAGGGCAAGGCCGTCGTGATCGTGGGCGCGGGCGGAGCGGCGCGGGCCGCCGCCTTCGCGCTCCGCCGCAAGGGGGCGCGCGTGACCCTGGCCGCGCGGAATCCCGGGCAGGCTGCGGAGGCCGCGGCCGCCACCGGCTGCGGCCACGCCGCGCTGGCCGACCTGTCGAAGCAGGCCTGGGACATCCTGATCAATGCCACTCCCGTCGGGTCCGCCGCCGCGCCCGCGGAGACGCCGGTGCCGCAGGGCCTGCATCGACGTGGCACGATCGTCCTGGAGATGGTCTACGACCCGCTGGAGACGCGGCTGCTGCGCGAGGCGCGGGCCGCCGGCTGCATCGCGATCGACGGCCTCGAGATGTTGCTGGCGCAGGCCGTCGCGCAGTTCGAGACCTGGACCGGTCTCGAGGCCCCGGTGGAGGCCATGACGGCGGCCGCGGCGCGGATCGCGCAGGAGCTGCGGGCGTGAGCGCGCCGCAGTCACCTCCCGCCACGGGCCGGTACTCCCGGCAGGAGCTGTTCGCCGGCATCGGCCCCCAGGGCCAGGCCCGCATCCGGACGGCCAAGGTCGTCGTCGTCGGGTGCGGCGCGCTGGGATCCTCGCTGGCGGAGATGATGACGCGCGCCGGCGCGGGCGGCGTGACGCTCATCGACCGCGACTACGTCGAGGAGTCGAACCTCCAGCGGCAGTCGCTCTTCGACGAGACGGACGCCGCGCGGGGGATGCCCAAGGCGGTGGCCGCGGAGGCGAAGCTGCGGGCCATCAACTCCGACGTCCTCGTCCGCGGCGTGGTGGCCGACCTCTCCACCGAGAACGCTGACGAGCTGCTGGCGGGCGCCGACGTCGTCCTGGACGGCACCGACAACTTCGAGGCCCGCTTCCTCGTCAACGACGTCTGCGTCCGCGAGCGCATCCCCTGGGTCTACGGCGCCTGCGTGGGCGCCTACGGGCTGGCCCTGCTCGTGCGGCCGGGGGTATCGCCCTGCCTGCGCTGCGTGCTGGAGGAGATGCCGGCCCCGGGATCCGGCCCCACCTGCGATACTGCCGGCGTGGTGGCCCCGATCGTCCACGTGGTCGCCGGCATCCAGGCCGGCGAGGCCCTGAAGGTCCTGGCCGGCCGGACGGAGTCGCTGCTGCCGGGCGTGGTCAGTGTGGATCTGTGGCAGGGCCTGTTCGAGGTGATGGACCTCCGCGGCCGCGCGCCCTGGTGCCCGGCCTGCACCGAGGGACGCTACGACTACGCGGTCAAGGGCGCGGCGGGCGCCTCCGCCGTGCTGTGCGGCCGGGACGCGGTGCAGATCCGCGCGCCGCGCGGGACGCGCGTGGACCTGGCGGGCCTGGCCGCGCGGCTGGCCGCCGCCGGCTCGGTGACCGCGAACGAGCACCTGGTGCGCTTCGTGGGGCCCGACGCGGAGCTGGTGGTCTTCGGCGACGGCCGGGCCATCGTCAAGGGCGTGCGCGACGCCGCCCAGGCCCGCGGGGTCTACGCGAAGTACGTGGGCAGCTGACCGTGGTGAACGGAGGCCCGCCGTGATCGTGGTGCCCGCCATGGAGGTCCGCGGCGGCAAGGTGGTGCGCCTCAAGCAGGGCGAGCTGCGCGAGGAGCATGTCTACGGCAGCGACCCAGTGGCGGTGGCGCGGCGCTGGCAGGAGGAGGGCGCCGCCCGCCTGCACCTGGTGGACCTCGGCGCCGCCATCTCCGCCCAGCCGCAGTTCGACACGGTGGCCGAGATCATCGAGGCGGTGACGATCCCGGTCGACGTGGGCGGGGGCCTGCGCGTGCTGGAGAACGCCATGCGGTACCGCCAGCGCGGCGCCGCCCGCGTCGTGTTCGCCACCGCGGCCATCGCCGCGCCCGGCGTGGTACAGGAGGCGGTCCGCCTGTGGCCCGAGGCGGTGGCGGTGGCCTTCGAGGCGCGCGAAGGAAAGGTGGGGGTAGCGGGCTGGAACGAGATCAACACCGTGGAGGCGGTGGACCTGGCCGCCCAGGTGAAGGCGTGGGCGGTCAAGCGCATCCAGTATAGCGACGTGGTCCGCGACGGGAACGGCGCCCTCCACCCCAATCTGCCCACGCTGGAGGCTCTCGCGCGGTCCTGCGGACTGGCCCTGACCGCCGCGGGCGGGC
>Ga0075423_10004418_pt1 | contig 13061 bp, 4 predicted proteins | sample SoiMethybrSBSTD2_FD_80114 | JGI IMG/M metagenome (GOLD analysis project Ga0075423, IMG submission 80114) | Bulk soil microbial communities from a Populus tree surrounding site in Tennessee, USA - Soil MetaG P. TD hybrid SBSTD2 | ecosystem: Environmental > Terrestrial > Soil > Tree plantation...
ACCGGCAGCCCGGAGTTCCATCTCATGATTCCGGACAGTTGCCAGCCGCCAACGATGCCGTTTACGACGCCATTCGTGTCGCTAAGAAACTTACGTCCGTGTCCGATCGGCAACTGCCAAACACCATTGGCATTGATGATGTGACGAATGTCGAAGTCGGAGTTTGCGTAGCTGTTGTGTTGAAGAATCGGGTTCAGGATAAACGCTCCCCCAAACGCTGCGCTGGTTGAGAGACCAGATGCATCGTCGAGTGAATGCGACAAGGTGTAGTTGAAGTCCAGCGTCAGCGAAGTGCCGAGACGTTCTCGGAGCGAGAGCGTTGCTGCATTGTAATTAGATTTAGCAATGCTGCTAAAGGACGAAAGTGCACCATACTGCGGCTGGAAGAACAGATTGTTTAGAGTGGAAATGCCACCGTTAACGGCCTGATCGATGACGTCTTGAATGTCTGTCCAGTCGTTACCGTAGATATCCGCATCGGCATTGGCATAGACAGCCTGCGTCTGGTTGAAGGCCGGATTAATCAGGTTCGCTCCCCAATAGTTGTCGTTCATCAACGTGGCGAGATTCGCGGGAAACAGGTTCGCGAAATAGGGAATCTGCGGTATCTGTGAAGCCGGAACACCGGCACGTCTGAAGTCTTCCAGTATTCCCGCAGCGGTGTACCAGTCCATGCCGGATTTGGGATCGACCAGATTATTCAGCGCCATCACATCGCGAGATGCAATTAGATTTCGGGCCGAACGTCCGATGTAGGACATTTGCAGCACCATCCCCTTCGGCAATTCGCGTTCGTAGGTGAAGTTCCAACTGTAATTGATGGGCGCTACCAGCGCGCTATCCAGTGAACTCTGAATAGGTCTGGTAAACGTCATCGGGGCTGTTTGTGGAAACGTCAGATTTCCCGGAGGAGTAATATTCGGCAGATTACGGATTGATTGACCAAAACCAGTAAACAGAGGAGCAAGTGGTCTGATCGCACCAGTAACACTGTAGGTGTTTGCATTGATATTTCGGCTGGACGAAAAACCCAAAGCGTTATTCAGGTCAAAAGAGACAGCCAGTTGTTGGCCGTAGTAATCGTTGGTTATACCGAAGCCGCCACGAAATACCGACTCGGAGTTTGTTCCAAAGAGCTTGCCCAGGAATCCACTGGTAAAATGCGGCGACCACGCCATTGATATTCTGGGTTGGAAATTGTTCTTGTCCCAGTTGTAGAGCGGTGGTTGGCCGTTTTGCTTTCCGGAAAGCTGGATGGAGATTGGCTCATTGTAGGGCTTGCCGGCAGCGGCTCCCGCGAGACGTCTTTCGAAGTACGTTGTAAGGGGAATGCTGGTCGTGGTTTCGAACCCGTTGGCCTCCCAAATGGGCTCACTGATGCTGTAGCGCAGTCCGTATGTCAGGGTAAGATTCGGAGTAACCCTCCAAGTGTCCTGTCCATATACGTCGTACTCTCTCGTCCGGAAATCACGATCGGCTGCAGAACCGGAGGGCAATATCGTGCCGTCCTGATTGAACGTGAAGAGCGCGGAGTATTGAGAGAGCCTACCGATGAGGGCAGTCGAAGCATTTTGCACCGCTGAGGCAAACCCGGCGCCGATTGGTGAAAAAGCGTTTACCAGACCGGAGATGCTGTTGCCGCCGCCGATATAGAACGACGGATTCGTGACGCCGTTGTCGTAGGCATTCGCAAAGCTTGATCGCTGATTGCTTATTAACCTTATGTTGCCACCGTACTGCATCGAATGGTTGCCGGTGGTCCACGAGAAGTCGTCCGTAATGTTGTGAACGGGCGTTACTCGGTTGAGAGTTCGCAGAAACCTTCGGTCGGCATACACAAAGCGGAAAGTGACCTGGTTATCTGCTGAATCGCCTTGTTGGCTGAATGCTTCGCGCGTGAGTCCATAGCGGAAATTGTTGACCCAGCGATTGTTGATGGTCCATGTATGGCCGGCTACGAACCCGAATGGATGCTCCCACAGATCAGGAGTAGGAGTGTCGGGAAACTGCGGAATACCACCAGTCAGGTCGTAGATAATGTTTGTCCGCAGAAAGAGTATCTGCTTATCGTTCAAGTTGTAATCAAAACGTCCCGAGTGAGAGTTCAACTTTACCGGAGTCGGCGCATTGAATATAAAGCCGGCCGTATTCAGCGGACGCCCGGGCAGGCTGTCGCCAAACTGGAAATCATTTGCCGGATACTTGGCGGCTGCGTCACGGAGCGCAGCGACCGCGATCGGGTTTATTTGAGCCGGAAAGATCGTATTCAACTGCGCAGTGGTCAGAGTCGTTATGCCGCCTGATGGGTTGACGTAGCGCAACAGGCCCTGGCCAAGGCTCGCCAGCGGTACTGTTCGTTCAACCTGCGTTTCGCTGACGTCTTTGCGGCCTTCGTAGCTGTAAAAGAAAAAGAACTTGTCTTTAATGATCGGCCCGCCAACGGCCCCGCCGTAGGTATTACGAATCAACTTCGCACGAGGCAGACCGGATCTGTTATTGAAAAAGTCGTTTGCTGTCGTACTGGTGTTGCGGTTGGCTAAAAACAGAGCACCATGCCATTCATTGCTTCCGCTCTTGCTCACCAATGAGATCTGAGCACCCGACGAACGGCCTGCTGACGCATTCGCGTTAACGGTGGTGACTCGGAATTCTTCGATGGCCTCTGCGTTCAACCGGATGACCGGGTGGTTCTGTCCAGGAACCAGTTGCCCCGTGCCGCCACTCGGAATCGCATTGATGTCGGCGATGGCGTTCGTCTGTGCATCGTTGATGTCGATGCCGTCGAGGGTAACGTTCGACTGGTCCGCGCGCGCGCCGGCAACATAGCCTTCTTTCGTCACACCGGGTTGGAGCGTAACCAGCGCCAGCGGACTGCGCGCCTCCAACGGTAACTGCGTAATCTGCTGATTGACGAAGTTATTTCCGAGCGTGCCGTCCTGTTTGTTAACTAATACTTCACCGACACCGGAAGACACCGTTACTACTTCTGAAACATTTCCGATTTCGAGGGGAATGTTAACAGTCGTAGGTTTAGCGACTTGAGCGCTCACATCTGTGACAAGGGCCTTTTTGAATCCTTTGGCTTCGGCCTCTATCTGATATTGGCCCGGCGGTATCAAACTGAAGGCAAAGCTGCCGTTATCAGTAGTCGTCTGTGTCCGGGTGAAATTCTTTTGGGCGTTGGTGAGGGTCACCGTTGCGCCCGGAACCACGTTTCCTTGCGGATCCACGACGGTTCCCGTAACCGAGGAGGTGCTGCTCTGAGCCATGCCAGTAAGGCAGCACGCGAAGAAAACCAGAAGAACGCCGCACCAAACAGCTAATCCGCTGCTTGCTTTAAAGCTTTGACTTTTCATGGGGCCCTCCGATGAATGTTCCGCAATTTGCAGCGGCTAGACCTACGGATCTAAGGCTCGATGCTTGCAGAATTTCTTAGTTGATCACGGTTGATGAACTCACTTCCCACCCTCGGGTACAGGGAACGAAATGCATCGGCAGTCAGAAGGTGGTGAGTGCGAACCTGTTACTGCTTGTCGGTTGTTTAAGCTTTCTTGCAGATATCATTCCGCGCAAAACCTGGCTGACGCTTACGCCAAAAGCCTCGCGTTTTCAGGTTAATGCTGGTATTCGACGAATCTGAAGGCTGAGAGTATATATAGATTTTCGGGAGGCGTACAAAATTTTGTAAGGCACAAAGGACACAGCTACCTATGGTTTTGGTTTGTTTGCCTCGATGTAGTCAGTCAGCTTTTTGCGATCGGGATAGTCAGGCTTCTTTTTTAGGAACTCTTCGTATTCGAGCGCGGCGCGATCTTTATAGCCGGCGGCATTGTAAAGGGCGGCGATTCGGAGATGTGCATCGGCCATGCCGACGGGATCGAGTTTAATAGCCTCGTTAAAACAACCGACCGCCTTCGAACCTTTCTTAAGCGCGAGATAGGCTTCGCCCAGAAAATAATTCGCCTGGGCCGATTGCGGATCAACTTTGAGCGCAGTCTCGAATGGTTCAATCGCGCCCTCATTATTCTTTCGCGCGAGGCGTACGCGGCCAAGGTTCACCAGCGCCGGTATGTGATCAGGCTTGGCGCTAAGGGCACTCGTGTAGCTCTTCTCCGATTCCTCGAGATCCTTCTGAAGAAAATAGACCATGCCCAGATTGCTCCAAGCAAAATAGTCTTTGGGATCTGACTCAACTACTGAACGAAGCGTCATTATTGCCTGAGTGAAATTCTTGCTCTCGATCTCGGCTGTGGCCCGTTGGTAAAGCGAACGATTTTGACTGGTGCGTTTGTAAGCATCGGCGGCGGAAACAGCTCCGCCAGCGGTCGCTCCCGAGCCCGGCTTCCATCGGAATTCCAAATCCTGTCGGACCTGGTCGACGGCATTGATCGGGATCAAAATCGGAATGCGCGCTATTTCCAGGTTTTCCATTTCTATGACGAGATAATAGTCACCATTGAAGACGTTATTAAACTGATAGCGGCCGCCGTTTCCGACTCGCTGTCGTCCGAATACTTCATTGCCTCGCGTATAAAGAATCACATCGAACGTCACGTTAGTATTGGTGTCTGCGCTCGCCTGTGAGGTGTCGACTTTCAGATCGCCGAAGAGGGTGAAGTTTCGACGGTTACCGGCGTTAGGTTGCGATAACGTAGTCCCCTGCGCGAAAGCCACTGAATCGAGCATCAATATGAATCCGATTATTAATAAGGACGAACGGAAATATTTTCGACCCATGAGAACCTCCGCGAAGGATTATACAAACAAAAGCGCGGGCGGCGACCGAAGTCCCAGCCCGCGCTTTGGATGGACCAACACTCAGTCGCCGTTAGAATTCATAACGCAGTGCAAACTGCATGATTCTCGGCGTGCCCTGAATGGCGGTGAAGTTATAGAACGTCGGGGTGGGACTTCCGAACTGCGGGTCGAGCCCGTTTGTTACGTCCGCATTGCCCCTCAGGAATTGAGTGTTCGTTACGTTGAAAGTTTCCCAGCGAATGACAAGCTTCTGGTTTTCACTCCAGGGCATTCCGAAGCTCTTCGAGACTCCAGTATCCAACTGGAAGAAATGCATGCCTCGCAGGATGTTTCTCGCACCCGTTTCGCCTGGCGCCGGACTGCGGAAACTGTTGTATGCAGCTTTCGGGTCGGAGAACAGGTTCGCCAAGTGACCGTTGCCACCGCGGTTCGGAGAAGACTGGATCGCCTTAATCGGAGTAGACCAGCTTCTGACGTTCCAGTTGGTGGGCCATCCACCGATGTCCACCGGCGAACTCACTGGCAGGCCACTGTTGTAACGGAAGATGGAGGCGATCTGCCAACCACCCAATATCCCGTTGACCCATTTATTGGAATCAGTCAGGAACCTCCGGCCCCGTCCGATCGGCAACTCCCAAACCGAATTGAAGTTCACGAGGTGCGTGATGTCAAAATCCGAAATCGCACGATTGTCACGTTGCCGGAGTGCGTTGGTAATAAACGCTGAACCGTAGACGCCGCTCGTCTGCAAGCCCGAGGCGTCGTCAATCGACTTCGAGAACGTGTAGTTGAAGTCCCAGGTCAAGCCTCGCATACGCTGACGAACACTCACCGTAGCTCCGTGGTAGTCGGAGCTCGCGATCGTGCCGAATGCTGAAAGCGCACCGTACTGGCTCTGGAAGAACAACCTCTTACCGGTGAATGCATCGAGCTGGTCCTGAAGGAAGGTCCAATCGTCACCAAACTCAAAACAGCCGCCCACGGCGGCGCAGTCAGGTGTTCGTCCGCCGCCGCTCGGTGGTGCTGCCATGATGGCATAGGCTGCTTGCGTATTGGTCAAACCTGCGCCGAAGAACAGCGAGTCAAGCAATCCGGGCGCATACATGTTTTCAAACCAGGGGAGGCTTGGAATGCTGGCAATAGCCGTCCCCTTAACTCGATGTTGCTCAAGGATACCTGCGGCCGTGTACCAATCCTGGCCCGACTTCGGATCCACGATGTTGTTGAGCTGCATCACATCACGCGTGGCGAGCAGGTTGCGGGCTATGCGTCCGATGTATGAAGTCTCAACGTAGATCCCCTTGCCAAACTGGCGGCCGAACGTGAAATTCCAACTGTAATTGATCGGCGAAACGAGGTTCGAATCGAGCGAGCCCTCGATGCGTCGTGCGAAATTCTGCGGCTGAGTTTGGGGGAACACCAGATTCGCCGGTGTTGTAATACCCGGCAGATTTCGGATTCCCATTCCCAGGCCGGTGATCAACGGAGCCGGGTTAGTGGTTACGTTGTATGTGTTGGCGGACGGAGTTTGATTGGATCCGAAGCCAAGCGTGTTATTGCCGTCGAAGTTCACGGCCAATGCTTGTCCGAAATAGTCGTTCGTGATGGCGAAACCACCACGGAAGGTCGACTGCTTCTCCGTGCCGAACAAACTGCCGAGGAAACCGTCTTTGAAAGCCGGTGACCAAGCCACGGCGACGCGTGGTTGGAAGTTGTTCTTGTCGAGTGAATAGAAACCGGGCTTTCCGTATTTCGGACCAGCGAGGTCCACGGTTAGCGGAGCGGTAAAATTCTGACCGGCAGCGGCCGCTGCAAAACGTTTGTCGAGGTATTCCTGTAAGCCGATGTTGGGCCGCGTTTCGAAGCCGTTTCTTTCGTAGACCGGACGGCTCAAGCCATAACGCAGGCCATAGGTAAACGTCAGGTTATCTCTAACCTTCCAAATGTCCTGCCCGTAAACGTCGTACTCTTCAGTGGCGAAACTACGAACCACCGGAGCGAAGGCCGGCAATGGCTTGCCATCGACGCCGAAGTTGAAGTTTGCGGTGTACTGCGACAACCGGCCGAGCAAGGCAGCAAAAGCATGTCGAGTATTAGTCACACTCGACGAGGCGATGGTGGTGCCGACGGGAAGGCCAGTCAGTTTCGGCAACCAGGCGTTGATCGGGTTCGAGACCACGTTGCCGGAACCCGCATAGAACGATTGGTTGGTGATACCGTTATCGAACGCCCCCGCAAAATTCTCACGGTTGTTTCGCACGATGCGGATGTTCGTGCCGAAACCCATGGTGTGGTTACCTTTGATCCATGAGAAGTCGTCGGTGATGTTTTGGGTTGGGGTGGTGCGGCTGAATCCTCTGACAAAACGCGATGTGGACAATACACTCCGGAATGTGATGGCATTGTCCGCCGAGTCACCTTGATCGGTAAAGGCTTCACGCGTCAGGCCGTACCTGAAGTTGTTCACCTTATCGTTTGAAATGGTCCAGGTGTAATTACCCACGTAGCCGTAGGGATGGCTCCAGGAGTTTGGAACAATCGTATCCGGGAACTGTGGTTCGCCGGCAGTTACGTCTTGCTGGTAATTGCCTCGAAAATACGCGACGTGCCTGGCATCCTTGGTGATGTTCCAGTCTAAGCGGACCGTGTGCCCGGTGAGTTTCACCGGCTGCGAAGCATTGAATTGAAACCCGGCAGTGTTGAGGCCATCACCCAGCCTGAAGTTATTGGCAGGATACTTGGCCGCAGCCTGGGCCAGGATTCCGACTGTCACTGGATTTAGATCCACCAACGCAGCGCCTGTCGGTGTATTCGTGGCGTTGTTGAAACCTGTCGTCAGACCATTGAGCTGAGTCGGGTTGAGTGTGACTAAAACGAGCGATCCGTCCGGCCGACGTGCATTGAACTTCAGCAAGCCCTGGCCGAGACTCGCGAGCGGCACCGTCCGATTGAAAGTCTGCTGGCGCGCATCGCGACGAGCTTCGTAATTGTAGAAGAAGAAGAACCGATCCTTCATCGCGGGACCACTGAGCGACCCGCCGTAGTTATTTCTCAGCAAGGTCGGTCGTTTCAGCGACTTGCCTGTGTCCGGATCGATGGTGCTGTTGTTGAAGAAGTCGTTGGCAGTGAAGATCGTATTGCGATGATATTCGAACAAGTTTCCGTGCCACTCATTCGAACCTTGCTTACTGATCAACTCCACCTGAGCCCCTGACGATCGTCCCTGCGACGCGTTGGGGTTTGACGTCGTGACACGAAACTCTTCAACCGTATCCGGGCTGACGCGCAGCACGGGACTGAAAGCCTCGCCGGTCTGTTGCTCGTTTACGTCAACACCATCGAGAGTGATGTTGGCCTGATCGCTACGACCGCCGGCCACGTAACCAGTCGGGGTCACTGCTGGTTGCAAGGTCAGAAGAGTCGTAACGTTGCGCGCGTTCAGGGGCAGCTGCGTGATCTGCGGGGAAATAAAATTGTTTCCCAGGCTGGCGTCCTGAGTGTTAGCCAGCGCCTCGCCGGCTCCGACTGTCACTGATATCGTCTCATTAATATTGCCCACCTCCATCACTACATCGAGGTCTGTTGGCTTGGAGACGAGCGCTGCTACCTGGTTGAGAGCTGCTTTTTTGAATCCCTTGGCTTCCACAGTCACGCTGTAGACGCCTGGTTGGATTGTTTCAAAAGCAAACTGCCCGCTGTCGTTGGAATTGGTGGTGCGATTGAAGCCGGTTTCCGGATTGGTCAGGGTCACAGTCGCGCCGGCGACCACGGCTCCCTGCTGGTCCTTAATTGATCCTCTGATTGAAGAACTGCCCTGGCCCTGGCCCAGAGCGCTTCCACAAAAGAGCATCAGTACCACAAACGTACCAAGCGAAAGCACAAACCTATAAGGTGTAGAGCTCTTACTTTTCATAGATTCCTCCGCTGGAGAGATTTCGGATGTTGGAGCTTTGCGCGCGGAGCTACTGGAGCGATGCAAACAATGCCCGGTATTCCGGCTTTACAACTCCGGTTGTTGCCGAACTGGATCGTGACCGCTGGCTGTCCGCCTCTAGGGCTATAAGGGTTCCAACTTACGGATCAAACTCTGTTGCAAATAAAACTGGAAAGGCTTAAGAGGCAGAACTGACAGACACTAATTGCGATTTCGGACTTCACTCTTGCAGATATTATTCCGCAGCCAGATCCTCGTTGCAGATCGGTTAATACCCACTTTTTGCCGATAAATGGCCCTGGCTGGGTTCTTTCGAACGAGAGCTGATCCAAAATTCTGGCTGAGTATACACAAATTCGGATTAGACTCCCAACCCGCTAACACGAAAAGAAGCCAGCCCGCTTCGCACACTGCATGACTGAAAAGAATTTGACTTTACCAAAGACCCGGCGTAAGAAGTGCGCACTATGGTGCAGGCACCCACAGCTCCTCTAACCGACTGGCTCATCGACTACACACCATCGCGATCTCTGCCCTTAGATCAGGAAGCGCAGCGCATTTACGAACACGCCTACCAGGTAGGCTTGAAAACCGAAGCGCCTGACGAGCCGAAAATAAGTTTCAGCACCCTATTGATTGCTTTGCTGGTGGGTCTCGATGAAACGAGTCGCTGGTTTGCAACCCAGGCTCCTGATTTCGGACCGCAACCGGACGCCGTCTACCAGGAAAAGAAACTGGACAAGCCGGCGGTCGATCAAATTGCACGTCCTACAACCGGTGTCCCGAGCCCGCTCGTGCTCTCAGCCGATCGACAATTACTAACCGAATCGGCTCGCGCGGTGATCGAGAACGCCGAACAGTGGGCGCATCAGGTCGGTGGCAGTGATATCGGAGTTCGACACCTCGTCGCCTCCTATGTTTTGAACCCACCACCGAATCACCGGGCGCAAATGCTGCGCTGGAAGTTTCGCGAGCGTTCGTGGCGGCGACAGTTCTTCAACTGGGTGGCCAAACGTTACACGGCCGAACAATGGACGGACGCGAGTCATCGTCCCGCTCCGACCAGAGTTGTGCCTGCGTTCGAGCAGGCAAAAATCAAAGGCGCGTCTTTAGCGTTTCCCAGTGACGCGAACACGTCAGCAGTGCTCGATCGTGCGGCGCAGTTTCACGGCCGCCGTCATGACGATCAATGGCTGCGGCTGCAAACTGTTCTTTATGCGCTCATTGAAATCGCGAAAAATAATAAAGACGTACGCGATACCATCGAACCGATCTGGGATGCGATTGAGCAAGCCCAACAAAAGTACGACGAGTCGTTCAAGACCTACCTTCAGGAAGCGACACCTTCGGATCCCCAACTTCCCTTTTCTGTTTTGGATATCAGTCCGCGTGTACTCAACGCACTCGAGACCGCTCGTGAACTGGCAGTTGCAACGGCGCGCGACGTCGAAGGCGAAATCCGTGTCGGCTCGTTGCATCTTGCAGGCGCGCTGATTTCCAGACGTGTTGATGGTGACGAAGAGCTCACATCGCTTGGGCTCGATCCGCAACCGCTACGACTCGCTCTGATCCAGCACGCCGCAGCCAGCGGCGCATCGGGCGAAGTCTGGCGCGAAGCACTGGGCGAAGAGGAAACACTACAAACGGGACGCCCTGTAGATTTGAATAGCGACGAGCCTGAGGCTGTGGTTCGTCTCGACGAAGACTGGAAGAGCGATCCGCTTTCCATTCGTCCCGATGTCGAAGCGTTCGCAGCGTTGTTGGCGGCGAACAATTTAGAGCCGCCACTTTCAATCGGATTGTTTGGACCATGGGGTTCCGGTAAGACGACTTTTCTGCGCCGGCTTCATCGCGCTGTCGAACGCCGCGCGACGGAAGCGAAAGAGGCCGTAAAGAACAACCAGCCAACGCCCTATGTCAGCAACGTCGTACACGTAGATTTCAACGCGTGGCACTTTGCTGAAAGCGCGTTGACTTCGAGTCTGGTCGACACGATTTTTCGCGCACTCAGTTCTTATATCAAAGACGATCAGATCGTCGCCGGAAACGAGTGGAGTAAAGTAAAACGCGAAAAACTCGAGAGCACGAAACGCAAGTTGGAAGCTGCCAAGGCAGTCCAGGAAGCAGCGCAAACAGCGGTGACCAATGCCGAGACCGCATTGACCACCGCTCGTGCGAACGCAGCCAAATTAACTACCGGGTTGCAGACCGTGGTTCAGGGTGTTTGGGCCACCACTAAACAGCAGCTTTTCAACTCACCGCAAATCAAAGACAGCGGCGTGCTCGAAGCTATAGGAGACACAGTCAAGAGCAGTGAAGATCTAGAGGCGAAGTTAAACTCGATCCGCACGCGGCCGGCTCGACTCTTGAGTGATCTCGGCTGGGCACGCTCGCTTCTGTTTGCCGTGCTGGTGCTCGCGATGCCGCTAGCGGTCGGCTGGGTAATTGGGAAGGCAGCCGGTTATACGGAACAGATTGTCTCAACCATGACGACAGTGCTCGTCGTTATTGGAGCCTGGTTGCGCACTGCGTCAAAAGCAGTTGGTAAAGTCGATGAGGCAATCACCAAGGTCGCTGATGAATACGACCAGAAGATCTCTTCGGATCAAAACGTCATCGCTGCTCAACAGGCAGTTGATGCGGCGCTGGTCAGTGCGACGACGGCTGAAGCAAGCGTGCAAGCCGCACGCGCAGCACTGGCGCAGGCACAAGCCGACGCCGCAAATGCGACATTGCCGGCGCAGATGCTGCAACTCGTCTCCGGTCGTATTGACGACCAAACGTACAACAAGGAACTGACGACGCTGTCGCTTGCACGCGCCGACCTCGAGGCGTTGAGTTTGATACTGCGCGATCAAAAGACCGCGCCGCCAGCTGGCGACACAACACCCGCAACCTCGGAAACAACACCGGCAACCCCAGCAAGGCCGGTCGATCGCGTCATTCTCTACATCGATGATCTCGATCGTTGCAAACCTGCAGACGTTGTGCGCGTTCTGCAACTGGTCCACATGCTGCTCGCGTTTGAGTTGTTTGTAGTAGTTGTAGCTGTCGATGCTCGTTGGGTAGAAGAGGCGCTCATCGATAGTTATAAATGGCTGGCGAATGTTGATGACTTACGCCCGGGCGCAGCTTCAGCGGATCCCGTGAAAGATCAAACGCAGGTCCAGCGACGCGCCACCAGTCCCGTCACGCCGCAGGACTATCTCGAGAAGATCTTTCAGATCTCGTTTTGGCTGGAGCCGATGACTTCAGCGCGAGCCGCTTCGTATCTCGGCTCGCTCGTCCGGTCGCAGGCGCGCGAACAAGGCCCGGTGAGCGGCGAATCAACTGACGGCAAAGTTGAGATCGCAGGAATCGAACTCGATTACATGCGTGCGTTGGCAGCGTACGTTGGACCATCACCGCGACGCGTGAAGCGACTCGTGAACGCTTATCGTCTGATCAAGGCAAGGCTCTCAAACTCGCAACTCGAAACGTTTTTGGCGAACCGTCCGACTGAGGACGGCGTGCAGCGGTCGGGACCGTATCAGCTCGTGATTGGATTGCTGGTGATTGGCACGGGCGCGCCGTCTGCGTCAGCACAAATATTGAAAGAGATTGCCGAGTGTGACCCGACGGACAGCTTCGATGAGTTAATCAATCGCTTTCGCGAACGGAATCAGCCTGATTGGACCATGGCGGCGAAAGTCATTGAGACATTGATGCGAACGCAGCGCGCGAATGATGTTTCCGAGCTTCGCGGCTGGGCACGCAAGGTTGGTCGCTTCCTTCTCAAAGGCCACTCCGCCGACCTCGCCGCGTGATCCCGACCGCGGAGCCAATGTTTTCCGAATAGAGCCACATGACAAAAGAATTAATAGCCACAAAAGGGCACAAAAGGCATCAACAGAATTTCTTTGCCTTCTTGTGCCTTTTTGTGGCTAATACTTTCTTCTGTTTGTGACTAATCGTGGCGCAGAGCGCTATTACTTTTTCCCGAGGCCCTGGACCAGCACCTCGGACAAGCGCGACATGAGCAGATACGCAGGATTGTCTACAGACCACATAGTTTCCGGCATGTCGTCACACGAGATCGCCATCGCGATCCTTCCATTCTTTGTGTAGAGAATTCCGATCGCGCTGCGCAGTTTATCCAGCGCGCCATACTTGCTCGCCATCGGCACGTCCCACAGCGAACGCCCGATCGCGTTGCGACCTTGTTCGCGCTTCATCAGTTCAATCATTTCTTTCGACGCAGCCGGACTAACAATCTCGCCGCGCTCAAGCTTCTCCATCACGAGCACCATCTCGCGCGGGGTCGCCATCCCCAATCCGTACTTCTTATTTTCCGGATCTTTGCCGGCGGCACTCTCACCGCCGCTCCCAA
>Ga0075423_10004423_pt1 | contig 13046 bp, 11 predicted proteins | sample SoiMethybrSBSTD2_FD_80114 | JGI IMG/M metagenome (GOLD analysis project Ga0075423, IMG submission 80114) | Bulk soil microbial communities from a Populus tree surrounding site in Tennessee, USA - Soil MetaG P. TD hybrid SBSTD2 | ecosystem: Environmental > Terrestrial > Soil > Tree plantation...
ATCTGCTCGCCCGCCTTCGGCTCTACGGGTCTTTTCGCCAATTCTTTGATCTTCGCCTCGAGCCACTGCATGTAGAGTCGGTGGGTTCTGCGTTTCTTGAGCGCGGCGATGCAGAGGCGCCGCACGGCTTTGGCATAGCGCGGCCAGTCCTCGCGCATGGCGCGCGGCAGGCGGATGTAGGTGGGTGCGTCGTCGAGGAACAACGGACTCCGCGCCAGCGTCCAGATGTCGCATTGCTTCTCGCCGAAGGGCATCGCCTCGGTCGCCTTGCCGGCTTTGAAATGGATCTTGGAGAGCCCCTGGAGCAGATGCGTGAATTCGTGGCCGATCGTGTTGTAGGTAAGCTTTCTTACCTTCAGGCGGATCGTGAGCCGCGCCGCCGCCTCTTCGCGCAGCGGCACGAGCGCGCTGCCGAGATGCGCCGAGGTGTATCCGACGGTAATTGTTTTTCCTTTTAGTTCGGGGAACTCGCCCAGCGCGTTGAGCAGCATGTCGATGACGCGACGCGACAGGCGCTTTCTCATGCGCGGCGTGAAGCGGAAGGGAAATTCCGGCTCGGCGCTCATCGAGGCGAGCCGATTGTACCTCAAGATGGTAAGATTAGTCCAGCTTCGTATGCAGCCACTGGATCACAGTCTGAAAAATATTTTCGATCGCCCCCATGTGACCGCCGGAGAAGAGCCGCATTGCCTTGGGCTCGCCGTGCTCGAGCAATAGATAAAAATCCTCGATCGGGACCTGCTTGTCTTCCTTGCCGTTGACGAGCAGCATCGGCGCGCACGGCTTGTCCAGCAAGCCTTGGGTCACCAGCGACAGCGCGGGCATCACCGCGCACAGCTCGTCGAAGGTCTTCTTGCCGAATAGATTGGCGCGCGCCTCGATCAAATCGAAGAGATACGACGGCGCGTTGCGCGACTTTTCCTGCCATTCGGGTTGGAAGAAATAATGCACGCCGCCGCCCCAATTGATCGCGGCGCGGAGCCGCGCGGCCTCGATGTGCGCCATCTTGGTCGCCCAGTAGCCGCCGAAGCTGGCGCCGACGACGGCGACTTTCTTCGCATCGATCTCCGGGCGCTTGACGAGATAGTCCAGCGCCGCCGAGTGGACGCGGTGCGCGTCGGGACCGGCGAGCATCGGACATTCGCCGGTGCCCGGGCTGTCGATCACGAGGCAGCCCCATCCTTCCCTGACGAACGCTTCCGCGAAGGTGAGCCGCTCCTCCTTCCAGTTGTCGATGCCGCCCCAATGCATGATGACCGGGGCCGGGAGTTTTTTGGGAAGCCGTAAATGACCGACGACGGTCTTTCCGTCCATCGGCATCGAGACGCATTCCAGCGGAATATCGAAGTAGCGCGCGGCCGCGAGATACATCTCGCGCGTCTTGTCGTAGGCCCGCTGTTTTCCCGGCGAATTAGGAAACGGATGGCGCGCAATGCCGTAGTAGCCGTATGCTTTGATGAAGGCGTCTTTGGCCGCCTGCGCGTTGCCTTTGCGCTCCTCGTCGCGCGCCGTCTGTTCCCATTTTTCACCGATCGTGCTCCATGCCGCAGCCCACGGCTCGGGCTCGATGTTGTCGAGCCTGACGAGCGCTTGTTCGGCCTCGCTTTTACCGGCGTGGAGGAACGGCGCGCGCTTGCCGACGCGGCTGCGGATGTCGTTTTTGATCTCTTCAATCGTGCGCGGCGCAAACATGGTGCGACTCCTTTACTTTTTCTCCGCCCAGAGTTTATCGAAAAAGCCGCTCTTTTCCATCTCGGCGAGATATCTGCGGTCGATCAGCGCGCCCGGCTTGATCGCCTTCGCGCGCGCATCGACGGGCGCGATCTCGTCGAGCGACGCCTGGAGCGCGGCGTCCTGGATCTCCAGCCGCCGCTCGAGCGCGGGAATCTCCGACAGGTAGGAGGCGTCGAGAATTTTCGTGTCGTTGATGCGCATATATTTGCCGAGCACTTTGTAGACGAAATTCTTGTCCGTGTGCAAAATCTTCGCCGCCTCCGCCATGGCGCGCATGAAGCGCCCGAGGACCGGGCCGCGCTTCGCGATCACGGAGCGGAGCGTTACCAGGGTTGTCGCGCCGTAAGGGATGCGGAGTTCCGCGCCGTTGACGACGATGCGAAAGCCCTGTGAGACCGCGCCCGCGTCGCCGGGGGCGACGAGCGAGGCGGCTTCGACTTTGCCCGCCACGAGCGCCGCCAGCGTCTCCGGGCCCCCGCCGCTCTGGATCGTCTGCACATCCTTCGCGGCATCGAGGCCCACGCGCCTGAGCGCCTGGATCGTAAAATAATGCGTGTTGCTGCCGAAGCGGCCGACGCCGATCTTTTTGCCCTTGAGATCTTCCGGCCGGCGGATCTCCGGCTTGGCGAGGATGTTGTGCGTCATGAAATTCTTGATACCGCCGATGAACACGAGATCGGTCGAGCCCTGCACGTAGGCGCGCACGTTGCCGATCGCGCCGGTCACCTGCACTTCGGCGTCGCCGCCGAGCGTGGCGGCGGTGGCGATCGGCGACGAAGAAATAAAAACGAGGTGGAAATCCAGGTCGTATTTTTTGAACAGGCCGGCCTCCTGCGCGATCCAAGGCATCGACTGCGAGAGGACCTGCGCCGAGTGAACGCCGACGAGACGATCGGCGGCGAAGACTTCGCTGCCGGTCATGAATAGCGCTGCGAAAAGAGACATGCAGGCAACCCGCGGGATGTTTTTTTTCATCTTCTTATGCCTCCTTCACGCGCCGCGGACGCGGTCGACAATCGCCGCGGCATCCGCCGGCGCTCGGTCGCCGCGCCACGCGACGTGGCCGTCGGGACGGACCAGCACAAGGGCGCGCTCGTAAACTCGCTTGACCTCTTGATCGTCCAGCGTGACGACTTCGAGCGGCACGCCCACCGGTTCGGCGGCGGCGGCGAGCGGCGCGGCGTCGCGTGTATTGGCGCCAAGCGCCAGGAGAGCGAAACCGCGGCCGAAGAGGTCGAGCGTCGAGCGGCCGCCGGCGAGCGGTACGTGCGGCGCGCGCGCGCCGGGGCGCGTGGTCGGAATATAGACGCCGTGATCGAACGGCGGCGCCGGCGTACCGTCCGCGATGCAGATCGGCGAATCTTCGTAGCTGTAGCCGAGCTCGATGCCCGGCGAATCGTTTTGAAATTCTTTCGCGCGGGTCTTGAGGATCGCGGCGCGCGCCTTTTCGCGCAGCGCCCTCCCCTCTTCGGTGTCCGCGTCGAGCAGCGGTGAGACGGGCATCGCCCGATCGTAGCCCGCGCGCATCTCCCCCGCCTCCTGCACGTTGCGCATGCCGATCGGGCGGCGCTCCGGCTCGTAGCTGTCCAGCAGCTTCGGCCCGCCCCAGCCCTGGAGCACCGCGGCGAGCTTCCAGCCCAGATCGACCGCATCGCCGACGCCGGTGTTCATGCCGAAGCCCCCCGCCGGCCATAGAAGATGCGCCGCGTCGCCGGCGAGGAAGACGCGGCCGTGTCCGTAGCGCTCGGCGACGACGCAGTGGCCGCTCCACGGCCTGATGGAGACGATCTCGAACGGGACGTTTTCACCCAGCGCGTGGCGCAGCTTTCCCGCGGCGTCGAGGGAATCGACCTCGTCCGGCTTGACGCCCCGGATGTTGAGACGCCAGAGCTCGCGCCCGTCGACGGCGGCGATCGCGCCTTGGATGTCGGCGTTGATGATTTGATACTGCACGGCGGGACCGTGCCCGCTGACCGCGAGCAGCGGCGAGCGAAACAGCACCGCGACGTTCATGCCTTGCGAGAACGCGCCCTGAAGGTCGATGTCGAGCTGGCGGCGGACGTTGCTGCGCCCGCCGTCGCAGCCAACGAGATAATCCGCCTCGATCTCGCCGCGCGCGCCGCTTTCCGCGTCGACGATCGTGACCACGACGCTCCGGCCGTTCTGCCGGAAAGATTCGAACGCCGTGCGGTAACGCACCTCGACGCCGGGGAGATTTCTCACATGCCTTCGCAATATCGGATCGAAGAACGGTTTGGAGACCCAGATCCTTCCCTCCGGGCTGTACGGTGAGCGCGCGGCGGGATCGGCGGCGGCCGGATGATCGAAGCGCGCGATCTCGTAGCCGTTCATGCGCGTGACGAAGATGTAGTTGCGCGGGTAGTCGCTCGGAAACCCGGAGCGATAGCGCACCTCGTCGGCAATACCCCAGCGGCGGAGATGCTCGCACGTGCGCGTGTTGACGAGATTGGTGGTGGGGAATTCGACGCTGCCGTCGCCCTGCTCGACGACGAGCGACGAGACGCCGCGCCAGCCGAGCTCGGCCGCGAGCGCCAGACCGGTCGGACCGCCGCCGGCGATCACTACGGGATAACGGTTGGGGCTCGCGTTCATTTTAAACCGGCGGCCGCTTTTTGTGCGAAGCTGAAGTCGAAGACGCGTGTCGGAGCCACGTCCTTGTCTATGCCGCCGAGGCTTTTCTGGGTGAATTCGATGGCGCCCTTCATCCACGCTTCGTCGGCAGATCCGGCGGCGGAGATGCGACTGACATAAATATCCAAAATCTGCTCGCTGAGCGAAGGGTCCTTCACGCCGAGGTACTCGCCTATGATCTTCGCCGCATCGGCGCGGTTCTGCTTGGCATATAAGAGGCCTCTGAGGCTCCCCTTAACGAACGCCAGTACCTCGGCGGGATCGGCTTTGATCTTCTCATCCGTCACCCCGATACCACCGGTCGGATAGGTCGACATGTAGTCGCCCGAGTATGCGATGCGGTTGAAGCCTTCGCGCTCGAGAATCGGCGGGCGCGGCGGCGTGAATAGGCCCGCCGCGATGCGACCGGTGCGCAGCGCCAGCGCGGTCTCTTCCTGGCCGCCGACGACGATGCTCGTGACATCCTTGTTCGGCGCCAATCCGTTTTTCTGCAGGATGACCTGTGTCAGAAGATCGATCGCGCCGCCGCGCGACGAGATGCCGACGAGCTTGCCGCGGAGCTCCTGGACCGAGCGGATCTGCGGCTGCGCCATCAGGTCGAACTGCGGCTTGGCCGAGCCGATGAAGACGAGCTTCACCGGTATTCCGCGCACCGCCGCCGCGATCGTCGCGCCGGATGCGGACGTGTAATCGACCGAGCCGCCGACCAGAGCCTGCAAGCCGACCGCGCCGCGGATCAAAATCGTTTCGACACTGAGGCCTTCGTCGCGGTAAAAGCCCTTCACCTGCGCGAGTTTGAACGGGACTTCGGCGATCGAGATCGCGCTGATGGAAAACCGGACTTTCTTACCCTGCGCGAAGAGCGGCGGTGTCGCGAGGAAAAAGACAAGAAGGAGCAGAAACGTTAAATATCGGGAGCGCATGCGAACTCTCTCAGCGGGAGTAACACAGGAAAAATGACACTGTCAATAATGCTGCGGTGACTGGTTAGCTGCCTACTTTACTTTGAAATTAAAATACTTGTCGGGATACGGCTCGTTCTGAAGCGTAAAGTGCCACCACTCTTCCTCTAGATTTTTGAAGCCATGTCGCTCCATCACGGATTTCAAAGCAATTCTATGATCCTGTTGAGATTTCCCGATGCGACTGTTGACTGTGTGGGATAGCGGGTCAAAAAAATCAAAGCCCGTTCCCATATCCAACTCATGCTTGCTCTCCAAATCGATAATTGTCAGATCAAGAGTGCTGCCTCGGCTGTGCCCGGATTTTTCGGCAAGGTAACCGTTCCTAAATAGGTTCTCCTTATCAATGGATGGATAATATTTCGATTTCATTTTCTGATCGCTCAAGTCTTTTGCCCATCTCATGAAATGATCGACCGCCTGCTTAGGCCGATAGCAATCAAAAATCTTCAGCGACTGTCCATTGCGGGCAAGTTCCGCTTGGACATTCTTAAGCGCAACCGCCGCCGCTCTGGTTAGAAAGCATTTAGCAGCATCGTAGCCGTCAATTCTTAACCCAACAAAATTATCGGCCGTGTAATACCTGATATCCAGCTGAACTGAAGGAATAAATTCCTTAACATCTACAAATCCATCGTTATTTCCGATCGCGCCTACTTCCTTTTTTGCCGCACACCCGCCCAAGAAAATAATCGACGCTAAAAGAAGTAAAATTGATGAGTTCTTCATATGGCAGCTAACTATAAATTTACCGGCCATGGAAGCCAAGCATCATTCGCTCGTCTGCGGCCGGGATAGCGTGCCGGCTCCTTGACGGGAAAAACCGCATGGCATAAGAGCAACTCTGACTCATGAAACTATTCTGGACAGCGCTGGCGAGCGTATTCGTAGTTTTTTTTTCTTGGCAGGCCACTGAATCGCAGACGCTCACCAAAATCCGCATCGGCTATCCGTCGATAAGCTCGCGCCAGGCTCAGCTCTGGATCGCCAAGGACGAAGGGCTCTTCCGCAAATACGGCCTCGACGTCGAGCTGATCTTTCTCCGCGGCGGCCAGGTCGCCGTCCAGGCGCTCGCCTCGGGCGACCCGCCCCTCGTCACCGTCGGCAACGTCATCCTCGCCAACCTGCAGGGCTACGACAACGTGCTCGTCGCCTCGGTGGAAAACTCCTACGACCAGATCGTCTTCGCGCGGCCGGGGACGGTCAACCGCGTCGAGCAGCTGAAGGGGAAGCGCTTCGGCATCAGCGGCTTCGGCACGGCGACGCACAATGCCGCGATGATTCTCTTCAAGAAATTCAATCTCGACCCGGCGAAGGACGTCGCGCTGATCGCGACCGGACCGGCGCCGGAGCGGCTCGCCGCGATGCAGACGGGTAAAGTCGACGCGACGTTTTTCAATCCGTCGGAAGCGCCGCTGGCGGCGAAAGCGGGCTTTGTCGAGATCATTCAGATGGCCGATCTCGGCGTCGAAGTCCAGGGCAGCGGGCTCGCGACCTCGCGCCCGTTCATTCGCGCGCATCGCGAGACTGTAAAGGCGGCCTTGAAAGCCTACATCGAGGGCATCTATTTTATCTTCGTCAACAAGGCGGCGACGGAGAAGAGCCTGGCGAAATACATGCGCACCAACGACCGCGACGTGCTGGAATATTCCTATCGCCATTATCTGAAGCGCACGCCGAAGAAGCCCTATCCGACCATGAAAGGCATTCAGTACATGCTGGAAATGGCCGCGGCGCAGCTTCCCCAGGCGAAGAGCGCGCGCCCCGAGCAATGCGTGGATTTGAGTTTTCTTCAGGAATTGGAAACCGAAGGTTTTTTTACCGAAATGGATAAAAAATATAGATGATCATCGACACACATTTCCACGCTTTTCCCGGAAAATATCTCGAGCGCGTGCCGGAGCAGTCGGCGAACGACCCGCGCGGCATGGGCTTCCACGCGTTCGATCATCGCGAATACCTCGACGTCATGGACCGCTACGGCGTCGACATCGGCGTCCTCTCCAACACCGGCGGCAGGATCGAGCAGGGCGGCGACCGGACGCGCGCGCTGGAACTGTGCCGGATCCTAAACGACGAATTCGCCGCCGCCCACGCGAAGCATCCGCATCGCTTCAAGGCGTTCGCGCGGCTCCCGATGCTCGATATGGATGACGCGCTGCAGGAAATGGAGCGCTGCTACGGCGAGCTTCGCATGCACGGCGTCATGCTGCCGACGAACCTGGCGGGAAAATATCTCGACGAGCCGCTTTACGAGCCGTTCTGGGAGGCGCTCGCCGCCGCCGGGAAGCCGCTCTTTCTCCATCCCGCCAACGCGCCGTGCCAGGCGAACTGGAACCGCTTCTCGCTGCACCAAAAGATTCTCTGGCCGACGGACACGACGCTCGCGATTTCGCGCATCGTCTACAGCGGCGTCTTCGACCGTCATCCCGACTTGAAGCTGATCGCCGCCCATCTCGGCGGCATGATTCTCGTCTATCCAGACCGACTCAACTGGCGCGAGGGAAAGGTCGAGTGCAAGCTCGACCCCGAGGCCTATTTCAAGAAAATTTATTACGACACCGCCGGGCCGATCCGGGCCTCGTTCGTCAAGCTCGCCTGCGAGACCGTCGGCGCGCGGCAGATTCTATTCGGCTCGGACTATCCGCACGGCCGGAACGGCCGCGACGACGAATTCTTCCCGATGACGTTCAAGGCAATGAACGAGGTGGATCTTTCACGCGACGATAAAGAAAGAATTTTTTATTGCAACGCGAAACAGCTGTTCGGATTTGCAGAAGGATAATACTACAGCTTGAGCAGCCGCCGCGCCGTGCCCCGGATAATCGCGTCTTTCTCGGCCGCTGCGCAGTCGAGCGCCTCGACTTTTTCCACACCCATCCAGTCTCCCAGCGTATACGGATAATCGGTGCCGACGACCAGCCTCTCGCCGCCGACTTTTCGTCTCAGATAATCGAGTGTGTCGACGTCGTAGACGAGCGTGTCGAAGTAAAGATTTTTCAAATAGGCGCTCGGCGGCGCCTTGCAGTCCGCGGGCCGCACGCCTTTGCCCGTAGAATATTCCTTGTCGAACCGGCCCATGTGGTACGGGAAAAATCCGCCGCCGTGGAGCGCGCAGAGCTTCAACCGAGGGAAGCGGTCGAAGACGCCGCTGTAAATGAGATAGCCGAGCGAGAGCGTCGAGTCCGCGGGATTGCCGCACACCGCGTTGAGGCCGTACTCGCCCATGCGCTCCGCGCCGGCGATGTGCTCTGGATGCATCACGATGAGCACGTCCAGCTCTTCCGCAGCGGCCCAGAACGGATCGAAGTGCTTGCTGTTGTAGTAGCGGCCGTTGACGTTGGTGCCAATGAACGCGGCGGAAAATTTTTTTTCGCCAACGGCGTGACGCAGCACTTTCGCCGCGCGCGCCGGCTCCTGCAGCGGCACGGCCGCCGTGGCGACGAAGCGGTCCGGATGTTTTCGGACCAGCTGCTGCACGCCGTCGTTGTAGAGGCGGCACCAGCTTTCCCCCTGCTCGCCCGTGAGACGATAGCCGAGACTGTTCGTGTTGGCTTCGAGCGCCGCGACAGCGATCTTCCCCTTCGCCATCGTCTCGAAACGTTTTTCGAGATCCATCAAAGCCGGCTGGAGCATGTGCGGCTTGCCGCCGCCGAAGGCGAGGCCGACACGGCCGTCTTTGTCTGCGACCTCGACGCCGAGCGCCTTGCCGCTCCTTCGCGCCTCGTCCAAGACTTCCGGCGGCACGTAGTGGTGGTGGATGTCGATCGCTTGCGCCATCGCGTTTCTCTTTTTATGACTTGGCGAACGCCTTCGAGAATACTTTCTTCGCGTTCTCCTCGGTGATTTTCTTCTTGTCCGCGTCCGACAGCCATTCGATCGACTGGAAGATCGGCACGATGTCCTCGAAGTTGCGCCCGGTCTTGGGATCGATCACGTTGACGGCGCCGAACATCTCGGTCGCGAACAGCACGCGATCGGCGCCGACCCGCTTGATCAAAAGCTCCATGCCTTCTTTGTCGTATATCGCCATGTCCCAGTAGACGTGGCGCGCCGCCTCTTCGAACGGCTCGTGTCCTTCTTTCACGTGCATGCCGCGCTGGCGGTTCCATTGATATGGAATCGCGCCGCCGCCGTGCGGGATGATAACCTTGAGCTTGGGAAAATCCTTGAACACGCGCGACTTGAGAATCTCGACCGCGGCCGCGTTGTGCCAGCCGATGTAATACGAGTTGGTGAGATGGAGCGAGGGATTGAGCGACGCGCTCGCGTGAATCGTACAGGGGATGTCGAGCTCGACGAGTTTTTCCCACAACGGGTACCACCACTCGGAGGCGACCGACGGCGTCAGCGGCTCTTTGCCGCCCGCAGGGTCGGGGTTGACGTTGCAGCCGACGAAGCCCATCTCCTTCACGCAGCGGTCGAGCTCGTCGACCCATTCCTTCGGGCCCACGCCCGGCGACTGCGGCAGCTGGCAGACCGGCGAGATTTTCTCCGGCCAGAGCTTGGCGATGCGCCCGATGAGATCGTTGCACGCCTCGGTCCAGTAGCGGCTGACGAGCGGCGAGCCGAAGTGATGGCCCATCGCCGAGGCCTGCGGCGAGAAGAGCAGCCGGTCGATGCCGGTGTCCTTCATGCGCTTGAACTGTCCTTCGAGCGAGCGCGCCAGCGTCTCGTCGCTGATCTGAAGCTTCGCGCGGAGCGGATTCCCCTGCTCGATGATCTGCCGCGCGCGATAGGCGAGCAGCTCCAGGGGGGCGGAAGTGTAATGCGTGTGCGCATCGATGATCATGCCTTCACCTCGTCAGAATTGTCAGCGCAAACTCCCTCTGCTATAGATGGTTTTTCTTACGAAAGGAACATGAATATGTCAGACATACCGCGACTCAATGGCGTAATCAAAGCCCTGGAGGCCGGGCAGACCGCGTTCGTCGCCTTCACGCCGGTCGACATCGAGAGCGCGATCGCCACGGCCGGCTCGGAGCTCGACGGCATCGCTCTGGAGATGGAGCACTCACCGCTCGATTTCACGGGCTTGAGAACCGCCCTCCAGTTCATGCTCGACCGGCGCGAGATCGTCGAGCGCAAGAGCCTCGCGCCGAAAGTGACGCCGCTCGTGCGCATCCCGCCGAACGGCGGCGAGATGAACCAGTGGATCGCCAAGCAGGTGCTCGATATCGGAGTTTTCGGCATCATCTTTCCGCACATCAGCACGGTCGAGGAGGCGTGGAACGCCGTCGGCGCCTGCCGCTATCCGCGGCTCCAGACGGCGCCGATCGCCAATCCGCCGGGCATCCGCGGCGACGCGCCGCAGCGCGCGGCGCGCTACTGGGGGCTCACGCAGCAGGAGTATTACAAGCGCGCCGATGTCTGGCCGCTCGCGCCGGAGGGCGAGGTACTGGTCGTCATTCAGATAGAAGACACGCGCGCGATCGATAATCTGCCGCGCATTGTGAAAGAGGTCCCCGGCATCGGCGTCGTGCTCATCGGCGAGGGGGACTTGAGCCAGGAGCTGGGCCACCCGCGCGATTACGATCATCCGGTCGTCGCAAAAGAAATCAACCGTATTTTGCAAATCTGCAAGGAGCACAAGGTCATTTGCGGTCACCCCCATCCCGACGGCAAGAACATCGAGCGGCTCGTCGCCGACGGCTACCGGTTCTTGATGCCGAGCGCGCCGCGCTCCTTTGCGGTGTTAAATCAGGGCCGCAAGCTCACGGGAAGAAGCTAGGGGTACCAGCGACACTGGAGACGATGTCTCCAAAGTCCCGAATCGACAAAGCAACCATAGGAGGTTGTTTCCGATCCACCCGATAACACACGGGATCCGCAGCGATCCTCAGCAGTGCCCGTTATTCGGCGCGAAATCCTTACCCTACAAAGTGAAATTTTTGCATGCCATCTTGTACGCGGTCGTGGCGGATAGTATGGAAATTTATATCGGCGAGCGTTCGTGTTTTGGTATGGCCCGTTTATCCTGAAACCATCACGCACTCCCAGCCGGACAATAAAACTGTCGTTTTTAATCGTCCTGACGCAGCCCACCGATGATCTCGGCATCGCCCTACAGTTCCGGTACGGAGGAGATCGTAGGCTCCTCGCCTGCCGTGCAGGCGGTCATTGCCCGCGTCGCCAAGGTCGCCCCGGCGGACACCACCGTCCTCATCACCGGCGAGACCGGAACCGGAAAGGAACTCGTCGCGCGCGCGATCCACAAGCGCTCGCGCCGCGCGGGGAAGCCGTTTGTCGGCTTCAACTGCGCCGGGATTCCGCCGGCCCTCGTCGCCTCCGAGCTGTTCGGCCACGAAAAAGGGGCGTTTACCGGCGCACAACAGCGTCGCCTCGGTCGTTTCGAGCTTGCCGATAGTGGCACGATTTTTCTCGACGAGGTCGGCGAGCTGCCCGGCGAGACGCAAATCGCGCTCCTGCGGGTGCTCCAGGAGCGGGAATTTGAGCGTGTCGGTGCCGCGGAGCCGATCCCGATCGACGTGCGGGTCATCGCCGCGACCAACCGCAACCTTGAAGAGGCCGCCGCTGCGGGCAGGTTCCGCCTCGATTTGTTTTATCGCCTGAATGTCTTTCCCATCGAAATGCCCGCGCTCCGCGAGCGCAGACAGGATATCCCGATGCTGCTCGAGCATTTTCTCAAGCGGTATGCGGACAAGGCCGGGAAAAGATTCCGCGGCATAGAGAAAAAGACGCTGGAGCGATTCAAGTCCTATCAGTGGCCCGGCAATATCCGCGAGCTGCAAAACGTTATCGAGCGCTCGGTGCTCGTGTGTGAAAAAGAGAATTTCACCGTAGATGCGAGTTGGCTTTCCGCCGCAAAGGTCGGTCCGGATTCTCGTCGGGCGGCACTGCCGGGAAGACTCGTGGACGAGGAGAAGAGAATCATCGAGACCGCCTTGGCTCAAAGCAGCGGGAAGGTCTCCGGTCCGTTGGGCGCCGCGGCCAAACTCGGCCTGCCGGCTTCCACGTTGGAATCGAAGATCAAGTCGCTGAAGATCAGAAAAATCTCCTTCAAGGAAGCCTAGCCGTGATCCGAGGTCCTCGACCCGGATGATTTTGCGGGGCCCGGCGGATGCTTTGGAAACGAACTCGCAAGATGCCGCTCTCTAGCCGTGCCTCCACGTTGTCGGCATCGATCTGCACCGGAAATTCGCAGACTGGGGGGTCGGCGGCTCGGTGTAAACCGGCGGGTTCATGGCTCTGTCATGTGAATGTTTCCTTCCGAGAAATCCTCATAGAGACGAATGCGATCCGAGGAAGCTACCGCGAGTTTGAGCGCTCTTCCTCGATCATCCTGAGCACGATGACGCGCAGACCGTCGTCGCTGTTCACGATTCTGAAGATCCGGTTGTAATCGTCTACAGTCAGGTTCTCCCCCTCCAGCGTGTCCTGCAACTCTTCAGCCGCCTGCTTCTGAATCTCCTGCTTTTCGGCTTGGTCGGCGGCGTTTTGTATCTGTGGCTCGTAGATGTCGCGGAGCCTTTGGGTCTCAACGTAAGTTCGAACGAAGGCCTTTAAGTCCCCGTCGCTGACTTTCGCGCGCGAATCGGCATCGGGCGTCTGCGTCTGGCCGAACGCCGCCGGACTAAATGCCAGCAGGGCGCCCCCGGCCAGAAGCGTCGCGATAATATTCATCGTATTTCTCATCGTCATTGCCTCCGGCAGAGAAATTGATCCCGGGTCGCGGGA
>Ga0075423_10004425_pt1 | contig 13038 bp, 4 predicted proteins | sample SoiMethybrSBSTD2_FD_80114 | JGI IMG/M metagenome (GOLD analysis project Ga0075423, IMG submission 80114) | Bulk soil microbial communities from a Populus tree surrounding site in Tennessee, USA - Soil MetaG P. TD hybrid SBSTD2 | ecosystem: Environmental > Terrestrial > Soil > Tree plantation...
ATCTGTTCGTTGGTCTCCGATCCGCCGCCCTCGCACGACAGCACCACGTCGTGCTCTCGGCCGAGTCGTGTGATGACCTGGCGCGCCCCTGGCGAGCTGATCTCCTCGTCGCCGTTGATCAGCACGGTCAGCGTGCCGTACTCCTTGAAGCCGACTGCCTTGAGCACCGCCAACGTGTGGAGGACGAGCGCCACACCCTGCTTATCGTCGGCAACGCCGAGACCGTACGCGCGATCGCCCTGCACGCGGAACGGCTGCTTCGCGCTCATGCCCTTCTCGTAGACGGTGTCCATGTGCGCGAGCAGCAGGATCTTCTTCGTGCCGCTGCCGGTGAAGCGCGCCTGCACCATGCGGCCGATCTTCGGCGGCGTGTCGTCGAACTTGGCCGAATCCCCCGGCGGGATGAACTGCACCTCTCCGCCAAGTGCGCGCAGGCGCATCGCGATCAGATCGGAAATGCGATCGAGTCCCTCGATGTCGCGGCTGCCCGATTCGATCGACACGAGCGCGCGCAGCGTTTCGATGTAGGCCGCCCGCTCCTGCTTGGCGCGCGCCATCACCGGCTCGACCGCCTGCGCGGAGGTGGGAGCCACCTTCAGGTAACCCAGTGCGAGTCCCGAAACGACAATTGCGCCAAGAAACCATCGTGTCGTCATGGGCTACCCTGCGGCTCCAGCGCGAATCGTTTCAAGACCATGACCATGCGCGCCCTTCTCGCGAACTCGCAGCGCCGCGGCGAACAGGAATCCGAACAGACTCAAAAGGAAAAACATCCACAGCATCGGTGTATAGCCCGACGGATTCGACGGGCCAGCGCTATTGGCGTCATTGAGCGCGCCCGCGAGGAAATTGAACAGCGCCAGTCCGACGTTCTGCACCATCGTCATCAGCCCGTACGCAGTCCCCAACCGGTGCGGTTCGACGAGGTACGGAACGGCAGGCCAGATCACCGCCGGGACGAGACAGAACGCAATGCCGAGGAACACCGTCGACACCCACAGATCGAGGCTCGTGTAGATGAGAATCGGGAAGACCGCCGCGAGAAGCAGCGTTCCGAGCGCCATGAAGGCCGCCCGGTGTCCGAGCTTGTCCACCATCAGGCCAAACAGCGGCGTGAACACGATCGCCGCCGCGAACACGTAGCTGTTCAACGTCCCCGCATCTTCCAAGGACAGATGGTGGGCGTGCTGAAAGTACTTGATCGCGAACGTGCTGCGGAACGGAAAGATCACCGAGTAGAACGTCACGCACAAACCAACGTTGTACCAGTAGGACCGATCGAACTGAAACACATCGCTCCAGACGAAGCGGTCCGGCGGTGCAGGCTGCACCAGATCGAATTGTCGCGACGCGCGCCCTTCGAGCACGTAGTAGACGAGGCATGCGACCACAGCCAGCACGGAAAAGCCGACCGAGAGCCACAACGGCGGCTGCCATCCGGCGTCGTAGAGCGGCTTGAACCAGCCAGTTGATTTGTCCGCGAGATACGACCCGGCGCGGGCGATACTCAAGTTCACACCGAACGCGAACCCGAGTTGCCGTCCGACGAACCACTGCCCGATCGCCACCGTGATGGCGACGATCATCATTTCTGCCCCGCCTCCGAAGATCAGACGGCCGATCGCGAGAACCGGAAAGTACGGCGTCGCCGCGGTCAGCACGGCGCCGACGAGGCAGATCACCGAGAACACGAGCGTCGAGAGCTTGGTTCCGAAGCGATCGATGATGATGCCGCCGATGAGGACCACGAGAATCGGCATCACGCTGTAGAACGTGTTGAGCAATCCGATCTGCGTGTCACTGAATCCCAGCTGCCGCTGGAGCAGGTCGGCGACCGGCGCAATCGAGTCGTAGGTGTAGTAGTTGCCGAACATCGCGACGCTGATCGCGATCAGCACCGCCCAGCGCCACGCCGCAGGCGGCGGATTCTTCAATATGGGGACAGGACTCGTCATAAACGCCTATAGGGTGTCACAAGTCGGCTGGCGTCGAGTTCTACTATCAGAGCGGTCAATGAACGAGACGCTGCGCAGCGAGCTCGTGGGAACGGCGGGGCTGAGCGCCGCGGCTTTGGCGTCGCTGCTGCTCACGCTGGGACGAACGCCGGTTCTGGCGAGTCGCATCGAACGCCGCAGCACCATCCTCGTGTATGGCGCGCTCGTGCTCATGCAGGCGCTCCATGCGGCAGAAGAGTACGCCACCGGGTTCGATACGGCGTTCCCGTCGGTATTGGGACTCGCGCCCTGGCCGTCCGGATTCTTTCTCGCCTTCAACCTCACATGGCTGGCCGTGTGGATCACGTCGGCGAACGGACTGCGGGCTGCTCATGCCGCCGCGTTCTTTCCCGCGTGGTTCCTCGCCATCGCCGCCATCGCCAACGGCGTGGCGCATCCGCTCCTGGCGCTGCGAGCGGGCGGTTACTTTCCGGGACTCGTCACGTCCCCGCTGCTGGCCGTCGGGGGCATTCTTCTCTGGAGACGTTTGATGGCGATTACCGAGCCGCGCCGCAGTGGATACGGACGCGACCTGCTGCTCTTCTTCGAGACCGTGCTGTTCACCGTCCTCGTCCCCGGCACCGTCACCATCTTTCTGCCGCACTGGTTGAACGTGTGGGGCAACCTCTCTCCGGAGCCATGGACAGTCTGGCAGATCACGGCGCTGATCCCGCTGGCAATCGGACTCGCGATCTACGTGCGCTGCGTGTGGGAATTCGCGTCACGCGGCCGCGGCATCCCCGCGCCACTCGATCACCCCAAACACCTCGTCGTCACCGGCCTGTATCGCTACATGCGCAACCCGATGTACGTCGGTGTGCTGCTGGTCCTGCTCGGCGAGGCGCTCTTTTTCCGTTCGCTCGACTTCCTCGTCTACGTGCTGATCTGGTTCGCCTTCGTCAACGTCGCCGTGTTCGTGTACGAGGAACCGAACTTGAGGCGCAAGTTTGGAGACTCTTACAACCGATACTGTGGGTCGGTGCGGCGGTGGATACCGGGAAGGGCCATCGGTGAAGTGGAAAAGTGGAAAAGTGGAAAAGTGGAAAAGTGGAAGAAGTAGAAGTGAGCAAGTTTCCAAGTTGACGGAAGTACAACGAGCTGTCATGCGGGCTTATCGGGCTAACGCCACAACCACCCTGAAGGTACTTCCGTCAGTTCTGAACTTCCGTTAACTTCTTCCACTTCTTCCACTTCTTCCACTTCTTCCACTTTTCCACTTTTCCACTTTCGTCAGAACGCCTGCCCGATGCTGAAGAAGAAGCGGCTGCGCGGCTCGCCATCGCGGCGATCGAGCACGAAGCCGTAGTCGCCGCGGATGAGCACCCACGGCGTGCGCACGCGCAGGCCGAGGCCGGCGGACTTGCGGATGTCGGTGAACGAGAAATCGCGGACGCTGCGGAAGACGTTACCGATGTCGGTGAAGGCAACGCCGTCGAAGATGCTGATCAGCGGGACGCGGATCTCGTTGTTGATCACCAGCATCGCCTCACCGCCGAACGGAATGCGGTCGGTGCCGATCGGACCGACGGTGTTCTGCCCGAAGCCGCGCAGCGACTGGCTGCCGCCGGCGAAGAACCGCTCGGTCCTCGGCACCAGATCGCCGAGGCCGCGTGACAGCCCCAGGCGCACCGCCCCCGCGTACACGAGGCGCGGGCGCAGGAGCTCGTTGGTGAACGGCTTCCGTCTCACCGGCTCGAGCGGGATGTATTTGAAGTACTGGCCGAAGTACTTGATGTAGGCCGAGCCGGCGCCCAGCCAGCTTGGCGAGTACGAAAACGCCTGCGACAAGAACGCGCCGCGGGACGCGTCGAGCACTTCGTCGCGCGTCTCGCGTGTGATCGTCGCCGTCAGCGGCGCCACGGTCAGCGCCTCGTCCAGGATGATCCCGTTCACCGGCGTCAGCGTGTGCGCACGCTCCAGCCGGTACCCGTAGTTCAGCACATAGTTGTCGCGGAGCCGATGCTCGGTCTGCACCGAGATGCCTTTCCGGTTGGTGTCGAACGGATCGGTGATCTCGGTCGGCGGGTTGAGCTCCTCGCGGAGGTAGACGCTGAAGGTCGTCTTCGGCAGGTACTTCAGCGCCGGCTGATTGAGATAGATGCGTCCTTCGTGCAGCTGCTTGTCGTAGCGCGAGTGCAGGCCGATCTCGCGCGCGCCGCCCAGCGAGTTGCGATTGGAGATGTCGAAGATGCCGCCGGGGCCGCGCTCGGTGTCGTACGACCCGCCATAGCGGATCTGGAACGGCTGCACTTCACGGATCCTGACGTTGATGTTGATCGGGCGTTTGTCCGCCGGCAGCTGGCTCTCATTTTGGCCGAGGCCGCGCGCCGCTTCGCGCCGGTTGACGTCGACGACCGAGAACGCTCCGGTGTCGTACAGGTTGCGGCGCGAACGCGCCAACGCGCTCAGGTCAAGCGGCTTGCCCGGCATCAACTGGATCTGCTCGCCGATGAGATGATCGCTGACCCGATGGTTGCCGGCGATGCGGATGTCGTTGATGACGCTCTGACGTCCTTCGTTGATCGTGAACGTCACGTCCACCTGTCCGGCGCCGCGATCGATCACGAGCGAGTAGTCCGAGCGCACGTCGTTGTATCCGCCCCTCCAATACAGCGTGCGGATCTTCTCCAGTGAGTTCTCGGCCGCAACCGGGAGAAACAGCTCGCCCTCGACGACGGGAAGCTGCGGGATCAACTCGTCCGGCTTGTAGATCTTGTTGCCCGACGCGGTCACGCGCCGCACCGTGAACTGCGGACCCTCGCGAACCACAAACACGACGCGCGCGACGGCGGCGTTGTATTCGTACTTCGGCGCATCGATCTCGGTCACGAGATAGCCCTGCTCGCGGTAGTAGCGCTGCAGCAGCTGGGTCACCACCGTCGGATCGGTGAAGAGCTTCCGCTCGAGTTTCTGCTGCGCGATGATCGCGTCGAGCACGTCGGGACTGATGCCCGACGCGCCCTCGAACGCCATCACGATCTTCTCGGACCTCGCGCCGGGATCGGTCTGGAACGTGACGTGGCGCTTGCCGTCGGCGTCGTCCTGCAGCTGATACTCGACCTTCGGTTGCAGGTAGTTGTCGCCGAGGAGCCACTCGCGGATCCGGCTCACACCGGCGTCGCCGCGCTGTTTGTCGAAGACGCCGCGGTGCCACTGCGTGCGGACCTCGTCCTGCACCTTCTTCGGAGGCGGCATCGAGCCCGCGAACTGGATCTCGACGAGCGGACCGCGCGTGACCTGCAGGACCAGACGCGCCGTCTGCCCTTCGACGTGTCGCTCGAGACGGATCTTCGACTGCAGGTAGCCCTGCTCCATCAGCCATTTCTCGACACGCTGGATGCCGTTGCGCACCTTGAAGAAATCGTAGGAGTCGCCGGCCTTGATGCTGAACTTCTCGCGAATCTGCATCTCGTCGGCGCCGTCGACGGCTTTCACCGACACGTCCTCGACCTTCGGCTGCATGCGCGTCTGCTTGCGCGGGTCGGCTTCGCCGCCGAAGCGGACGTCGTGGCGGAAGTCGAGCCGATAGCTGTTGTCCTCCTGGCGCACGGCTCGCGTCTGGAAGCGGCGGGTGACGTCGTATTCAGCCACCCAGATTTGATCGTTGCTGTCGGTGAGATTGGTCGAGTACACGAGCTTCAGATCGTGCGTCAGCTCCTGTGCCACGGTGAGCCGTGCGGTCGGATCGGCTTCGTTGGCGATGAGCGCCGGCTCGATGCGGACTTCGCTGAGCCCGGTGGCCTGTTGCAGACCTCGCCCGAGCTGCGATCCGATGCGGCCAGCGAGATACGACAACACCTGCTCGCGCGCCACCTCGTACTCTTCGCCGCGCATGTCGTCGAGCGTCCGCCCGGTGACGAGCATGGCCATGATGTCGGGCTCGGGCAGCGACGGGTCGGAGGTCATCGTGGTCGCGGTGTCGCCAGGTGTTCCGGTGACCGCGATCGTGATGTTGTAGTTGCGGACCGTCGTGCCGAGGTGCAAATCGAACGACGGGAAGATGCGACGCTCGTCGACGAACGTGATCGTGCTGGGCTCGGCCTCGTAGCGCCGTTCGTTGAGCCGAATCTCCGATCCCTCGAGCAGCCGGATCTCGCCGAGCAGGCCGGGCTCGTACGGCGTCCCGACCAGGCGCAGATCGGTCTCGATCTCGGCCTTCGCCAGATTGTTGTCGACGAGGATCGGCGACGAGGTGTCGACGTTGAGGTTGAAGCGGACGCGCTCGAGGAACGGGTTGCGCTTTTCGGTCAGATTGAGCTCACGGCGCTGTGTCATGGCCGCGAGCAGACCCTGATCGAAGTTGATGTCGCCGGTCAGTCCGGCCTCGTCGATGGTCACCTGCCCGCCGATTACGATGTCGTCGCCACGGCGAGTGACGCGGACGTTCGAGCTCGAGATGCTGCGCAGATCGAGCGGCGCATCGAAGGCGACGTCCTTGGTGGTGATGCGCAGATCGATCTCGCTCACGCTGCCGTCGCCGAGCGTGAGACTGCCGGAGCCGGTGAGCGTGCCACCGTTCAGATCCGACTCGAGCTTCGTCAGCACGATGCGGTTGCGGTCGAGATCGATGTGCGCGTTGAGATTCTCGCCGGCGATGTTCGGGGTGTCGGCCACGAAGCTGGTGTTGGCGATGTCGACCGACCCGGTCATCTCGGGATTGGCGATGGTGCCGCCAGCGTGCAGTTTGAGCGTCGAATCGCCCTCAGTCCGCACTTTGTTGGTGACCACCGTGACGGCACCGACATTGAGCTTGCCGTCGACGTTGACGTCGATGGCTTTGTCGGCAACCAGACCAACGCTGCCGCCGGCCTTGATTTCGCCGGCCGATCCGGCGAGCTCGAGCTGTTCGACAGTCGCCTTGCCCGAGGCAATGCGAATCGTCGACGGCATCTTCTGCGCGAGCCCGAGGCCCTCCATCGAGACGTCGAGATCCTGGAACGTGATGCGGCCGTCGAGCGACGCCAGATCGGGTCGCTTCGCAGAAACCTCGGCGTCGACGCTGATATTTCCGCTCATCTCGGGAGGCGCACCGGGAATCGCTGATGGATTGAGCCCCTTGAGTGCAGCCTTGAAGGTGGCGGGCCCGCCCATGCGCGGGATCTCGACCGGCAGCGGCGGCACCGCTTCGAGCGGCACGCGTCCCGACGCCTCGATCGTCGCCGTGCCCCAGCTCGCCTTCAACTGATCGATGAGCGCCTGGCCCTCCGCAATCTTCGCATTGAGTGCGATGTTCGAGAACCCAGGCTCGAGCAGCGGCGAGAGCACCAGACCGTTGTTGACCGCAAGCTGGAGATCCGGATCGATGCGCTTCAACGTCCCCTTGAGCGTTCCTGTGAGCGTCACCTCACCGTCGAACGCGACGTTGGTATCAGGCGGCAAATACTGGCCCACGGTGACGAGGCTGCCGCGAAGATCAACGGTGATGTCTCCTTGACCCGCTTCATCGGTCAGCGGCAGTTGACCACCGACGGTGAGCGTAGCCCCTTCAGCCGAGACCTTCAGCTTGTCGATGGTGAGGCGCTTGTCCGCGTACTGGATCGGCGAGGGCGTCGTGACCTTGACCGGACGGCCGTACCAGGTTGCGTCGAGCTCGTCGAGTGCAACGGTCGCCTTCGCATCTTCGAGATCGGTGAGGTTGCCTGACGCATCGATCGTCGCGCGCAGCGACCCGCCGAGGCCGACGGCGAGCTTCGGCGCGTTCGGATCATCGGACGCCGGCTCCGGCTTGGGTCCAACCGGCAGCACCGCGAGGTCGAGATTCTCGGCCCGCACTTTCACCGTCGACGGGAACGGATTGGTCAGTCCAACGAGCGCGTCCGCATCCAGATTGAAGCGATCGGCCTTCGCGGTGATCGTGGCCTGGTGGTTCGCAGCGACGGTCTTGGTCGTCACGTTGCCGATCTGCTTGTCGTCGAGCATCAGATCGGTAGCGTTGACGTCGACCGTTCCGGCTGGCGAGCTGACGGTGCCTTCGCCGGTCGCGGCAATCTGAACACCGCCGCGCAACTGCTGTCCGCCCGGCAGCGTGAGACCGACCAGTCGAAGGTTGTCGGATTTCAGATCGGCCTTGTACGTCTTGCGATCGAGGTTATAGGCGCCGGACGCCGTCAACTTGCCGTTGCCATCGGGCTGCGGCTTGTCGATCACCAGATCCGAGACGATGAGGTCGCGACCGTCGAGACGAAGGTTGGCGTTGAACGTCCCGATCTGTTCTTCGTACGCGACGAGGTTCGAGCCCTGCGCGACCAGCGTCGCCATCGGTCGATCGAGCGTGCCACCCACCATGCCACGAGCGGAGAACGTACCTGTCGCCGGCACACCAGTCGTGTTGAGCGCTTGGAGAATCGACGCCACCTCGAGTCGGTCGGCTGAGGCGTTGAGATTCAACGGCCGTTTGCCTTGGAGGCCGACGCGTCCGTCAACGTGCGCGGTCGCTTCTTTCCACGTCACATCGGCGCGCGCGATATCGACCGCCGCCGGCGCATACGACGCCTCCGCGGTCACCGCGATCCCGTCAGCCGCACCGACCTTCAACGCCGGCGCGTTGATCGTCGTCTTGGCTGTCGGCGCGTTGATCGTGCCCGCGAGCTGCGCGTCGACGGTGGCAGCACCAGAGATTGGTGTCGGTGCCAGCGATCTTTTCGGACGCCCGAGGAACGCTTCGACCGTGGCGATCAGCGTGCCGAGATCGCCGGAGCGCGCCTTGACGTTGCCTTGCAGGCCTTGATTCTGAATGACGGCAACCGTGCCCGCGATGTCGGCCCCCGGTGTGGTCAGTCGCTGCACGTGTGCCTCGACGCGGTTGCCAATGCCGCGCGCCACGATGCGGCCGCCAATCGGCATCGTCGATTTCGTGGCGCTCTTTGCCGTTGGCGTCAGCGTGGCGTCGGCCTGGCCCGCGGCCTTCGTGTATTCGAGGCCCGGCCACGTCGCCTGCATGTGGGCATCGATGCGCGTGGCGGTGATGTAGGGCGAGCGCATCGCGCGCATGATGGTGCCGGCATCGAGCCGGTCGACAGTGGCGCGAACAGACGACGGGCCGTTTCCCTCGAGTGCGACATTGCCGCTGGCCGTGACGCCGCCCCATGGCCCACGCAACTGCAACGACGACAGATCGGCGTGCTTGGTCGCGAGGTCGTAGGCCGCCGTCGCGTCGACCTGTGCGTCACGCAGATCGCGGAACTGCAGCGACGAGCCGGTCACGTGCGCGTTCACGACCGGCGTCGCGATCGGTCCCTTGGCGGTGGCATCGATCTGGACGGTCCCGCTCACCGGTTCGTCGATCTTGGCGATCGGCGCCACCTGCATCGCATCGACAGTGCTCTTGAGCGCGAGGTCTGCCAGCGGCGCATCGAACTGCTTGATGGAGCCGGTGAGATCGGCGCGCGCACCGGTGGTCTCGACGTGCAGCTGTTGGATCGCCACATCATCGCCGCCAGTGTCGACGTCGCCTTCGAGTCGCGCGATCGCGGCACGCCGATCCTGCACGCGGACGTCGCCGCCCGCAGCCTGCAGATGAATGAGGTGTCGATCGGTCACCTCGTTTCCAGTTACCTGGATGGATGACACCGGCAGCTGCGCATCGATCTGCTGCGCACGATTCTCGTAGCGCACATGCGCGCGCGAGACCGAGAGCTTCTGCACCAGATAGTCGAGCGGCTTCTCGGGCGTGTTCGGATCCTTCGGCGGCCGCGGCAGATTGTCGCGCCCGCGTTCGTCGACGACGTAGTGGATGTCGACGTCTTCGATGCTGCCCGACTGGACGACGTAGCGTCCGCGCAGCAGCTGCACCAAGTTCATGTTGATGCGCAGACGTCCGATGGTGGCGAACACCGGCGCATCGGGCCAGGTGGTCGAGCGGATGCGCACGTTGCGCAGATTGAACGACGCGCCAAGCAGGTTATAGCCGAGCTCGTCCGTGCTGAACTCGATCTTCTCGCGCGCGAGCAGCGCGATCACTTGATTGGCCGCGAACCGCCGCGCGGGTGGCGTTTGCACCGCGACGAAGGTGAGGACCGCGATCAAACAGAGGATCGCGGCAACTAGACGGAACCCGCGGAGGCGTCGCCTCCGCATCGGGTGTTTCACTGATGGAGTAGGCTCATCGTCTGCCACAGTGCGGGTCGCAGGTGCAATTGGCGCTCCACAGCAGACCTGTTGTACGTAGTGTCCGGCTGGCGCCGGACGATCGCATGGGTGTCGTCGCGCGAGACTTATCGGGCGATCTGCACTTCTACGTCGCGCTCAGCTGATCGCCCGCGATCATCGACCACGCGAATCAGATGGACGCCGGGCGTCGGCCGCCACGCGAGCGCGCCGTCAATAACCTCGCGCACACCGATGAGCGCGCTGCCGTCGAACCAGAACACGCGCCCCACGTCACCGGCCACGGCGGCATCGAGCGCGATGGAATCGCCGGGGCCCGACGCCCGCAGCGCGTAGCTTACGTTTCGAAGCGGTGACGTGATCACCGGCGGATCGCCACCTTCGTCCACCGCGCAGTCGGGCACCGATGGCGCGGTGCGCCGAGGCATGCCGGCCTGCCGAAACAGCTTGAGCATGTCAGACGACCACGACTCGTAGACCTCGAACCGAGTACCTGCGGAGTACGGCGGACATTCGGGTCGGCCGGTCGACGCGTCGATCGCGATCGCGCGATGCAGTTGACTGACGCGAATCGGCGACTTGCCCGGGATGTACCACGTGTCGACCGTATGCGGGCAATAGCGATTCGGCAGATCGCCGCTCTCGACGCACACGGCGACTTTCGAGACACCGGCCGGCGGTGCGGGCTGCGGCACCGCTTCGTCGGGCCGCGCGAGGTTGAGGGCATCTGCGATCCTGAAGAACAGCGGCGCCGCCGCATCGACGCCGACAAAGGCCGGATTGCCGCCGCCATCGAAGTCGCCGATCCAGATCGCCAGCACGTACGGACCCACGATGCCGACAGACCATGCATCGCGAAAGCCCCACGAGGTGCCGGTCTTCCACGCCACTGGCCACCGTGTGCGCACGGCTACAGTGCCGTCCTCGTCGGGTCGCGGGTTGCGGCGCAGCATATCGAGCGTGATGAACGAGGCTTCGGCGCTGAGGAGGCGAACGCCATCGGCAGGCGGCGTGGACCCACCTTCGCGCGTTGCGCTACGGCGGGCAAGCTCGGTGCGAATCGGTTTCATCACACCATCGTTTGCCAACATCGCATACAGCGTCGTCAGTTCTTCCATCGTCACTTCGCCGCCGCCGAGTGCGAGCGCGAGACCGTAGAACGATTCCGGCTTCATGCCGCGAACGCCGGCGGTCTGCAGGAACTGATAGAGCGACGGATCCTTCAACTGCGTCGCGACCCACACCGCGGGGATGTTGCGGCTTCGCACCAGCGCTTCTTCGGCGGGAATCGGTCCGAAGAACCGGCCGTCGAAGTTCTCGGGTGTGAATGGACCGAACGAGGTCGGCGCGTCGCGCAGCATCGTGCGCGGATGCAAGACGCCTTGATCGAGTGCGAGCGCGTACGCGAACGGTTTGAGCGTCGATCCCGGCGAGCGCTTCGCCAGCACGCCGTTGACCTGACCAGCGATCGCCTCGTTCCAGTAGTCGGCCGAGCCGATCCACGCTTTCACGCTCATGTCGCGCCAGTCAACGAGTAGGGCGGACACGTTTCGAATGCCGCGATCTCCGGCGTGGGTCACGTATTGGGCGACGCGTCGCTCGATCAGCCGTTGCAGTGATGCGTCGATGGTCGTGTCGATTCGGCCAGAGTCGTACGTCGTGTCCGGCTTTCCTGGCCACCGTAGCGCGAAGCGCGTAGGTGGCAGCCGGACCGTCGGCGTGCCTAACAACGAGTCGACGAAGTGCGGCGCCTGGTACGGCAGCGCCGACTGCGGCCGCGCGACGATCGGCAAATCGATCTGACGTCGATCGGCATCGCGACGGCCGTTGCGCTCCAGCCACGCGCGACCCAGGTTGCGCCGTGCGGCCAGCAGGCTCGCGTCGGAGGCGTTGCGGCCGGCGCGCCTCGTGGGATGCTGCGGCACCACCGCCAGCGTGAGCGCTTCGCCAAGCGTCACACGACTCGGCGGCTTGTCGAAGTACACGCGCGTGGCGGCGCCCACACCTTGAATGTTGCCGCCGAACGGCGCCACGTTCAGATACGCCTCGAGGATCTCGCGCTTCGAGTAGCGCGCCTCGAGCCACATCGCTCCCGCGATCTGCCGCAGCTTGCCGGCCGGCGTACGCGTGTTCATGCGATCGAGCAAACGCGCCAGCTGCATCGTGATCGTCGATCCGCCTTCGCGCCGCTGGCCGCGATAGGTGCGATACGCGGCGCGGGCGAGCGACGCGGGGTTGACGCCGGCGTGCCAGTAGAACCAGCGATCCTCTTTCAGCACGAAGGCATCGACGAGGACCGGCGAAATCTCCTCGAGCGGCGTCCACACGCGATACTGGTCGTCGGCAGTTCGTGTCACGCGAAGCAGCTCGCCGTCTGACGACCACACCGCAGTGGAGACCGGCACACGCGCCCGCAATGGCGCGTGTGGCCAGAAGCGAATGGCGACCAGCGTCAGGAACGCACACGCAACCAACGCTGCTACGCGCGCGGTGTAGGGCGGGTCTTTAGACCCGCCGAGTAGTGGCAGCGTCACGGCTTGACCACCTCGAGTTTCCCTGCGGGGCTCAGTCCTGCGACGGTTCGGTCGTACATGCCCTCCGCAAACGCCGGTGGAATCTGGAACGTGCCCGCGCTCGCCGCGCGCACGCGATAGACGAACGTGCTCACATCGCGACCGATGTCGCCGTAGAGCACGAGGCGGTCGTCGCGCATGTCGACGTGCTGCGGCGTCCAGGTCGATTTGTTTCTGACGCCCACCGGCAATGCCGAGGCCGCGCCGCCTCCGGTTCTCAGCTGCGCCGGGTCGACGCCCTCGCCGGTGCTGGCTGTTGGTTGCAATTCGAGCACGGGCTCGACGCCTCCCGGCAGCAGATCGACGACCGCCACCTGCGGCTGACGATCGCGCGTGGTCGTCCGCAGACGAATGCGAACGAAGAG
>Ga0075423_10004426_pt1 | contig 13035 bp, 10 predicted proteins | sample SoiMethybrSBSTD2_FD_80114 | JGI IMG/M metagenome (GOLD analysis project Ga0075423, IMG submission 80114) | Bulk soil microbial communities from a Populus tree surrounding site in Tennessee, USA - Soil MetaG P. TD hybrid SBSTD2 | ecosystem: Environmental > Terrestrial > Soil > Tree plantation...
CCCGGCATGCACCAGTGGTACGACGGCACACCGCGTCCCTGGGAGTTCAAGCGCATTTGGCATCTCGAACCGTCACTGACTGATCCAGACACGGTCTACGCTGGGGCAGAAGACGCCGCCTTGTTCCGCTCGACCGACGGCGGACAGACATGGCAGGAGCTGCCCGCGCTGCGTGGCGCGCAAGGGCAACTCTGGCAGCCGGGCGCCGGGGGGATGTGCCTGCACACGATCCTGCTCGATCCGGGTCGTCCCGGACGCATCTTCGTCGCGATCTCGGCGGCGGGCGCGTTCCGCAGCGACGACGGCGGCGGGTCGTGGCAGCCGATCAACCGCGGCCTGCGGTCCGAGCAGATCCCCAACCCCACGGCCGAGGTCGGCCACTGCGTGCACCGCATCGCGATGCACCGGTCGCGCCCCGGCGTGCTGTTCATGCAGAAGCACTGGGACGTCATGCGTAGCGACGACGGCGGGGAGTCGTGGCGGGAGGTCAGCGGAAACCTGCCGACCGACTTCGGATTCCCCATCGACGTGCACGCCCACGAGCCCGAGACGATCTACGTCGTGCCGATCAAGAGCGACTCCGAGCACTATCCGCCCGACGGCAAGCTCCGCGTGTACCGCAGCCGGACCGGCGGCCACGACTGGGAGGCGCTGACGAACGGCCTGCCGCAGCGCCACTGCTACGTCAACGTGCTGCGCGACGCGATGGCGGTCGACACGCTCGACCCGTGCGGCGTGTACGTGGGGACGACCGGCGGACAGGTCTACGCTTCGGCCGATGCCGGCAACCACTGGGCGCCGATCGTCGAGCATCTGCCCTCGGTGGTGTCCGTCGAGGTCCAGACGCTGCCATGATCCGGGTCGTGCTCCCCGCTCACCTGCGAACCCTGACGGGGGTGAGCGGCGAGGTGAAGGTCGACGTCGAGGCGCCGGTCACCCAGCGTGCGGTCCTCGACGCGCTCGAGGCCTGCTATCCGATGCTGCGAGGCACCATCCGCGACCAGGTCACGCACCAGCGCCGGGCGTTCGTGAGGTTTTTCGCCTGCGAGCAGGACCTGTCGCACGAGCCCCCGGATTCCCCGCTGCCCGAGGCCGTGGCGGCCGGCGCCGAGCCCTTCCTGGTCATCGGCGCCATGGCCGGCGGCTAGAGCGGGCAACCGATCCCTTCACGGAGGCCTGACCGAATGAGCGACGGGAACGATTCGCCTCGGCCGTCGACGAAGATCTTCTACGGCTGGGTCATCGTCGGCGCCGCGATGGTGGTGACCTGTGTCGGGTTCGGGGCCATGTTCTCGCTGGGGGTCTTCCTGCAGCCCATGGCCACGTCGATGGGGTGGTCGCGCACGGGCATCTCGACGGCGGCGCTGCTCAATTTCCTGGGCATGGGCGTCGGATCGTTCGTCTGGGGCGCGCTCTCCGACCGGCTCGGCACCCGCACCGTCGTGCTCATCGGCGGGGTCTTGCTGGGCTTCGGGACGGTGATGGCGAGCCAGGCCCCGACGCTCGGTCAGTTCCAGGTCTACTTCGGGGTGGTCGTCGGCTTCGCGGCGGGCAGCCTGTACGCGCCCCTGACGGCGACGACCAGCCGCTGGTTCACGCGGAACCGCAGCCTGGCCGTGGCCCTGGTCTCGGCCGGCCTGGGCCTGGGATCGACGACGACGGCGCCGCTGGCGCGCTGGATCATCACCAACTACGACTGGCGCACGGCCATGCTCGTGATCGGCGACCTCGCGTGGCTGGTCATCATTCCCGCCGCGCTGCTCGTCCGCGAGCCGCCGCCAGGAGTGACGACCGGCGAGCCCGGCGCGACGGCCGGGGTCGAGGGACCCGAGCTCACGGCGGCTCAGGCGCTTCGCACCCCGCAGTTCGCCGCGATTTCATTCACGTACTTCGCCTGCTGCGCGGCGCACTCCGGGCCGATCTTCCACATGGTCGCCAATGCCATCGACCACGGCGTGTCGGCGATGGCCGCGGCCACGGTGCTCAGCGCCGCTGGGGTGGCCTCCTTGACCGGCAAGATCGTCTGCGGGCTCGTGGCCGACCGCGTCGGCGCCAAGCGCGTGCTGGTGGCGGGCCTCGCCCTGCAGGCGGTGGCCATCAGCCTCTACCTCGGCACCCAGCAGCTCGCGCAGTTCTACGGGGTCGCGCTGATGTTCGGGTTCGCGTACGGAGGCATCATGCCGCTCTATGCGATCGTCGTGCGGGAGTACTTCGGCGCGAGGATCATGGGCACGATCTTCGGGGCGGTCGGGTTCGCGTCCACAATGGGCATGGCCCTAGGGCCGCTGGCCGGAGGGTGGGTGTACGACGCGTTCGGCAGCTACGCCTGGCTCTTCATCGCCTCGTGCGGGATCGGCGTCGGGGCCGTCGCCATCGCGCTCACGTTCCGCCCGCCGCGCCCGCTTCCGGTCGCGCTGGCGACGCCGAGCGTGGCCCACTGAGAGGCCCGGGGGCCTTCCTAGTCACGCGCAGCGGCCGCCCCTCGCGGGCTCACTCCCGCGGGTTGATGCCAGTGGCCCGGCGGTTCTTGAGGAGCCAGTCGATCGCCTCGACGCCGTCCTCCAGCGATCGTGGCGTCGCGACCGCTTCAGGTCGACGCTGAGGACCAGGCTTCGGGGTAGTCAAGCCCGCCGTCGAGCCGGACGGCCGGGGCCCGCTTGGGGCCGCCACGCTGGCGGACGGGGGCGTGCCCGCGTCGTCGCGGGCCCCCGGCGTGGGATGCGCGGCTGCCGACTCCGTCGTCACCTCGAGGGGCGCCGAGGACCAGGGGGCTCGGTCGCTACGCGTCACACCCCAGGCCGCCCCCAGGCTCAACCCGACGGCCGCGGCAGCCGCCAGCCAGGCCAGACGCCGTCGCGGTCGAGGAGGTCGGCGCTCGGGCATGGCCGGCGGCGCCGGCCGCTCGACGACGGGCGGCGTGGTCTGCACCGGCACGCGCGGAACGGGAAGAGCGGCGACCTCCTCCTCGGGCCGCGCCGGACGGTCGATCATGCCCGCCGTCACGGTGCGGCCGCCCGTCTGGCGGAGATGACCGATGGCCTCGATGCACAGCGTGTTGGCCGTGCGCGGGATGCCCTCGGAGGCGACCCACAGCTTCCGGAGGGCCGAGACCGTGAACAGTCGGCCGCGATATCCGGCGGCGCGTAGCCGGTGCCCGATGTATTCCGCCGTCTGCTCACGGGTCAGCGGACGCAGGTGGCACAGCACGTCGGGTTCCACGCCGGCGGCGCGGAGCGCGTCGAGCACCCCCCGGTGCCCGACGAGCAAGACGCTGAGCGCGGCCGGCTCCGCGCTCCCCTGGTCGTAGGGCAGGCGCCCCAGCTCGATCAGCAGATCGTTGTTGAGGCGCTGCGCCTCGTCGACGACGAGCAGCACGCGGCGTCCGGCGGCGGCCGTCTCGGCCACGAAGCGCCGGAGCTGCTCGACGAACCCATCGCGGTCCTTGAAGTCGGTGGGAAGCCCGAAGGCCTCGGCGACGGCCGCGAGCAGATCCATCCCCTCCAGGATCGGGTAGAGGAGGCGGCCGACGACCACGGCGTCGTCGCGCACCCGGACGGCGAGCGCGTGGGCGAGGACGGTCTTGCCGGTGCCGCCTTCGCCGACGAGCACCAGGAGACCTTGCCGCCCGAGCACGGCGGCCCGGAGCATTCGGAGCGCGTCGTCGTACTGTCCGGTCAGCCACAGTGACGCGCGGTCGGTCGTGGGCTGGAACGCGCGAGCCGCGGCCGCGGGCTGAAGTCGCACACTCGTTTTCATATTCCGCCTCGGCAGGGGTGTGGGAGCCCGGGGAGAGGAGACGCAACGACGACGAGAGTGGATCTACCGTTCGTCATCGCGACGCCAGATCGCACGAAAAACGATACTAGGTTGCTCCACGCGACCTGTCAACGGCGATTCGCACGGCGCGTTGACTCGCGTTCTGGCCGGTCCCTATAATCGCGCGCGCCTCGGCGCCGACCGCCGTCGCACAACGTGTCGGGAGGAGCGGTGACCCTCGACGATCGCACGGGCAGGATCGTCCTCGACCAGGTGACGCAGCGGTTCGCGCTGCCGCGCGAGGGCCGTGAGTTCACGGCCGTGGAGGACGTCTCGCTCGACGTCGGCCGCGGGGAGTTCGTGTCGATCGTGGGCCCCTCGGGCTGCGGCAAGTCGACCCTGCTGGCCCTCATCGCCGGCCTCGTGCCCCTCACCGCCGGCCGCGTCCTGCTCGAGGGCCGTCCGGTGGAGGGAGTGACGCCCGGACTCGGTTTCGTCTTCCAGCGCGACGCGCTCTTTCCCTGGAAGACCGTGGTCGAGAACGTGGGGCTGCCGCTGCTGTTCCGCGGCGTCGACGCGGCCGCGGCCCGTCCCCGCGTGGCCGAGTGGATCGCCCGCATCGGCCTCACCGGCTTCGAGCACTACCACCCGCATCAGCTCTCCGGCGGCATGCGCAAGCGGGTGGCGCTGGCCATGACGATGGTCTACGAGCCGCAGATCGTCTTGATGGACGAGCCGTTCGGCGCCCTGGACGTGCAGACCCGCAACCTGATGGAGAACGACCTGCTCGAGCTGTGGGCCCAGTTCCGCCGCACGGTGGTGTTCGTCACCCACGACCTGGAGGAGGCGATCGCGCTGTCGGACCGGATCGTGGTGATGACGGCCTCGCCCGGGCACGTCAAGTCCGTCTATACCATCGCCCTGCCGCGTCCGCGCTCCGTGACCGAGATCCGCTTCCATCCCGACTTCGGCCGCCTGTACGAGACGATCTGGAAGGACCTCAAGGACGAGGTGCGCCTTGGCTACGAGCGCAGCCGCCACGGTCTCTCGGGCTGAGATCCACCTCTGGCGGGTCGGCCTTCTGGGGGCGTTCCTGGCGCTCTGGGAGGTGGCGACACGTCGGGGGTGGGTCGACCCGTTCTTCGTGAGCCAGCCCACCGTGCTGGCCCTGCAGATCGGCGACTGGATCCGGAGCGGCTTCATCGTCCGGCACCTGGTGGTGACGCTGCAGGAGACGATCATCGGCTTCCTGCTGGGCACGCTGCTGGGCGTCGCCGTGGGCTTCGCCTTCGCGCACTGGCAGACGCTGGCCCACGTGTTCGACCCGGTCATGGTCGCCCTCAACGCCATGCCGCGCGTGGTGCTGGCGCCGCTGTTCATCCTCTGGTTCGGCCTCGGGCTGCTCTCCAAGGTCGTGATGGTCATCTCGCTCGTGTTCTTCGTCGTCTTCTTCAGCACCTACACCGGCATCCGCGAGGTCGATCGCGACCTCGTCAACAACGCGCGCATCCTGGGGGCGAGCCCCCAGCACATGATCCGCCACGTGCTGCTGCCCTCGGCGCTCACCTGGATCTTCGCCAGCCTGCGCACCAGCGTCGGCTTCGCGCTGATCGGCGCCGTGGTCGGCGAGTACCTGGGCGCCCACGAGGGGATGGGCTGGGTGATCTCCTACGCGGAGTCGATGTTCAACTCCACCGGCGTGTTGGCCGGGCTGCTCGTGCTGATGGCGGCCGTCATCGCCATCGACCTGGGCCTCCAGCGCCTGGACGCGCGGTTCTCGTACTGGAAGCCGGTCCCGAAGTGAGCCCACAGGCCAGGGAGGCCGTCATGGCAATGCTCCGGCGTCGTCTCGTCGCGGTCGTCGTCGTCCTCGTGGTCCTCGCCGTGGGCGGGGGGCCGGCCGCCGGGGCGGCGGAGAAGGTCACGGTCGGCATCGGCGGCACGGCCCTCATGGTCTATCTGCCGACCATGCTGGCCAAGAGCAAGGGGTTCTTCACCGAGGAGGGCCTGGACGTCGAGATCCTCGACATCAAGGGCGGCGGGTCGCAGGCCGCGTCCGCCCTCATCGGCGGCTCGGTGGACTTCAGCGCCAACGCCATCGATCACGCCATCAAGGCCAAGGTGCAGAAGAAGGACCTGCTCGCCGTGCATTCGCACGTGCGGCTGCCGGTCATGGGCCTGGTGGTGGCCAGCAAGTACAAGGGCGAGATCAAATCGCTCGCCGACCTGAAGGGGCGCCCCGTGGGTGTCACCTCGCCCGGGTCACAGACCCACATGGTGCTCGGCTACCTGCTGTCCAAAGCCGGCGTCAGGGCCGACGACGTGAAGATCATCGGCGCCGGCGGCAACACCATGCCGATCGCGCTCGAGAAGGACTCCGTGCACGCCGGCATGATGGTCGATCCCTTCTTCACGGCCTTCGTGAAGCAGGGCAAGGGCTTCGCCCTGATCGACATGTTCACCAGCAAGGGCACGCTGGACGCCATGGGTGGCGAGGTGCAGGGCACGACCCTGCTGACGCGCCCGGACGTGATGGCCAAGCGGCCAGCCACCGTGCAGAAGATGGTCAACGCCCTCGTCAAGGCCAACAAGCTGATCGTGGCCTCCTCGGGCGAGGAGCTGGCCAGGACCCTGCCCAGGGAGCTCGCCGGCGACCCGGCGCTCTACGCGGAGTCCTTCGAGCACGCGCGCGAGGCGTTTCCGCCCGATTCCCTGGTCAGCCGGGAGGGCGTCGCGCGGGTCATCGAGACCATGCGCGCGTTCGAGGCCGTTCCGACCAGCATGAGGATCGAGCCGGAGAGTGTCTTCGACAACCGGTACGTTCTGAAGGCGCTGGGCCGATGAGGCCCCCGGCGATGACCCTCCGACGCCTGACCGTCACTGTGGTGGTCATCGGCCTGCTCGCCCTGCGGGCGCCGGCGGCGGCCGAGCTGCGCGTCTTCGTCACCAACGAGAAGTCGGACAATGTCACGGTCATCGAGGCGGCCAGCGGGAAGGTCCTCGCCACGATCGCCGTAGGCCAGCGGCCGCGCGGGGTCACGGCGAGCCCCGACGGCCGGCGCGTGTACGTATCCAACAGCAACTCGGATACCCTCAGCGTCATCGACGCCCGCGCCCTCACCGTCGTGCGCAGCGTGCCGGCCGGCGTCGACCCCGAGGGCCTCACGTTCGATCCGGCCGGGACCACTCTCTACGTCGTGAACGAGAACGAGCTATCCGTGACGCTCCTGGACGCCTCCACGCTCGCCATCCTCAAGAAGATCGAGGTCGGCAAGGAGCCGGAGACGGCGGTCGCCTCGCCGGACGGCAAATGGGTCGCCGTCTCCAACGAGACCTCCAACGACGTCCACCTCATCGACACCGCGAGCCGGACGGTCGCCGGCCGGGTGACCGTGCCCAAGAACCCGCGCGGGATGCGCTTCACCAAAGACTCGCGCCAGCTCTGGGTCGCCAGCGAGCAGGCCCACGAGGTCTCGGTGATCGACGTGGCGACGCTGCGGGTCGCCCGCTCGGTGGCGACGGGCGGCCAGCGGCCAGTCGACGTGATGCTCACGCCGGACGGCGCGCGCGCGTACGTCACCCACGGCCAGTCCGGCGACGTCCGGGACATTGAAGTGGACTCGATGCGCGTCGTGGCTGTCATCCCCACCGGACCACGGACCTGGTGGTCGGCACTCACCCCGGATGGGCGCTTCCTGTACGTGACGGTCGGACGGGCCGGGGAGGTGGCGGTCATCGACACCCAGTCGAACGCGGTCGTGCGGCGTATCACGGCCGGAGCGCTGCCCTGGGGCGTCGTCATCGCCGACGTGCCATGAGTGGGCGCCGGTCCTGACCCGGCCGGACGGCCCGCCGCCCGGCTCAGCGGCTCATGATCCAGTCCCAGTGCCGTTCGGCCCGCGCGAGCACGCGCGGCATGTCCTCGCGTAGCAGCAGGCCCGCGGCCGCCAGCGACTCGGCCGCGCGGGTGGCCGCGTCGAGATACGCCCGTCGATCGGCATAGCGGCGCTCGATGCTGAGCCGGGGGTCGCCGGAGCGCTGTCGCTCGGCTTCCGTCCGCGGGAACGGGACGTACGTCCCGAGAAAGTCACGCAGCTCGGCGGCGTCGGGCCCGCCACCGCCGCGGAGCTGCCAGGGGGTGTAGGTTGCCAGCGGCGCCAGCAGCTCGACGCCGCGCACGCCGCCCCTCTCGTTGCCGTCGGCGTCCACCTGCGACACCAGCGTCGGGAACGGCGAGCCCACCGCCGGCGGCTCTCGGGTGATGACGCCGGCGGCCCAGCCCGGACCGTAGTCGACCCGATGGGCCTGGTGAATCACGCGCGGAGCCGCAACGTCGGGGATGCGCGGGAAGGTGAGCGACCCGACGGGCACCAGGGTGCCGGCCGCCAGTGTCGGGTAGGCGCTCGGCGGAGGCGTCCGCTCGTCTCTCACCCATTCGATCAACCGCACCAGGAGCGCGCGGAGGGTGACGAGGAAATCCAGGGGGTTGCCGTGGTACACCTGCCCGGCTCGCTCGGACTCCGGGGGTGGGAACGCGCCGATGAAGTGCTGGCCGCCGGCCAGGTGGTAGATGCGCTCGTTGGGCAGCGGCGGGACGTCGGCGCGACCGTCGACGGAGGTGTGGATCAGCGAGGCCGCGCGGCCCCAGTACTCGTAGCCGGTGTTCGTGAAGAACGTCTTGGGCCGATGCTCGGGTCGATTGGCCGAGCGCGCCAGGAGCCCGTCGGTGACGCCGGTCTCGGGGTCGGTCTGGGTCCGGCTCGTGAACGGGAACAGGTCGGTCGGAAAGAAGAAGGCGGAGAAGCGGTGGGCGTCGCGCGAGGGCTGGGCGAAGCGATGATTGAAGCTGCCGCGCCCGGCCCCGGCGGTGTGCACGAGCATCCCGTCGAACACCTTGCGCCCGGCCTCGTCGGTGTTGAAGCCCTGGTAGAGGAAGTGGCGCAGGAACCGGCCGCTCTGCGATACCCCGAAGGCGATAGCCGTCGTGACCGGGAATGCCGAGCGCGTGTCGTGGCGCGCCCAGGCGACGAGGTCGCGCACGGCGGCCAGGCCGATGCCGACGACGACCGGATCGCGCGCGCGATACACGAGCTCGTAGATCTTGCCCGGCTGAAAGCCGCCATCAAGGTAGATCCACGTCGGATCGTCGACGGGGCGGCCGGCCTCGGCGCGCGCGAAACGCCAGCGCTCGCGCGGCACGGGGTCCCCCGGCCCCAGCCGGCCCGCGCGCACCGTGAGCACATTGTCGGGATGCCGCGGATCAGCCACCGGATAGGCGACGTGGCCGCGATGGCCGAGCGGCAGCGTCGGCGTCGCCCGCTCGACCGTCCAGTCGCTGCGCACGAGGCCCTCGAGGGCCTCGCCGTCGCCGGCGGCGACCGGCGCGCGCAGGCGCAGGAGGCCCGGCTGCCTGGGGACGTCGAACTGCCAGCCCACCCAGATCAGCGTGAGGCCCAGACGCGTCAGGAGGCGATCGCCGAAGTCGGCGTCCGTCGTGAGATCGAGCCGCCAGGGGGCGCGATCGAAGTAGGGCAGGAGTGCCTTGCCGCCGCGGTTGCTGACCTCGAGCAGCGCCGTCGATCCTCCTGCGGGCGGACGGCGCGGCCGCAAGACCACGAAGTCCGCGGATGCCTCGACCCGTCCGCTTGGGTTGCGGGGCGCGTGGTCGAGATCCACGATGACCACATTGGCCGGGTGCGTGGGGTCCAGCTCGATCTCGACACTGCCCACGAGCTTCTCGTACTCACCGCCGAGCACCTCTTCGCGGGACATCACGACCAGCCGCCGCACCTCGGCAGCGGCCGGGGCGGCGGCGGCGAGGACGAGGGCGAGGAGCACCAGGGCGACGGACGCGCGACCGATCATGGCGGAGTGTAGCTCACGCGGTGGACGCGGTCGCCATGGTCGTCGGAGACGAACAGGCTGCCATCACGACCGACCACGAGGTCGACGGGTCGGCCGAGCACGAGATCGCGACCCCGCCACCCGGTAGAGAACGGCTCGACGCCGATGGCACGACCGCCCCGGAACCGGATGCGGGCGATGGCGTAGCCCGCCGGCGTCAGTCCCGCCCGCGAGCCGTGCAACGCCACGAAGAGATCGCCGGCATACTCGGGCGGGAACTGGGTGCCCGTGTAGAAGGCCAGGCCGAGTGGTGCCGCATGCGCCGGCAGCTCGACGGCCGGCAGCGTCAGGGCCTCGCAGCGACTGGACTCCGCGAAGCTCGGGTCCGGGAAGAAGACGCGCCCCTGCGCGTAGCAGCGGGGCCAGCCGTAGACGGCGCCCGGCCGGACGTCCGTCACGTAGTCGGGGGGAGCACCCCCGCCCGCCCAGTCGCGCTCGTTGACGGTCGTCCACAGCGCGCCCGTCGAGGGGTGGAACACCAGCCCCACCGGATTGCGAAGCCCGGTCGCGTAGCGCTGCTCGCCGCGGCCGTCGGCATCGTAGCGGAGGATGGCGGCCCGGCGTGGATCACGCTCCTGGCAGGCATTGCACGACGAGCCGATCGCGACGTACAGCTTGCCGTCGGGGCCGAAGGCGATCGAGCGGGTCCAGTGGTGCGTCCGGTCGGGCAACCCGCGGACGACGACGGAGGGCTCCACGGCGGCCAGCGTCCTCGCGTCGTAGCGGTAGCGAACGATGCGATCCGTCTGGGCGACGTAGAGGTGCCCGCGCCTGAAGGCCAGGCCGTCCGGCAGGTCGAGGTCGTCGAGGACCGTCACAGCGGTTCTCGCCCGGCCCGGCGCCTTGCGGTCGGGTAGCGCCACGACTTGCCCGCGAGCCGGGACGGACACCAGCAGGACGCCGGCCGGGTCGACCGCCAGCGCGCGGGCGCCACCGAGGCCGGCGGCGAAGACCTCGATGCGGAACCCGGCAGGGACGGTGATCCCCTCCGCCCAGGCCAGGCCGGAGACCAGGAGCACCAGAGCCGCGAGCAGCCACCACGCCGTGATGCCCGTACCGTAGCGCCGAACCCCCAGGGGGGCAATCGCACTAGAATGGCGGCACGAGCTCGACACCACCAGGAGCTGCGGGGGGACGATGACCGAGACCGACAACAAGCACAACCTCATCGCGCAGTGGGCATTCGATACGCGCCCGGTGCTGCTTCGATTCCATCTGTGGCTGGAGGACGTGGAGGTCGACCGCGCGCAGGCCGAGCCCGTGTCGGCGTACACGTTCACGCCGCGCGGCATCGCCCGGTGCCTGGCGATGACCTCCGCCGCGACCGCGCTGGGCACGCGCCTGTTCGGCGAGTTCGGCGCCGGCGTCGGCCAGGACAAGGCGACGTACAACCAGGTCAAGAAGTCGGCGGACGCGGTGAGCGCCTACGTGATGAGCGAGGGCTTGTGGCACCTCAGCCGGACGCTGCCCGAGAACCACGCCCTGATGGTGTGCCTGGGCGAGGGCCTGATGCCCAAGGCCGGCGAGACCCCCGAGATGGGGGCCAATCCCATGCTGGGCTTCGGCCGGGTCTACGCGCGGCCCGAGCTGGCCCGGACCGTCGAGCGCCGCGTGCGCCGCCTGCTCAACGAGCCGGGACACACGTTCGAGCAGTTCTACGGCTGGCTGCAGAACCGTGGCATCACCCTGTGGGGCGCCGCCGTCGACACGCTGGAGAACACCTCCCGCTTCGCGGAAGGCAAGCTCACCGGCCCGATGGCAGTCTTCCACCTCTTCGACTCGCCCCTCCGGCTGTCGCGCCCTTACGAGTCGTACATGGGCTGCCTCACGGTGCCGGCGCGCGTCGCCGAGGCGGCCGCCAGCGCCTCGGTCCTGCTCGACTACCGGACGCCACGCAAGCAGCTGGTCGAGGCGATCGAGGCGGCCTACCCCGGGGTGAGGCGCGAGCACATCCACGTGTGGACCCTGCGCGGCAAGAGCCGCGTACATCGCCTGGGCCGCCTGTGGGAGGAGTGGGAGAAGCTGGGCGTGCACCTGGTCGAGGACGGGTGGAAAGCGCCGTCGGGCCTGGAGCTCTTCACGGACTCGGGAACGTACGCGCCCACCTTCCTCGTCGGCAGCTGGCGCGACGCCGCCCAGGCCACCCACGTGTTCCTCTGCGACGGCTACGCGGCCACCGCCGAGGCCATGCAGGCGGCCAGCCTGTCCGACGTCCTCGACGTCCACGCCACGATGGCGATGTTCTCACCCTCGTTCGAGCAACCCTGCGACGTCGAGGCGCGGCTCATGCAGCTCGATCCCTCGGCGCCCGACTTCGCGCAGCGGCTCGGGGAGGTCGTCGGCGTGCGCGACCTCGAGGCCGGGCGGGTTCGCTCCTACGCGGAGGCCATCCGTGAGGCGGCCGACTCCAACATGCCGGTGGGCAAGCGTGGGCTGCAGGCGGACGACTTCTTGCCGGAGAAGGACTGGAAGGTCCTGGCCAGCGTGGGCTACATGTGCGACGACCCCTATACGGGCGCGCCCGGTGTCACCCAGGTCGCCGACGGCATCTACCGGGTCACCACACGGCTGGCCACGCGCAAGGCCTCCAGCCGCATCACCTTCACGCTGCGGCTCATGGAGTCGCTGGAGACCACGCGGCAGGTGTTCAGCCCTCTCCTCGTGCGATTCCTCTCCGGCGTCGACTACACCACCCGGCCGGTGAAGATCTCGGACTCGGGGCGGATCCGCAACGAGCTGCAGACGATGATCTCGCAGGCGCTCGAGCACGACGGCGAGCGCATCCGCGTGCACTTCGATCGGATCAACGACAAGGTCCTGTCACGGGACAAGCAGGCGAAGATCCGCGGGGTGCTCGAGTGGTACAAGGTCCACCACCCCGTCTGGTTCGAGTGGCTGGAGGTGGTCTGACTCGACTACCCCGGACGCGGGCGCCGGAGCTGCGACCATGACATGCCGACGGCCAGGATGGCGGACACGACCAGCAGGCCGAGCCACGAGATGGCGTCGACGCTGTCGATGGGCAGCCAGCCCCAGGAGGCCACGAGCCAGAAGAACGCCGCGAAGAACGCGTTGGCCAGCAGCAGGCTCAGACCGCCGATCGAGCGCAGGGTGGCGCGCAGGCAGATGACCCAGCCGATCAGCAGCACGACGCCGGCGAAGACGAGCAGCGGCTGCCACTGCCACCCGGTGCGTTTCGCCCAGGCGTAGTACGAGTACCGCGTGGGGTTGTAGCTGGCGCCCGCCACGAGAAGGGCGAAGGCGAAACGGGCGGCGAACCCGCCGAGCGTCAGACGTCCCACCATGGGCAGCGCGATTCTGTCGCGGGACGGGCCGAGGGTCAACCGGCGCCTGCCGCGACCGCGCCTCGGGGCC
>Ga0075423_10004427_pt1 | contig 13035 bp, 15 predicted proteins | sample SoiMethybrSBSTD2_FD_80114 | JGI IMG/M metagenome (GOLD analysis project Ga0075423, IMG submission 80114) | Bulk soil microbial communities from a Populus tree surrounding site in Tennessee, USA - Soil MetaG P. TD hybrid SBSTD2 | ecosystem: Environmental > Terrestrial > Soil > Tree plantation...
CTCTACGAGATCGCGCGCATCCGAAGCGAGCGCCCCGAGCCGACTCGCGAGCTCGAGCCGCGCGCGCAGATGATCGTCATGCATGGTCGCCGTTTGAAGCACGTCCCACAGCCCCCAGCGTCACACCGCGTAGATCGTCGCGCGCAGAGATTAGGTACCCCGCATTAACACGACATTGATGGGAGATTGAGGTCGGTCGCCTGGTCAAGAGGGGCTCGCGCTTGCGAGCCCCTCTTGTTCCGCCTAGTAGCCGGCGCCGTACGCGGAGCGCGATACCTTCGCCAGCACCTGCTGCTGGTAGTAGACGGGACCGCCTTCATCAGCGGTCACGGTCGACGGGTAGTGCGTCGACACGAATAGCCCGTAGATGCTCCCGCCGGAGATCGCGAGGCCGAAGTAGTCACCGATGAACGCACGCTCGGTGCAGGGGTCGCGGTGGGCTGCGCACGCCATCTGGCCGATGCCGTCGACGTGCTGCCCGGGGTTCATCGGGTCCCACGTGTACTTCGTGAAACGCGTGTTCGCGAGGACCGGCTGCGCGCCAGATCCGGTGTCCTTGTACGCCTGGAGTGTCACATCGATGCAGAAGTTCGTGCGGCCGACATCCACCGCAAGCACGCTCTTGTCATTCGGACAGGCGGCCCGGCGGTCGTAGAAGGCGATCGCGACCGCGCCGTTCGGACCCGCAGCGATCGACGGCTGAAACTGGTCCGTGTAGCCGACGGCACTCGACTCAGCGTTGTCATTCACCTTCACGGGCGTAGACCACGTGGCGCCACCATCGGTGGACTGCACGAACTTCACATCGAACTGCCCGGCGGCGTCCCAGTCTTCATACGTCATGTAGAGGTGCCCGACGAGGTTCGGGCTCGCGGCGAAGCTCTCGACGATGCCGTCACGGAACGTCGTGTTCGGGAGGCAGCACGTCGGGATCAGCCCGACGCCAGTGACGGCGCGCGCGAACGTGAACGTCTGGCCGTCGTCAGTGGACTTCGCGACCCACAGCGTTACCTGCCCACTCTTCTTGTCCTTCTCCGTTGAGGCGAACCCCACGTAGAGGTCGCCGTTCGCATCGATCGACGGCTGCACGTAGAAGTTCTGACGTCCACTCACCGATGGCATCGTGAACGAGTTATAGCGGGAGAACGTGCCGCCACGATCGGTGGAGACCGCAAGGCGCAGATCGACGGAGCCGCCATTCGGCGCGCCGTTGAAAACGGACCACATCGCATACACGTGGTCCTGGTACCGATGGCCGACGATGTGGTTGACCGCGATCCACTGTTTGTCCTCGACGTGGCCGAACTGGAGGCTCGACGAGTTCGGAGACGTCTCGAGCGGCTGGCCGCCGTTCGCGGTGACCCAGTGCCTGCCCATGTCGTCGCTGTACGACGCCATGACCGCGGCATTCGGGTGCATGTTCTGCCAGAAGGCATTGAACGGAAGCGTCGTCTGGTAGACGCGGCCCTTCGTGTCGAAGTCGACGTTCGGGTCGGTGTTCATGGTCCACGAGGGAGGCATGTCCTGCGTTCCGACCGTCGTGCACTCGTAGCCCTGGACCTGATTGTTCGCCACCGGCGAGCCGTTCAGGATCGTGTACGAGCCGAGGTGGAAGTCGTAGAACGTGCTCCACTTCGAGATGAAGAACTTCGACGTGCCGACCAAGTCCTCGGTTCCGGGCTTCACCGCGATCCACGATTCGGAGCGGTTCGAGTTGAGCTGCTGTGGCCCACACGTGCCGGGGACGTACGCCGGGTTGGCGGGATATCCACCGCCCGCCACCGGGCTGCTGGCCACGACGTTCGTGAAGGCGACGGTGCTCGACCAGGGCTGGCTCGCGGCGGCTCCCGCGGACGACGATTGAAGGACGAGGGTGATCGCAAGGATGAGAGCGCCGGTGTGAGTGAACGCGGAGGATCGGGACATGACGTTACCTCCCCATATTTAGAGCGCGCCGATCGCCAGAAGCAGGCCGTCCTTCTTGATCGCGGGACTGGTGACGATGAAAAGCACAACGCCGCCGACCGGCGCCTTCACCGTCGCGAGCGGCTCGCCGACCAGATCGACGAGCTCTCCGACGACGTCCCCGGCCGCGACGTGCTGGTCGACGCGAACTCGCGGGTGGAATATTCCTTCCACCGGCGAGCGCAGCCAGTCGAAGCTATTCACCACGCGCGGCGGCGCGACCGGCTCGGGCGCGCCGTCGAGCGCGCCGATCGCACGCAGGATGTTCGTCACGCCGCGAACGTGGCGCACGACGTCCTCTTCGATAAGCAGTCCGCGCCCGCCTGACTCCGCGAGCATCGATGCGACCCCGTTGAGCGCGGCGAGCGCATACAGCGAACCCGGTCGCTCGCCGGTCGGCGCGCTCTTCACCGCCCAGCGCGCTCCGTACGCGTCGGCCATCTTCTTGATGCGCTCGTCAAGCGCGGCCTCGCCCGTCTCTCGATAGATCACGAACGGGGTCAGGTCTTCGATGAGATCGCCCGCATGCAGATCGATCGCGTACTCGCAGCGCGTCACGATCTCGGTCAGGAGCCGGTGCGCGAAGCGCTCACCCCATTTGCCCCTCGGGTCCCCCGGGAACAGGCGATTGAGGTTGTCCCCGTCCTCGGGGTTCACGTACACGCTGCGCTCGTAGAAACCGGGGCGGTTCAGGAGCGGGATCACGAGCAGGATGCCACGCACGTGCTCGGGCGACGTGGCCCGGCCCAGGCGGATGGCGGCCTCGATCCCCGTGTACTCCGCGGCGTGGATGCCGGCGGTGACAAGCACCGTCGGACCCGAAGCCTTTCCCGTGATCGCGATGTAGGGCCATTCGTACTTCGCGAGACCTTCGTCGCCGGCGAACGTGAAGTGCCCGGCTGCGCGCTGGCCTGCCGCTGGGATCGCTATCGGGCCGAGCGAGGTCGACGGCGTATGCGCCACGACGCAAGTCTGTCAAAGGGTGAGTCGAGATGCGTAGCATCAGCCAGCGCATCCGGATCAAAGGAGGACAGACGTGCCAGCCAAGAAAGCGAGCCCATCACGAAGTGGACGCGGGACCAATCCACCGGGAGGCGGCTATGGCCGCGGCGGCAAGAAACGCAATCCGCTCCAGCCGAAACCGGGGCGGAAGAAGTAGCGAGACCGGCCGCCGCAGCCACACGCGCCGCAGCGCGTTAGTCGGGGATCTTGAGCTCCAAACCGGGATGGATCATGTCGGGGTTGTCTCCGACGACGTCCTTGTTCGCGGCGTAGAGCTCGGGCCAGCGCTTCGCGTCACCCATCTCGGACTCTGCGATGTCAGAGAGCGTGTCCCCCGCCTTGACCGTGTACGTCTTTGTCGTGGTCGTCGTGTCCTCGCCGCCGCGCTCGCCGCGGCGCTGCTCGATGACGCGCTCGGTCTCGGTCGGCTGATCTGTCGCGGGCTGGTCTGTTGCGGAACCGCCTTCGCTACGTGGCATGTGTCACCTCCGTTACCGATGCACACCGCATAACACGGGCCACGCGCGGCTAGAGCTCCAAGGCTGGGTAGTAGTTCTCAACACCCTCGCGCTTGACCTCGTCCACCCAGCTCGTGCCGTACAGGGCATCGCGATCGGCTCCGGCGAGGCTCCACGCATCGCGCCGGTAGGTCCAGTTCGTTGGCTGCAGTCGATGCGCTTGGCGAAAGTGCCCCGTCGCCGCGGCATGCTCGCCGTGGAGGTGCAGAGCCTGACCGAGCGCGAAATGCGCGGCAGCCGCTGCCTCGTCGATCGGACGCGGTCGACTGCGTCGGATGACCTCATCCGGCGAGAGCGCGTATCGACTCTCGCCGCCTCTTTTGACCCAGTCGCGAAGCGCCGCGACGTACCGCTCCGCCTCGACGTGCAGCGCTTTGACAAGCTCAATCCGCTCACGCTCCGCTGGGGATGCATCGGGTGGCACCGGGCGGTCGAGGTATGCGGGTCGGCGCGGATGGGCAGGCTCGGGCGGTCGCACGATCATCCCCGCTTCGTCGATCCAGACCCCGCTCGGCACGTTCACGATGCCGAAGAGTGCGTCGACACGGTGCGCCTCGTCGATGAGCGAAGGATGTTCGGGCGCCGCCTTCGCGATCCATGGCCCCGCTGTCTCGATTCCGCGTGCATCGAGCGCGACCGTGACGATCTCGAGTCCCTGCGGCCTGAGCTCGGCCCTCAGCTCCTGCCACACGGGCAGGTCAAGACGGCAGCCTCACCACGATGCCCACGCGACGAGAAGCACCTTTGTCCCGCGCAGTGACGACAGGCGGAAGGGTCCGCCACGGAAGTCAGGGAGCTCCAGCTCAGGCGCGACCGCGCTGTGGAGCGCACGCCCACCGGCCTCCGCACCAAGCGCCCACAGCCCGTGCGCTGCGTCGTGAACGAGCGGCATCGCGAGCGCTTCCGCCGCGGCAGCGAGCTCGATCATGGCAGGGTCGGCCGAACGGAACGGCACGCAGCGCTCGCCGCGGCAGAGACCCTCCGGCTTCGGCTGCCAACCAGCGACGCGCTCGAACTCCACGACCGGAACGAGCGGCCTCGTGAATATCACAGCGCGTTACGGTAACTGGGTGAGACGGCTCCTTGTCGCCCTCGTGATAGCGAGCGCGTGCGCGCCGGTGGTGACGGCACCGCACACGTCCTCACCGACGCTATCCGCGGTCGCCACGCCTTCACCGGCGCCGACGTCATCGCCACTAGCAACACCAACCCCGCCGCCGGGTGTACTGCCGTTGTTCGACGCACATCTCCACTACAGCGCGCAGGCGTGGCAGTTGTATCCGCCGGAGACGGTCGCGAAGATCCTCGACGCGGCCGGGGTCCGCTCGGGCCTCGTCTCGAGCGCACCGGACGAGGGCACCTTCAAGCTCAAGGCCATCCTTGGGGACCGCGTCATACCGATGCTCGGCCCATACCGCAACGCGGCCGACGTGTTCGCGTGGTCACGCGATCCGTCGATCGTCCCTTACGTCGAGTCGAGCTACAGACCCGGCCTGCACCGCGGCTTCGGCGAGTTCCATCTCCTCGTCGGCCAGATCGGACTGCCGACGGTGCGGGCCGTCCTCGCCCTCGCGCAGCGGGGCAAGCTGTTCCTTCAGCCGCACGCCGACGTGCGTGCGCTGGTGGAGCTGCTCACGTACGCGCCGGATGCGACGGTGCTGTGGGCACACGCCGGCGTGGACGCATCGCCCGATCAGATCGGCGCGTTGCTCACGGCATGGCCGAAGCTGTCGGTCGAGCTCTCGCTGCGGACCGACATTGCGCCGAACGGCACGCCCGATCCGCGGTGGCGCGAGCTGCTGATCCGGCACAGCAGCCGCTTCATGATCGGCACCGACACCTGGACTGTCGGCGGCACGTTCACGGGCAACGAGCGCTGGGACACATACGGGGAGATCGTGAAGGGGATCCGCGGGTGGCTCGCGCAGCTGCCGCCAGATGTTGCTGCGGCGATCGCATACCGGAACGCGGAGCGCTTCATCGCGCAGCTGCCCCGCTAGATATAGCGCGCGAGCAGCACACCCACCGCGAGCGCGACGAGGGCGAGCCAGAGGATCCGCAGCGCGCCCTCCGATGCCGCGATGAGTCCCTGAGCGTCGAGCGTTTCGCGCGATCCGTCGCGGTAGCGGACCTCGCCAGCGACGGAAAGGCTTCGGCGCCGGATCGCGCGCACCCGCGTGGACAGGATGCGTTGCGCAAGGCTCAGCAGCGCGGCCGCCGCAGCGACCGCGACGGCCGGGATCGGCGGCGCGCCCGTGGCGTACGCGACCGTGAGCACCGGGAACGCACCCCACGCGAGGGCGAACCCGACGTCCGAATGGATGAGCGGAGCTTCGAAGGCATAGAGAAGGACGAGAGCGACACCGGTAACGACGAAGAGGCCGAACACCGGTCCGAGCATCGCGACGGCGGCGATGCCGAGCGCGGCCGCGCCCGCGAGACCGAGCGCTCCGAGCGCGACGAGCACCCGCGCGGGGATCCGCGTGCCAAGGGGGCGTCCCTGGAGCTCATCGAATGAATGCGCCGCGACGCCGACGCCCAGCCCGAATGCGAGCAGCGCGCCAACCACGATGCGCGGATCCGGTGCGGGCGAGAGCGCGGCGCCGAGCAGCACGTACGAGAGATGCCACGCCGTGTACGGCGGATGAAGCAGCGTCCAGTAGTCGCGCCAACCGCCGGGCCGGAGCGCGTAGAACGCCGCCCCGAGGCTCGCCTCGCCCGCGGCCGCGGCGGGTCGCTTCGTCGCGCTCATGACGATCCCACCGCCGAGGCTCATGTGTCGCGAACGGACGTCGGCGAGTCCGGCGTCGCGCCAGTACTGTTCGACGTCGCGCTGCGGATGCGCGCGGTAGAAGCGTTCGATGCTGGGGCCCAGGAAGGCGTTCACCTCACGCCACTTCCGCGAGAACATCATTCCCAGGGCGGGCATGACGACCCGCGTGTACAACCGCCAGAGACCGAACGCGAACGGCGAGGATGGAACCCCGAACTCGAGCGCGGCAATGCGTCCGCCGGGCTTCAGCACACGCGAGAGCTCGCGGACGGTCGCAGCCGGATCGTCGACATAGCGCAGGAGATACGTGAACGTGACGTGGTCGAACGTCGCGTCTGCGAACGGAAGCCTCTCGGCGCGCGCGTTCACGAGCCCCGTGATCAGGCCGTTCCGCCGCGACGCCTCGGCCAGCATGTCCGCGCTGCGATCGAGACCAACGACGCGGCACCCGTAGCGCTGGGCGAGCTCGATGGCGACGAGTCCGGTACCGGTGGCGACGTCGAGCACGACGTCGTCCGCCTCCGCGGCGACCGATGTGACGAGCGCGTTCCGCCAGCGCGGATCCTGACCGAACGAGAAGAGCGCGCCGGCGCGATCGTACGAGCGCGCGATGCCGGTGAAGATGCGCGGCGCGTCGGCCGACGGCGGGCGGGACAAGCCATCGAGTATGCGCGGGCCGCCTGCTAGACCGGCATCACCACGCGCGCGCCGTAGTCGGTGCGCGACCGATAGAGCTCCGCCGCGCCGCGCGCCGCATCTGACCCGGCTCCCGCATCGGCGATTGCGAGCACGGAGCCGCCGAAGCCGGCGCCGACCAGACGCGCACCGTGCACCCCACGCTGCGAACGCAGCGCGTCGGCCAGGATGTCGAGCTCTTCCGTCGAAACCTCGAAGTCCTCACGAAGCGACGCGTGCGAGGCGTCGACGATCGCGCCGCACCGCGCGAGATCGCCGGCCCGGAGCGCCGCGACGAACGCGCGGACGCGCTCGTTCTCGCTGACGACGTGCCGCACGCGGCGCGCGAGCGTCGCATTTTGCGGTGCGAGTCGCTCGACATCGCCGAGCGTCGCGTCGCGCAGGGAAACGATGCCGAGGCGCCGGGCGGCGTCGTCGCACTGGGCCCGCCGCTCGTTGTACGCGCCCTGCTTCGCGTTGTCGTGCGCGATCCCGGAGTAGACCACCACGATCTCCAGGCTCGTGGGGATCGGCACGCGCTCGATGTCCGACTTGCGCATGTCGATGAGCAGTGCCTCGCCGACGCGCGCAAGACCGGCGGCAAGCTGGTCCATCGTGCCGACACGGGCACCAACGACGTCCCGCTCCGCCTTGTGTGCGGCGTACGCGAGTGCCATGTCGTCGAGCGTGAGGGAGAAGGCGTCGCGCAGGGCCCGCAGCAGCGCGACCTCGAGCGCGGCACTGGACGACAGACCCGCGCCAGGCGGCACGCGCGACGCGATGCCGGCGTCGAAGCCGCGGATCGCATGACCGGCCTTCGTCAGCACCCAGGTAACGCCGCGGACGTAGTCGCCCCAGTCGCCGCAGTGCCGCTCCTCACCGAGCCGGTAGGCGATCGGCATGTACCCCTCGCTCTCGACGCGGACGACCTGGTCCTCGCGCGGGGACAGCTCGACGACGGTGCGCTGCGGGGTCGCGGTCGGAAGGACGAGGCCCTCGTTGTAGTCCGTGTGCTCGCCGATCAGATTCACGCGGCCGGGGGCATCTGATCGGTACACGTCGCTCCTATTAACACGGCGGGCGCAACTCCTGTTCTGCTCCACGGATACTTGGCTCGTGATCCGATACCGCCGTGCCGTGCTTTCGGCGGTCGAGCGCCTCTCGGGAGGCCGACTGCCGGACCTCCGGCGGTCGCTCTGGCGCCGCCAGATGTACCTCTACGTGACGCCCGGGGAGATCCTCGTGGAGCGTGCCCTCAGCGGGTTTCCCGATGAGGTCCGTGCGCTGGGCCGGCGCTGCCGGATCATCCGGACGAACGCGCGATACGGCGGCGGGTTCTATCCGGACCGCAACGAGGTTGAGCTCGCCGCGGGCGTCGAGACCTACGAGGGACTGCGCCAGGTCGAGCTCTCCGCATGCCACGAGCTGTTCCACTTCGTCTGCTGGAACCATCCCGTCTATCGGCGTGACGAAGACCGCGACTTCGCCTACCTTCGCCGCGCGGTGCGCGACAGCCGCGCTCACCTCGCGGAATTCCCGCGGTACCGCGAGTGGGTCACCGGCTCGTTCCTGCGCCAGGGCGATCACGCGAACCCTGTCGAGTACTTCGCCGATATCCCGACGAACTTCCGCGACACTTCGGAGCTGCCACCACCGATTCGCGCGCATTTCGCGCCGCTCATCGACGGCACCGGGCACACCCTCGACTTCCGGAGCGAACCCGACTGGACGATGGGCGAGGAGTACTTCTCCCTCGCGCAGTTCCAGCGCTGGCTCGCCGGGAACGAGTGAGGGGCTGACCAGCGTCGAAGGCGCGATCCTGGTCTGGCTCGCGATCGGCGTCGGAATCGCGGCCGGCGTGTTCATCGTGGCGCGATCGGCGATCCAGATCGCGAGCGTTGCCTACCGGGTCATCGAGAAGGAAATAGACGCGAGGACCGCGACCCGGCAGACCACGCTTCTGAGCCTCGCGATCCTCGCCGCGCTCGTCGTTACATCGGTCGTCGCCGGGTACGCGATCCTCGTCATGTTCGCGACGCTGATCGAGGGCAGCGGCCTCATCAATGGGAGCTAGATGGTCGGCATCTCCGGAATAGGGCCCTTTTCCACACCTGGCTTCTGACGCGGGACGTCGGTCGGACCTTCCGGACGCTCCGGCTGTTCGCCGCCCTTCTTTCCAACGTCACCCGGAACGGGTTCGCCCGGACGCGGAGGAAGTCCCGGTTCCTGCATCGAATGAGTCCTCCTGCGATGAGTCGTCCGTTGCGGACGCTGTGGAAAGGAGAAGCAGTCGTTGTGCCACCGATCGTCAGATCCGATCGGCCAGCAAGCGGACTCGTGATCGTATCGAGTCGCGGATACCTCGGAAGACCTCGAGGCGCTCGGCCTCGGTGCCGCGCGCGGCCGATGGATCCGGCAGCTTCCAGCGAAGCTTCATACCGCTGCGTGGCGGGACGGGGCAGCTCGAGTCGCAGACGGTGACGACGACGTCCCAGCCCTCGCCGACATCATCGACGGACTTGCTGGTCTGCTTGGAGATGTCGACGCCGAGCTCCCGCATGACCGAGACGGCGAGCGGATGGACCTCCGTCGCCTTCGTACCTGCGCTCTGGACCTCGAAGCGGCCGCCTGCGAAGGAGCGCAGGAATCCTTCGGCCATCTGCGACCGGGCCGAGTTGTGGGCGCAGAGGAAAAGGATGCGCTTCATGCCCCAAGCATGACGCGCGGCGCCGGAGGGTATCCGGCGCCGCGCAGTCGTTACGCGAGAACCGCTGTGCTGAGCGAGTCGATCAGCGAGCGCGGGGTGGTGCCGCCGCCGAAGATCTGCGGACCGGCGTAGAAGATGAGAACGAGGACGATGAGGATCAGCAGGATGATGCCGATGATCATGCCGGCACCGAAGCCGCTGTCCGACGACCCGGGATTGACGTTGACCTGACCCATTGGAGAACCTCCTCTACAACTAACTAGGTCGCTAAAGGCGCTCGCAAGCGCCGTGCCGGGCCGCGCGCTCGCTTTTATGCTCGCCGCCCCATGCGCAAAGGGCCGCTCCGTCATAAATGGTTCGCTCTGTTCACCGCGGCCATCGGCCTCGGCTCCATCGCGGATGAGGTCGCGCGCCTGGCACTGCCTCTTCTGGTCCTCGACCTCACCCACTCGATCGCCGCCGCCGCGATCCTGCGCGTCGTCCAGTCGCTCCCGTACATCTTCTTTGGAGCGCCCGCAGGAGCCCTCATCGACCGAGTGGACAAGCGCCGGCTCCTCATCGCCTGCGACATTTCGGGGATCGCACTCACCGTTGCGATCCCGCTGTCTGCTATCGGCGGTGTCTTCTCGGTCGAGCTCCTATATGTCATCGGCTTCCTGCTCGGTACGGTCGAGGTGCTCTGGGGGGTGACCACCGACTTCAGCGTCGTCCCCTCACTGGTGGAGGAGCACGAGCTGACGGACGCCAACGCGATCTTCCTCGCGGCCGACCGCGCGGCGCGCATCATCGGGCCGACGCTCGGTGGGCTCGCCATCGCCGCCATCGGGAACGTGAGCGCGATGTGGATCGCCGCTCTTGCCTTTCTCCCGACCCTCGCCCTCTTCTATCGGATGCCACCGATCCTCGAGATATCGGCGGCTCAGATGGCGCCACTCACGGTTCGCAACGTCATCCACGAGATCGGCGACGGGTTCGCGTTCGTGTGGCGCCTGAAGGTCCTTCGTTGGCTTCTGGTCGCGATGTCCATCGCAAACCTCGGAGGCATCGGCCTTCGGACCCTCATCCTTTATGTGCTGCGCGAGGAGCAGCACCTTGACGAGGTCACGATCGGGCTCGCGCTGTCGATCAGCGGCGGGCTCACCATCATCGGGTCGCTACTCGCGCCGCGGCTGGCGCGCGGCCGGCCGATGGGCCACAGCATGATCGCCGTCATCCTCGCGTCGGGATTCGCGGCGCTCGCCGGAGCGTTCACCAACGACTGGCGACTCATCACCCTCTGCTTCACCGGCCGCGAGATCGCGTGGCAGGCGTTCATCATCTACGCGTTCATCCCCCGTCAGCGGGACGTGCCGGCCAACATGCGCGGTCGCGCGAACGGCGCGTTCCGCACCGTGGTCCTCATCTCGAACAGCGCGTCGCCCGCGGTCCTGTCGGCGATCGTCGTCGTGGCCTCGAGCGCCGTCGCCTTCGCCGTGGCCGGCGCGCTTGCGATCACGAGCGCCGCGGTCGCGGCTGTCAGCCCACTCCGTGATTACGCCGTGCGGGAGCCAGACGCGGGCGAGGTCGCGAGTCCAACGTCCTCGTCGCCGCTGGACGCGCGCTCATAGGACCTTTTCCGCCGTCTTTCGTGCGCTTCGTCAGTTTCGCCTAGATTTACGGTATTCCCGCTCAGATCAGTTCTGGCAAGCGCGGCGACTGGCTCACGCTCGGCGAGGCCAGTCGGATGCTCGGCGTGGATCCGGACACGCTGCGACGTTGGGCGGACAACGGGAAGGTCGACGTCTTCACAACTCCGGGCGGACATCGCAGGTTCCTCCGTTCGGCCATCGATGCGCTCCTTCCCCGCCAGCGCGCGGTCAAGCGTCCGTCGCTGACGGCGATGGGCGAGACGCCCGACAAGGTCGCCGCCGAATTCCGAAAGCGTGTCCGCACCGACGTCACCGATCAGGACTGGCACACGCGCTTTGACGAGGGCTCACTCCGCTGGTTCCGCGAGCGCGGTGTGCGCATGAGCGATCTGCTCCTGGGTCATCTCGACACGGCGCGGCGCGCGGGACAGGAGCAGTACGCCACCCAGGCCGAGTCCCTTGGTCGCGAGTACGGTGTCGAGGCGAAGCGGGCCGGGCTGTCGCTGGGCGAAGCGACGCAAGCGTTCCTCTACTTCCGCGCACGTTTCATGGCGGAGATCGCGCACGTCGCGCGTCGGCGTTCACTCGAGTCCGCGCAGGCGGCATCCCTCTTCGAGGAGGCCGACCGAGCGCTCGACCGCGTCATCCTCGCGATGATCGCCGGGCATCAAACGGCACCGATCACGCCGTCTGGCTAGCATCGGGCACATGCCCGATATCGCTGCGCTGCGGAAGCGCGCGCAGAACGCGATCGATCAGCGGCGCGACGCGCTGTTCGAGCTGTCTCGCGCGATCCACGCGAACCCCGAAACGGCATACGAGGAGCGCCAGGCCTCCACGCGTCTCGCGGACTTCCTCGACATGAGCGGCTTCAAAGTGACACGGGGCTACCGCGGCATCGAGACGTCGTATCGCGGCGATGCGTCGGGGAGGAACGGCGGCCCGCGCGTCGCGATCCTCGCCGAATACGACGCGCTCGCGGATCTCGGGCATGGCTGCGGTCACAACCTCATCGCGATGATCGGCACCGCGGCGGCGATCGGGGTGCGCGACGTGATCGGCGACCTCGAGGGATCGGTCGCGGCGATCGGCACTCCAGCGGAGGAGGGCGGCGGCGGCAAGGTCGCGCTGCTGCGCGCGGGCGGGTTCGACGACGTCGATGCGGCGATGATGATCCACCCCACGACTGGCCGAAGCCTCGCCGGCCGGCACTCGCTCGCGTCGAATCGCGTTCTCGTCGAGTACTTCGGAAAGGCCGCGCACGCGGCGTCGCAGCCGGACCAGGGCGTCAACGCGCTCGACGGGCTCATCCAGCTGTTCAACGCCGTGAACGCGATGCGCCAGCAGCTGCGTCCGGACGCGCGCATCCACGGCATCATCACGAACGGCGGGAGCGCGGCGAATGTCATCCCGGATCACACGGTCGGTCGCTTCAGCGTTCGCGCGCTCGATCGCCGGTATCAGCAGGAGGTCCTCAGGCGGTTCATCGCCTGCGCGGAGGGCGCGGCGACCGCGACCGGGACGACGGTGAAGGTCACGGTCCACGAGAACGCCGGCTACGAGAACATGGTCTTCTCGACGCCGATGGCCGAGCGATGGGCGCAGCACATGAAGAGTCTCGGGATGCAGGTGTTCGAGGCGCGGGACGACGAGCGCGTCGGCTCCACCGACATGGGCAACGTGATGCAGGTGCTCCCTGCGATCCACCCGTACGTCGCCATCGCCAACGAGAACGTCGCGGGCCACAGCATCGCGTTCCGCGAGGCC
>Ga0075423_10004428_pt1 | contig 13032 bp, 12 predicted proteins | sample SoiMethybrSBSTD2_FD_80114 | JGI IMG/M metagenome (GOLD analysis project Ga0075423, IMG submission 80114) | Bulk soil microbial communities from a Populus tree surrounding site in Tennessee, USA - Soil MetaG P. TD hybrid SBSTD2 | ecosystem: Environmental > Terrestrial > Soil > Tree plantation...
AGGAGATGCGCGGGATCAAGCGCGGAACGCTTCGCGTCGGTGCGAGCACCACCGTCGGCATCTACCTGCTGCCGGCGGCGCTCGGCGCATTCAAGAAGCAGCACCCTGGGCTTGTCATCTCGCTCGAGATCGGGACGCGGGCGCGTGTGCAGGAGCAGGTGCTGCTTAACGAGCTCGACCTCGCTGTCGTCGGTCCGGCGCTCAAAGATCCGGAGCTGACCGTCGAGCCTTTTGTGAGCGATGAGCTCGTCGTCGTTGCGCCCGCGGGGCATCCGCTCGCCCGCAAGCGCGGACTCTCGCTCAAAGATCTCGCTGACGAGCCGTTCGTCATGCGTGAGGCGGCGTCAGGCAGCCGGGAGACTCTCGAGAAGGCCGCACGCAAAGCCGGCGCGCGACTGAGGGTGGCGATGGAGCTCGGCTCCAACGGCGCCATCAAGCATGCGGTCGAGTCGGGCCTGGGCCTCGCAGTCATCTCGCGCTACGCGTGCGCGCTCGAGTTCTCCACGAAGCGCCTGGTCGAGCTTGACGTGCGCGGTTTTCCCATCCGCCGCGACTGGCACATCGTGTACCTGCGCCGGCGCAAGTTGCCCGCCCCGGTGCAGGCGTTCATCGCGTTCTTGAAAGACACGAGCTGGCTGTCGCGCAACGGCGCTCGCGGCCGCGTCCCGACCGATTGATCGATCGCTTTCGCCGCGCCGCGGCTGACATCTTCCGCCGGCCCGCCCTCTACTGGGTGCTCGCTGCCGTCTTTGCGCTGCAAAGGGCGATATTCGTCATCCTCACGCCTCGCCGGTTCGACGCCGAGCTGATGTGGGAGGGAGCGCACGCCTACCTGACGAATCCGGCTCACATGTACGAGCCGGCCGCCGACTACCTCGCGAAGCTGCACATCATCGCGCCGCCGGGAGGGCTGGACTCCTTCGTCAGCCCGCCGGCGGTCGCGGCGCTCGCGATGCCGATCGCTTTCCTCCCGCGCAATGTCGGCGCGCAGATCTGGACCGCAATCGACGCGGCGGCGATGGTGCTCGCGCTGTGGCTGCTCTTCCGCGTGATAGCGACGCGAGATCGCGTGGCGCGGGCCGCCTTCTGGCTGGCGGCGTTCTACTTCCCGCCGCTGTTCGCAGACGTCAGTGCCGGTCAGCGTGGCGGCGTCTTGCTGGCACTCGCGATGGCATCGGTTTGGCTGGAACGAAACCACACCGCGATGGCGGGCTTCGCGGGAGGCGTCGCGGCGGCGATCAAGTACTACCCCGCGGCGATGATCATCGGCCCGCGCCCCGCGCATCGATTTCGCTACGCGATCGCCCTCGGTGCGGTCGCCGTCCTCGTGACGGCGCTGACGTTCGTGCCGCTGGGTCTCGGCGGGGCTGTCTTCTACTACCAGCACGTTCTTCTGCCGTCGCTTGGGTCTTACAACCCTGACTGCGCGTACGACTCGGTCAGGACGCTGTTCATGCGCACGATCGGCGGCGAGCCATTCGCGGCCCCATCGGCCTCCGGCTATCAGATCGTCAGCTCGCCGCTGCACCTGGCAGGGCTGGCCCTATTCCTGTCTTACGTGAGCGCCGTCGCGTTCGCCGGCGGCGCCGCATGGGCCGCGTGGCGCAGCGGCTGGAACCCGGCCTACGGGATGGCGCTCGGCTTTTCGCTCGGAGCCCTGATACCCAACGAGGTATGGCCCTATCAGTGGCTGCCGTTGCTCCCGATCACTCTTTTGCTTCTCGTGAGGTCGGTCGAGGAGCGCCGCTGGCTCACGCTGGTCTTGATTGGTGCGTGCCTGCTCGGTTTCCTCCAACAACCCTGCGAGCTCTTCTTTCCCAACATCTGGACGATCGCCGGCATCGGGCTTTTCGTTTTGGCCGTGTGGGAGAATCGGATTTTCCGCACGTCGCAAGGAGTAGGGGGTAGAGATGGCGCTCAACGGTGATGTGAGCTTCACCTGGGTCGGCCACGGGACCTGGAAGGCCCGCAGCGCGAAAGGCAAAGAGGTCCTCATCGATCCATGGGTCATGGGCAACCCGGCCGCGCCCGAGACGCTCAAGAACGTCGACAGATGCGACGTCATGCTCATCACGCACGGCCACTTCGACCACATCCACGACGCGGTCGAGATCGCGCGTCGCACCAAGCCGACGATCGTCTGCAACCACGAGATCAGTCAGTGGCTCGGCACGAAGGGTCTGGACGCCGACAAGATCGTCGGCGCGAACCAGGGCGGGACAGTCGACGTCGAAGGCATCAAGGTCACTTTCGTCCACGCCGAGCACTCGTGTGGGATCACAGACGACGGCGCGACGATCTACGGCGGTGAGGCGTGCGGCTTCGTGATCGAGTTCGAGAATGGCTTCACGATCTACTTCGCCGGCGACACCGACGTCTTCGGTGACATGAAGCTCATCTCTGAGCTTGGCAATTTCAGCGTGGCGTTCCTGCCCATCGGCGGCTGGTACACGATGGGGCCGGAGCGGGCCGCCAAGGCAGTTGAGCTGCTGGGCGTGAAGACGGTGGTGCCCATGCACTTCGGGACCTTCCCGATCCTCTCGGGAAATCCAAGCCAGCTGCAGGAGCTGGTGGGGAACAGCGTGAAGGTTCTCGAGATCAAGCCGGGGGATACCGTCTAAGTCGCAGAGGGAACCCTCCGGGTTCCCCCTACGCCGCGACGCTCAACGGCCGCTTGCGGTGATCGACTGAGGCATGAACGTGCCGGCCGGATTCGCGTCGCTAACCCCCTCCGGATAGGAACTGTCCGCCGAAGTAGACCTCCGGCTGCGGCGCATGGAGACGCACCAGGAACGCGGGTCGCGGCCGGAGCAAGTCCGGCCGCCAAAGGATGCACATAGATAGCTCAAAGCGCACTCGGAGCGTCTAAGCTCCCCGCCGGAAGGAGTAGTTGCGCGACGTCATTGGTGCGCCCGCCGGCTGGTTGGCGCGGAAGATTCGGGCCAGGGAGCTTTCCTCGGTGGAGGTCGTGCGCGCTCACCTCGAGCACATCCACCAGGTCAACCCGCGTCTGAACGCCGTCGTTTTCGCGACCGCTGAGAGCGCCATCAAGGAGGCCAGGACGGCCGACCGTCACAACAAGCGCAAGAGCGCGCTCGGTGCCCTTCACGGCGTGCCGTTCACAGTCAAGGACATCTTCAACACGGCCGGCTTGCCGACGACGGCCGGGCTGCGCATGACGCGCACCAACAAGGTGCCCGATCGCGACGCCACGGTCGTCGCGCGGATGCGGCGCGCAGGCGCGATCCTGATCGGCAAGACGAACTGTCCGCCGGTCCATGGTGAGACCAGCTGGAGCCCGCTCCTCGGAGCGACACGCAACCCGTACGACATCAACCGTTCGCCTGGCGTCAGCAGCAGCGGCGAGGCCGCGATCATCGCGGCGGGCGGCTCACCGCTCGGCCTCGGCAGCGACAACGGTGGGAGCATCCGCCTTCCGGCGCACTACTGCGGCGTCGCGGCCCTGAAGCCGACTGCCGGCCTGATACCGGTCACCGGCGGCTACGGCCTCCCGGGCGGCATGAGCGACCCGCGCAGCCAGGTCGGACCCATGGCTCGCTACGCGGCCGACCTCGCGATCGCACTGCGCGTCCTCGCCGGCCCGGACGGCATCGACTCCGGTGTCGTGCCCGTGCCGCTTCCAAAGCGCGTGCCGAAGCTGAACGGCATGCGTGTCGCCTGGTACGCCGACGACGGCATGGCGCGCCCTCTGCCGAGCATCGTGAACACGGTCAAGGCGGCGGCCAAGGCATTGCAGGCGGCGGGCTGCGTCGTCACCGAGGAACGCCCACCCTGGCTGGGCGAGGCCTACCAGCTGAACCTCGGCTTCTGGGGCGTCAAGCACATGAACCGCGAGCGGATGGACCGCCGCTGGGACGCCTACCGCTCGGCGGTGCTCGGCTTCATGGCTCGCTTCGACCTCGTGCTGAGCCCGGTGGCGCCCGACATCGCGCCCCTCTACAAGGCCAAGCTCGTCCCCGACCACCAGTTCAGCTACACGATCCCCTACTCGCTGTCTGGCAACCCGTGTGTCGTGATTCGCGCGGGCACGTCGGCCGAGAACCTGCCGATCGGTGTCCAGATCGTGGCCCAAAGCTGGCATGACGACCTGGCCATCCGGGCCGCTCGAGCGATTGAGCGGAAGCTGGGTGGCTGGCGGCCTGCTAGCGTGGTCGGGTGACGTTCAGGTACTCACGCTGGGACGGGACGCAGAAGCTCGACGAGCTCGACGCGGGCGACGTCCTCGACTCCCTGTCCGACGACCTGATGAACTACGGCGACCTGAACGCGGCGCTGCAGCGCTTCCTCCGCTGGGGATCGCCGAACATGCCGGGCCTGGAGCAGCTTTTGAAGCAGCTCCGCGACGCGCGTGAGCGAGAGCTAGGCCGGTACAACCTCGATTCGACGGTCGAAGAGCTGCGCCAGAAGGTGCAGGAGGTCATCGACACCGAGCGCGCGGGCATCGACAGGCGCCTCACCGAGGCGCCGAGCCAGGAGGCTCGCAAATTGCTCGACCGGATCGCGCGGCAGCGCAACGACCAGCTCGACCGGCTGCCGGACGACCTCGGAGGCAGGGTCAAGGGCCTTCGCAACTACGAGTTCGTCGATGACGCCGCGCGGCAGAAGTTCGAGGAGCTGATGCAGCAGCTGCAGAAGCAGATGCTCGACCAGATGTTCCAGGGCATCAAGGGCTCGCTGCAACAGATGCAGGGCCAGGACCTCACGCGCGTTCGAGAGATGGTCCGCGACCTGAACAAGATGCTCGAGCAGCGGATGGAAGGCCGAACGCCCGACTTCAACGGGTTCATGCAGAAGTACGGCGACATGTTCCCGCCGGGCATCAACTCGCTCGATGAGCTCATGGAGCACCTGCAGCGGCAGATGGCGCAGATGCAGTCGCTTCTCCAGTCGCTCAGCCCCGAGGCTCGCGAGGAGCTCCGTCAGATGATGGACGCGCTGCTGCAGGACGACTCGCTGCGGCTCGAGCTGGCGCGCCTGTCGGGGTTCATGCAGGCGATGATGCCGCCGTCAGAGCTGAGCGAGCGCTACCCCTTCTTTGGCGAGGACCCGCTGAGCATGGGCGAGGCGATGGGCCTGATGGAGCGGCTGCAGCAGATGGATCGCCTCGAGTCGCAGCTCGAGCGCGGCAGCTTCCGCCCCGACGACGTCGACCGCTCGCTCGCACAAGAGCTGCTCGGGCCAGAGGCGCGACAGGCGCTCGACCAGCTCCGCCAGGTGACCGACGTGCTCGAGAAGGCGGGATACGTGGAGCGTCGCGGCCGGCGCCTCGAGCTCACGCCGCGCGGCATGCGCCGGATCGGCCAGTCGGCGCTGCGCGACATCTTCGACCAGCTCAAGAAGACGCGCATGGGCCAGCACAACCTGTGGCGCGGGGGCATCGGCACGGACGCGTCAGACGAGCTGAAGACGTACGAGTACGGCGACCCGTTTCTTCTCGACATGAAGGAGACGCTCTTCAACTCGATCGTGCGCGAGGGTCCGAAGGTGCCGGTGAAGATGGCGCCACAGGACTTTATCGTCCACCGCACCGAGCACATGACGCAGGCGTCGACGGTGTTGATGATCGACATGAGCCGGTCGATGTTCCTGCGTGGCTGCTTCCTGGCCGCCAAGAAGGTCGCGATCGCGCTCGACTCCTTGATCCGCTCGCAGTATCCGCGCGACTCTCTGTACGTGGTCGGTTTCTCCAACTACGCGGTGGAGCTGAAACCGCAGACGCTGCCGCAGCTGGCGCTCAACGACTACGTCTACGGCACGAACATGCAGCATGGCTTCCAGCTCGGCCGCGCACTGCTCGCGAAGCACCGCGGGAATCGGCAGATCATCATGATCACGGACGGCGAGCCGACGGCCCACATCGAGGAGAACGGCAAGGCCCAGTTCGCCTATCCGCCGACCTACCGGACGATCCAGCAGACGCTGAGCGAGGTCAAGCGCTGCACGCGCGACAGGATCGTGATCAACACCTTCATGCTCGAGCGCGGGCCGTACCTGACCGAGTTCATCAACCAGATGACGCGGATCAACAAGGGTCGCGCGTTCTTCGTCTCCCCGGACCGCCTTGGCGAGTACGTGCTTGTCGATTACGTGACGGGGAAGCAGCGCCGGCGGACGAGCTCACGCAGCCGGGCGCGCATCGCTTAGCGTTTACCTGACGAAGTGGCGCTGAAGAGTGGTGTCGCCGTCGGAAGACGGAACCTGAGTCCCGCCGCGCTCTACGAAGAGGCGATCAGGCGCGATGAGGCAGCGATCGTCTCCACCGGCGCGCTGACCGCTGAGACCGGCAAGCACACGGGCAGGTCGCCCAAGGACAAGTTCTTCGTCAAGGAGTCGACGAGCCAGGACGCGATCTGGTGGCATCCCGGCAACCAGGCGATCGCGCCGGCGAAGTTTGACGGGCTCCTTGCGCGAATGGAGGAGTACGTCGCGAGCCACGAGGTGTACACGCAGGACGTTTTCGCGTGCGCGGACCCGCGATTCCGTCTTCGCGTGCGGGTCATCTCCGAGCTGGCGTGGCACAGCCTGTTCGCACACAACCTGTTCATCCGTCCGACCGCCGACGAGCTGATGAACTTCGAGCCCGACTTCACCGTGATGTCGCTCCCGTCGGTGAAAGCCGACCCGAAGACCGACGGCACGCGGAGCGAGACCTTCGTCCTGGTCAACCTCGGCCGGCGAATGGTCATCATCGGCGGCACCGGCTACGCGGGCGAGATCAAGAAGTCGATCTTCACCGCGCTCAACTACCTGCTGCCGGCACAGAACGTGTTCCCGATGCACTGCTCGGCCAACACCGACCCGGACGGGTCGGACGTCGCGCTGTTCTTCGGGCTGAGCGGGACGGGCAAGACCACGCTCTCCGCGGATCCGGGCCGCCGGCTGATCGGCGACGACGAGCACGGCTGGAGCGACCGCGGAATCTTCAACTTCGAAGGCGGCTGCTACGCGAAGACGATCCGCATCCACAAGGAGTCGGAGCCCGAGATCTACACCGCGACCGAAAGCTTCGGGACGATCCTCGAGAACGTCGTGTTCGACGCCCGCACCCGTGTTCCCGACTACGACTCCGAGGAGAAGACCGAAAACACGCGCGCCGCGTATCCGATCGACCGCATCCCCAATGCGGTCCTGTCGGGCATGGGCAGCCATCCCCACAATGTGATGTTCCTTTCGGCCGACGCGTTCGGCGTCTTGCCCCCGGTGTCTCGGCTCGACGAAGAGCAGATCCGCTATTACTTCCTTTCCGGCTACACGGCGAAGGTCGCCGGCACCGAGCGCGGCGTGACCGAGCCAGAGCCGATCTTCAGCACGTGCTTCGCGGCGCCGTTCCTCGTCCTGCCCCCGGAGCGTTATGCGGACATGCTGGTCGAGCGCGTGAAGCGACACCACGCCGACGTCTGGATGCTGAACACCGGCTGGGTCGGCGGACCGTACGGCGTCGGCGAGCGGATGTCGATCGCCCATACGCGCGCCATCGTGCGCGCGATCCTCCAGGGCGATCTTCGCGGAGTCTCGACCCACGTCGACCCGGTCTTCGGCCTCCAGATTCCGAACCGCGTTCCGGGCGTGCCCCGCGAGGTGCTGGACACGCGAGACAGCTGGCCGGACCCCGAGGACTACGACCGGCAGGCGGCCAAGCTGCGCCAGATGTTCGAGAAGAACATCACGATGATCGGCAAGAGCGGTTCGACAGCCGGCTAGACGGTTCTTGCGAGTCGCCATCGTCGGCAGCAGGCACTTCGGGGATCCCGCGCGCGTCGTCGACTACGTGAAATCGCTGCCGGCGCGCGCGTCGATCATCACCGGGAGCGCGAGCGGCGTCGACGCCGCAGCTACGAAGGCCGCGCGCGAGAAGGGGATCCCGGTCCAGGTGGTCCCGGCGTCGTTCGAAGAGCTTGCCGACCCGTCGAAATCCGCGGCGCGAAACCAGCGCCTTGTCGATGCATGCGACGTGCTGGTCGCGTTCTGGGACGGCAGCTCGAAGGGAACTCGGATCACTGTCGAGCGCGCGCTTGACTCAGGCAAAGAGGTCCACGTTTTCGTCACCTAAGATGGGCTCGTGGCTGTCGCGATAGCCGTCAAAGCCCGCTATCTCGCCCGGCTGCGCGAGCTTGCGGGAGTCGAGACCGAAGTCATGCATGTCTCGATTGGGTCCACGCTCGGCGACCTGTACGACGCCGCGCGCTTACGTCACTCGGCGCTGCCTGAGCGCGGGTCGGTCCGTGGCGCGATCAACCTCGAGTTTGAGGATTGGGAGGCAAGGGTCTCGGACGGCGACGAGGTCGCATTCATCCCACCGGTGAGCGGCGGCCTGCGATGAGGTACGACGTGACGACGGACCCGATCGATCCGCGCGAGCTCGAAGCGATCGTGTCGCATCCTGGCGCGGGCGCGATCTGCACCTTCAGCGGCATCGTGCGTGACAACTCGCGGGGACAGAGCGTGACGCACCTGGACTACGAGGCCTACGCGGAGATGGCGGTTCCGCAGATGAAGAAGATCGGGCAGGAGATCAAGGACCGCTGGCCCGAGGCGCGGGTCGCAATGGCGCACCGGACAGGCCACCTCGAGATCGGAGAGGTGTCCGTGGTGGTGTCGGTGTCCTGTCCGCATCGCGCGGAGGCGTTCGAGGCGTGCAGGTGGGGGATCGACCGGCTGAAGGACTCGGTGCCGATCTGGAAGAAGGAGCACGCCGCGGACGGGACGTTCTGGATCGAGGGGAGCGAGGCCAAGCCGGCGCGCTGACGCTAGAACCCCGGAATTGCCAATGGGCCTTTCTGACGCCAAGTCCGGCGAATCCCGCCCGCAATTCCGCCCTTCTGCCGCCAGAACCGCGGAATCAGCGTTTGATGGATGTCTGGTGTGAAAACACGTACTTACCCGGGTGTGCGCTCGACCGCATTGGCAAACCCTAAGGGCACCAAATCGACCCTTAGGAGGTCAATGCGATGCACACGAGATTCATTCGACTCGCTCTGCTCTCGCTGGGGGCTGTTGCGGCCTTGATACCCGCGACGGCGTTCGCGGACAAGCCTGTCCGCGAGGGGCTACCAGACTCACCTGTCGCGCTCGACGCGTCCATCTGCGGTTTCGGCGTCCACGAGACGACTGTGACGAACAAGGAGTTCATCACCACGTTCTCGAGTGGGAAGCAGATCGTCACCGGCGCGCTGATCTCGACTCTGACGAACGATCAGACAGGCAAGTCGATAACGATCAACATCTCAGGGCCTGGCACCATCGTCCAGAACAGCGATGGCGCCCTGACCTTCACTCTGCTGGGGCGGTCTTTGATCTGGCTGTATCCGAACGAGTTGGGTCCGGGGTCTCCAGGCCGGTTGATCTGGACTAGCGGTCGGGTCGTCTTCCACGTGGACGCGAACTTCAATGTCGTCAGCTTCGACATCACGAGTGCCCGCGTTGTGGATCTGTGCGCCGCCCTCGCCGGCTAGCAACAAATCGCCGATCACCTTTGAGGGTGGAGTCCGAGGCGGCGCCTGCCGCGGACTTCACCCCGACCTGTCCGTCATCGAGCGAACGCCCACCCAGTAGGCTCAGCGCCAGCGCGCCAGCCTCGTCCTCTGACATGCCAAAACCAACGGACCAGCAAGCGTCGAAGCGCTCGGCACCGAGCGTTTGGAGAAGCTTGGCCTTCTCTGACGACAGATACCGAATCCAGCTGTCGCCAGCCCGGGATCCAAGTCGATCCCTGACGCCGTCGGCGGCCCCCATCAATCGGCATGCGGTGTCGGCCGTGCCTTTGGCGTGCGCGATGCGCGCAAATCCCTCCAGGTAGACCGAAAGCGCCCAGCGGCTGGACAGTCCAAGCACTGTCTTGATCCCTTCGGCGAACAGCGCTGCGGCGTCGTCGAGCCTGTCCATCTCGACCTCCGCCCACGCCGCGGAGTCCAGTATCTGCACGAGAGCAAAGTCGTCACCTGTGCGCCTGGAAAGCGTCAGAGCTTCGAGCACGTACGGCAACCCACTCTCGGCGTCGTGCAGCTCGATGTGGGACATTCCCAGGTCGTTCAAGACCGAGGCCATCATCCAGTCGTCTTGCGAGCGACGTACATGCTCCTCGGCGCGCTCCCAGAGGTCGCGGGCGAACTTTCCGTCGCGGTCTGTCTGCAGGATTGCCAGACGGCTGAGCGCCCGGGCGCTCATTGCTTCGTTCCCATTCCGAGTGGCGTCTTCGAGCAGATCGCGGGCGGCCTGCCAGCTGAAGTCCCAACCATCGCGGTGCATGGCGACGAGCAGCCTGAGCTCCAGGATCGCGGTCCGGTTCGCGCCCGAAGTGGCGGGATGCTCGGAGGCACGTTGGGTCCAGCCACCCTCATCCAGGATCCGGCCGACTGACCAGAAGAGTTTCAGCGACGCCACCAGCGACGGAAAGCGTTCGTCGGGCTTGGTTTCGAGGAAGCTCAGCGCCGCGGCGAAGTTGCTGACTTCCTGATCGAGTCGCTTGACATAGACCTCGGCATCGGGTCCACGGAGCTTCGCGCACTCGGCGCGAGCCAGCGCGGCGTAATGCTCGGCGTGGCGAGTGCGGGCCTCGTCGAGCTCGCCGCTGTCGGCGAGGCGGTCGCGAGCGAACTGCCTGAGTGTTTCAAGCATCTCGTACCGGCGCCGGCCGGAGTCGTAATCGCGAGTCCCGAGGAGCGATTTCCGCACCATCTGCCCGATCGCGCCGATGCCATGCGAATCGTCCATCGCGAGCACTGCGGCCGCCGCCTCCAGGTCGAAACTGCCCGGAAAGACGCCCAGGAACCGAAAAGTCCGTCGCGTCTCCACGTCGAGCTGCTGGTAGCTCCAGTCGACCGCGGCTCCAAGCGTCTGGTGTCGCGGAAGGGTCGCCCTCACAGTGGCTCTCAGCAGCCGGAAGCGGTCGTTGAGCCGCGCCTCGATGTCGGCAATGGACAGAACTTCGCTCTGGGCCGCAGCGAGCTCAATGGCCAGCGGCATTCCGTCCAGGTGCCGGCAGATTCCGCTGGCATGCTCCAATTCGTCGGCCGTCAGATGGTTCTCGCCGAGGTCGTTGCACCGCTGGATGAACAGCTCGAGCGCCTCGCTTGGCGCACCGCCCGCGGCGGTGACGGACAGCGGTGCAAGGCGCTCGACCCGCTCCCCGCGGACTCCAAGCTCCTCGCGACTCGTCGCGAGAAGGCGCAGGCCGGGTGCGCTCGACAGCATCCCCTCCGCGAGCTCGGCGCATGCTTCGATGACGTGCTCGCAGTTGTCGAGCGTGACCAGGAGCTTGCGCCTGGCTGCGAAGCGGGCCAACTGCTGCACCGGCGGCTCATGCGTCGCCCGCACCAAGTCCAGAGCATCGGCAACCGCAGATGCCACTGCGTCTCCTACCGGGATCCCGCTCAGGTCGACCCACCAAACACCGTCGACAAAGTCCACCTCGCTCCGAAGTGCGACCTCTTGCGCCAGCCGGGTCTTACCGACGCCTCCCGGCCCGATGACGGTGACCAGCGAGGCGGTCTTGATCAATTCGGAGATTCGTGTGATCTCGTCGTCTCGCCCGATCAGACCTGTCCGAGGTACGGGCACCGCGCCGCGACGACGGGGATGGCCTGCATCGCCGGCCGAGCGGGTCGCGAACCACGCCGCGACCTGGCTTCGCTTGCCGAATCCGAGCTTGTTGAAGATCTGCTCGACGTGGCCTTCGGCGGTGCGCTCTGAGATGAAGAGGCGCGCGGCTATCTCGCGGTTGGACAGGCCCTCGGCCACAAGGCCGGCGACCTCCTGTTCTCGGCGAGAGAGCTGGATTGTGGCAGGCATGCCGGGACTCTAGACCTCGACGTTCTGGCCGTCAAAAAAACACGTACCGAGAACACGTACTTCTCCCGGTGTTGGCTCGCAGGCTTCTGAGGACCCTTTGCGCATCGGATTCCACCTCTCCAGGAGGGTAAGAAGATGCAGGCAAGACTCGTTTTTCAGCAACCGTCGAGGTCGTTGGCACTTGCGGCTCTGTTCGCGGCCGCCATCGCGACGCTGCTGCTCGGGCTCGAGCTTGGTGTCACGTTCAAGGCGCCGAGCATCGTCCAAGCCCCCAGCAAGGTGATCGTCGTTCCCGCGTCCCAGAACGTCGTCGACGATTGCTACCACGTCACCTACGGCGTCTGCTGAACCTTTGGCGGGGACGCCGGCTGCAATGCGCGGTCGGCGTCTTACTTCAGTCTTTGACGCGGGCCACCGACAGGCCGTCGCGGATCGGAATCACGACGCTCTCCAGCCGCGGGTGCCTCGCCACCATCTCGTTGTAAGCGGCGATGTTCTTCGCCTGCTGGTTGCCCGGCCGAAGCACCTCCCCCCGGCCGAGCGCGTTGTCCGCCATCAGCAAGGCCCCGCCGTCGAGGTGCGCGATGCACAGGTCGAGAGCCCTTCGGGTGACGTCGACGGACGGAAATGAGTTCAAGAGGTCGATGAAGCACGCGTCGAAACGGCCCTCCAGCTTCTCCAGTCCGAGGACCGCGTCTTCCTCGAGCAGCAGCGCCTGCTTGCCCAACCCCGCGTCGGAAAAGTTCTGGCGCGCTCGTGCAGCCCGTTTAGGGTCCATCTAGTAGGTGGTGAGCGAGCCGCCGTCGGTACCGCGCAGAAGCCAGATCCCGCTGTAGCCCGTCGCCGCGCCCAGCTCCAGGACTCGCTTCGCCCCCGCGAGCTTGACGAGCAGGTAGAGCAGCACTCCCTCGTGCTCTTCGACGATCGGGATGCCCTCGCTGTCGGCCTCCTTCTCCATGCGCGACAGCACTGAATCGCGTTTCGGCAGCAGGGTCTCCATGTACTCCTGAAGGTCGTCCGTCACCTCAACCGTTCTCATCGCGACTCCTTCAAAAACTGGTCCAGCATGGGCTGGAGCGTCACCACGTAGTCGGTCATGCATTCCGCCGTACGCGCGAGCACCACGTCGTCGAGGCGGGCCGCCGGCATGGTCTCGTACAGGCGGGACCAGCCGCGGTCCCATGGCTCGAGCTCCGCGCGTGGCAGTCCTGCCTTGACGGCGAC
>Ga0075423_10004429_pt1 | contig 13029 bp, 8 predicted proteins | sample SoiMethybrSBSTD2_FD_80114 | JGI IMG/M metagenome (GOLD analysis project Ga0075423, IMG submission 80114) | Bulk soil microbial communities from a Populus tree surrounding site in Tennessee, USA - Soil MetaG P. TD hybrid SBSTD2 | ecosystem: Environmental > Terrestrial > Soil > Tree plantation...
GTAGAGCCGCGCTTTGCGGCCTTCCACCTCGATCTTATAGTTGGTCCAGACACCGGGCTGTAAATCGACGTATGACTCATACTTTTCGGGAGCCTCCTGCCGCAATCGAGCGTAATCAAAATCCGGATACGAACCGTATTGGGTGGAGTGATTCCGCCTGACTTGATCGTCGGTTCGACCGTTCACGGGTCTGAGATAAATGTATTCGTAGCGCCCGTCGCCCTGGACCCGAAAAGCGATGCCAATAAACCCGCGAGCGGCAGCAGGCGCACCCGCAGCAGGTTGGCCGGCCAAATCCACTTCGATCACGCCGTCACGAAAAGACACGTCCTTGACTAAAGCATAGGAGGTGCCGTTTGCGGCCTCGGGATTAGCTATCACCTGGACCGCACTCCGGCCTTGATAGTTCGTTTTTGCGATCGACACGTTTTTCCCTACAAGTCGGTCGGCACTTTGAGCCGCAAGCGGAACAATTGTCGCCACGGGGAGAAGTGACGCTAATGTGATGGCGAATATTTTCATCGTAAAGCTCCACCGTGGGGTCATGGTCAGCTTCCCTTCTTCCTTGAAACGCCTATCGTTACCAAAAATACGCGGTAAAAGTTCCAGGAGTCCAATTCTGGTCGAGTGACGGGCTCACAGGAAAGAAATCTAAATTACTTCTTGTTTGCTGACTAACCATGAGTTGAATGGAAGTAATTCCAACTAGTGGATGCCTCTCGGGCAACATGCGCTAAGGCAATCGCAGCCGATTCCTCCCTTCTGTCTTTCTCGAAGAGCGGGCTGCTAGCATGAGACTGCCTGATGGTCGCCTTGGTGGGCGGGTACGCTGTGCCGGAGGCCAAAATCATGAGTACACCGAACAGTGCAACAGCCCGGGGAGACGCATTCGACCTTGCCGCAACGAGCCTCGAAGAAGCCGCGAGCAAGGCCGCTGCCCTCTTCGTTTCGATCTATCGGGAACTTGAAAAGCGGCCGGTGGCACCGCCCGAGACACGGGCTGCGCTGCGAGAAACATTTTCGGAGACCCTCGTAGACGAAGGCGTGGGTCTCCTGCAAGCCCTCGACGAGTTCGAGCGATGGGTGCTGCCGGGCTCGATGGGCACCCCGCATCCCCTCTATCTCGGCTTGGTGAACTCTTCACCATTGCCGGGAGCGGCGCTCGCAGACCTGTTGATTTCGTCGCTCAATAACAACGGCGGCGCATACCATCAGTCGCCGGCGATGACCACCTGCGAAGAGGAGGTGGTGCGCGCGTTCGCTCGCCTCTTCGGAATGCCTGATGCCGACGGCATGTTTCTGCCGGGAGGCAGCTTCGCAACCCTGCAAGCGATCGTGCTCGCGAGGGTGAAGGCGACAAGCGGTCCCGCGCAATCTGGGCTGCGGCTGTATACCTCCGGAGCGGCCCACTTCTCAGTCGAGCGCATGGCGATGATCGCAGGCGTCGCAGCAGAGGACATAGTCTCGATGCCCGTGGTGGAACGGGGCATCATGGACGTGAGCGCGCTCGGATTTCATATTCGTCATGATCGCGAGCGGAATAAACAGCCGTTCGCTGTGGTCGCCACGGCCGGTACTACCGGGACAGGTGCGATTGATCCGCTGCGCGATATCGCAGCCCTCTGCCGTGAAGAGAAAATATGGCTTCATGTAGATGCGTGCTACGGCGGCGCAGCGATGCTGCTCGGTTCGATGCGGTCTCGCCTTGCTGGTATTGAGGACGCTGACTCAATTGCGATCGATCCACACAAATGGTTCTTCATTCCAGTCACGGCCGCGCTCCTGCTGACTCCCCACCGCGACATCGCACAAAAGGCGTTCGCCACCACTGCGGGATCGTACATTCCTACCAACGGTGAGCCCGACGCCTGGCAGCGGGGAATCCCGACAACCCGAAGATCGTCCGGCCTGGCGGTGTGGATGGGATTGCGCGCACACGGATGGCGAACCATCAGGGCCGCCGTGAAGAGCAACATCGAGCTTACGCGTATGCTCGAAACGTTACTCGCGGAACGTGGATTCCGAGTCCTCGAAGGCGGTGAGCTCTCGGTCGCATGTGCTCGCTGGGAACCGCGTGATCAAACGGCAGAGGCGATCGATCGACTGCAAAATGTAATCGCACTCGACGTTGTCTCCTCCGGTAAGGCGTGGTTCTCCACTACACGCCACGCTGGCTGCACTTGGCTACGTTTCAACATGGTCAATCTCTACACGCGAGAGCACCATGTCCGCCAACTCGCGGACATACTCAGGTCAACTGCGGGGCACGCTACGCGCGAGGAATCGAAATGGAAACGGTAATGAGAATCTGGCGGCCGGCCTGCCAGTGTTCTGCGCATAGCCAGTTGGTAACAATCCTTGCATTCCTTCGTGAGCGAGGTTGGACCCTTGGTCGCTATGACGCCAGCCGCGAACCTCTCAAAGTGAAATTCAGACCCTCTTGCACGGCAATGCCAAAGATCAAGATCAGATCTGAGTGTCCTTCTCTGAGACCCATAACGACCGTTTCGGGCTGCATGGTCTTTGGCTCCCAAGAGCGCGCAAATGTTACTGTCCAGTGTGAAGTACGGCAGTTTGGTCCGCTTGATGGTCTCCGGTAACGTCTGCACGTCTGCACCGACAGTTCTTAACGTGATATAGCTTCGAGAACCGAGCGTTTTTTGTCCGATAGCCGCTCCCGTGAGACCGTTTGGTGCGACTTAATCCATTCCGCTGCTACCTGTCTTTCTTCATCGGGGCGATTCATGACAAATGCCGCCGCCACTCGTTTGTCCTTAAGCCACCAAACACTAAAGCTGGACGTATTTGAGTCTCCGCGCTCCGCAACCTCGTTTGCCCCTGCCGGGTCGCCCCACAGTTCATAAGAGAGATCGAAAACATCGGAAAAGAAATACGGAACATGAACAAAGGGTTCCTTTTCACCGAGGACACCTCGCGCCCAATGCTGACCTTGGGAAACGGCATTGTCCCAATGCTCCACACGCCGCCGCTTCCCGAAAACCGTGTCAGGATAATTTGCAACGTCGCCCGCCGCGTAGACATCTGCCCGGCTGGCTTCCAAATACTCGTTGACCACGATGCCGTTCTCCACCGTGACGTCAGTCTTCTCCACGGGTTCCGTCACCGGGACCGCACCTACGCCAACAACAACAAGGTCGCAAGTAATCTTCTTATCATCGCCGAGGAGCACAGCCTGAACCGCACCCTTTCCTTCAAATGAAACTACATGCGCCTCTTTCATGATGCGCACTCCTCGGGAGGTGTAATACTGTTCAAAAAAAGCTGACATTAATGGCGTGAAAACTCGACTCCAGACTCGTTCCTCGCGAATTACCAGCGTAGTCTGAATGCTTTTCTGGGCCAGCACTGACGCGACTTCCATGCCGATAAATCCACCACCTATGATGACAGCCTCTTTGGCGCTTGCACTCTTCGATCGTATCGTTTCGGAATCCTGCAGCGAACGTAGGTAGAACACATCCTTAAGGTCACTTCCAAGCACATCGAGCTTTCTTGCTCGGGCACCCGTGGCCAGCAGTAGGTGCTGGCACTCAAATTCCTGTCCTGAATTGCTGCGCAATAGCTTCTTGTTCGGATCGATCCGCTCGATGACTGTATTGAGATGCACCTCGATCCCGTGTTCTCGGTACCACTCCGCGCCGTTGATGAGAATGCTCGTCTCGTCGTCTTTGCCCGAGAGAAAACCTTTTGAGAGAGGCGGACGCTCATGGGGCAGTACAATGTCGGCCGACACAATTGCCAGTTCTCCGGACTTCAAGCCGCGACTGGCCAATTCTTTGGCTGCGTAACCGGCAACCATGCCGCCACCCAAAATGATGTACTTCCGTTTCTGCATGGTTCTCCTTTTCCCGTTACTCTGTTTCACTTCTAGCGTAGTCAAGCCGTTTTGCGTAGTGTGGCTTCGTAGTCCGCAACGAACTTTTGAATTCCTTTCGTCGTCAGTTCATGTCGAAAATCGAAACTCTCCCACGGAGCATTGAGATCCAGTTTCTTATATTCCACCGGCTTCAGATGCTGTCCTTTCGAATCGATCGCATAAACAAAGCTGTCGTCTGGCAAAGGAGTGCCCTTAGCAGCCCATTCTTCCAACACTCTGGCAGGCAGGGTCGCCAGTCCAGTCCGCACCAAACGCGAATGAGCAGAGTAGGTGATCGACGTGCCGATGCTTGCCGCCAACACGCGTCACATTATGATCCTCGGCTCGATACATCTTGAGAATGTTTTCCGACAACATCCATTCCATTCTGGCCAAAGTCGTCGAGCCTGCCAATGAATGGCGATACATAAACCGGTTCCTGCCTCTCGTCGCTGAATAGACGGCTGCGGCCTGATGCAAGGGAAGACCGTTTCATTGTAGGTTGCTCCGTGTTTTAATCCGCCTTCAGAGGTTCCGTTGGGGGTTAGACGTAGCGCTACTCCCAAAGTTTGAACAAATTTCGGATCAAAGGGCGAAAGACTTGCAGTGTGAATGGCCCGTTCCGGTGATAACGCCAATCGAGCCTTCGAACACTGCGGATTTGTCGTACCCGAATTGGTCTGATGGTTTCCCCGCTTCGCTCCTACCAGCCCAGCGGCAGCTATCCAGAGAATCTAACTAGTAACTCCCATGCTGCCTGTATTGTGTACGAACTGAAATCGTGTCACAAAGCTAAGGTACGGTGTGTTTCGCTCTGGTTATCCCGGGACAGCCGCTAAAACTACCCTTGGCGAGTGGGGAATTCAGCAGTCAGCCGTGTTGTCGGCAGCTTCTCCGCATTTCTTCTATGAAACAGTACTCCATTCTTTTTGCTTGTAGGTGCTTTCTGATGATTTGCTTGCTCGCTGCACAAGCCCTTCCTTCAGCGGATGGGTTTGCAGGTTTCACTTACGATCTGACCGTTTCACCCAGCGAAGGTTGGATGGACACAGCCATCGAGCTGCATCCCGGTGATGCGTTGCAAATCAACGCCGTTGCGGGCAAGGAAGGTTGCAGCCCCAATGGAACAAGAGTCTCTCAAACGAGGGCTCTCCCCCTGAACAGCAGCGCTCCGCCCGGTGCCCTGATCGGCAAACTCGGTGAAAACGGCGCACCTTTTCTTGTGGGTTCGAAGAAGGATCTGAAAATCGAGCAGCGCGAGCGCCTTTATTTCCGGGTAAATGCCAATGACCCACTACTCTGCACCGGCAGTATCGAAGTCAAGCTTCAGTTGACGTTGGCAACGACTCAAGCAACCACACAATCCAAATTGACTGCGGCCCTCCAGACCTGGCTTACGGGGCAGTTCGGCGTCGGTCCTGCCGGGCCGCCGACCGACATATCGCCCGCGGTACCAAGCGGAGAAGTATTAGAGTCACCCAGCGTCCCACTTGACACGGAGCTCTGCAGCAAACTCGACAGCCTTCCCCGGCGCGTCAACGATCAATTCAACACTCCCGGCGACATGCTGAATTTCGTAATCGTTGGCTCGGAGCAGCAGCTGCGGAGCGCATTTCAGGAGGCGGGCTGGCGACTCGCAGATAAGTCCATCAAGGAAGGGCTGATCAACGTCGTTCTAGTGACATATGAGGGAAAAGATTACCTGGAAATGCCAATGAGCACTCTGTTCTTATTCAACCGCCCCCAGGATTTCGGATACGAACAGGCTGAGGCCTACTCGGTAGTCGCCAGCCGCCACCACTTCCGTCTCTGGAAAGCGCGCTTTCCGTGGAACGGGCGGGCGGTTTGGGTTGGCGCTGGCACGCACGATGTAGGCTTTGAAAAGGACCAGCGCAATGGCAAGGTGACCCACAAGATTGATCCCGTCGTGGATCGCGAGCGTGAATACATCTCGGCAACTCTCGAAAGCACAGGAATGATCAAACGCATAAATTATTACTTGCCTACGAACCCGGTTCGCGAAGCGAGAAATGCAACTGGCGCATCCTATCGCTCCGACGGTCGTTTATTGGTGATTTTTCTTCGTTAGAGGTTTGGTCCATGTTAGAAACCATCTCCGATCCTCAGATCGGGCCTGTGTTCGCGTCGTTTCATGATGTCACGCTGTGACTCACTCTGGATTCCTGGATTGGCTGGGACTTGAGCGTGCTCGACAACAAGCGTTTGGCGGCGGGCGGCTGGGTGGAACATCGGAGTATCTTTTGGCACTAGGTTGAGCTGATCTAGTGGCGAACTCGCTTGGATTGGCTTTACTGCTTGGGGAAAACTGCTGAAAGACGAATCCCTTGCGCCTTCTGCAACCGAAGAGCCGGTTGCCTCCTAAATTCAAAACCGCTCCGCAGAGTTGAACATTGCTACATTGCTACTGTCGATGAACCGACCAAATCTACCCACGATCGGTTGGAGTGCTTCGGTTCGACCGTTGCGCTCACGAACTGGCGCGGGTGTGTCAATACGATCGGTGACGGTGTCGTTCTGGTAGATGGAGTGATTGCGGCCATCCGCCGTCGGGTTTCCTCCCATCTTCTCTAAATGTCTCAAGAGCACGAGGGGTGCCACACAAAATGGAGGTTTGCATTTGTTTTAACGAACCGCCGGAGAAGCTCTGCTACCGGAACTTTTGGGAGGCGAGCGAGAAAATCTGCGCTACGGCAAATGCTGTAGTTGTAGAACGATTTCAACGGTACTCACTTTACTTGAGAACAATCGCCGGTGCGGTTCTCCAGAATATCGACACTAATCTGCCAAGGCGCACCTTCCGAGGGCTGGTCTTGGAAATCTGGAGATTGCAGCTTCTCTGGTAAGCGACGTGCATGGTACTTAGACACGCGGCTTCGCACGAACGAGGGAGGTGCACGGCTATGACATACGTAATGACGAAGCCTTGCCCAATTTGCAAACAGCAGCTAACAAAAAAGAAGCCCACTGATAGCGTACGATGCGCCTGCGGCAAACATGTTTGGGAGGGGTAGCGCGCGGGGAGGTATCAGGGCACCTTCGTGCTGCCAGTAAACGTGCTTCCGCCGCGAATGATCGGGGCGGTCTCTTCTGCGACTGATAGTCCGGTAAAGGAAGGTCACAAATGCCTCATTCAGACGGAAAGACAGAAAAGCCAAGTACTACTTTGCCCGGAACGGTTCAGAAGATCATTAAGACCCCCAACCCAAAAGCACCGGAGCAGGCTGAAATCGTAGTAGAGAATGCAGAAGAGCTGTATCGAGAAATCCGCGTTGAAAATACTCTGGTGAATGAAATGGGGGAGGAAGTTCGTCTCAAGCCCGGAGCGCCTGTTGCGGTGACCATCGAAGCAAACGAGAAAGACACGATAAAAAGAGATAAGAGCGCGGGAGCCTGAAATCACTCCCGGGCTGCCTATTGATGTGTTGCGAGTTCTTCTGCGAGTTGCCGGATGGGGTCACGCCTGCGCTCGTATTCCTCAAGCTGCATCTGTGTCCAGTCCTTTAACGCGCCATGGCCATCCAAATCCGCACTCTGCTGATCAAAGAGTCCTATCAGCTCATTGGCGATCTCAGTAACGCGAAGGTCAAGCCTAGAGTGTGCTCACCTCGAAGCGTAGCTTAAGCAAACATGTCAGTATGTGAGATCGTAGACGTTCGCCACTTGGAAGACAGAATGGGAACAGTGTGCGGCAAGGCTGCGGCTCAATGGTGCAACGATTGCGGCGCGAGTTTATGTGAGGCTCATCGGGAACCGCGCGAATTTTGCAACAGGTTTTCTGCTCAGTTTGTCTGTCGTTTACGCCAAACCACCCAGTAACGTAAGCTCCGCAGAGACTCGGTACCTTTCGCCGGAGAACTTCACCTCCGGTTTCGGCAAAACGGCTGGGAACTATCTCTCGCCCGAGTTCCTAGAGTTTTTGCGGGCGGAATTACTCCGCTGCGGCAAAGCTCTGAGGACGGTTGCTCCCGCTCTCGAGCACCAGAACAGGGAGGTAAAAGAACAAGCGCATCTTGCTGCGACTGCTCAGTCTTTCTATGCTCTCGGTCTTCTTTGCACGAGAGGACTCATCATCCCCCCCCCGAGGTACCAGGGACTACGAGCCTAGCGGAGGAACCATCACCTGTGACCGCTTGCGAGGTATTTGGAGAAGCGTTAGAACGCTTTGCCCGAGAACAGTTCCTGGGCCGCGGGACGGGCCGGGAGCTGGGCGAACTCTCGGAAAAGGCACGTATCTGTTTCCGCGCCTTGGCCCCCGACTCGGAACAATTGGAGCGGGTAAGGGACGAGACCGTTAGGCTCGGCAAGAAGAAGGCCGTGAACGCATAGCCAGGGGAAAGTGCAACGGGCCGACACTTGGGTTGTCGGTCCGTTCTTTCATACTCCTTTCCAGAGCCGCGACCACTCGCATATTTGCAGCTTTGGACGAAATTTGGCGGCATGACTGCGCTGGCTGGAGCATCTTTTTCCGGCAGCTCATTTCTTCTGGTTTAGTTTTTCACATTAACTTGCAATGCTTTCCGCCGATGCCGATCTGACGCAATAATCCGGCGTGGGAACAGTGCATCACTCATCCGCCTGACGTGAATCGAAACAGGGCCGTAAACTTTTGTCCACGGAATGAAGTTGCATTTCGTGAAAGCCCGATCCCAGCAGATGTGCAGCTTGCAGACGCGACCGCACTCGCCAAGATCGTTGCAAACGCGGCAATGCTGGGACCAATTGCGGAGACTCTTCACTCAGGTCGTTTCTGGGATCTGCGCTAAAACGGGAATGAACTCTTTCCGTCTATTGACCATTACTTTCACCACACTGGATATGAGCTCGAGACTATCTTCCAGGCCAAACAGCCCCGGGACGCGTCTCAATTCGGGATTGTGCGCACTGCCACTAATGTGGTGTTGCCTGGGACGGCATTTTCGACACTCGTGGTGAGCAGTGCCTGGAAGTAAGCGGGAATAGTATGGTGGTCAGGTGAAAGATTCATCAACGCCTTGCGTAAGTCTGACATCCGCTCGGGATTGATGAGGTACTCGATTGCCGCCTGCGATCCCTGAGTGTAAACGCCGTAGATCAGCAGAACGCGATTATCACTGCGCTCATTGGGAAGCATCAAAACCAGCGCATAATCCCGCCTGAGTTGATTGGTGATTGGGTCAAACTCAGGTTTGTACACGGCTTGCTCGCCGGGCCAGGGATTGCGGTTCAGAATCACGCCACCCTGAAAATGAAATCCCTCGATGTTGAGAAAAACCCGTCCACTCCAGGACTGGTTGCCTCCCAGCAGAATAGCGTTATTGGCTTTGATCTCTTCCAGATTGACCAGCCGCGACTGCTGAAGCCGGCACGGCTGGCCCACTTGGAAGAACAAGTGGCACAGGCTCACGACGCCGACAGTTTCTCCAACAGAGGTGAAGTCGGTGAGCGACGGCACGAACAAAAATCGCTTGAGCTCACGAAAGTGTATCGTGTCGCGGAACTCAGGGATCTGTGACTTGGGAATTTCGTGGCCAGTGGTCAAGGTTTGGGCACTATCTCCCTCATGGGCTGCACGCAATAAGGGGTGGTTTGGAATAACAATCAGCGGGCCATCGGCCGGGGGCAGGAATGGATGCCAGAACCACTCCAGCTCTTCGGGGAGTTTTACAACCTGAGCAGGATGGGTCTTGCCAGCCCGCCACTTCGCAATCAGCATCGTACTGAGAACCATGCAAAGAGCGGCCAAGGTCAAAGTCACTGCCAAATGCAACCGGATCCCTGGCCGGGATCGAGGAACGGCAGACCCCGTCCATAAGTCCGCAATAGGGGCTCGCTCGGCGCTCGTCCTGGCAAAGACTGGCACGTAGGCGCCGGAAGGCAAATCGAGCCGCACCAGACTGTCTTTACCATCCTCCTCGTAGTACTTCTTGAGCAGCCGACGAATCTCGTGCGCCTGCACGCGGACGATGGGATCCCTCTGGGAGTCGAATTCTGGCCCGCGGTCGTAAACTTCGACGCCGATCAAGTATTCGTTTAACTTGTCACCGTTGCCGATGAATGTCTGCTCGGAAACAAACTCGAGGAAACGGCTCTTCTTAGGAGAGCTGGCAAAATATTTGCTGCGCAGGATTCGACGAAGTTCTTCCCGCTTCTCGAAGAGAGAGATCGGAAGGGCGACCGGGCTATGCGAGGCGGTCACGGCGGCTACCCGACCCGAAAAAGCGCTTCCTGTATAGCTTTACGGGAGCCTACGCTTAAACTGCCCGCACGATAGCACCCTGGTACTTGGGAGTCAACGAGTTAATCGGCCAAACGCCCGGCTTCGCAATTAACCGTTATCTGATCCGCTAACGGACGTTACTTTCCAGGCCATTCTGTCGGTAATCGTTCTCTTAAAACCTGTACAGCGGCGGAAATTGTCTGGTCTCACCGCTTGCAAGGGGCATGCGCGAACCATCCTGATCTCTAAGCCTGCGCGAAAGCGGCCGGGTTGCGACGCAACAGGAACGCTGCCAAGGGTTTTCAGTCTCCATAACGGGTCCCCTAACCGTTACTGCCTTGAAACCGATCATTCAGCGGAAGTATACACGCGCAGTTCAGGTTCGTCGGCTCGAGTCGGCCATGTTCCATTCGCTCTTCCCGGAGGAAATTGTGAAACGTAGACATGTGATTTCGGCCATCGTGCTCTTGGCTTTTCTGCTTGCGCTCTCTTCAATTCCAGTGCGTGCGCAGCAGTTCTATGGAAACATCACCGGAACCGTAACTGACGCCACGGGGGCAGTGGTTCCGAATGCCAATGTGAGAGTGACAAACATTGACACAAACGTCGCCATCGTTTCCAAGACGAATAGGGCCGGGGTGTACGTTGCTAGTAACCTCATCGTTGGCACCTACCGGGTGGAAGCCGAGGCCGCAGGTTTCAAGCGCGCCGTTGCGAACAATATTGCCCTGGAAGTGGGCGCCACGCCTAAGGTGGATCTGACCCTGGCCGTGGGACAAGCCAACGAAGTAGTTGAAGTTACTGGGCAGAATGCGCCTCTTTTGCAAACGGAGAAAACTGATCTCGGACAAACCCTTGATGCCAGCGTCCTACAGAATTTGCCGATTGAGGCCGGAACCTACAGTAGCGGTCGTAGTCCGTACAGCCTTCTTCCATTGGCCGCTGGTGTATCGCAGCAAACCGGCTGCACCGGCGGTGGCACGGGCGGCGGTGGACTGGGCTCTTGCGGAAATGAGGGCAATGTGCGCGTGAGCGGCAGCCGTCCTCGAACCGACGACAACGTACTGGATGGTGTTTCGATCACGCCCATTGTGTTTGGCGGGCAGGCAGTTCAGCCGAGTGTCGAGGCCATCCAGGAATTCCGTATCGAGCAGAACAGCATGTCAGCCGAGTACGGTAAAGCCGGTGGGCTCATTGTCATTCAAGTTAGCAAATCCGGTACCGACAAGTTTCACGGTTCGGCTTACTTGTACAACCGTAATGAGAACTGGGATGCCAGAGATTTCTTCGCCGATCCCACATTGCGAAAGAATCCTTACAACTACAACGATTTCGGCGGCAGCCTCGGCGGACCCTTTATTAAGGGAAAGCTCTTCTTTTTCACTGACTACGAAGCAATTCGCAGTCATGGCGCGACCGTCAACCACGGCGTGCTGGTGCCGAATCCGCTGTTCCGCTCCGGCGACCTAGGCACATTGTGCACCGGCAACGGGGCAACCTTCGACGCGTCAGGAAAATGCAGCATTCCAGCGAACCAAATTTACGATCCGAATTCGCATAATGCGATTCCCTTCAACAATATCGCTGCTTGTGCCGGGACGACGTGCTCACCCCTCAGTCCGGCCTCCGCAGCTATCTTGGCGCTTTGGCCGAATGGCGGAACCGCGATCGGGGTAGGCACAAACGTGCTAACGCTAAACCCCGCCTTCACAAACAGCGATAACTTGTTCAATCCTCGAATCGACTGGAATATCTCGCAAGCCGACCATGTGTTCGGTGCATTTCACGGTGAGTACGGCAGCGGGATTAACAGCAACATAATTATTGGACCGGCCGGCCAGGCGCTCTCTCGGGGACGCAATTATGCAACGACCATCGGATGGACACACACCATCAGTCCAACGACGTTGAACGATTTCCGCTTTGGCGTCTCACATCATACTGGTGACCGGATGACATTTGGTGCAGGTGCGGTGTCACCAGCGGGGCTGGGGCTTGTTGGCGTTCCCGATTGCCTTTCCAGCATCCCTGACACAACTGGCGGGACCAAGTGTGGCACGCCAGGAGTTGCGGTTAATGGTTACACCAGTTTTCAGAATGGTGGAATGCTCTATGAGCCTGCCACGGCCCTTCATTTTGGCGATACTCTGACCAAGGCGATCAGCAAACATAACCTGAAGGCAGGCTTCCAAGCCGACCACTACTCAATTGATAACTATCAACCTAACAACGTAACAGGAAATTTCTCGTTCTTTGGAAGCGCCACACAATCGAACCAGGTAGGAGGCAACGCCCTCGCAGATTTTCTGTTCGGGGCTACGAGCAGCACCAGCAAGATTCAGGGCCAGCCTGCATTGGTCTCCTCCCGTGCATGGTCCTATGCATTCTTCGTTCAGGACGATATCAAGTTGACCCCGAAGCTCACTCTGAATGCAGGCTTGCGGTGGCAGTATGACCAATCATTCCGCGAGACTCACCACGGAGACGCATTCTTTGATCCGTGTGCCACGCTGTACACCGGGAAGGATGCCAACTGTGTTCCGCATTGGGAGCAGTTCGGGGTAAATGCCCCTGACACAACACTCGATCCGTCGAAGCATCAATTTGAACCTCGTGTCGGACTTGCTTGGAACCCGGTCGGCGGATTTGTGGTGCGCGCCGGCTACGGAATCATGCATCCCGGATACGTTGGCCATGGGCGCGCTGGAGACGGTCAGCCTGGGCCGGTGCTTTTGTGGAGTGCCCCCTTTAGCGGCTCGAATTGGGATACTGCGACCCCTTCATGTCCAATGCCGGCTATCGCAGACGTAACTGCTCCCATCCCTATTAACGGATGTACCGTCTCCTTTGCGTCGTGGGCACCACGGAAGCAATATCCGACGTACATGCAGCTTTGGAACTTGACGCTGCAAAAGCAGTTTGGCATCAACACCAC
>Ga0075423_10004430_pt1 | contig 13029 bp, 10 predicted proteins | sample SoiMethybrSBSTD2_FD_80114 | JGI IMG/M metagenome (GOLD analysis project Ga0075423, IMG submission 80114) | Bulk soil microbial communities from a Populus tree surrounding site in Tennessee, USA - Soil MetaG P. TD hybrid SBSTD2 | ecosystem: Environmental > Terrestrial > Soil > Tree plantation...
AGGTTGCGGAGCTGGCCCGCCACCTCTTCGAGGCCGTAGCGCACGTGAGCACGCATCGCCGCGTCCGCGCGGGCCGGGCTTCCCGAGACGAGGACTTTCGCCAGCTCGGCGTGGAACCGGGGCGGGAGCGGGGTGCGGCGGCCCGACACATCGAACAGCCAGTTGAGGATGAGGACGTGGTTGCGCTCGATCATCTGGCGCAGGAGGCTGCTGCCGGCGTGCTCCGCGATGTGCATGTGGAGCTGGACGTGGCGGCTGTGGACGGCGAAGCGGAAAGCGGGATCGTCGCCGCTCGTGGCCAGCCGGCCGAACAGCCCGTCCACCTGGTCGGCGATGCGCTGCAGCTCCAGGCGCTCGCTCGGCGCCGCCCGCTCGGCAAAGAGCCGCGCGGACTGCGACTCGAGCGCTTCCCGCAGCTCGTACAGCTCGCGGATGTCCCGCTCGGTGGGGACGCGGACCCGGGTACCGGCGCGCGGGCGGCTCTCCACGAGGCCGTCGTCCTCGAGGCGCCGCAGCGCGTCGGACACGGGGACGACACTCATGCCCAGATCCCGCGCGAGGCGCCGGCGCGACAGGGCGGTCCCCGGGCGAAGCTGACCGCGCAGGATCTCCTCGCGGACCGCCTGGTACGCACGGCCGGCAAGGCTTGCGCCTGCTGCGGGGGCCATTCTCGTGAGGCGTTCCGCGGCAAGCCTGGCAAAGGATCGCGCGGAAGTCAAAGGCTTGAACGCCGCCGCCGGCCCGAGTGGCGGGTTTCTGCTACCCTCTGCCGCCGATCTTCCGGAGGGCCGATGTCTCTTCTATGTTCGACGCTGATCCTGACCCTGGCCGCCGCCGGTCCCTCCGCGGACACGACGCCGACGGTCGCCGAGCGCGCGGCCGGCCTCGAGCGCCACGACGGCCTCGTGCCCTTCTACTGGGACGCACGGAAAGGCCAGCTCCTGTTGGAGGTGTCGCGCTTCGAGGAGGAGATGCTGTACGGCGCCGGCCTCGCGGGAGGGGCGGGGCTGCTCGAGACCTCGCTGGATCGGGGGCAGCTCGGCGAGCTGGGCCTCGTGCGGTTCCAGCGCGTGGGCCCCCGGGTGCTGCTGCACCAGCGCCAGGTCACCCATCGCAGCGGCGTCTCCGATCCCGAGCGGACGCGCGTCGTGGAGGAGTCCTTCCCGTCGTCGGTGCTGGCCGCCCTTCCCGTCGTCGCCGAGGAGCCCGGACGCGTGCTCGCCGACGCCACCGACTTCCTCCTCAAGGACACGCAGATCGCGGCCCAGCTCCGCCAGGCCCAGCTCGGCGAGTGGAAACAGGACGGCGCGCGCTCCACGTTCAACTTCGAGCGCAGCGGCGCCTTCCCGCGCAACACCGAGATCGAGGCCCTCCTCACCTTCGCCTCCGACAACCCCGCGCGCGCCGTCGCCGCCGTGCTTCCCGACGGCCGGACCTTGAGCCTGCGCGTCCACCACACCTTCTTGAAGCTGCCGGAGCCCGGCTACGTCCCCCGGCGGCTGGACATCCGCGTCGGCTTCATCCCCGTGCGCTACCTCGACCACACCGCGCCCTTCGGGGAGCCGATCGAGAGGTACCTGGCCGCGCGCTGGCGGGTGAAGAAGGGCGAGCCGCTCGTGTACTACCTGGACCGGGGGATTCCCGAGCCCGAGCGCACGGCGGTGAAGGAGGGCGCGCTCTGGTGGAACCATGCGTTCGCGGAGGCCGGCCTCGGCGAGGCGCTCGTGATCCGCGATCTGCCGGAGGGCGCCACGTTCCTCGACGCCCGCTATTCCGGGATCGAGTGGATCAACCGCGCCGACCGCGCCTGGTCGGTCGGCGACTTCCAGGCCGACCCGCGCACCGGCGAGATCCTCCACGCGGTGGCCCGCATCGACTCCCACCGCCGGCGCACGACCGCGCGGCTCTGGCAGAACATGAAACCGCCCGCCGGCGCCCGCGCCTGCCTCGCCGCGGAAGCGCCGGACCTCGCGTGGCTCGCCGCCGGGGATCCCGGCCTCGACGAGACCGCGATGGTGCTGGCGCGACTGCGCTACCTCTCCGCCCACGAGGTGGGCCATACGATCGGCCTGATGCACAACTGGGCGGCCACGACGTTCGGCTGGGGCTCGGTCATGGACTACCTGGCGCCGCATGTAGAGGAGAAGGAGGGCCGGCTCGACCTCTCCGACGCCTACGCCCCGGACGTGGGCGGCTACGACCGCTTGGTCATCCGCTGGGGCTACTCGCCCACGGAGGATGCGCGTGAGCTGGATGCGATCGTGAAAGACGCTTATGCGCGCGGCATCGTCTACCCGCTCGACAGCGATCCCCGCTGGGCGGAGTACGACTGGGGACCGGATCCGGTGGCGTGGCTGCGGACGACGCAGCGCGTGCGCCGGGTGGTCCTCGACCGCTTCGGTTTCGACCAGCTCGCCCCCGGCGAGCCGGTCTCCGACCTGCAGCAGCGCTTCAACCTGGCCTACCTCTATCACCGCTTCGGCATCCAGGCCGCGCAGCAGTACGTGGGCGGACAGTTCCAGACCAACGCCGTCAAGGGCGACGGCCAGGTGCCGGCGGCCTGGGTGCCGGCGGCGAAGCAGAGGGAGGCCGTGGACCTGCTCGTCGCGGCAATGGAGCCGGCGAACCTGGACATCCCCGACCGGATCCTGGCCGGCCTGGTGCCCGAGCCCTCGGGAACGGCGCCCACGCGCGAGCGCTTCCCTTCCGAGGCCGGCCCCGCCTTCAGCGTTCTCACCGCGGCGCGGTCGCTCTGCGGCCTCGTCGTGGGACCGCTGCTCGACGCGGAGCGCGCGGCCCGCCTGACGCTCGCGGGCGGAGACGGGGCCCTGACCCTCACCGGCCTGCTCCGCCGTCTGGTCGACGCCACCTGGGGGGCGGCGCCGGACGCGGCGCCCCGGCACGCCGCCCTGAGGCGCGTCGCCCAGCGCGCCGTCCTCGACGGCCTGCTCGACCTGGGAGCGAAGAGGGAGGCCGCGCCCGAGGTGCGCGCGGCGACGATCGCGGAGTTGGCCCGCCTCCGGGGCCAGCTTCGGCTGCGCCACGCCGCGGACGCCGCCGCCGAGTCTCACCTGCGTCTGGCCGAGCGCGACGCGGCGGAGTTCCTCGACAACCCCGAAACGCGCGCCGCGCGGCCGCCGCGGCCGGGAGCGCCTCCCGGCCGCCCGATCGGCCAGTGACCGCGGTCGGGTAAGATCGCGTCGGAGGCAGAGGACTCATGATCGAATCCCTGGTGGCGGCTCTCGTCCTCGCCCAGGCCGGCGGATCGACCGCGATGCAGGCACGGGAGACGGCCTACGCCCGCATGCCGCTCGCCGACAAGATCGCCAGCGATCCCGATCTGATCAAGGCGATCGTGGCCAAGAACCACCTCACGGAGTCGATGGCGGAGATCCGCCACCTCGACGAGGAATGGATGCGCAATCCGCACTTCGCCCTGCGCAAGACGTTGACCTCGGGGCCCTGCGCGGACCGGCTCCGCAAGCTCGTGGGCGACGACAAGCTGGTCGTGGAGGCGTTCCTGATGGACGAGCGGGGCGGGCTCGTGTGCGCGACCGTCGAAACCTCCGACTACTGGCAGGGCGACGAGGCGAAGTGGCAGAAGACCTACCGCGACGGGGCCGCCGTCTTCGTCGACGAGCCCGCCCTCGACGCGAGCACGGGCGCCTTCGCCGTCCAGATGAGCCGCCTCGTCAGCGACCACGGCGGCAAGGTCGGGGCGCTCACGCTGACGCTGAAGATCCCGCGGTCGACGCTCCCGCGCTGAGCACTTCAGCCGCCGCCACGGTGGGCGCGGACGAGGTCGGCCAGGGCCGCGACGAAGGCGGGGGACGTGTTCAGCGACTCGGTGCGCTCGAGGGTCAGGCCCTGCGCGCGGGCCGCCGCCTGCGCCTGCACGTCGATATCGAAGAGGACCTCGGTGTGATCGCAGACGAACCCGATGGGGGCCACCAGCACCCGCCGCGCGCCCTCGCGGGCGATCTCCCCCAGCGTCTGCTCGAGGGACGGCCCCAGCCACGGCTCCGGGGTGCGGCCGGCGCTCTGGTAGGCCTGGCGGTAGCGGGCGAGGCCCGCCCGCGTGGCCACGCCGCGCGCGGTGGCCGCCACCTGCTCGGGATAGGGATCGCCCTCGCGGGCCACGCGCTCGGGCAGGCTGTGGGCGGTGAAGACCACCTCGTCCCACGCGCCGGGCGCTCCCGCCGCGCGCACCTTCTCCGCAAACGCGCCGAGCAGGCCCGGGTGGTCGTGCCACGAGTCCACGAAGCGGACGGCCATGACCTCGGGCCGCGCGCGCTCGACCGCGTCCTTGTACTTGCCGACACTGAGCGTCGAGTACTGCGGGGCGAGGGGCAGGGCCACGAGGCGGGTGACGCCGGCGGCGGCCGCCTCGCGCAGCGCGTCCGCGATGAACGGCTTCCAGTTCCGCATGCCCACGAACACGCGAGTGCCGTCGTCGAGCGCGCGCTGCAGCGCGGCGGCCTGGGCCCGCGTGATGTCGGTGAGGGGCGAGCGCCCGCCGATCGCGGCGTAGTTGTGCCGCATCTCCTCGACGAGCTCCGCCGACGGCTCCCGGCCGCCGCGCACGAGGCGGAGGTACTCGGGCATCTCGGCGAGGCTCTCGGGGGTCCCGTGCGCGAGGAGGAGGACGCCGGCGCTCATCGCGCGGTGCGCGCGTGGACGTGATCGACCACGGCCTTGACGTTCTCCACCGGCGTCGCGGGCAGGATGCCGTGGCCGAGGTTGAAGATGTGGCCGGCGCGGCCGCCCGCGCGGGCGAGCACGGCGTCCACGCGCGCGAGTAGCCGCTCGCGCGATCCGAGCAGCGCCGCGGGCTCCAGGTTTCCCTGCACGGCCACCCCCTCGCCCGCGGCCCGCCATCCCTCGTCGATCCCCACGCGCCAGTCGACGCCGATGACGTCGCCGCCGGCCTCGCGCTGGAGCGCGAGCAGGTGGAACGTGCCGGTGCCGAAATGGATCAGGGGCCCGAGGCCGCGCACGCGGGCGAAGAGCGTGCGCAGATGCGGCAGCACGAACTCGCGGTAGTCGTCGGCGTCGAGGACGCCCACCCAGGAGTCGAAGACCTGGAGCGCCTGCGCGCCGGCCTCGGCCTGGGCGCGCAGGTAGTCGCCCACGACCTCGGCCAGCAGCTCGGCCAGCTCGTGCCATGCGCGAGGCTCCGAGTACATGAAGGCCTTCGTGGCCGCGAAGTGGGTGGAGCGGCCGCCCTCGACCGCGTACGAGGCGAGCGTGAACGGCGCGCCCGCGAAGCCGATGAGGGGGACCTTCCCGGCCAGCTCCCGCCGGAGCAGGCGGATCGCGTCGAGGGTCGGACGCAGCTCCTGGCGCGGGTCGAAGCGCCGGAGGCGCCCCACGCCCGCCGCGTCGCGCAGCGGCGCGTCCACCACCGGCCCCTCCCCCGCCGCGAAGTGGAACGGCACGCCGAGGGGCGCCAGCGGCAGCAGGAGATCGCTGAACAGGATCGCGGCGTCGACGCCGAGCGCCCGCACCGGCTGCAGCGTCACCTCCACCGCCAGCTCGGGCGTGCGGCAGATCTCGAGCAGGTCGTGGCGCTCGCGCACCGCGCGGTACTCGGCCATGTAGCGGCCCGCCTGGCGCATGAACCAGACGGGCGTCCGGTCCACGGTCTCGCGCCGGCACGCGCGCAGGAAGCGGTCGTGCACGGAGCGATGATAGCCCGAGCCGCCCGTTGACACGCCGCCGCGCGTGCTGTCAGACTTCGAGCCATCGTCAGGGTGCCCTCACGGTGAGGGGAACTTCCGAGGCCAAGGCCCCGGGAGGTAAGGGAAGCAGGTCGAAAGCCTGCGCGGTCCCGCCACTGTAGCCGGAGAGCCCGTCTCCAACGCGCGCCGTCAGAGGCGCCGCCACTCGGGTCGAACCCGGGGAAGGTCGGAGACAGGGCGTCGACCCGGGAGCCAGGAAACCTGCCCTGACCGCAACGTCCGAGAGGCTTCTCGCCTGAAGGAGCTGCTCGTCATGGATCGTCGACTCGTCGCCAGCCTGTCGTCCGTCTTCCTGTTGTTCAGCGGCGCGGCCGCGCGGGGCGAGCCCGCCGGCGCCCTCTCCGGCCGGGTTCGCACCGCCGAGGGCACGCCCGTTCCCCAGCTGTTGCTGGTCGTGGCCGGACCCGGCGGGGAGCGCACCGCCCTCACGGGCTTCGAGGGCCGCTACCGCGTCGGGGGCCTCGCGCCCGGCGAGTACCGCGTGCGGGTCGAAGCTCCGGGCTTCGTCCTTTCTCCCGAGCCGCGCCGCCACGTCGCCGGGGCCGAGGAGGACCTGGACCTCGTGTTGTCGCCGGCGCCGGTGCGCGAGCAGGTGCTCGTCGCCGCCACCCGCGCCGAGGCCACGCTCTCCAGCCTGGGGGTGGCGGCCACGGTCCTCGACCACGAGCGCATCGTGGCGCGCGGAAGCCCCGACGTCCTCCATCTGCTCGAGGAGGTGCCGGGGGCGGCGGTGGCGCGGACCGGCGGCCTCGGCCGCCAGGGCTCGCTGTTCCTCCGCGGCGGCGCGTCGAACGCCGCGCGCGTGATGATCGACGGCGTGCCCGTGAACGAGCCCGGCGGCGCCGTCGACTTCGGGGCGCTGCTGCCTCTCTCCCTCGAGCAGATCGAGGTGGTGCGGGGCGCGGCGAGCAGCCTCTACGGCACGGACGCGCTCGCGGGCGTCGTGCACCTCGTGACCCGGCGCGCGGGACCGGCCGACGGCCCCGCCTTCGAGGTGGAGGCCGAGGGGGGGCGCTTCGACAGCCGGCGCCTCCAGGGCGAGGCGCTTGGCCGGAGCGGCGGGCTGGACTGGTCCGCGGGCGCGCTCCGCGTCGAGACCGACAACCAGGATCCCAACAGCGCGTTCCGGGAGACGGCGGGCGCCGCCGCGCTCGGCGTCCGGCTCGGCGACCGCTCCTCGGCCCGCTTCGTGGCCCGCGGCGGAACGAGCACCGCGGGCACGGCCGGCCAGACCCTGTACGGGCGTCCCGATCTCGACGCCTCGATCGAGCGCCATCTGCTCGTGCTCGGGGGCCGGTTTCTCCGCGCGAGCGACTCCCTCTCGCAGGAGCTCCGCGCCGGCTACGCCCTGAGCGACGAACTCGACCTCGATCCCGTCGACTCGGGGTCCTACGTGCCGCGGTACGGCGACCTCGTGGGCGCGTTCCCGTTCTCCGACTTCACGGACCCCGCCGGGTTCCAGAACGACGTCCGCCGGCTGACGCTCGGCTACCAGGCCGAAGGCCGGGCCGGCGCGCGGCACCTGCTCACCGCCGGGGCCGATCTCGAGCGGGAGACGGGTGCCTTGGGCACGCGCGCGGAGCCGCGGCTCGAGCCTCGGCGCACCAACGTGGGGGCGTATCTCCAGGACCGGCTCGTGCTCGCGAGCCGGGTGTTCGTGACCGCCGGCGCCCGCGTCGAGCACAACGCCAGCTTCGGAACGCGCGTGGTCCCCCGGGCCGCCGTCGCCTGGCGGCTGCGCGGGGGCGCCGACGCCACCACGCTGCGGGCGAGCGCGGGGATGGGGATCAAGGAGCCGAGCTTCTTCCAGTCCTACGGCGTGTCGTTCTTCGCCCTGGGCAACCCCGACCTGAAGCCGGAGCGCAGCCGCACGTTCGACCTCGGAGTCGAGCAGCGGCTGCTGGACGGACGGCTCCGCGGCGAGGCCACCGCGTTCCAGCACGAGTACCTCGACCAGATCGCGTACCACGTCGTCGACTTCACGACGTTCCAGGGCAGCTACGTGAACCTCGGCCACACGCGCGCGCGGGGGATCGAGCTGTCGCTGGAGGCGGCGCCCGCGGACTCGCTCCGGCTCTCGGCCGCGTACACGTATCTCGACGGGCGGATCCTCGTCAGCACCGACGCGTTCGATCCGGTGGTAGCGGTGGGCCGGCCGCTGCTGCGGCGGCCGAAGCACCAGGCCGCCTTCGGCGCCCGGTTCACCCGCGGGCGGGTCGGGCTGGGCGCGAACCTCGTCGCGGTCGGCCGGCGCGCCGACAGCGACTTCGCCGGCCTCGGCCTGCTGATGAACGACGGCTACGTCCGCCTCGATGGACGCGCGCGGCTGCGGCTCGGGTCGGGGCTCGAGGCGTTCCTGACCGGGGAGAACCTCCTCGATCGCCGCTACCAGGAGATCCTCGGCTATCCCGCCCTCGGCCGCGTCGTGCGGGCCGGCCTCCGCTTCCGGTCGGGGCCGCCGCGACCGTGAAGGCTCTGCTGGCCTGGAGCAGCGGCAAGGACAGCGCCTGGAGCCTTCACGTCCTCCGCGCTCAGGAGGGGGTGGAGGTCGCCGGCCTGCTCACGACCGTGAACGAGACGTTCGGCCGCGTCGCGATGCACGCGGTCCGGCGCGAGCTGCTGGACGCGCAGGCGCGCGCCGCCGGCCTGCCCCTGCACGTGGTCCCGATTCCCCATCCCTGCCCGAACGAGGTGTACGAGTCGGCCATGGCCGGGGCGCTCGCCCAGGCCCGCGCGGCGGGCATCGAGGCCGTCGCCTTCGGGGATCTGTTCCTGGAGGACATCCGCCGCTACCGGGAGGAGAGGATGGCGGGCACGGGCCTGCGCCCGCTGTTTCCATTGTGGGGCCGGCCCACCCGCGATCTCGCCGAGGAGATGATCGACGGCGGGCTGCGGGCCCGCCTCACCTGCGTGGACCCGAGGGCCCTCGACGCGTCGTTCGCGGGCCGCCCGTTCGATCGCGATCTGCTCGAAGCACTTCCCCCCGGCGTCGACCCCTGCGGCGAGCGCGGCGAGTTCCACACCTTTGCCTGCGCGGGGCCGATGTTCGACCGCCCGATCCCCGTCCGCGTGGGCGAGGTGGTCCACCGTGAGGGCTTCGTCTTTGCCGATCTGCTCCCGGAAACGGATTTGACGCAGAGCACGCCGAGTGCGCCGAGAACGACGCGACCATGAGACGGTTTCTGGCGTGCCTGCTCCTTTTCTGTGCGTCCTCCGCGTACGCGGCGATGCCTGCGTTGGAGTCCGTTCCCCGTCGTATTGCGTCGCTCAACCTCACCGCCGACGAGATCCTCGTGGAGATCGTGCCCGTCGACCGACTGGTGGCGGCCACGGCCGCCGCCGACGACCCGGGCACCTCCAACGTCGTGGGCCGCATCCCGCCGGGAGTGACGCGCTTCCGGCGGGCGGAGATGGAGCGGCTCCTCGCGCTCACCCCCGACCTCGTCGTCGTCTCCGAGTACACCGACGCCGATTTCCTGCGCCTGCTCGAGCGCTCGGGGATGCGCGTTCACCGCATGGGCGGCCTCGACTCGCTCCTGGGAATCCGCGCCGCCATTCTCGACCTCGGCCGGGTGGTCGGCGCCGAAGAGGCGGCCCGTCGCCTCGTGACAACCTACGACACCCGGCTCGCCGAGCTGGCGCGGCGTCTTCAGGGCACGCCGAGACCGCGGGTGCTGTACTGGGCGGGAGGGATGACGGCCGGGGGCGGCACCGCCATCGGCGCCCTGATCGAAGGCGGCGGCGGGGCCAACGTGGGGCGCGAGATGGAGCTGGAGGGTATCGCTCCCATCGGCGCCGAGCGCGCGTTCGTGGCCGATCCCGACTTCGTCCTCGTCGGTGAAGGCTGGAAGAGCGCCGAAGCGCTGCGGGCGCATCCACTTCTCGCGCAGATGCGGGCGGTGAAGCAGGGACACATCATCGCTATGCCCACCGAGCTGCTCGTGACCCTGAGCCACCACGCCGCGGACGCGTGCTGGTATCTGGCCGGGGCCCTTCACCCCGATCGCGTGCCCGGTCCGCGTCCGTGAGCGAGGCCCGGCGGCGCCGCCTCGCCTTCACCGCGCTCGCGGTCGCGCTGCCGCTTTCCCTGTGCGTCGCGGCCGCCGCCGGGAGCGTGGCCCTGCCACCGGGCGCCGTGCTGTCGTCGGTGGGGACGCGGCTGGGCCTGCCCGACTTCTTGCCCCTGGGCGCCGCCGGCGAGGCGATCCTGTGGACGGTACGCCTGCCCCGTGTGCTGCTCGCGGCGCTCGTCGGCGGCGGCCTCGCCGTCGTCGGCGGCGCGCTGCAGTCCGTCTTCCGCAACCCGATGGCCGACTCCGGCCTGCTCGGGGTCGGCTCCGGCGCCGCTCTCGGGGCAGTGCTCGCGGTGAAGCTGGGATGGGGCCAGACGTTCCTCGCCCTGCCCATCGCCGCCTTCGCGGGGGCGATGGCGGCGGTGCTCGCGGTGTACGTGCTCGCCCACGCCGCCGGCCGAGCCTCGCTGCACGGCCTGCTCCTCACCGGCCTCGCCGTCTCCGCGCTCGCCGGCGCGGGGACTTCGGTGCTGCTCGTGGCGACCGAGGAGTTCCGGGTCAAGACGGTGCTGTTCTGGCTCGCGGGCGGACTCGAGGGCCGGAGCTGGACTCACCTCCAGCTCGGAGGCCTCCTGATCCTCGCCGGCGCGGCGCTGCTTCTCGCCCTGGCCCGTCCCCTCGACGTGCTGTCGCTGGGCAGCGACGAGGCGGCCGCGCTCGGCCTGCCCGTGCACCTCACGCGGCTGACGCTGCTGGCCCTGTCCTCGCTGGTGGCGGGGGCGGCCACGTCGGTGGCGGGATCGGTGCCCTTCGTGGGGCTGGTGGCGCCTCATGCCCTGCGCCCGTTGGTGGGCCCCCTCGCCCGTCACCTGCTGCCGGCGGCGTTTCTCGCCGGGGCCGTGCTCGTCGTTCTCGCCGACCTCGCCTCCCGCACGCTCAGCGCCCAGATGGATCTTCCCCTCGGCGCCCTCACCGCCTTCGTCGGCGCTCCGTACTTCCTCCTCGCCCTGCGCACGAGCGAGGGACGGACATGAGCGCCGTGCTGGAGGCGCGGGACGCGGTGGTGAAGCGCGGGCCGCGCACGGTGCTCCACGGCGTCAGCCTCGCGCTGCACGCCGGCGACGCCGTGGCCCTCGTCGGTCCCAACGCCGCCGGCAAGTCGACGCTCGTCCGCACGCTCGCCGGGCTGCTCCGCCCGGAGCGCGGCGCGGTGCTGCTTGAGGGACGCGCGGTGGGCGCCTGGGACCGCGACGCGCGGGCGCGCACGCTGGCCCTCGTCACCCCGGAAGAGGATGCGCCGGCCGCGCTCACCGTGGAGGACCGGGTCGCTCTCGGCCGCTACCCGCACCGCGGCCCGTTCCGGCCGCTGACTCGCGCGGACCACGCGGCCATCGCCGGCGCGCTCGCCGTGACCGGCATCGAGGCGCTGGCCCGGCGGGCGCTGGAGACGCTCTCGGCGGGCGAGCGCCAGCTCGCCGCGCTGGCCCGCGGCCTCGCCCAGCAGCCACGGGTACTGCTCCTCGACGAGCCCGGAGCGCACCTCGACGTGGGCCACCAGCTGGGGCTCTTCCGCGTGCTCGACCAGGCGCGGGCCGGCGGGGTGGCCGTGCTCGCCGTCGTCCACGACCTGCCGCGGGCGGCGGCGTGGGCCGGGCGCATGGTCCTCCTGCACGAGGGCCGCGTCACCGCGGAGGGGCCGCCCCACGACGTGCTGACCTCGGCGGAGGCCGCGCGCGCCTTCCGGGTGTCGGTGCGCGCCCACACGCTGCCCGGGGTGGCGGACCCGCTCTACAGCTTCGAGGAGCCCTCGTGAGGATCGTCTCCCTGCTGCCGGCGGCGACCGAGATCGTGTGCGCTCTCGGCCTGCGCGGCTCGCTCGCCGGCCGCTCGCACGGCTGCGACTTCCCGGCCGACGTCGCGGAGCTGCCCGTCCTCACGCGGTCACGGGTCGATCCGTCGCTGCCCTCCGGGCGGCTGGACGACGAGGTGCGCCGCGTCTACGGCGCGGGCGAGCCCCTTTACCTGCTCGACGAGGAACGGCTGGCCGCGCTCGCTCCCGACGTGGTGGTGACGCAGGCCGCCTGCGCGGTGTGCGCGGTGTCGTACGAGCAGGTGCAGGCGGTCACGCGGCAAGCCGCCCCCGAGGCGCGGGTCGTCTGCCTGCTGCCCTCGCGCCTCGGCGATGTGCTGGACGACGCGCGCAAGGTGGCGGCGGCGTGCGGGGTGTCGGCGGCCGGCGACGCTCTCGCGGCCGCGCTCGGGCGCCGGCTCGACGCGTTGCGACCGGCGACGACGCGCGCTCGCCCCCGGGTCGCGGTCGTCGAGTGGCTGGAGCCGCCGATGCTGGCCGGCCATTGGGTCCCGGAGGCGGTCGCCGCCGCGGGCGGAGAGCCGATCGGGCCCGCGCCGGGGCAGCCCTCGCCCTACGCGACGTGGGACGACGTGCGCGCGCTGCAGCCCGACGCGGTGGTGGTCGCGCCCTGCGGCTTCGATCTCGCGCGCACGCGGCGCGAGGCCGAGCCCCTGGCCCCTACTCTGCGCACGCTCGCCCCCCGCGTGCTGCTCCTCGACGGCAACGCGTACCTGAACCGCCCGGGCCCGCGGCTGGTGGACGCGGTGGAGACGCTGGCCGACTGGCTCGCGGGCCGTCCCGTGGCCGCGTCAAGGGCGTGTGCGATGCCTCACGGCGGCTGAAAAGCGGCCCCGGCCGGCGTGCTATGATCGTGCGCTCTCCCGGAGGCCACATGGCTTTCTTCGACCTCGACCCGTTGCTCGAGTCCATGCTCGACAGCGCGCCCGGCATCTCGGACCTGAACCTGTCCGTGGGCCGGCCGCCCCAGGTCGAGGTGGACGGGCAGCTCCGGTCCGTGAGCTACGCCGGGATCGAGAAGCTGCTCCCGTACCACACCGAGCTGATCGCCATGCGGCTGCTGGCCAACAAGCGGGAGGCGGCGGACAAGCTCGTGCGGACCGGATCGGTGGACCTCTCCTACAGCCTCGCCCGGCGCACGCGGTTCCGCGTGAACGTCTTCTCGCAGCGGGGCAGCTACTCGGTCGTGCTGCGGGTGATCCCCAACAAGGTGCCGACGGTGGAGGAGCTGGGCATCCCGCCCCAGCTCAACGAGATCGCCAACGAGATCAACGGGATCGTGCTCGTGACCGGGCCCACCGGGTCGGGCAAGAGCACGACGTTGGCCGCCATCATCAACAAGATCAACCGCGAGAAGCCGATCCACGTCATCACCATCGAGGACCCGATCGAGTACCTCCACCCC
>Ga0075423_10004432_pt1 | contig 13028 bp, 11 predicted proteins | sample SoiMethybrSBSTD2_FD_80114 | JGI IMG/M metagenome (GOLD analysis project Ga0075423, IMG submission 80114) | Bulk soil microbial communities from a Populus tree surrounding site in Tennessee, USA - Soil MetaG P. TD hybrid SBSTD2 | ecosystem: Environmental > Terrestrial > Soil > Tree plantation...
CGGCGCGGCCGGCGGCCGGACGACCTTCTTGCCCTCGAGCTTTTGGTTCACCAGCTCCATCACGCGCTCGCGGTACTGATCGTGGTATTGCTCGGGCTTGAATTCCTTGTTCGTGAGCTGGTCGATCAAATGGATCGCGAGCTTGAGCTCGGCTTCGCGCACCGCCGTCTTGTTGCCCTTGTCGATTTCGCCGAAGTCGCGGATCTCGTCGGCGTAGCGCATAACATGCAGCATGAGGCCGTCGCCGGCGGGGCGGATGAGAACCAGGTTTTCTTTGCCGCGCATGACGTACTTCGCGAGCGCGACGCGGTCGGTTTTCGCCATCGCGTCGGCGAGCAGCCGGTAGGGCTTCTCGCCGGCCTTGTCGGGACCGAGATAATAGGTGTTCTCGAAAAAGATCGGGTCGACCTTCGGCAGCGGCACGAACTCGGCGATGTCGATGACTTTGGAGGATTCCTCTTCCATCGCCGCGAGCTCTTCCTCGGTCAACTGCACGTACTCGCCCTTGGCGTGCTGGTAGCCGCGCACGAGATCGCTGCGCTCGACCACGAGATTGCACGTCGGGCAGAAATTCTGCTGCTTGATGCGCGAGCCGCACTTGGCGTGCAGGAGATTGAACGAGACGCGCTGCGAGGAGGTCGCGGTGTAGAGATCGACCGGGATCGAGACCAGACCGAAGGAGATCGTCGCCGATGCGATGGGCCTGAGCGCCATCCCATTAATATAGCAAATTCGGGCCTCTTTGAAAAACAGGGTCGGCTTGACACCCCGCCGGGGTTCATCCAAACTGCAAATATGCCTGTAAAACAGGTCGTCCTCGCCGAGCCGCGCGGTTTTTGCGCGGGCGTCGAGATGGCGATCGAGACGGTCGAGCGGGCGCTCAGAAAATACGGCGCCCCCGTCTATGTTTTTCACGAGATCGTCCACAATCGCCACGTGGTCGAGGACTTCACGCGCCGCGGCGTCGTCTTCGTGCAGTCCGTCGACGAGGTGCCCGCAGACGCGCGGCTCGTCTTCAGTGCCCACGGCGTCGCGCCGGAAGTCTGGCGGAAGGCGCGCGAGCGCGGCCTGCGGGTAGTGATCGACGCGACCTGTCCGCTCGTCGAGAAGGTCCACCGCGAGGTGCGGAAATTCGCCGACAAGGGCTACTGGATCGTGCTCGTCGGCCACGAGACGCACGACGAGATTGTCGGCACGAGCGGCGAGGCGCCCGAGCGCATCCTTGTCGTCGAGAGCGTCGCCGAAGCCGAGAAGGTCGCGATCCCCGATCCGGAGAAAGTCGCCGTGCTGACGCAGACGACGCTCAGCGTCGACGACACCAAGGAAATCATCGATACGCTCAAGCGGCGCTTCCCGAAAATCGTCGCGCCGGCGAAAGAGGACATCTGCTACGCGACGCAGAACCGTCAGGACGCCGTCAAGGAGCTCGCCCGCGCGGTCGATCTCGTGCTCGTGGTCGGCTCGCGCAACAGCGAGAACTCGAATCAGCTTTGCAAGGTCGCGAGCGCGCAGGGCGTGCCGGCCTATCTCATCAACGACATTCGCGAGCTCGATCCCAAATGGCTCGATGGCGTCGAGCGCGTCGGCATCACTTCCGGCGCGTCCGCGCCGGAGCGGCTGGTGAACGAAGCGGTAAGTTTCTTCCAGAGCCACGGCGCGGCGGTCGTGAAGACCGGCTTCGTCGAGGAGAATATCCATTTCGCGCTGCCGGCGGAGATCGCCGACGCGTCTTGATCGTTCCGCATAGGCTGATAAGAAAATCGGCTGGAAAGGAGCCCCGATGAACAACCGCATCGTCCACATCGCCGTCAAGGTCGAGGACCTCGAGTCCACCGGCGAGTTCTACCGCAAGGTCTTCGGCTTCAAAGAGATGGACAACGCCAAGGTGCGCGACCACACGTCGCTCCATTTGAGCGACGGAACGATCGATCTCGCGCTCATCAAGTACGACAGCGAGCAGTCGGCGGAGTCGAAGGCCGCCGGCCTCGGCCCCTGCATCCACCACATCGGCATCGAGGTCGACGACATGAAGGCCTATACCGCGGAAATCAAGAAGCACGGCTGCGAGATCGTCAGCGATCCCGGCGTGATCCCGGTAAAATTCCGGGCACCGGGCGGGACGATCCTGGAGATCGTACCGCGCCAGCGCTACAAGAAGGCCGTCGCGAAGTGACGATGGACGTCAAGGTCTACTACCGGCCCGGCTGATTCACCTGCGCCAGCACGAAAGAGTTTCTTTCGCAGAACGGGATTCGATTCGAGCCGCGCGACGTCGAGAACGACGCCGGCGCGCTCGCCGAGCTTCGCGCGCTGGGCATCAAGAACGTTCCGGTGACCGTCGTCGGTAACACGGCGGTCACCGGCTTCGATCGCCGCGAGCTCACGCGCGTCTTCAATCTGGAACAGAAGAAAGACAAGCCGCTCGCCGACACGAGGCTCTTCGAGCGGCTGGACAAAATCATGGGCGCGGTCATCCGCGCGACGCGCCAGGTGCCGGCGGAATACACGAACTGGACCACGCCCGACCGCGCCCGCCCGCTCAAAGTCTTCTGCTACCATATATTGGTCGACCCGATTCACGTGCTCGACGCGATCGCCGGCGGCAAGTACGACGGCGGCTTCAAGCTCACCTACAACGAGAAGGCCGCGCTGTTCGACACGTTGGAAGACGTCGCGCGCTTCGGCGAGCAGTGCCGCGACCGCGTGCGGCGCGCGGGCATCGATCTCGAGCGCGCCGAGCTTGACCGCGAGATCGACGGCTACGCCGGCAAGACCGACGGCCACGAGCTATTCCACCTCGTCTTGAGCCATACGGCGCATCACCTGCGCCAGCTCTACGACATGCTCGGAAGAATCGGCGTGAAGCCGGCCGAGCTGCTTGCCGCCGAAGATTTCCGCGGCATCCCGATGCCGGAAAGCCTGTGGTGAGTTCTCTCGCCTAAGACTTAAGCAGGTGCTCTAAACTTAAGCAAAAAAAGCCGATTCTTACCTTCACCAGCTCCTAGTACGCCATTGATTATAAAGAAAAAATAAAAATTGCGCTCGCGGCACAAGCGTTGCTATGACTAAGGTCGTAGCGTTTAACATTGGCGAAAATTTACTTGCCTTAGTCGTAAAATTCGTGTTAGGCCTGCTCAGCTTCAGCGCTGAAGCATACGGTCAAGGAGGACTGAATGTGGCAAAATATCTAAAGCTCGCCGCGCTTTTTCTCTTTCTCTGCTCCACTTTCATCGCAACGGTCGATACGCCGGTTTTCGCCGCCGACGAGACGCCTTCAGCAGCTGCTCCGGCAGCGCCTGGAGCTCCGGCGGCGCCGGGCGCTCCCGCTGCGGCCGCGCCGAAAGTCGACAAGGGCGACAACGCGTGGATGCTCACATCCTCCGCGCTCGTCTTGATGATGACGATTCCCGGGCTCTTTCTCTTTTATGGTGGACTTGTGCGCGGGAAGAACGCGCTCGGGACGATCATGCACAGCTTCATCATCGTCGCGCTGATCAGCATTCAGTGGGTCTTGTGGGGCTACACTCTCGCCTTCGGACCCGATCACGGCGGCATTATCGGCGGCCTCGACTGGCTCGGGCTGAGCGGCGTCGGCGCCGATCCGAATCCGGATTACGCCGCGACGATCCCGCACCAGACATTCATGATCTATCAGGCGATGTTCGCGATCATCACGCCGGCGCTCATCACCGGCGCGATCGCCGAGCGCGCCAAGTTCGGCACGTTCGTGCTCTTCATGCTGCTGTGGGCGACGTTCATCTACGATCCGCTCGCGCACTGGGTCTGGGGCGTGAAGGGTTGGATGCGCGAGATGGGCGCGCTCGATTTCGCCGGCGGCACCGTCGTCCACATCAGCTCGGGCGTCTCGGCGCTTGTCGCCTGCTGCATGTTCGGCAAACGCATCGGCTTCCCGCAGGAGCCGATGATGCCGCACAACCTCCCGTTCAGCGTGATCGGCGCGTCGCTTCTCTGGGTCGGCTGGTTCGGCTTCAATGCGGGCAGCGCGCTCGCGGCCGACGGCCTCGCGACCAGCGCTTTCGTCGTGACCAATACGGCGACCGCTGCGGCGGCGCTCTCGTGGATGATGATGGATTGGATCACGCGCGGGAAGCCGACCGTTCTGGGCGCGGCGAGCGGCGCGGTCGCCGGACTCGTCGCGATCACGCCGGCCTCCGGCTTCGTCGGGCCGATGCCCGCGATCCTCATCGGCCTCGTCGCCGGCGTGCTGTGCTCCAGCGCATGCAACTTGAAATCGAAGTTGGGCTACGACGACTCGCTCGACGTCGTGGGCGTCCACGGCGTCGGCGGCACATGGGGCGCGATCGCTACCGGGCTCTTCGCCTCGAAGCTGATCAATCCCGCCGGCAACGACGGTCTTTTCTTCGGCAATCCGCATCAGCTGCTCGTGCAGGTAATCGCGGTGCTCGCGACGTGGATTTTCGCCGCGGTCGGCACGATCGTGATCCTGTCGATTCTCAAGGCGTTGATGGGCCTCAGAGTCTCCGAAGAGGAGGAGCTGATGGGTCTTGATCTGAGCCAGCACAACGAAAGGGGTTATTCGATGTGAAGCTAGCCCTTCGCGATTGAATATGATAACGGATCGGTTTTAGATCATTTTCATTCTCAACACCTAAGAGAGGAAGGTAAAAGAAATCATGGCAGTCAAGGACGTCCTAGATTTAGCGAAGAAGAACAAAGTCGAGATCGTCGATCTGAAATTCGTCGACATGCCGGGACTGTGGCAGCACTTCTCGATCCCGGCGGCCGAGCTGACCGACGACCTGTTCGAGAACGGCATCGGGTTCGACGGCTCCTCGATCAGAGGCTTCCAGGCCATCAACGAATCCGACATGCTATTGTTCCCCGACCCCGACACCGCCCTCCTCGACCCGTTCACCGAACACGTAACGTTAAGCCTCCTCTGCAACATCAGAGACCCGTTAACCCGGGAGCCCTACAGCAGAGACCCCCGGTACTTAGCCCAGAAAGCCGAGAACTACCTAAAGACCACCGGACTAGCCGACATCAGCTACTGGGGCCCGGAGATCGAATTCTTCATCTTCGATAGCATCCGCTTCGGCCAGGGACCCAACGAAGGGTACTACCACATCGACTCAGAAGAAGGGTTCTGGAACGCCGGCAAAGAAGGGAAGAACGGCAACGGGAACTTAGGATACAAGATCCGCTACAAAGAAGGCTACTTCCCCGTCCCCCCCATGGACCAGTACCAGGACCTAAGATCCGAGATGGTCCGAAACCTCGAGAAATGCGGCATCAAGATCGAAGTCCACCACCACGAAGTCGGCACCGCCGGCCAGACCGAGATCGACATGCGCTACACCACGCTCACCAAGATGGCCGACCAGGTGCTGCTCTATAAATACATCATCAAGAACACCGCCCGGCAGCGGGGCAAGACCGTCACCGTCATGCCCAAGCCGCTGTTTCAAGACAACGGCTCCGGCATGCACACCCACCAGAGCCTGTGGAAGAACGGCAAGAACATCTTCTACGACAAGAAAGGCTACGGGTTAATCAGCGAGACCGCCCGGCACTACATCGGCGGGCTAATCAAACACGCCCACGCGCTTTGCGCCTTCATCGCGCCGACCACCAACTCCTACCGGAGACTGGTCCCGGGCTACGAGGCGCCCATCAACCTCGTCTACTCGGCGCGAAACAGAAGCGCGTGCGTCAGAATCCCCATGTACTCCACCAGCGAGAAAGCCAAGCGCTTGGAGTTCCGCACCCCCGACCCGAGCTGCAACCCCTACTACGCCTTCCCGGCGATGCTGATGGCGGGGTTAGACGGAGTCAAGAACAAGCTCGAGCCGCCCAAGCCGATCGATAAAGATCTCTACGAGCTGGAGCCCGCGGAAGCGGCGAAAGTGAAATCGATGCCGGGGTCCTTGGATCAGGCGCTCGACGCGCTGGAGAAAGACCACGACTTCCTGCTGAAGGGAGACGTGTTCACCAAGGACGTGATCGAGACGTGGCTCGAGTACAAGCGGAAGAAAGAGGTCGACGCGATCCGGCTCCGGCCCCATCCGTATGAGTTCGCGCTGTATTTTGATATCTAGAAATTGACCGAAACGCCGCGCAGGGCCCGGCGCCATGCACGGCGACATCCTGCGTCTGCGACGAAGGAGGCCGCATGAAAAAGATCGAGGCGATCATCAAGCCCTTCAAACTGGACGAGGTAAAGCAGAAGCTCACCTCGATCGGCATCTCCGGCATGACCATCACCGAGGTGAAAGGCTTCGGCCGGCAAAAAGGCCACACCGAGCTCTACCGCGGCGCGGAATACAGCGTGGACTTTCTACCGAAAGTGAAGATCGAGATTCTCGCGCCGTCGGAGCTGGCGGCCAAGATCGTCGAGACGATCCGCGACTCGGCGCAGACCGGCAAGATCGGCGACGGTAAGATCTTCGTCACCGACGTCGAAGAAGTCATCCGCATCCGCACGAACGAGCGCGGCGAGGACGCGATCCGATAACAGTCGCCTATTTTCTCTGATTCCTCTTTTCAGGGGGGGCCTCGGCGCCCCCTGCTGCTGAAGCGATTTTCCGCGCATCAGGCTTCTCCGCCGTCCTGATCCTTCCTCTTACCAGCGAAGTCACGATTCCCATCGCGCAGATCGCGCCGAGGATTTCGAGCGCGATCTTCATGCCGGCCATGAACGCCGGAATGGGAATGTGCGAAGCGGCGACCGTCGAGACGGCGACGCCGCCGACGTACGCCGACAGGACCGACGTGGAGACGGCGATGCTGATCGCCTGACCGGTGAAACGGAAGGTCGAAAGGAGCGCCGCGGCGACGCCGTACCGGCGCTTCTCGACCGAGCTCACGGTCGCGTTCACGTTGGGCGAGCTGAAAAAAGCGTGGCCGACGCCGAGCAGCACGAGCCGCGCGGCGATTGACAGCGCGCCGGACTCGGCGGTGAGGCGCGAGAGCGAGAAAATCGACGTCGCGACCAGGGCCATGCCGATCGAGGAGAGAATTCTCGGCTGGATGCGATCCGACAGCCGGCCGCTCAGCGGCGACAGCGCCGCCATCGTCACCGGCTGCGCCAGCATGATGAAGCCCGCGTGCTCCGGCCGGAAGCCGGAGACGACCTGCAGATAGAGCGACATGATGAACGAGACGCCGAAGACCGCGCTGTAGTTTAACAGTGCGGTAAGCGTCGAGCAGGCGAACGCGACATTCTGGAAAAGCCGGACATCGAGCAGCGGCGAGGCGATGCGTGTCTCGTAGAAAATGAACAGCGCGAGCAGCACGAGGCCGGACGCGACGAGCGTGCGCGAGAACGGCGCGCCGCTCATCTCCGAGAGCGTGAGTCCCAAAAGCACGAGCGTGAGCACGAGCGCCCAGACAACGATGCCGAAGAAATCGAGCTTCTCGCCGCGGTTTTGCGCCGCGTCGCGCGGCACTTTCGTGAGCGCGAGCGCGATGACGCCGAGGCCGATCGGCAAATTAACGTAGAAGATCGAGCGCCAGCCGAGGCTCTCGACGAGAAATCCGCCGACCGACGGCCCGAGCGAGAGCCCGACGTAGACCGCGGCGGTCTGGATGCCGAGCGCCTTGCCGCGCTCTTCCTGCGGAAAAATCGACGTCAGCAGCGCGATCGAGTTGCCCGCCATCATCGCCGCGGCGACGCCCTGGACGAAGCGCGCGGCGATCAGGCTCGCGAGCGAGAACGCCAAGCCGCAGCACGCCGACGCCGCCGTGAACAGCGCCACGCCGGCGATATAGATGCGGCGCCGGCCGCGGATGTCGGCGAGGCGTCCGAACGGAATCACGCAGATCGTCAGGCCGAGAACGTACGCCGTAACGATCCAGCCGAGCGCGACGACGTCGCTGTGGAAATCGCGGCCGATCGTCGGCAGCGCCAAATTGACGACGCTGCCGTCGAACGGCGTCATGAAGGCGCCGAAAGTCGCGACGGCCAGCGCGGCGCGCTTCGACGCGCGGGTGAGCGGGTCCCCTTCTCCTGGCATGCGGGCGATACGAACAGGAAGACGATTAAGACGGCGGTAAAACCGGCGTCAAAAAGAACGACTCGGCTGTTTACGAACTTACTTCAGCCGGCTCAGCTGCCACATCCATAAGCTCAAGGCGGCGAAAATGAAGAAAGCGATCGCGCTCGCCCAGAGCGGCAGCCAGTGACCCGCCACGAGTATTCCGGCCTGAAGGAAGACGCGCGTGAGCTGCGCGAGCGCCACCAAGCCGAAGATGATGCTCGCCACGCGGAGTCCGAAGATTTGTGAGCGCATCGTGCCGTCTCCTGGGGGACGCGCTTACTTCTTTCCCTTGTCTTCGCCGGGCTGCTTGCCCGGCTCGAAGCCGCCGACCTCGTGGTAGACGACCTTGCTCTCCTGCTCGAACGCGCGCACTTTCGGCGTGTCGCCGGGAAGACCGAGCTTCTTCCACATGCCGGCCACCTGGTCGTAGACTTCCTTCCTCAGCGCGGTACGCTTGGAGAAGACCGGCAGATAGCGGTGTTCCTTGCACGCGTTGATCAACGCCTTCGAGCCGTACGGCCGCTCCTCCGGCGGATTCTGCGTCGGGTCGAGCCACGTGCTCCAGGTGTTGCGCAGGATATCGATGTCCTCGATCGGATTGCAGCGGCTGCTCATCGCCCAGATGACCTGGTCCATGTCGGTCGGGTCGACGTCCTCGTCGACGGCGATGATCCACTTCGTGTAGTACGCGCCTCCGGGGACCTGCGCCGCGAGCGCGAGCGCCTGCGCCGCGTGACCGGCGTAGCGCTGCTCGAGGCTCAAGACCGTCATACCGAAGCCGCCGGCGCCCGCCGGATGGCAGTAGACGCCCTGGATGCCGGGAATGCCGAGCTTGTCGAAATCGTCCCAGATGCGCGCGGAGCGGATGATGGAGAAGAAGCCGCTCTGCTCGTTCGACGGATAGTCGGCCATCAGCGCGTTCGTGAGGATCGGCTTGTTGCGGTAATGCATCGCCGTCACTTCGACGAGCGGGCAGCCGGCTTCCGGCCGGCCGTAATATCCTGGAAACTCGCCGAACGGCCCCTCGGTCTTGACCGAGTTCGGCTTGATGATGCCTTCGATCACGAGCTCCGCGTTTGCCGGGATCAATAGATCGGTCGTCGTGCCGCGCACGACGGGAATCGGCTGGCCTTTGACGCCGCCGGCGAACTCGTACTCGGAGACGTTCTTCGCGAACGTCTGCGAGCCGATCACCATGAAGAGCGGATCGATGCCCCAGCAGGCGGCGACGGGAATCGCCTCGCCTTTCTGCCACGCGCGCGTGATGTGAAGGCGCGCGTCTTTGCCGGGCGAGAGATAGAGTCCCGCCTCCTTCTTTCCCTGGAGCATCATGCGGTAGGTGCCGATGTTGAGATAGCCTGTGTCTGGGTCGCGCGTGATGACCGCGTCGGCGGTGCCGGCGTAGCGGCCGCCGTCGAGCGGCCAGTGCTTGGCGATCGGCAGCGCTTCGAGATCGACCTGGTTGCCGGTCTTGCTGTTCTCGTAAAACGCCGCCTCGCTCTTTTGCACCTCGCGCGGCGGGATGCGGCGCTTCAGCTTGTCCTTGACACGGCGGATAAGCTCCAGCGTCGGCGTCTCGGGCGGCTCTTCGAGCGTGAGCGCGATGCGCTTGAAGCTGGGACCGAGAATATTCCACAGATGGCGCGCCCCGATCGGGCTCTGCTCGAAGCCTTTGGTCTTCTCCATCAGAATGGCCGGCGAAGGATTCTGCTTCGCGACGAGGTAGCCGATCGCGCTCATATGCTCGGTCGCGTCGACCGGCTCCTTGATGCGGATCAGCTCGCCGATCTCGTCGACCCGCTCGAGCCAATCGCGCAGGTCCTGGATCGGTTCGTGCGGCGGCTCTTTGATCGACGCCGCGTGCGAGGAGCGTTTCTCGGCTTTGGCCATGCGGTTTCCTCCGGAAATTGCGCTGCTATTTTGGCTTAAATCGGACTCTTCACCTTGCTTGAAATCGCACCGGGATTCAAGCGTCTGTCACCGCCCCGGCAAGAGCGAAAGGAAGTAGTTGAACGCGTCGTAGGCCCGGTAGACCATGTTCTCGCGCATGATGTCGATCTCTTTCTGCGGCATCGTGACCGGCTTCCCGACCGAGCTCGCAATCCACTGCATGTATGCGGTGCGCTCGAGGTAGATAGCGTGCACGGTCGCGTACTCCAGGCTGTCGCCGACCATGATGATGCCGTGGCCCTGGAGCAGCATCGCCATGCGGTCGCCGAGCGTCCGTGCGACCTCGGTGCCGTCTTGCACGGTGGTAATGAGCCGCGGGCTCGGGAAGATCGGCGTCTCGGGCGCGAACGGCGCCGCCTGGTTGTAGATCGGTAGCAGCGGCACGCCGGCGACGGAGAACGCCGTCGCCAGCGGCTGGTGTGTGTGCACGACGGAATTGACGTCGGGCCGCGCCTCGTAGATCGACGCGTGGAGCATCGTCTCGCGCGGCGGCGCCTTGACCTTCGTCACCTGGCGCTTGCCCGCCACTTTCGCCGCGTTCTGCTCGCAGACCGCCTTATACTCGTCGATATCGACGACGATGATGTCTCGCGCCGCGATGCGGCCGAGCGGCGCCAGTACCGGCTTGATCAGGAACTTGCGCGTGCCGGGAATGCGCGCGCTCTGGTGGCCGTGATAGTCGGCCAGGCCCTGGTGGAACAGAATGCGGTTGCCGAGCGCGACTTTTTTCTTGAGATCTTCGATATCTTTCGCTTTCAACTCGTCTCCTCCTCGGGTTTGTCGCCGCCGGCTTTAGCCGCCGGCGCCGGGTAAAAATCTTTTTTGCTCTCCGCGCCGCGGCCGGTCTCCTGCCAGCGCACGCCGACCCAGTTCCACTGATCCGGGTGCGCGGCGACGGTCTTTTCCAGCCAGCGCGTCATCCTCCGCGTATTCTCCGCCACGTCGGCTTTGATGTCGCCGGTGCGGTAGAGATCGATTTCGGGCTCCACTTCCAGTCGCAGCCAGCCGTCTTCGTTGTGGAGCAGCGCTGCCGGCACGACCGCCGCGCCGGTCCTGAGCGCGAGCGTCGCCGGCCCGCGCCGGGCGATGACGGTGCGTCCGAAAAACGAAACCTGAACGCCGCTGCCCGAGCGGAACTCGTCGGCGATGATGACCGCGATGGCGTTCTGCCGCAGGACTTCCGTCAGCTCGCGAAACGCTTCTTTCCTGGGACGCGAATGAATCGTTCTCTGCCCCACCCTTTCGCGATACTGATCCCACAGGTCGCCGACCCCGCCGCCGCGCGGATGGTTGATCAAGACGTAAACCGGCAGCCCCTCCGCCGCCAGGCGCGTGCCGAGCATCAAAAAGTTCCCGATGTGCGCGCTGAGTACGATGACGCCCTGCTTTTTCGCCAGCGCGGCATACAGGTGCTCGAGGCCGGTAGCGGGGATTTCCGCGCGAATCGCCGGCAAATCGCTCTCGACCGCGAGGCACACCTCGGCGAAGCTCCTAAAGAAGCTCCTCAGCGAGCCCCTAACGATGGCCGCGCTGCCGCCGGGCGGGAGTTTCGCCAGCGCGGTCTCGACATTCCGCGTCGAGCGCTCGCGATAACCGCGAAACAGGCGGTACGTCATATCCGCGAACGCCTCGAACAGCCGCAGCAGGAGCCTTCGCGGCGTCAGCCGCACCAGCAATCTGCCGCTCCAGATACCGATCAACAGGGCGATATAGGCGAGCGTCGCGCGGACCCGGGACATTTCCGTAAGCCAGTCTGGCTTTCTAATACCGGCGCGGAAAGCCCCGGCATCTTGGCTCTACCACACTCGGCCGGGCTTTGACAAATCCCGTAGTCGATTAAGAGATTCCATATCAAAATCAGATGGTTATATGCTATCGGCCCCCGGGCGAAGCGGCCCGTTGATTCCGTTTTCTCTGTGTTTATGCTAAATTCGTTGCCGTCGATGAGCCCGGAGAAACGATATGCGAATGATCCTGCCACCCCTCCAACAACGCCGCCTGGTCGACAGGCATTTGCGGCATTTCTTCGAGGACTATCGGCCTTCGGATTTTAAAAAGGCGATCTCCTCGCTCTGCCGCTATTACCATCTTAAGCTGCCCCGGATCGAGTGGTACGAATATATCGATTGGGGCAAGACGGCCGGCAAGACCTACGAAGACGGACAGATCTATCTCGTCCACCCGGAAAACTGGAAGCGCGGGCGCAAGTACAGGTCCGAGCGCAAGTGGATCAACACGGTTTATCACGAGCTCGGTCACTACATCTTCTGGGCCGACGCCGAGAACAAGGCGGACAACTTCGCCTTTCGCATGGTCCGCGGTCTAAACGGCAATCACCGGAACGGTTACCATCGTAACGGTCACCGGTAAGGGTCGATTCTCCCCGCGCCGTGTGCTAAATTTTTTGCTTCCGCTCCCCATCTCCGACGATGGACTATAAAGACACGCTCAATTTGCCGAAGACCAGCTTTCCCATGCGCGCCAACCTGCCGCAGAACGAGCCGGCGCAGGTGGAGAAGTGGGACCGCGAAAGAACATATTTCAAGGTCCTCGAAGCGAACCGAGGCAAAAAGAAATATATCCTGCACGATGGGCCGCCGTACGCCAACGGCAACATCCACATCGGCCACGCGCTGAACAAGATACTCAAAGACGTCATCGTCAAGTCGAAAAGCATGCGGGGGCTCTACTCGCCGTACGTTCCCGGCTGGGACTGCCACGGCCTCCCGATCGAGCTCCAAGTCGAGAAAAATATCGGCCGGCAAAAGAAGCTCGAGCTCGGCAAGGCGGAGATCCGCCGCCTGTGCAAGGAGTACGCGGAGAAATACATCTCGATCCAGCGCGAGGAGTTCAAGCGCTTGGGCGTGTTCGGCGATTGGCAGAGCCCCTATCTCACGATGAATCCGAATTACGAAGCGGTCGAAGTCCGCGAGCTGGGGAAGTTCATCGCGGCGGGCTCGCTCTATCGGCAGAAAAAGCCGGTCTACTGGTGCGCTTCGTGCGTGACCGCGCTCGCCGAGGCGGAGGTCGAGTACGAAGACCACGCCTCCGCGTCGA
>Ga0075423_10004433_pt1 | contig 13027 bp, 13 predicted proteins | sample SoiMethybrSBSTD2_FD_80114 | JGI IMG/M metagenome (GOLD analysis project Ga0075423, IMG submission 80114) | Bulk soil microbial communities from a Populus tree surrounding site in Tennessee, USA - Soil MetaG P. TD hybrid SBSTD2 | ecosystem: Environmental > Terrestrial > Soil > Tree plantation...
CGTTTAGACTCGGTCCGTGAGCGTCCGCCCCATCGTCCTCCTCGGCGATCCGCGCCTGCGGATCAAGGGTGAGCCCGTCGACAGCTTCGGGCGGTTCCTGCACGGCCTGCTCGACGACCTTGCCCACACGATGCGCGCGGCCCCCGGCGTCGGCCTCGCCGCGCCCCAGATCGGCGAGGGGCTCGCCGTCTGCGTCGTCGAGGTGGAGAGCAAGCTCCACGAGCTCGTGAACCCCCGGATCGTCCGCGCCGAGGGCGACGACCGCGACCTCGAGGGCTGCCTGTCGATCCCGGGCTACGCGGCGTATGTCACCCGGCGCGAGAAGGTCTGGGTCGTCGCCCAGGACCGCCGCGGTCGCCGGATCAAGGTCGCCGGCTCGGGCCTGCTGGGCCGGGCCTTCCAGCACGAGCTGGACCACCTCGACGGCAAGCTGTACATCGATTACCTCGACTCGATGGACGAGCTCATCCCTGTCGGGCGAGGCGACGACGAGGACGATGGCGCCGAGGATGACGAGACAGCCGACGCCTCGAGCGTGAAGACGCCCGCGCTGGCATGACCGCCGGTCCGGCCCCCGGGCGGGCGGCCGACCGGGCACGAACGCTCTTCTTCGGCTCCGGGGCTTTCGCGGTGCCGATCCTCGATGCCCTCGTTTCGGACCCGCGGCTCGAGCTGGTCGCGATCGTGACGGCGCCGGATCGGGCGGCCGGTCGAGGCAGGACCTTGCTGCCGACCCCGGTCGCACTTCGTGCCCGGGCGATGTGGGTCCCGCTGCTCCAGCCGGACCGCGTCCGCGACCCGGAGGTGGTCGCGGAGATCGCCGCGCTCCGGCCCGACCTCGCCGTCCTCGCCGACTACGGGCAGATCGTGCCCGGCGAGCTGCTGGAGCTTCCGGCACGCGGCTTCCTGAACGTCCACCCGTCGCTGCTGCCGCGTCATCGCGGCGCGAGCCCGATCCGCGCCACGATCGCCGGCGGCGATGACCGAGCGGGTGTCACGATCATGCGCATGGACGAGGGCCTCGACACCGGACCGATCGTGGCGACGACGGCATGGGCGACGACCGGCACGGAGACGGCGCCCGAGCTCGAATCGCGGGCGGCCAGGGAGGGCGCGACCCTGCTGACGACGACCCTCGGCGACTGGCTCGCCGGCGCAATCCAGCCGCAGCCCCAGCCCGAGGCCGGCGCCACGCTCACGCGACGCCTCCGGCGCGCGGACGCCACGCTCGATCCGGCCCGGCCGGCCCGCGACCTGGAGCGCCAGGTTCGGGCACAGCTGCCATGGCCGGGGTCGTCACTCGAGACGGGCGCCGGGCGCCTGACGGTCCATCGCGCCTCGACTGCCGCCGCCGCGGAGGGGGACGAGCCGGGCACGCTCGTCGGCCACGGCGAGGGCCTGGCCCTGACAACCGCAGACGGCCGGCTCGTCCTCGATGCGGTCCAGCTCGCGGGTCGGCGGCAGCTCTCGGGCCCGGAGTTCCTGCGTGGGCAGCGTGAGCTGCTCGGGACCAGGGTGGGAGCGGCGGGGCGCCCGACCGCCGCTGCCAGGTCCGCCGCGGTCGAGGCCGCGAGCGGCGACCCGGTTGGTGCGAAACCGTGACCAGCCCGATCGGCCTCGCGCGGCCGAGGCCCGACGCGCCCGCCAAGGCGCGCGGCGCGACCCGCTTCGCCGCGGATCGCCGGATCCACGGCCTGCTGCACGCCCGCCTGGTGCTCGCGACGCACGCGCACGCGCGACTGGCCGGCATCGAGACCGGCCCCGCCCTCGCGATCCCCGGCGTCGTCGCGGTCCTGGGCGCCGCGGACCTGCCGATCAAGGCCGAGGGTCGCGACCGGCTGAGCTTGCCGCTCGCCCGGACGGAGGTCGTGTTTGCCGGGCAGCCGGTGGCGATCGTGGTCGCCGAGACCGAGGCAGCCGCCGAGGACGGCGCCGAGCTCGTCTTCGTGCACCTCGAGCCCCTCCCGGTCGTGCTCGACCCGGAGGCGGCGATGGATCCCGACTCGCCACTCGCCTGGCGCGAGATCGCCGAGGAAGGAGACCGAACGGGCTCGATGGATGCCCAGAGCCACGCAGCCGTCGGCGGCGGCGAGGACGCCTGGATCGAGTCGGAGGAGCTGTCGGCCAACGTCGCCGGGCGGAGCCGGTACTGGGACGGCGACGTCGACGCCGCGCTCGCAGGCGCCGCGGTCGTGCGCGAGGGCCGGTTCACGACGTCGTGGATCCACCAGGGCTACCTCGAGCCGCAGGCATGCACCGCCTGGGTCGACCCCGACGGCACCCTCGTCGTCGAGACCGCCACCCAGTCGCTGTTCGGCTCGCGCAGCGAGGTGGCCAAGGCGCTCGGGCTGGAGCAGCGCCAGGTACGGGCCGTCGCGACGACGCTCGGTGGCGCCTTCGGCGGAAAGTGGCCCCTTCTCGATTCGCTCGTCGCGGCGACCGCCCTAAGGCTCGGGCGTCCGGTGCGGCTGGTCACGACCCGTGCGGAGGATTTCGCCGCGACGAACCCGAGCCAGTCGTTCGTCACCGAGCTGCGCATCGGCGCCGATCGGGATGGCAGGTTCGCCGGCCTCGAGTGCCGGATGATCGCGGACACGGGCGCGTTCGACGAGGGCACCGCGGAGAGCCTCGGCGGCGTGCTCGTCGCCGGACCGTATGCCTGGCCGGCGTTCGACGTCCGTGCCTACGGCGTGCGCACGAACCGATTCGGGGTCGGTGCCTACCGCGGTCCGAGCGCACCGCCATCGGCCATGGCGCTCGAGACGCTCATCGATGAGCTCGCAGTCGAGCTCGAGGTCGATCCGATCGAGCTCCGTCGGAGGAACCTGGCGAGCCAGGGCGCGCCGATGCTCGACGGCGAGAGCTGGCCGGTGACCGGCAGCGCAGAGGTCCTCGATGCGATGGCGGCCAGCCCCGTCTGGCAGGGGCGGTCGCGGCGGGTCGAGGACGAGGGCGTCGGCCTCGCGCTCGGCTACTGGCCGGGCGCCACCAACGCCGCCGCCGCGGCTTGCCGAATGTCGCCCGATGGCAGCGTCCAGGTGATGACCGGTATCGTCGACATGTCCGGCACCAGCGGCGGGTTCCAGGCGATCGTCGCCGACGCCCTGGGCATCGAGCCGGACCTGGTCCAGCTCGTCTTCCTCGACTCCAGCGCCGCGCCAACCTCGCCGGGGAGTGGCGGCTCGCAGATCACGTATGCCGCGGGACGCGCCATCCGCAAGGCGGCGGAGGCGACGGCGCGGCTGCTGCTCGAGGCAGCCGCGGTCGAGCTCGAGATCTCGGTCGACGACCTCGAGCTGGTCGACGGAACCGTCCGGCCGCGGGGCACGCCGCAGCGCGCGATCCCGATCGCGAAGCTCGTTCGCGCCAACGCGCGGGCCGGCCGGCCCCCGATCGAGGCGCACGGCCTGAGCGACAACCCGGGGATCGCACCGTCGGTCGCCGGCCACGTCGCGCGGGTCCGCGTGGACCGCGAGACCGGCAACATCGAGGTGCTCGAGGACCACGTGGTGCAGGACGTCGGGCGGGTGCTGAATCCCGCGCTCGTGGCGGGCCAGCAGCAGGGTGGCGCCGCGCAGGCCCTCGGCTGGGCGACGCTGGAGGAGCTGCGGCACGACGAGAACGGGCAGCTCCAGACGGGGACCTTCCTCGACTACGCAATGCCTCGCGCCCGGGACGTCGGCCGGCTGCGGACGACGAGCGTGGAGGTTCCGGCGCCGCAGGGGCCGCTCGGGGCGAAGGGCATCGGCGAGGCGCCGGTCATCGCCGGGCCGGCAGCGATGGCCAACGCCGTCGCGGCGGCGACGGGCCTGCGCCTGCGCGACCTGCCGATGTCCCGAACCCGCGTCTGGTCGGCGCTGCAATCGACGGCGCGCGATGGCTGACCAACGGCCGGGGCTGTCCGGCCTGTCCATCGACGAGCTGACCGCCTGGTTTGCGGCCCACGGTGAGCCGGACTACCGAGCCCGGCAGGTGCGAACCGCCATGTGGAAGGGATCTGCGACCAGCACCAGCGAGCTGACCACCCTGCCACGGGCCCTGGCGACGGCGCTGAACGAGGCGTTTCGGTGGTCGACGGTCGCCGACGAGTCCATCGTCGGCTCGGACGGCGGCCAGACGGAGAAGGCGCTCCACCGCCTGGCCGACGGTGCGACCGTCGAATCCGTGCTGATGCACTACCCGGCGACGGCCTCGCGGCGAGCCCGGCACACGCTCTGCATCTCGAGCCAGGCCGGCTGCGCCGTCGGCTGCCCCTTCTGCGCAACCGGCGAGCTCGGCTTCACGCGGGATCTCGAGACGGCCGAGATCCTTGACCAGGTCAGGAGCGCGCAGCGCCGCCTCGGGGCCGACGAGCGGATCACGAACGTGGTGTACATGGGCATGGGCGAGCCGCTGCTCAACCTCGACCGCGTGCTCGAGTCCGTCGCGGCGCTCAACGACCCGACCGGGCTCGGCCTCGGCGCGCGCCACATCACTGTCTCGACGTCGGGCGTCGTGCCGGGCATCCGGCGGCTGACGGCACTCGGGCCGCAGTTCACGCTGGCGATCTCCATCCACGCCGCCCGCGACGCGCTGCGTGACGTGCTCGTCCCGTTGAACCGCCGCTGGCCCGTGGCGGAGGTCGTCGCTGCCGCCCGCGACCACGCCCGCGCGACGGGTCGGCGCGTGAGCTACGAGGTGACGATGATCGGCGGCGTGAACGACACCGAGGCCGACGCGACCGCGCTGGCCGAGCTCCTGCGCGGCGACCTGGCCCACGTCAACCTGATCCCGATGAACCCGGTCGCCCACACGCCGTGGCAGGCCAGCCCGATGCCGGTGATCGAGCGGTTCGCGACGCGCCTGAAGGCCGCCGGCATCCCCGTCACGATCCGGCGCAACAGGGGCGTCGAGATCGGCGCGGCCTGCGGCCAGCTCGCGGCGGAACGTGCCGGGGCCCCACCCGCGCCGGCCGTGGCTCGGCGGCGCCTTCGATTGGAGACGGCCAGCGCCCGCGCCCTCCGCGGCCAGCGCAGCGAGGAGCCGGTGCCCGCCGGCGTCGAAGGGTGAAGCGCCGCACTCCGACGTTCTCTGACGCGCCGTCGACGTCCCGCGCCCGCGTGGCCGCGAGCATCCTCGATGCCGACCTGGGCAACCTCGCCCACGCCGTGACCCGGGCGGAGCGAGAAGGCGCCGACCGGATCCACCTCGACGTGATGGACGGCCACTTCGTCCCGAACCTGACCTTCGGCGCGAAGACGATCAAGGCACTCCGGCGCCGGACGCGCCTGCCCTTCGACGCACACCTGATGATCGCGAATCCCGGGGAGTTCATCGACGAGTTCCTGGAGGCCGGTTGCGACTCGGTCACGATCCACGTCGAGATCCAGGAGGACATCGAGCCGACGCTGCGCGCAATTCATGCGGCGGGTAGGGCGGCCGGGCTGTGCGTCAAACCGAAGACCCCGCTCACGGACCTCGCGCCGTACCAGCGCCTGCTCGACATCGTGATGGTCATGACCGTCGAGCCCGGCTTCGGCGGCCAGTCGTTCATGGCCGACGTGGCGAAGGCCAAGCTGCTCGGGGCGCGCGAGTACCTCTCGCACAAGCTGCATGGCGGCGAGATCCACGTCGACGGCGGCGTCAATCGCGAGAGCGCGGAGCTGGTCGGTTCGCTCGGCGTCGACATCCTCGTCGTCGGCTCGGCGCTGTGGCTCAAGGGTCGTGACATGGCGCGTGAGATCCGGCTCATTCGCGCCCTCGCCGACGAGGGCTACCAGCACGGGCTCAACGGCGGTGTGCCGCCGATCCCGCGCGACAAGATGGTGACCTTTGCGTCGCTGCGCCGCCCGCAGGCCAGGACCCTCCGCGAGGAGATCGAGGCCGCCGGGATCCCCGTCCTGCTGTTCCGCTCGCCGAAGGACGCGGCAGACATGGACGACGATGTTCGGCGCTGGGACCTGCTCCCGCCGGCATCAGCCGAGGCCGCCGCGCGCGAGCGCTTCGGGCGTCGCCGCGATTCGCTCGCTCGCACGCGCCTCCGACCCGCCTGAGGTGCGAGCGCTCCTGCAGCGCGTGGCCCGGGCGTCCGTCCGGGTCGAGGAGCGCCTCGTTGCGTCGATCGGTCCGGGGCTTGTGATCCTCGTCGGGGTCGGCCATGAGGACGCCGAGGTCACGGCGATCGGCCAGGCGACCCGGGTCACCGAGCTGCGGATCTTCGCGGACGAGGACGGCCGGACCAATCGCTCGATCCTCGATGTTGGCGGCGCCGCGCTCGTGGTGAGCCAGTTCACGCTCTACGCCGACACGTCACGCGGTCGCCGGCCGGGCTTCACGAAGGCGGCGGCGCCTGACCTCGCGGAGCGCCTCTACGTGCGCTTCGCGCAGGCCCTGCGAGAGGCGGGCGTGGCGGACGTCCAGACCGGCGAGTTCGGGGCGGAGATGCAGGTCGAGCTGGTCAACGACGGCCCCTTCACGATCTGGCTGGACTCGGCGGATTGATGAGCGCGCTCGGTGGCTTCGTGTCGCGGTCGCGTCACAACCCGAGGGTGAGCAGCTAACGCTCCGGCGTCTCCATCGCGCGTCGCGCGGCGTCGCGATAGCGCGACTGGGCTTCGGCCTCATCAACGTCGGCGAGCGCGCTCTCGGCGTCGGCGTCCGCGAGATCCGCTCGCGTCGATTGAACGAGCACGCGCGCGGCGGCCGCGGTTTTGGCGGCAGATGTCTCGGCGAGCGACGCGGCGGCCAGCGCGGTCTTCGCCGCCTCGGCTGTCGCGAGGGCCGCCTCGACCGCCTCCTCCGCCGCCGTAGCAGCGTTCTGGGCCGCGAGCCTGCCGCGGCGTGCCACGGCGACCGTGCGTTCGGCCTCGCGCCATTCCTGGAGGGTCTGGGCGATCGTCGCTGGCTTCGGCTGGTCCGTCACGACGAGGGAGCTCAAGCGCCTAGCGAGCGGACTTCGTCGCGGTCCGGCGGCAGCGGGTGCAGACGAGCTCGCGGGTCGTGCGGCCGTCGCGGGTCAGGAGGAACGGCTGGAGGTTCGGCTGGTAGCGGCGATGTGCGCGCACCCGGTTCGAACCCGTCGACTGGGGGTTGAACCCCGCCATCGACACCTTGCCGCAGATTGCGCACGAACGAGCCACTGAAGAACCTCTGGATCATGGGAAAGAGAGGGCGTCCGGGCCTGTCCGGCGCGAACGGGGCGGTACTATACCACGCACCCCGGGCGGCTCCCGAGGCACGCGCCGGGCGCATGAGGGAGGGGCTGTGCCGGAAGGATCCATCGGCGGACGGGCGCTGGTCACGAGGCGCGCCATCATCGACATCGTCCGCCGCGTGACCCTCGGCCAGTACGGCGTTGCCGGCTTCAGCGGCAACTGGGCAGACCGCGTCCTCGGCTGGATCGAGAACCGCCCCGGTGGCCTGCGGGTCTCCGTCGCCGGGGGTGCGCTCGCGGTACGGATGCACTTGCGAGTCGCCCAGGGCCTGCCGATCGCCGAAGTCGCCCGCCAGGTGGACCTCGCGGTACGGCACGCGATCCGAACGGCGCTCGGCCGCGAGGTCGACCAGCTGTCGATCCGCGTCGCCAGCCTCGAGCTGCATCCGGGCGGCGAGCCGCCAACCCCACCGTCGCATTCCGACCTCGGACCATCCGACCTCGCCGACAGCGGGACCGACGTCGCGTGAGGGTCCAGGGCTGATGGCCCGACGGGCCTGCGACGGCCAGGGGCTGCTCGGCGCGTTCCGCGCGGCGGCCGCGGGGCTCGAGGCCGCGGTCGACGAGGTCAATGCGCTGAACGTGTTCCCGGTCCCCGACGGCGATACGGGCTCGAACATGATGGCGACGGTGCGGGCAGCGCTCGCCGAGGCGGAGGCCCTCGGTCCGACGGTGTCCGCGGACCGCGTCGCCTCGGCCGCCGCGTTCGGGGCCCTCATGGGCGCGCGCGGCAACTCCGGCGTCATCACCAGCCAGATCCTGCGCGGGCTGGCCGAGGGCCTCGCGGGCAAGACCCGGTTCAACGCCCTCGACCTCGCCAACGCCCTCGACCTCGGCACCAAGGCGGCCTATGGCGCGGTCGCGAAGCCGGTCGAGGGCACGATCCTCACCGTCATTCGCGAGGCGTCGGCCGCCGCGGTCGAGGCGGCTGAGCACGAGCCGACGATCGACGCCGTGCTGGGATCGACGACGACGGCGGCGCACAAGGCCGTCGCGAAGACGCCCACGCTGCTCGCGATCCTGCGCGAGGCGGGGGTCGTCGATTCGGGTGGCCAGGGCCTGTTCCGGTTGTTCGAGGGCGCGAACGCCTTCGTCACGGGCGACGCGAAGGTCTCGGCGCGGCTGCCCGGCGCCGTCGGCGTCGTCGCGGTGGCGGGCGAGGCGCCGGCCGGGACGAGCGCCGCACACGCGGGAGCGCCACCCGGCGCGGGCATGCGCGACGAGGGCTTCGGCTTCGAGACGATGTTCCTCGCCCAGGCCGAGCCCGGCAAGCCGCTCGACGTCGATGCCATCCGGGGCTACTTCGAGTCGATCGGCGAGTCAGTGCTGGTCGCGGGGGACGCCCGGGCGATCAAGGTCCACATCCACAACGAGCGCCCCGACCAGGTGCTCGCGTATGCGCTCGGTCTCGGTCAGCTGTCGAAGATCAGCGTCGAGAACCTGGACCAGCAGGCCAGCGACGTTCGCGAGACCCGCGCGGCGGCGTTCGCCGGGGATGGCGAGGCAACTGACGTTCGTGCCGGTGGAGGTGGCACGGCGGCGATCGAGACTCCGGCGCATGCGGAGTCCGATGGCGCGTCAGCGGCCGAGGCCGGCGTCGAGCAGCTGCCGCTGGCGGTCGTCGCCGTTGCCGCCGGCGAGGGCCTCGCCGCGATCTTCCGGGACTTCGGCGTGCACAAGGTCGTCTACGGCGGGCAGACGGCGAATCCGAGCACCGGCGAGCTGCTGGAGGCCGTCAAGTCGGTCGATGCGCGGGAGATCCTGCTGCTGCCCAACAACCCGAACATCGTCCTTGCTGCACGCCAGGTGTCGACGCTCGCCGACCGGCCGGTCGCGGTCGTCGCGACACGCAACGCAGCCGAGGGCTTCGCGGCGATGCTCGCCCTCGACCCGGACAAGAGCGCCGCGGAGAACGCCACGGAAATGACCGCCGCGGGCCGTGCCGTCCAGTCTCTGGCCGTGACCGAGGCCGTGCGCGACGCGACCGTCAGCGGCAAGAAGGTCAAGAAGGGCCAGACGATCGCGCTCGACCCCGACGATGGCCTCGTCGCTGTGGCCAACGACCCGAACACCGCGGTCCTGAACGCCGTGAAGAAGCTCAGTCCCGGCTTCGAGCTGATCACGCTGTACTACGGCGATGGCGGCGACCTCGCCGCGACCGAGGCGCTCGCCCGGCGGATCCACGACCTCGGCACGGGCGCGGAGGTCGAGGTGCTGCACGGCGGCCAGCCGCACTACCGCTACCTGATCTCGGCCGAGTAGGGCGGGGTGGGGGAGCGAGCGTCAGCCCGCCGGTCGGGTGGTCCTGCCGTCGCGCGCGGCGCAACGGCACCCCGTCCTCCGGCCCCGAGCGGTGTCGAGCTGCTGGGTATGCCTCTGGCCAAGTCAGGGCTGCCGGGCGGGACGACCCTGGGGCGAGTCGGACGGCGGATGGGAATCGGGACCGTCCGCGACCTCCTGTTCCACCTGCCGCGGCGCTACGACGACCTGCGCGAGATGCGCAAGCTCGGGGATCTCGCCTGGGTCGAGGACGGCGAGGTCGTCTCGGCGCGGGTGACCGTCGCCGACATCAGGGTGGAGGCATCGTTCCGGCGCCGCGTCCAGCGGACGATCGCGCTCCTCGAGGACGAGACCGGCTCGGTCGAGGCGACCTGGTTCGGTCGCCGCTACATCGAGCGCCGGTTGCATCCCGGCGAGCGCGTGATCGTGTCGGGCAAGATCAAGCACTTCGGGCGCAAGCGGACCCTCGACAATCCGGACTTCCAACCCGAGGGTCGTGACGACGAGCTGCTCCACGTCGGCCGCATCGTGCCCGTGTACCGGCTCACGGCCGGCCTGACCGCGAACCGCCTCCGGGTCGCGATCCGCGAAGCGCTCGATCGCGCCGGGCATGCGTACCCGGAGTACCTCCCGCCCGAGCTGCGCGAACGGGAGCGGCTGGCCCCGATCGCCGACGCGCTGGAGCAGGCCCACTACCCGGCGACATTCGAGGGTCGCGACGCAGCGCTCCGGCGGATGGCCTTCGACGAGCTGCTCGCGCTGCAGGTCGGCATGGTCGGCCGGCGCCGGCAGCGCGGCCGCGATGCGGCCACGCCAATCGCGGTGGACGCGGCCGTGGACGGCGAGCTCCGGTCGACGCTGCGCGCCTCGATCGGTCGGAAGCTCGGGCGCGAGATCGCGCTCACGCCCGACCAGGATTCGGCGATCGCCGAGATCCGCGCGGACCTTGGCCTCCCCAACCCGATGCTCCGGCTGCTCCAGGGCGACGTCGGCTCGGGCAAGACCGCCGTCGCCGCGTATGCCCTCGCCGCGGCCGCGCGGGCCGGCATGCAGGGCGCGCTCCTCGCACCGACGGACCTTCTCGCCCGGCAGCACCACCGGACGCTGACCTCGCTCCTCGAGGACGCCGCGATCCCGGTCGAGCTGCTGACGGGCTCGCTGACCGCGGCGAGCGCACGACACACCCTCGAGCTCGTGGCGTCGGGCATGGCGCCGGTCGTGGTCGGGACCCACGCGCTGCTCCAGCAGCGAGTCGAGTTCGCGAGCCTGGGCGTCGCCGTCATCGACGAGCAACATCGCTTCGGCGTGGAGCAGCGGAGCCAGCTCGAGGCAAAGGCGGGTGGCGATCGCGCGCCCCACGTCTTGCTCATGACGGCGACGCCGATCCCGCGGACGCTCGGCCAGGTCCTGTACGCGGACCTCGACGTCTCGAACCTGCGCACCCCGCCGGAGGGCCGCCTGCCGATCCGGACCGGCATCCGCAAGCCGGACGAGCTCGAGGGCACCTGGCACAAGGTGCGCGAGGAGGCGGCAGCGGGTCACCGGACGTTCGTGGTCGTACCGCTCATCGACGAGGCGGACGCGGTCGACGAGGCGACGACGACCGCCGACGGGGCGCCGGCCGGGTTCTGGGACGCATCAGCTCCGGCGGCGGAGGCCGAGGCAGTGCGACTGCGCGAGCTGCTCGCGCCCCTCCGAGTCGGGCTCGTGCATGGCCGGCTGAAGGCGGCGGATCGGGATGCCGAGATGGCCCGCTTCCGCGATGGCGACCTGGACGTGCTCGTGGGGACGACCGTCGTCGAGGTCGGCGTCGACGTGCCCGAGGCGACGATGATGGTCGTCGAGGGCGCCGATCGGTTCGGCCTGGCGCAGCTCCACCAGCTTCGCGGCCGGGTCGGGCGCGGGGAGGCCGCATCGTTCTGCGTGCTCGTCTCCGATTCGGTTGATGCGACGGCACAGGCGCGGCTCAAGGCCGCGGCCGAGATCCGCGATGGCTTCGAGCTCGCCGAGCGCGACTGGGAGCTCCGCCGCGAAGGCGACGTCCTGGGCCTGGTCCAGAGCGGCCTGCCGAGCCTCCGCGTCGCCTCGCTCCAGCGTGATGACCATCGCGAGCTCGCCGTCGAGGCGAGAGCCGTGGCCGAGTCGATGCTCGACGATGAGGGCCGGATCCGCCCCGGCTTCGACCGTTTCGGCGCCGAGCTCCGCGGGGGCTGGCTCGCCCGCGTGGCGGATGCCGAGCCCGCCGGGGCCGCATGACCGGGACGAGCGCGGGCCGGGTCATTGCCGGGACGGCTCGGGGCACGCGGCTCGTCGGGCCCGGCGAAGGCACGCGACCGCTCGGCGATCGCCTCAAGCAGAGCCTCTTCGCGATCCTGGAGCCGCACATTCGCGACCGGGCCTTCCTTGACCTGTTCGCCGGCAGTGGGGCGTCCGCCATCGAGGCGCTGTCGCGCGGAGCGGCTCTGGCGGTCCTGGTCGAGCGCGACCCCCGGGCGATCAGGACGATCGAGGCCAATCTCGCAGCGACCGGACTCGGCGATCGGGCGACCATCCTTCGGGCCGAGGCGGTCGCCTGGCTCGACTCGAAGGCGAGGACTGCCGGGCCATTCGCCAACGTGTTCCTTGACCCGCCGTACACCGAGCCTGATCTTGTCGCGAGATCGCTGGCGGCGATCCAGACCGCTGGTCCCGAAGGCATCCTCGCCAGGGACGGCCTCGTCGTGGCGAAGCACTTCGGCGGGCAGACGGTCGACGCGGGGATCGCGCTGCTACAGTCGGTTCGCCGGGAACGGTTCGGCGACACCGTTCTGACCTTCTTCCGATGGGCCGATGAGGTGACTGCATGAGAGTCGCGCTCTACCCGGGCTCCTTCGATCCCGTGACGAACGGCCACCTGGACGTGCTGACCCGCGCGCTCGGGGTGTTCGACCAGGTGGTCGTGGCCGTCCTCGAGAACCCGCGCAAGAAGGCCCTGTTCCCGGTCGAGACGCGGGTCGTGGTCCTGGAGACCGCCATCCGCGACGCCAGCATCGACCACGCGACCGTGGTCTCGTTCGACGGGCTGACGGTGGACGCGGCGCACGAGCACGACGCCCGTTGGATCGTGCGCGGGTTGCGCGCCATCTCTGATTTCGAGGTCGAGGGCCAGCTCGCCCACAACAACCGCGTCCTCGCGCCGGACATCGACACGGTGTTCTTCATGACCTCGTCCGAGTTCGGCTACGTCAGCTCGAGCCTCGTCAAGGAGATCGCGAGCTTCGGCGGCGACGTCTCGACGATGGTCCCGCCGGCAGCGGTGACCGCCATCAGAACGCTGGCCAGGTCGCCGGAGCGGCCGCGCTGATGGGTGATCGGGCGTCGGCGACCGGAGTCCGCGTGCGATAATCCCGCCGTGGACATCATGTTCCTGCTCGAGCGGCTCGAGTCGCTCGTGGCAACCGGCACCGGGGTCCCGGCCACGCGCAAGGTCCTCGTCGACAAGGATGCCGTCCTCGAGCTGATCGACCAGCTCCGGGTCGCTGTTCCCGAAGAGATCCATGCCGCCAAGCGGATCAA
>Ga0075423_10004434_pt1 | contig 13026 bp, 14 predicted proteins | sample SoiMethybrSBSTD2_FD_80114 | JGI IMG/M metagenome (GOLD analysis project Ga0075423, IMG submission 80114) | Bulk soil microbial communities from a Populus tree surrounding site in Tennessee, USA - Soil MetaG P. TD hybrid SBSTD2 | ecosystem: Environmental > Terrestrial > Soil > Tree plantation...
CTCGGATCGTAGAGGCGCAGCTGGAGGGAGTGCGCACTTGAGCGGACCGAGTCGTGGGCGGGGGATTGGTGAGCGCCGTGTGGCGAGCGGACGGGCGGACGTGCGGCGAGCGGATGTGCGGGCGGAGGGCGGGGGTGAGGACGAGCGGGCGAGCGGGAGAGCGGTGAGCGGAGGGGAGCGGGAGGCGGAGCGCGACGAGCGTGTGGAGTTGTGCGCGTGTTTTGCGAACATCCACTGATCACTTGACGGATACGCCAGAGTCGAGTCCAGAGTCAGTCATGCCGAGCGTTTAAATGAGCGGCCAGTGCTGTCGCCCATCTCGACAGCCTTGCCGGTTGCGGATCGCCCATGCACCGATGAAATGCGATGATCGACTGAGCCACGTAGGCTGCTGTATTGAATGCCGCCAAGTGGCCAATATCTTTTCCACTCAGGGATGGAATCATGAAACTCCGGAATGGATATTCGAGGCATGGGACTGGATCATGCGCGGGGTTCTCAGGTTGGAGCGATCGAGACCAGCATGGTTTGAGATCCCCGTGATGATGAAGCTGACCCTCAGCACGCCCCATCACGCTCTAAAGAATCTTGCCAAGGGACCTCTGACCCGACCCCACAATTTCATGATGATTCCGCAGGTGTCTCGCTTTGGGTATCCGGCCAATGTGACCCCAGAAAAGTTCACGCTTGTAACGCCGTTTTCATCCGAGCGAGATGATTGGATGAACTCGAAATGCACCAACATCCACGATTTTGAGTCGCCGGTTTACGAACTCACAGACGAATACGACGGCCACAAGGTCGTACCAAAGAATTTCTTCATGCTCTTGGATGCGTACCAGAACCACCCCGAAGCCAAGAGTCTTGCGCCCCACGGAGGACCGTGCGAGTTCGATACGCGGGGATTGTTGCAGCGGGCGCACATCGTTGCAAACTGGCCACCCGTTTATATCGGCAAAGAATCCGACCGGCATTGGGAAGAGGGCGAAGATCCCAGCCTGTTGGACCCGAACACCATCATCTACAAGCGCAAAGGATATGCGGTTACGACCGATGAACAACTTGCGCGCATTGGCAAGGTTCCCAAGCGGGAATTCATGCGCCGGGGAGTTAACCAGCACACATTGGAAAAAATCTGCAACCGCGAACCCGTGCGAGCACAAAAACTGGCAAAGTGCTTGAGAGCGCTCGAAGAGTATGAGGAAGAGCAGATACACTCATGACCCCTTCCTTGGGGGCTGCCGAGGGCCCAAGTGTGCCCCCATTGCTATAACACCGGATACAGTTCACCGGCACGCGCGCTGCAGCTATTGTCGAAGTGACGAGAAATGAGAGCCCTAGGCTTGGCACGAGTAGCACTGCCTTATCAATTGTCGCAATCGGCGATTTCACTCACAACCCCGCTTTGCGTCAATAGCTGGTCGGGATTTTGCGCCAACAATTGCGTAGTTTATCCGACAATCTGGGAACTGTTCCAGAATTGTTCCCAACTTTTCGAAAGTCGTTGATGGTATCGTATTGCTTCGACAGGATGGAATGGCATGCCGCGCGTTTTAATCGTGGACGATAGTGAGATCTTTCGCCGCAGCGTGCGCGCAGTACTAGAGTCGTGTCACAGTTGCGAGATCTGCGGTGAAGCCGACAACGGTCAAGATGCCGCGCGATTCGCTCAGGAATTGCGACCTGATGCAATCGTAATAGACATCTCGTTGCCTGGAATTAACGGTATCGAAGCTACTCGGGCAATCCGCTCAATACTGCCCGATGCAAAAATTGTGGTGATGAGTTTGCACCATTCGAGGGAAGTCGTAAAGGCGGTTAAGGCTGCTGGAGCAAACGGCTACGTGCTCAAGTCAAGCGCTGACCGTGATCTAGTCGATGCCATAAACGCAGTGGCAAGTTTTTACGTCAGCCCCTCAATAAGGGGGGAAGTGGTCAAAGTGGCATAAGGGCCAGAGTACGGTTTCCATGGCTGTAAGGACTGTAGCGGAAATTGTAGCGAGTCCCGGTTTAGATCGGGTGAGATGGAGTTGCAGTACGAACGTTGGACAGTGACTCTTTACAAGCACTTGTCAATCGGGCCCACTAGGTGCAAATAGCGGATACACGATCCTAAGTCTGGTGCGTCTGCCAATTCCGCCACTTTCGCAGTACCGTATTTACTGGCCGCAACGCTGTTTTCCTGAGATCTGCTTTTCGCGATTGTAGAGGATTTTGTAGATGTTACTCCTCGAAATCCTCATCTCTCGCCTCTAGCAGACCAATTGCCGATTCAAGCCGTTCGGGTGTCGGATGGACGTAGCGTTGGCTTATTGTAATCGACCTGTGACCCGCTGCCTTTTGAATGGTGAACGCATCGGCACCACGTTCACCAAGTCTTGTGCAAAAAGTGTGCCGACAGGAATGAATCACGCAGTCCCACGGCAGCTTCAGCTTGTCGCGAATCTCACGGAATTGTTCGCTTGCCCAGTGCCTAGACATCCGGCGCCGACCGCCGGCAATGGGTAAAGACGTAGTCGCACTTTGAATGCTTTTTGCATTCTGCGAGGCAAGCGCGTGCTGTGCCAGTGAGCGGCACGTAACGTTCGGCATATTTGCTCTTGCCCTTTGCGACGTAAACATACCCGCGCTGCGCCCCATCTTTGGGTTCAAACGACACATTAGCCCACGTCAGGTCGAGCGCCTCAGACAGCCGAAGCCCGGTCTCCACAAGAACGCGAGTCAGAACCCAGAAAGTGTTGATTTTCTTGCGTGCGATAAGAAGTTATCTAGCGCGATTTCGCTGAATACGAATTTACGCGCCGTTTCACCGGGCACCATCTTGATTTTCGGCACGTGGGCGAGCAGTCGCCAGTCGCGGGCAAGGTGCAGGGCGCGCCTCAAGGCTCGCAAACTATTATTGATCGTGGCGGGGCGGATCTTATCGTTCAGCCGGTGACGCACGAACCTGTCGATCGTGGCTGTGTCAATGTGGTGTAGTTTGGCGCTGGCGAGGGGGCGGAAAGGGCGTTGGTTCTGCGCTGGGCGGATATCTCGGCAAACACTAAAACAAGTTTCACGCTCACGTAGACACGGCGTGGCGTGAGAGCACGGGAGCAAGCAATGCCGGCGTCCCCCTCATTGCTCGCTGTCGCGGCTTGCTTCCGTTACAGGCACTCATTTAAGCAACACGCAGAGGGTGAAGCCACCAGCGGCAAGAGTAAAGATGCACACCGCGATGCTGACTACCTGTAACCAGTCCACACTTGGATTTCTGAGAGACACAGCAATGGTGCTCCATGTTGTGAAGCAAGGCTAGGACTCTCGAAGGTGAGTGCATACTGGCAGAACTGCCAGCGTTTTTTCTGTCACAAATAAAAAAAAGGAAACATGTTCAACGCAATCCGTAACTTTTTCGGCCAGATCCGCGCTTTGTGGACGCTGCCAGGCTTCTGCGCGGTTCTCACTCACAAGCTCAGCTCAGAGAACTCCAGCGCTGCGGCCAGCCTTCGGAATCAGATCGCCGCGCTGCGAACTCACGTGGACTCTCAATTAACCGGGATGGCCAACAACCACAACTCCGCGCTTGCTAACCTGCACGTCAGGCTTGCCGACGTGGTTCACAATGCGTCGAACGCCACGCTTTACGAAGCGCAAATTCTTCGACGGATGAAATGCGGATCATGCAGAAAGGATTTCGCTGGCCGGAAGCGGTTCAACGCGGACGGACTTTTTGTATGCCCTGACTGTGCAGTAAAGGAAGGTCTGGACTAATGAAAACTCTTCGCAATCTGAAAACCTTTTGTCTGGATTCGCTGAGCGCGATCCGCAATTTAACCACAGCGGGTCGTGAACTAACCGCGGCAATTGATCGCTACAACGAACGGGTGTCTGAGTTTCATGCGGACGTTAAGAACATTGAGCACAGCGTGGGATTCTTGTACCGTGCTGAGCGCTATCAGCGAGAAGCCAACGGGCATAAAGCAGATTTTTGATCTACCCTTAACGCGCGAAGCTCCTACGGTATCTGCGGGATAGCAATTCTTCGATTATGGCATATGTTTGCAAGAGAAGGCCCGAAATGTCTCCTCGTGGCGAATTAGTTGCTGAAATCGTTAAATTACAGAGAGAGCAATTGGAGTCTTTCGAGGATGGCACATTCGGCGGTTGGTCGCCCGGACAAACAGCCGAGCACGAGGAACGCGGAGACCGTCTTGCACTGCTGGTTCGTCGGTTGGCTACACTCGACGAAATCATTCATAGCAGCGAGTAGGGTACCATTTGTCTGCAGCGGCCTCATTTGCTGTCTTCACGTCCCTCAATCTTCGGTGCTATCGCGCGCAATTTTTCGAGTGCAGCTTCCGCTTTCTTGCGCTGTTCCTCTGCTTGGTATTTCACCTCTAAGCGTTCCAGAGAGCGAAGGCTACTGAGGGCGTCTTCAATCGCCTGACGTTCTTCATCATGAATGCCGGGGATGTCACGCAACGCAGCCACGCGCTTCACAATTTCCTCGCGGGCGTCCGCAATGCGTCCAGTCATTGGAGAGTGCTCCAATTCGAGCAGAGCTGACTTAAGAAGTTGCACCCAGGTCTCTTGATCGTAGCTAGGCACCGTCGCTCCTCCGGTAAGCGGAGCTACAGTTTAGCAAAAGGCGTCACGCGGTGGACCATTTGGCACCCTACGAACATGCCCCGCGACTGGAGTTGTTACCGCTACAGCAAAGTAGGTATGGACCGCGGTGGCTCTCACTCGTACTTTCACTAGAGACCAATGAGCGTTCAACGAATTCACAACGTAAGCAGACCCTAACACCCGGAAACACCCTCTACACGCCCCGCATCAGGCCAGTGGTGCGGGGCCTGCCTTTGCAGGGGCCATACAGCATCAAAAGGACGAACGGCCGTAAGACTCTAAGCATCCAAAGCTCGATCCCCGCGCCGAGGATATGCTTCACTGGGTTCTCTCGGGCGTTTATCCGGTGTTCCAGGTGCGGGGTGACCCCATTTTCTTAATCTCTGATTAGGCCGACGGCGCGATTGGCAGTTCACCTCGGTACAAGACGAAGCCGTAGCGAATGAGTTCATCGAGCTTCTCACGAAGCCAGTAGATGTCCTGCCACGTATGCAGGTATTCTTCAGACCCACGGTCGTGCCGCGTTGTCATGTCCTTTTGAAGATCAGCGAGAAGTTTTGAGGCTTTTATGAGTTTTGCTCTGTGTTCTGGGGGCATCATTGAGGTATCGTACCTCGCTTGGAAAACCGTAATCAATCAGGAGCGCTGCGCTAAGTTTTTATCACCAACTAGGAGAAATCCCAGTTTGCATTGAAACGGCAGACGGATAGGGTACAAGCCAGACGGAACGTGCCTGTGGACACCCCCGCCGTCCTTTCGCTTCTCCAATTGCCTCCGATGGCGGGGGATTTTTACGGCACCTTCGTCGCGTACAGACTATCAATCCTTCGCATAATCCGATCCGCCCATTGAACCGCAGCCGCAACCATTGATTCCGTACGCGGGCTTGAGCGAGTCTCAAACAGGTCGTCAGTCGTTTTCAAGTGCCGTGCTACGAGAATGCCGGCGATGACGCCAAGCACGCGCTTGCGGTTTTCGTCCATGGCGAAGGGAAGGATAGCACTTTCGCTTTATGTTCGCCAGTAAGACTGGGGCGCAATCCAGGGCGTGACAAAGGTAACGTAAATGTTACCATATCGACATGATCGAGGTTGAAGAACCTGGATCAGAATGGGCGCAGTCCTTTCGGCAAGTGGTTCTACGACCTGGATGCGCAAGCGGCTGCAAGGTCAAGACGGCTCGTGCGCGGCTCTCGCTGGGAAACTGGTCAAACGCAAAAAGCGTTGGAGACGGTGTCCACGAATACGTAATTGATTTCGGTCCCGGCTATCGAGTCTATTTCGGGAAGGACGGCAACACCCTAGTAATCCTACTGGGAGGCGGAACGAGAAACGGCAGGGCGCAGACATTAACGCCGCCAAAGACCGATGGAAGGACTACAAACAGGGCAAGAAGATGGAGAAATGAAAATGGCACTTACAAGAAATTTCGTCGAGACACTGAAAGCAAGAGCCGAGCGTGATCCCGATTTTCGCAAAGAACTTCTCCGCGAAAGTATAGAGATGTTTCTCTCGGGCGAGGTAGAAACTGGAAAATTGATTCTGCGAGACTACATCAATGCAACCATCGGCTTCGTTGCATTAGGGAAAGCGATCCATATTGATCCGAAGAGCTTGATGCGTATGCTCGGGCCCTCTGGAAACCCCACAACGGACAATTTCTTCGAAATCATCAAACACCTACAAGCGAAGGAAGGAGTGCATCTGAAAGTTGAAGCGGCAATCGCTTAATGTAGCCTTCACCTTCGCCCGAATCGCCTCTTAAAAATGTAGAGGATTTTGTAGATGCTCTAAAGACTTTCCTTCCGTGCGAGCATCGGATTAATCCAGAATATCAGCTTGAATATAAAGGTACTTACTTCGTTGGTCTGACACTTGCCGTCAGCCTTCTACACAATCCTAAGTCTGGTGCGTCTGCCAATTCCGCCACTTTCGCAGTACCCGGATTGTAAAAAGATTATACAAGTGGGTGCCACCCAGCCGGAGTGGGGCGTTTCCCGGAAATCGTGAAGTTGGTAGTACAGCCTTAGGCCGAGCCGAAGCTCAGGACAATCCCATTGCCATCCACTAGCATTCGGGAGCGCCTCTGCGCCGTGAGGAACCATGGTTCGGGACTTTGACGCGATCGTATTGGGTGGGGGAGCCGCGGGGCTGATGTGTGCAATCGAAGCCGGGAAGCGGGGACGCCGCGTCCTCGTTCTCGAGCGCACCGATCGAGTTGGGAAAAAGATCCTGATTTCCGGTGGGGGACGCTGCAATTTTACAAATCTCCATTGCCGGCCGGAGAACTTCCTTTCGGCAAATCCACACTTCTGCAAATCTGCCCTCGCCGGATATACGCCCGCAGACTTTATCGCACTGATCGAGAAGCATCGGATTCCCTATCACGAGAAGACCAAAGGACAACTGTTCTGCGATGGTTCGGCGAGGGAAGTTGTGCGGATGTTGGAAGAGGAATGCCGCCTGACTGGTGTTCAGGTTTTGACGAACGTCACCTTGCGCGAGGTTCGAAGAGCCGATCATTTTGAAGCGATCACTTCGCAGGGAGAGTTCGGCGCACACGCTGTCGTTGTGGCGACCGGTGGCCTTTCGATTCCCAAAATTGGCGCGACCGCGCAAGGATATGAGCTGGCAACGCAGTTTGGGCTCCGGATTCGCGAGTGCCGGCCTGCGCTCGTGCCGTTCCTGTTTAGTCTTCGGGACCGCGATCAGTATTCCGATCTCGCGGGAGTTTCGGCCGAAGTAGAGGTTGCGGTGAATTCGCATACGTTCCACGACAAAATGCTCTTCACGCATCGCGGCCTGAGTGGTCCAGCGATCCTGCAGGCATCGTCCTACTGGCAGGCATCGATGCCGATCACTATTGATCTCGCGCCCGGGCAGAAGATCACGGCACGGTTGCGTGCTTCACCCTCGGGCCGGGACTTAAGTGCAGCCAGAAGCTTACTTCGAGCCAGACTGGCCAATCGTCTAGCAGATCGCTGGCTGGACGCACATTTGCCACCGAGTTGGAGCAATCCATCCCTCGCGATGCTGGAAGACCAGATCCATCATTGGCAGATCATCCCGAGTGGCACCGAAGGATACGAAAAAGCCGAGGTGACCGTAGGCGGAGTCGACACGGATGAGCTGTCGGCAAAAACGATGGAAAGTTGCAAGGTGCCTGGACTGTTCTTCATCGGGGAGGTTGTCGACGTCACGGGTCACTTGGGAGGGTTTAACTTCCAATGGGCCTGGGCATCAGGCTTTGCGGCCGGCCAGGCATTGTAGAGATTCTGACTTGCCACGATCAGAAACCAGTTGTGTTGTCCTTCCACGGAAGGCCACATAAAATGAAGCGATTCGGTGGCAGGTGGTGTCTAACCAAACGGTGAATTCCCCGCAAAAGCCGCCCCAGAAGCCGCCAATGAATACCCAGCGGCTGCGGGCGATCGCACCCACAGTCTGGGACTTGATGCGGCCCCGCCGGGGATTGCTTGCTATCGGCTTTGTGCTCATGGTGATCAACCGGGTATCGGGCCTGGTGCTGCCGTACTCGACCAAGTTCCTGATCGACGGCGTCATCGCCAAGCACCACATTCAACTGCTGCGACCGCTAGTTCTCATTGTCCTGTTTGCGACTGTCATCCAGGGGATCACGTCGTTTTCTCTTACACAGCTACTTTCCAAGGCGGCTCAACGTCTGATTGCCGAACTGCGCCAGAAGGTGCAGACACATATCTCCCGGCTGCCCGTTTCCTTCTACGACGCGAACAAGACAGGCACGCTTGTGTCGCGCATCATGACCGATGTTGAGGGAGTGCGAAATCTTCTGGGCACTGGATTGGTGGAATTAGCGGGTGGCTTACTCACTTCGTGTATTGCTCTGGTAGTTCTTTTCCGCATCAGCGCACTGATGACTGCACTTGCCTTCGGATTTCTGCTGTGTTTCGCGCTGGCGCTGAACAAGGCATTCAGTACGATTCGTCCCATTTTTCGCGAACGTGGAAAGATCAATGCCGAGGTTACGGGTCGACTGGCCGAGTCGCTGGGCGGAGTAAGAGTGATCAAGGGCTATCACGCCGAGGAGAGGGAAGAGGCAGTTTTCGCAACCGGCGTGCGGCGTCTGCTCGAGAACGTAATGCGCACCCTTACCGCGACCTCGGTCATGAGTCTCTCCGCCAGCCTGCTTATGGGTGTGGTGGGTACAGTGATCATGTACGTTGGGGCGCATCAAATACTGGCAGGCACGCTGACCATCGGCGAATTTTTTACGTACACAATGTTCCTCGGATTTCTTGTCGCACCAATCATCCAGATTGTTGCCATTGGAACGCAGATCACCGAGGCGCTGGCGGGTCTGGAACGGACTCAGGAGATACTTCGCGAACGACCGGAGGACCAGGATCCCACCCGGACCGTGACTCTGCCCGATATTGTGGGACAAGTGGTGTTTGATCATGTCAGCTTCAGCTATGACGGGACACGTGAAGTCCTGCGTGACGTGTCTTTTGTCGCAGAGCCCGGTACGGTCACGGCTTTGGTGGGTTCATCGGGATCAGGGAAGTCCACGACGATTGGGCTCATCACGGCGTTTCACGTGCCCACCCAAGGGCAAGTCCTGGTGGATGGCGTTAATCTAAGCACCGTCCGGCTGGATTCCTATCGCACACGACTAGGGGTCGTCTTGCAAGAATCATTCTTGTTTGATGGAACCATTCGAGAGAACGTGGCTTTCTCTCGTCCTGATGCGAGCGAGGAGGACATCATGCGGGCTTGCCGGATTGCACGAGTGGACGAGTTCGCCGAGTCCTTTGCCGACAAATACGACACCATCGTTGGTGAGCGCGGAGTGAAGCTTTCTGGCGGACAGCGGCAGCGGATTTCGATTGCGCGCGCGATCCTGGCTGAGCCGCGAATTCTGATCCTCGACGAGGCAACGTCGAGCCTCGACTCGGAATCGGAGCAGATGATCCAACATGGCCTTTCCTACCTTATGCAGGGACGAACCACCTTTGTGATTGCCCACCGGTTGTCGACCATTCGCCGCGCTGATCAGATTCTTGTCGTGGAGCAGGGAGAGATCGTCGAGCGCGGAACGCACGAGCAGCTCTATGAGATGCAGGGCCGATACTACGATCTCTACACTAAGCAGCTCGGAGTGGAGAGCAATCTCTTCCTGGCGCCGGGCGAGGGGGATTCCGTGGCAGTGGAAGATGAACCCGTTGGCGGAAAAGAACCAGCGGATCCGGATGCTCTGCGCGTGATTCGTGGAGAGGTTCGCTAAGTCTGCATGATTGCAACGCCTGGCACGAAACTTCAAGTAACGGCCGCGGGGATTCAAACCGAGAATGTCTGCCGGCACTATGTGATGGGCCAGAACCTGATTCGGGCAGTCGATGGCATTTCCGTTCGGATGCTAGGGGGCGAATTTGTCGCGCTACTGGGTACCTCGGGCTCCGGCAAATCATCACTACTGAACCTGATCGCGGGATTGGATCGACCCACCTCGGGAGCAGTTGTCGTCGAAGGAAGAAATCTTGCGAAATTATCGCGCGCGGAACTTGCCAAGCACCGCTTGTATACCGTCGGCATGGTTTTCCAATCATTCAACCTGATTCCCAACATGACGGTCCTCGAGAACGTGGAGCTTCCACTTCGCTTCGCGGAGGTCGAGCGTGCGCGCCGCGATTCTCTGGCGCGGGAAGTGTTGGACCGAGTAGGTCTGAGCAATCGCCTGCAACATCGCCCGAGTGAGCTGTCCGGCGGAGAGCAGCAAAGGACCGCACTCGCACGCGCCCTGATCAATCGGCCAAAACTGTTATTGGCGGACGAGCCCACCGGAAATCTGGACAGTCGCACTGGCACTGAAATCATGAATCTGATTCGTGAATGCAACGAGGACCTCCGAATGACAGTGGTGATGGTCACGCATGAGCGTGCACTTGCTGAGCAGTATGCGCAGCGCCTGGTGTTTCTTGCTGATGGCAAACTTGTGAATGATCAGCCCAATGACCAGAACTTGACAAGTACAACGGCGCAAGGAGGTGGCAGCCGTGAAGGTGTATGACCTGGCCGAACTCGCCATACGCAACCTGCGCGAGTCCGTCCTGCGCAACACGCTGACCACAGTAGGAATTTCAGTCGGTGTCGCGTCGCTGGTGGCGATGTTGTCGCTGGGAATTGGTCTTCAGCAGATGGCCACGCGAAGGCTTGTGAAATCAGGTCTGTTCGATACAATTGTCGTTACTTCTCGACGGGATCTGCGCAACTTCAACCGCGACGAAGAGCAAAACGGCCCCGCTCCCGCGGAAAGCCCTGCACTTGATGAACCCTCGCGGCAGAAAATCGAGCAACTTGCCAATGTGACGGAAGCATTTCCGGACCTGCGTTTCATCACCTCATTCACATACGAAACTAAGCCTCATTTGACGATGGTGGCCGGCATTCCGGCATCGTACCGCACCAATGATGCGTTTGAGGGTATGCAGGGCACCTTCTTTTCCTCTGACAATTCCGACGAAGCAATCCTGCAAAAGACCTTCGCAGCCGAGTTGTTGGGGAAGACGGCGAAGCCGGGCTCCGACGATGTCGCGGTCGCGGAATTGGCCAAGCCACTCCTTGGAAAAGAACTGACGATGCGCTATGCAGAGCGCATGCCTTCAGGTGAATCCGCAGCAAGAGAAGAATCGACATCTCAAGGCAACGCTACGCCGGATACGACCAGCTATTCCATTGCCTCGCGCGAACGAAAACTCAGGATTGTGGGTGTTACAGATCTCGATCCAGACAGCATGCGAGGCCCAGTGCGAGCGCGGGTGTTGCTTCCACTAAAGCTGGTGCAAAGCCTGCATGTGGTTCAACCGACCGCCCTCCGTGACACCACGCAGGCTGGCAGCAAGGTGCCAACCTACTCGACTGTCACTGTTCGCGTGAAGGATCCGGGCAAGATTCAGCAAGTGGAAGACACTGTCAGGAAAATGGGCTTCAACACGTTCTCCATGCTGGACGCCACGCGAAGCCTGCGACGCTTCTTTGCAATTCTCGATCTCTTCCTAGGAATCTTTGGCAGCTTGGCCCTGGCAGTGGCTTCAATCGGAATAGTGAACACGCTCGTCATGGCCATTCTGGAACGCCGACGCGAGATCGGCATCATGAAAGCGATCGGTGCTTCCGATGCCGATGTGAAGAAGCTGTTTTTCGCCGAAGCCGGTGTAATGGGTGCTTTCGGCGGCGCGCTCGGCGTCGCGCTGGGTTGGATGATCGGCCGCTTGATCAATATCGGGACGAACATCTACCTGAAACGCCAAGACCTGGCGCCCGAGCAGATCTGGTTTGTGCCGTGGTGGCTCGTGGGGAGCGCAATTGTGTTTGCAATCGTCGTGAGCCTGATGTCGGGCTTGTATCCTGCGGCTCGCGCAGCAAGGCTTGAGCCGGTGCAAGCGCTGCGTTACGAGTGAATTCAGAAACCTCGGCGGCTCTTTACACCGAATAGGAGACGTCATCGTCCGCAGCAACTTGCGCCAGGCTGCTGGCAACCGCAGCCATCGGCTGTTGTGCCTTGCTTCCGCGACGCATGGCTACGATGCCCGTGCGAACCATTTCCAGCACACCATAAGGGCGGAGGACTTCCAGCAGGCCGTCGATTTTGTCTTCAGCTCCGGTGATCTCGATGGTCAGAGATTCGGGCGCGACGTCGACCACTCGCGCGCGAAACACGCTCGCTAATTCCAGCACGTGGGAGCGGGCCTCGTGAGTAGCAGCGACTTTGATCATGGCTAGGTCACGAACGATGGCAGGTTGGTTGGTGATGTTTTCGACCAGCAGAACATTCACCAACTTGTAGAGATTCGCTTCGATGCGGCGCGCTTGGTCGCGGTCGGCATCGACCGTAATGGTCATGCGCGAGACTTCCGGCTTCTCCGTACGTCCTACGGTCAATGAATCGATGTTAAATGCACGTCGACGGAACAGCGACGCGACTCTCGTCAGGACACCAGGCTTGTTTTCCACGTAAACCACAAAAGTATTCATCATATTGGAACTCATTCGTCGGTCGCGGTCTCCACGATCGGGCTGGGACGTCGAATCATGTCATTCAGGGAGGCGCCCGCTGCCACCATCGGATACACCGTATCTTCCTGTTCCACTTTGAAATCAATCAGTACGGGGCCGGCGTGCTTGCGCGCCATCTGTACGGCGGGCACAACCTCGGAGCGGTGCGAAACAGCCATGCTGCGGATTCCGTACGCCTCGGCGAGCTTTACAAAGTTGGGATTCAGTAGGGGCGTCGCCTGGTAGTTGCGCTCGTAGAAAAACTCCTGCCATTGCCGCACCATCCCGAGGTAGCCGTTGTTGATGATGGCGATGTTGACCTTCAAGTTTTCTTGAACGATGGTCGCCATCTCCGACATGGTCATCTGGAAGCCGCCGTCGC
>Ga0075423_10004439_pt1 | contig 13019 bp, 10 predicted proteins | sample SoiMethybrSBSTD2_FD_80114 | JGI IMG/M metagenome (GOLD analysis project Ga0075423, IMG submission 80114) | Bulk soil microbial communities from a Populus tree surrounding site in Tennessee, USA - Soil MetaG P. TD hybrid SBSTD2 | ecosystem: Environmental > Terrestrial > Soil > Tree plantation...
GAGCTCACCGCGCGACACGGCCGACGCGATCTCGCCGGCATTGCCCGTCACGACGACCAGCTCCAGATCCGGATGTCGTGCACGGAGCCGCCGGAGCAACGCCGGCAAGAGATAGATGCTGGCAGTGGCGCCCGTGCCGACGGTCACGCGCCCGGCCACGCGACCCCGCAGCCGCTGGATCGCCTCGCGCGCTTCGTCCAGCACTTTGAAGGCGCGTCCGGCGTGCTCGAGGAGCACGGCGCCGGCCTCGGTGGGCGACGCGCGCCGTCCGCGCCTCACCAGGAGCGGCACACCCAGCACGCGCTCGAGATGCCGCACGTGATGGCTGATCGCCGGCTGGCTCAGGTGCAGGATCTCACCCGCCCGCGAGAAGCCTCCCGAGCGCGCGATCGCCTGCAACGTTCGGACGTGTACCGGGTTGATGTCCACGCTGTGCGTGCCTTCCCGCTTTCGGGAACACAATATCTTGAATCAAATGCATTCAAACAATTCATTTTATGAATTCACGTGCACGCCGGACACTCGGGGTATGAGCCACCTGACCATTCGGGATGCCGAGCCGGCCGACGCCGACGCGATCGCGGTGATCTACAACCAGGGCATCGAGGACCGCCTGGCGACGCTCGAGACCGAGACGCGCTCGGCCGAAGAGCGGCGACGCTGGCTCGCGGCGCGCGGTCCCCGCCATCCGGTCATCGTCGTCCAGGAGGATGGTGGCGTCGTCGGCTGGGGCAGTCTGAACTCGTTCAACCCGCGGCCCGCCTACGATCACGTCGCGGACGTCTCGGTCTACGTCGGGCGTGATTGGCGCGCGCGGGGCGTGGGCCACCGGGTGCTCGAGACGCTCATCGCGCGGGCGCGCGAGCTCGCGTACCACAAGCTCGTGCTCGCGGCCTTCCCCTTCAACGCGGCCGGTCTCGCGCTCTACCGGCGGCTCGGCTTCGCCGAGGTCGGCGTGTACCGCGAGCAGGGGCAGCTGGACGGCAAGTGGGTCGACGTCGTCGTGATGGAGCGACTTCTATGATCCGCGACGGCGGACCGCCCGTGTGGCTGAACGAATACCACGCGGATTTTCTCGTTCACGACCGCCTCGAGGCGGCCCGCAGGGCGGCCGCGCATCGGTCCGTGCTCGACGCGATTCGGCGGAGCCGGCGGCCGCGCCGGCGACGCGTCGCCGAGGTGCTCGCCAGCCTCGGCCGGCGGCTCCGCTTGCTCCTCTGAGCGCTACGTCACCTCGAGCGGACGGGCCACCATGACGCCGCTGTGCGTCCGTACGCTCGCCACGTAGGTCGCCAGGTCCTCGTCGAGGACGACCGCGTTTCGCGTGGTCGACGCGTGCAGGAGCCTCGGGACACCCGCCTCGTCCCGGTACACCACGCCGGAGTGGGCGCAGTCGAGGCCGTCGATCGTGGTGGTGACGCCGACGATGTCGCCGGTAATCAACAGCCGCTGGGCCGCCGCGACCTTCTCTTTCGGCAGATAGAAGGTCGTACGCGCGTTGATCTCGGCCTCGATCAGCGCGATCTTCGCAAGCTGGTCGGGGCTCGCCTTGAGCTGCCGATAGGCACCGGGATGCGCGCTCATGAAGCTCACGCGCCGGGTGAAGCGCTCGGCGCCGGGCAGCTCGGGGGTGATGAGCCGGACGACGCGCTTGGCCTGGTTGTCAGCGAACCAGTCGGTCAGGTAGTGAAGCCGTGACGCGTAGTCGGTCAGCTGGCCGCCGCGATAGCGAAGGAAGGTGACCTCGGCCAGCAGCGCGTCCGGTGTCCGCTCACCGCGCTTGAGGATCCGCGCGAAGGCGAGCGCCAGCTCGAAGAAGGTGACGCAGTCCAGCCCCCGAAAGTCGACCGAGCAGACCTCGCGGTCGTCGTAGAGCTCCAGGGTCGAGGCGACGTAGGGCGTCTGCCGCAAGGCCATGCCGATCGCGCCGACGCGCTCCCCGATCGGCAGCTCGCTCCACCGGCGCTCGCGCGCCAGGGTCAGGAGCCGATCGAAAACTTCACGCCCCTCGAAGACCTTCGGATCGGGAGTCCCGGCCGAAACATACCAAGGCCGGGAGACGGCCAGTATCCCGGCGCTCGCCAGGACCCGACCCGTGATGGCGAGGAACTCTCGGCGTGCCGGCCGGGGGCTGGTCATCCCACCCAGGATCGCACGCTCAGCCCCGCTCGGCCGAGCGCCGCTCCACCTCCTCGGCCAGCGCGCGATGCTCCGCGCAGCCGATCACCGAGACGTCCGGGCGGCGGGCGGCGGCGTCGATCAGCCGGCGGATCGCCCTTCGCCGCCGCCCGGCCGGCGCCGGGTCGAGGGTCCCGCGCTCGATTTCGCGCTCGAGCGTCGCCAGCGCCTGGCTTCGATGCTCCTCGCTCCGGCAAATCAGCGCGAGATCGCCGCCGGCACCGAGAAACCGCCGCGCCGCGTCCGCGACACCCCACGTGCCGGCAACAGCGGCCATCTCGAGGTCGTCGCTCAGGACGAAGCCGTCGAAGCCGAGATGTCGCCGCAATAGCCCTGTGACCACCGCGGGCGAGAGCGAGCCGGGCAGCTCTGGGTCGAGCGCACGGTAGCGGACGTGCGCGACGAGGATGGCCGGGCAACCGGCCGCGAGCACTGCGCGGAACGGTACGAGCTCGCCGCGCTCCAGGTCGTCGAGCGTCGCGGACGTATCCGGCAGGGCATGATGTGAGTCGACCGAGGTCAGCCCGTGCCCCGGGAAATGCTTCGCGACGGGCATGAGCCCGGTGGGCAGCATCGCCTCGACGAACGCGGTGCCGAACGCCGCCACGGCGGCGGGCGCCGAGCCGAATGCTCGATCACCGATCACCGTGTTGGCCGGATCGAGCAAGCAGTCGAGCACCGGCGCGAGCCCGGAATCGAAGCCGGCGGCGCGCAGCTCGCGCGCCATCGCGCTCGCGACCGCGGCGGCCAGACGAGGCTCGCCGGTCCGTCCGATGGTTGCCGCGGGCGGAAATCGGGTGAACGGTGGTGGCAGGCGATGAACACGCCCGCCTTCGTGGTCGACCAACACCAACATGTCAGGATCGAGGCGCCGCGCCTCGGCGGTCAGCGCGAGCACGATTTCCAGGGTTGGACAGTTGCGCGTGAACAGCACGATGCCGCCGAGCCCGGAGCGGTCGGCCTGCGCCGCGAGCGCGTCCGGAATGCGCGTTCCGTCGAAGCCGATGGCCAGCAGGTGGCCGGCGCCGCGAATCACCCCGAGAGGGACCGGCCGGCGAGATTGGCGACGATCACGCCGAGCTCCACCGGATCCACCGGCTTCGCCACGTGCATGCTGAAGCCGGCCGAGAGCGAACGCACTCGATCCTCGGGACGTCCGTAGGCGGTCAGCGCGACGGCCGGGGTCTGGCCGCCGTCGGAGCCGCCCAGCTCACGCACCTTGCGGATGAGCGAATACCCGTCCTCACCGGGCATCTCGATGTCCGAGACGAGCACGTGCGGCTTCCACGACCTGAGCATCGCCAAGGCCTCCGGCGGCGAGGAGCACAGCTGGGTCTCCGCCTCCGCCCGCCTCAGGATCGTCGCGATCAGATCCAGCGCGTCCGGATCGTCGTCGACGACGAGAACACGAAGGCCACGGAGCGACGGACCTTGATAGGCCGACACGGGCTGTCGAGCAGTCGGATGCGCACGATCGTCCTGCGAGGAGGCGAGCGCGGCCACGAGCGGCAGCTTCACCCTGAAGGTGGCGCCCTTCCCCTCGCCCGCGCTCTCGGCGGTGACGGATCCCCCGTGCAGCTCGACCAGGTGGCGAACGAGGGCGAGCCCGATGCCGAGGCCGCCCTGGTTGCGCGTGCTCCCGCTCTCGCCTTGCTTGAAGCGATCGAAGATGACGGGCAACAGCTCGGCCCGGATGCCGGCGCCGGTGTCGCTGACCGCGATCTCGAGATGCGAGCCGACGCGCTGGACGGCCAGCTGGATCCGCCCGCCCCTCGGCGTGAACTTGACCGCGTTCATCAGGAGATTCCAGACGACTTGCTGCAGGCGGTCGGGATCTCCGTTGAGCGGGCCGGCGCTCGGATCGACCAGAGACTGCAGCTCGAGCCCCTTGGCCTCGGCCGCCGGCCGGACCGCGTCGAGCGCACCTTCGAGCACGCGATGGATGTCGACCGGCCGGATGTCGAGCCGCATCTTGCCGCTGACGATGCGGGACACATCGAGCAGATCGTCGATCAGCTGGAGCTGTACGTGCGCGTTCCGTACGATCGCATCGAGCGCGCGCGGGGTCGTCGTCGCGTCGATCTGGCCCATCTGGAGCATGCGCGCCCAGCCGTAGACGGCGTTCATCGGCGTCCGCAGCTCGTGCGACAACACCGCGAGGAACTCGTCCTTCGCCCGGTTGGCGCTCTCGGCCTGCGCGCGGGCCTGGTCGGCCTCGCTGTAGAGCGTCGCGTTGTCGACCGCCAGCGCCGCGCGCCGAGCCAGCTCCTCGGCCATCGCGACGTCGGCCGTGTCGTACACGTGTCCGGGCGTGCTCCGGACCAGGGTGATGGCGCCGATGACGCGCTGACGAGCCGCCATCGGCACGGCGAGCGCGGAGCGCGGATGCAGCCGCCGCATGATCGCCAGGTGATGCGCGTCTCGCGCGGTCGACACGAGTGTCTCCTCGGTGACTTCCGGGATGGCGATCGTCGCCCGCGAGCGGAGCGCCTCGGCGGAGGGCTGGGACGAGGTCCAGTCGGGAGCGTATCGCTGGAGCTCCGAGAGCAGCGCCTCGGTGTCCGGGCCCGACGCCGACACTGCGACTCGCTCCAGGGTGTTGTCGCGCCCGACCAGGTCGATGATGCACCAGTCCGCGAATCGTGGGACCACGAGCCGCGAGACCGTGCGCAGGGTGGTCGCGGCGTCGAGCGAGGAGCTCAGGACGGCGCTCGATTCGGAAAGCAGGGTCGAGCGCCGCTCGGCCGACTCGGCCCGCGCCCGCGCCCTCTGCTCCGCCTCGAACAGCCTGGCGCGCTCGGCCTCGGCCTGGATGCGCTCGCCGATGTCTCGCGCGATCTTCGAGGCGCCGATGACGCGGCCGTCCGCGTCCTTGATCGGCGACACCGTCAGCGCGACGTTGATCAGCGTACCGTCCTTGCGCCTCCGCACGGTCTCGAAGTGCTCGATCGTTTCTCCGCGTCGCAGCCGGCTCAAGACCTCATCTTCCTCGCCCTGGCGGTCGGCAGGCACGATCATCCTGATGGACCGGCCGATCGCCTCCGGCGCCGTGAAGCCGAAGAGTCGCTCGGCGGCCGGATTCCAGGCGGTGATGATCCCGTCCAGGTCCTTGCCCACGATCGCTTCCTCGGACGAGCGGACGATCGCCGCGAGCCGGAGCGACGCTTCCTCGGCATGCTTGCGGTCCGTGGTGTCCTCGAGCAGGGCCGAGAATCCTTCTGCCGTGGGAAAGACGCGGGCCCTGAACCACCGACCGTACGGCCGGTAGAACGTCTCGAAGGTCACCGGCTCATTGCGGGCCGACGCGCGGCGCAGATGGGTTTCGATGTCGGTCCCGACGATGTCGGGAAAGAGATCCCAGATCACGCGACCGACCATCGACGACGCGGGCTGCCGGAGCAGCTCGGCGGCGCGGTCGTTCACGTACCGATATCGCCAATCTTCGTCGAAGACGACGAAGCCCTCGTCGATGCTCTGCAGCAGGCCCTCGAGACGACGTCGACCCCGATGCATGGTCTCGCTGAGCGCGCTGACCAGCCCGCCAATCGCGATGAAGAACAGCAGGCCGATGGCGTCGGCGAGGGTCGACACGTGCCAGCTGTAGAAGGGAGGCGTCCAGAAGTAGGTGACGAGCGCGGCGCCGAGAACGGTCGTCACCAGCCCGGGCCAGAAGCCCCCGGCCCACGCGCTCAGGACTATTGCGGGAACGAACGTCAGGAACGGCAGATCCTCGCCCCAGAGCGGAGTCAGCGCGCCGCGAATCGCGCTGGCCACCAGTGCCGAGGCCACGGCGAACGCGTAGCGTCCGGACACCGACCAGTCCGGACCTCGAACGTAGCTCGCTCGCGTGGTTGCCATCGAGGTCCCGCAACTTGAAGAAATACCATAGGAAATGTCGGGCGCCCAATTGCGCCGTCTCAGGACCCCTCCGTTCTGCGATAGTGTGGGCCTCGCGCCAAGGAGGCAGGGATGAAAGCGATCGTCTTCGCGCAAACCGGTGGTCCTGAAGTGCTGGCCCAGGCCGATGTTCCCAAGCCGGAGGTCCGTCCGGGCGGTGTGGTGATCAAGAACCACGCGATCGGTGTGAACTTCGCCGACACGCGCTTCCGGCAGGGCACGTATACCGTCAAGCCGAAGCTCCCCGATATCCCCGGCATGGAGGCGGCGGGGGTGATCGAGGCCGTCGGCGAAGGCGTGACGAATCTTCGGCCCGGCATGCGCGTGGCGGCCTTCACCAGCCGGGCGTACGCGGAGTACTGCGCGTCGCCGGCCTTCATGGCGATCCCGCTCCCCGACTCCGTCAGCTTCGTCGACGGCGCGGCGTTCTTGATCCAGGCGCTGACGGCCTATCACCTGCTCTACACCGTCGACACGATCCGTCCGGGCCAAACCGTGCTCGTTCACGCGGCCGCCGGCGGGGTCGGACTCGCGGCGGTTCAGCTCGCCAAGGCGGCCGGCGCCCGCGTGCTCGGCACCGTCTCGAGCGACAGCAAGGCGGCACTCGCGAAGGAGGCCGGCGCCGACGCCGTCATCAACTACGTGAAGGACAAGTTCGCCGACGAGGTGCTGCGGCTGACCGCAGACCGCGGCGTCGATCTGATCCTCGATGCGGTCGGCAAGCCGACGTTCGAGGAAGGCCTGCGCTGTCTGGCGCCGTTCGGACACATCGCGCTCTACGGACGCGCGGGCGGCGCGCCTGATCCGCTCAATCTCTCGGCCCTCTCTCCGAAATCGCAGAAGGTGAGCGCGTTCTCGCTGCCGACCTTGACGCGGGGCTTTCCCGACAAGACCCGCGAGAGCGCCGAGCGGTGCTTCGCGCTCATGCGAGAGGGCCGGCTCAAGGTCTACATCTCCAAGACGTTCCCGCTGGCGCAGGCGGCGGAGGCGCATCGCTATCTCGAGTCGCGCGAATCGACGGGCAAGCTGATCCTGTTGCCGTGAGCTATTGAACGCACCCCGATTCGGGGAGAGAGGTGACGCGATGGATCTAGGGCTGCAAGGCAAGCGCGCGCTCGTGACCGGCGGCAGTCTCGGCATCGGCAAGGCGATCGCGCTCGAGCTCGCCCGCGAGGGCGTCGACGTCGCGATCGTCGCGCGCACGAAGGACCGGCTCGAGGCCGCCGCGCGCGAGCTGGAAGGGCAGACCGGCCGGCGCGTCATCCCGCTCGTGGCCGACGTCACCAGCAAGGAGCAGGTCGATCGCGCGGTCGCCCAGGCGGCCGAGCGGCTCGGCGGCCTGCACATCCTGGTCAACAGCGGCTCGGCGCCCGGCGGCTCCGCGACGGCGACGGGGCCGATCGAGAGCGTCGTCGACGAGGATCTGCTGCACGACTTCAACGTGAAGTACGTGGGCGCCCTGCGCTGCGCGCGTGCCGCGATCCCCTACCTGAAGCAGAACGGGTGGGGACGGATCATCAACATCAGCGGCACCAACGCCCGGAACGCCGGCAACCTGAGCGGCGGCGCGCGCAACGGCTCCCTCGTGCACCTGACCAAGACCCTGGCCGTGCAGCTCGGGCGCTACGGCATCACGGTCAATTGCGTTCACCCCGGCACGACGCGCACGGAGCGCACGCCGAGACTCCTGGCGGCCCGCGCCACCGAGCTCGGCATCCCGGCCGACGAGGTCGAGAAGCGCGATTTCGCCTACGAGTCGCCGCGGGGCAACTCGATCTGTCGCATGGTGGACGCGTCCGAGATCGCCTATCTCACGGTCTTTCTCGCGTCGGACAAGGCATGGGCCGTCACCGGCGAGCTGGTCGTGGCGACCGGCGGAGCCGGCCGCTCGGTCTACTACTAGCGCTGGATTTTCATCGAAAGGACACGGCGATGGCCGACTGGAAGCCACCCACCCAAGACCGGATCGAGGGCTACTTCAAGGAGCTGAACAACTGGGGCCGCTGGGGCCACGACGACCAGCGCGGCACCGCGAATCTCATCACCCCCGTGAAGCGGGCGCAAGCCGCGTCGCTGGTGAAAACAGGCCGGACGGTCTCGCTCGCGCGAGACATCGGGCCCCAGCCGGCGATCATGTACAACGTGACGTTCCCGTCGAGCCGCGAGCGCGCCGACGTGGTGCTCGACCGGTTCGACCTCGTGTATCACGGCTTCTCGATCACGCACATCGACGCCCTGTGCCACGTGGCGTGGGACGGCGAGCTCTACAACGGCCGGCCGTTCAAGGACAGCTTGACCGCGGCCGGAGCGACCTGGTGCGCGATCGACGCCTACTTCGACGGCCTGACGACCCGGGGCGTGCTCCTCGACGTCGCCGCCGGCCGGAAGGAGGGCTACGTGACCGTCGGCCAGCCGGTCACCCCGAAGGAGCTCGATGCGGTCGCCGCGCGGGCGGGAGTCAAGGTCGAGCCGGGCGACGTGGTGGTCGTGCGCAACGGCGACGAGCCCTTCAGGAAGGCCAACCCCGACTGGGTTCCGCGCGTGTCGCCGCACCCGGGAATGCATCTGTCGTGTCTGGAATGGTTTCGCGAGAAGGACATCGCCGCGATCTCGTGGGACATGATGGACGAGCGCCCGACGACCTACCCGGGCTTCGCGATGAGCACGCACCTGGCCATTCCGTTCCTCGGTCTCGTGCTCGTGGACAACACGAATCCGGAGCGGCTGGCCCGCGCGTGCGCCGAGGAAGGGCGGTACGAGTTCCTCTTCACCGCGACGCCGATCCGGCTCGTCGGCTCGACGGGCGCGCCCGCACACCCGCTGGCGATCTTCTAGCGGTCGGCGGCGACGAGACGCGCGGTCAGGCCGGACGCGCGCCGGGCCCGCGCAGCAGGACGCCCGGCGTGCGGCCGGTCGTCTCGCCGTTCTCCAGGGTCAGCTGGCCGTTGACGATCGTGGCGGCGATCCCCTCCGCCTTCTGGACGAGGCGGCGGGCGCCGCCGGGCAGATCGGTCTCGACCGTCGGCATCGCCGGCTGCACGCGGTGCTCGTCGAACACCACGACGTCCGCCTTGTAGCCCGCGCGCAGGAGCCCGCGGTCGTGGAGCTCCCACGCCGACGCGTTGTCGAAGGTGAGCTTGCGTACCGCCTCTTCGAGCGTGAAGGCCTGCCGCGCGCGCACCCAGTAGCTCAGCAGATGGGTCTGGAGCGACGAGCCCATCTCCTGGCAGACGTGCGCGCCCGAGTCCGAGAACGTCGCGAGCGTTCGCCCATGCTGCAGCATCCCGAGCACGTGCTCCGGGTCCTCGTTGACGAGGGGCTGCACGAACACCTGGTTGTCGTTCTCGAGCACCAGATCGATCATGACCTCGACCGGATGCCGATGACGCTCGGACGAGAGCTGGGCGACGGTCGGATCGTTCCAGTCGACGCCCTTCATGGCGTAGAGGTTCGCGTAGTCGGGCTTGCGCGGATCGGTGGTGGCCGCGCCGCCGCCCTGGAATTCGTTATCGCGGGGCTTCATGCCGGCCTCTTCGGCGATCAGCTGCCGGCGCGTCGCCGGGTCGGCAAGGCGCCGCTTCTGCTCCGCGAGCGGCAGGCGGCGGAGCTGGCGCCACGCCGGCAAGACGTCGAACGGCAGATAGGACTTGAGCGAGAAGATGGCGTTGATCGAGCGTGTGGTGGTCTGCCCCCACATCCGCGCGCCCGCGGCCGCGCATTCATCGAGGTACTCCAGCTGATAGGTCCACGGATTCGGCTGGTCGCCTTGACGGCTCGAGATCGTGCCGAACATCACCGGCCGTCCGGTGTCGACCGCCAGCTGTTTGAGTCGCGCGAAGAATCGGCGCTGCGCCTCGCCTCCCGAAACGTCCGGACCGACCTGGAACACGCCGCTGTTCAGCTCGGCCATCGCGCCCACCAGACGATCGAGCTCCGTCCAGTCGGCGATGCGACTCGCCACCGGGGTGTTGTCCGGCGTGACGTGGGTCGTCGCGCGCGAGCTCGAGAAGCCCATCGCGCCGACGCGGATTGCCTCCTGCACCGCCGCGGCCATCCGCGTCAGGTCGTCCTCGGTCGCGCGCTCGGTCAAGGCGCGCTTGCCCATGACGTACATTCGCAGGGCCGAGTGGCCGATGTAGGCGCCGTAGTTGATGGCCTTGGGCAGGCGGTCGACGTTCGCCAGATACTCGGGGAAGGTCTCCCAGGTCCAGTCGATCCCCGCCATCATCGCTTCGGTCGGGATGTCCTCGACCGCGGTCAGGCAGCGCGCGAACCACTCGCGCTCCGCGGGCGGACACGGGGCCAGCGCGAACCCGCAATTGCCCATGATGACGGTCGTCACGCCGTGCCAGCAGGAGCAGCTCCCGATGCGATCCCACGCCACCTGGGCGTCCATGTGGGTGTGACCGTCGATGAAGCCCGGCGAGACGATCAGGCCATCGGCGTCGAGCGTGCGCTCGGCCGTCGATCGAATGCGCCCGATCTCGACGATCCGGCCGGCCTTGATTCCGACGTCGCCGCGATAGCGCGCACCTCCCGAGCCATCGACGATAGTCCCGCCACGAACTACGAGATCGAATCCCATGTCCTCTCCTTCAGAGGTCCACCTCGGCGGGCGGGGCCCCAGCCTCGCGACCGCCTGCAGCGCGCAAAGCCACTATGCCGGTGCGTCGTCGGGCTCGCGCGCGGCGTCACGCGAAATGCCGTACAGGATCAGGAGGATCGGGAGCAAGTACATGTGCGCGCCGCTCCACATGAGCCCGCCGCCGACCATCTGATCGTCGACCGCGCTGATCCCAAGGGCCGCCGCGGCGCGCGCATAGTGAGGATAGAACGCGCGCTCCGGCACCGCCAGCAGCATCCCGAGCGCGGTGCTCTGCGCGGTCGCGGCGACGAGATACGCGATCTGGAGGCCGGGATGCAGGCGCGGACCGAGTCGCGGGGCCGGGCGGATGATCGGCCACCAGAACAAGAGCGCGGTCCCGAAGAAGGTGACGTGCTCGATCGCGTGCACGATCTCGTGCTCCGCCGCCGCGTCGTAGAGCAGCGGCACGTGCCACACCCAGATCGCCGCGACGTGCAGCAGGCCGGCCGCCGGCCAGAACGTCATCGCCGACAGCGCGCCGCGCGGCCACGCCGTCCGGCGCAGGGGCGCCGCGAGCCATCGGCGCGCCCCGGGTGGCAGTCCCCACAGGACGAGGGGCAGCGGATTGCCGAGCAGCAGCAGCGGCGCCGCCATCATCGTCAGCAGCAGATGCTGCGCCATGTGGGCCGAGAATCGCTCGGCGGCGAGCTCGTCCAGCGGTGAGAGCAGCGCGCCCGCGACGAACGCGAGCCCCAGCGCGTACGACGCCGGCCGCCAGAACGGCGGCGCGTACCCGCGCGCGTGAAACCGGCGCCACCCGCGCACGTAGGCGGTCGCAGCCGCGACGAGGACGAGCGCCAGCAGCGTCTTGAGCGCCGCTTCAACCATCGGCCGCTGTCACCACGGGGGCCAGTGTCGGCCCGAGGTCCGCGCGCTGTCAACAAACGGCCGAATTTGACACGATGGAAGCGGCGGCTTACTTTGGCGCAGCAGGGACAGCACAACCGTGCCGAACACCAGGAGCGTGCCATGCGGATCTACTACGACATCGATCTGACGAGTCGGAAGATCACCAAGCGCGAGCTGCACGGCGAGGAAATCGTCAGGGCAGGCCGCTACTGGATCGCCAAGACCCTGCTCGGGCTCGGTGCGGCGACTGTTGACCCGCTGTCGCCGTCGAATCCGCTCATCTTCTCGGCCGGTCCGTTCGCGGGCACGAGCTTCTCGAACGCGAACCGGACGAGCGTGGGCTGCAAGAGCCCGCTCACCGGCGGTATCAAGGAAGCCAACGGCGGGGGCAGCTTCAGCTATGGGCTCGGGCAGCAGAAAGTCGCCGGCTTCACCCTGCACGGCGCCGCCGACGGCTGGGTCGTCATCCACTTCCGGAAAGACGGCAAGATCGACTTCGACGACGCCGCGCCGTACCTGGGCAAGGGCAACTTCGAGGCCCAGGAGATGCTGCACAAGAAGTACGGGCGCAAGGTCACGATCGCGCTCTGCGGGCCCGTCGGCGAATACCATGGCCTGCTCGGTGGCATCTCGTTCAGCGACAAGGACGGCAGGCCGGCCCGGCTGTCGGCCCGCGGCGGCGTGGGCGCGGTGATGGGCTCCAAGAAGGTCAAGGCCATCGTCGTCGACCTGGACAAGATTCCGCCCTTCACGGACTCGAAGAAGGTCAACGGGGCCATCAAGGACTACGCCAAGATGCTGCTGGCGGACACGATGGTCACGAGCTTCTATCAGAAGATCGGCACCATGGGCATGGCCGATCTGCAAAACGCTCTCGGCGGTCTGCCGGTGCGCAACTTCAGCGCCGGGCAACAGGTCGACGTGGCGAGCGGCGAAAAGTTCAAGATGGGCGGCGACTACATCAGCCAGCTCAACGTCTCGCGCGGCGGCGAGCACACGCACGCCTGCATGCCGGGCTGCGTGATCCAGTGCAGTAATGTGTACGCCGATGCCAGCGGAAAAGAAGTCGTCTCGCCGGTCGAGTACGAGACACTCGGCCTCCTCGGCACCAACTGCGGGCTCAGCGACCCCGACGATCTCGCGCAGATGAACTTCCTCGCCAACGATCTCGGCGTCGACACGATCGAGCTCGGCGCCACGATCGCCGTCCTGATGGAAGCCGGGCTCGGCGCCTTCGGCGACGTGAAGTTCATGGCCGACTGCATGGCGGAGATGCGCCGCGGGACCGAGAAGGGACGGCTGTGGGCGCAGGGCGCGGCGCGCGTCGGCGACCACTATAAGGTGCGCCGCGTGCCGGTGATCAAGAAACAGACGATCAGCGCGTACGACCCCCGGGTGGTCGAGGCAACCGGCATCGCGATGATGGCGACGGCGCAGGGGGCGGACCACA
>Ga0075423_10004440_pt1 | contig 13018 bp, 19 predicted proteins | sample SoiMethybrSBSTD2_FD_80114 | JGI IMG/M metagenome (GOLD analysis project Ga0075423, IMG submission 80114) | Bulk soil microbial communities from a Populus tree surrounding site in Tennessee, USA - Soil MetaG P. TD hybrid SBSTD2 | ecosystem: Environmental > Terrestrial > Soil > Tree plantation...
AAAACGCGACGGCCGACAGCACCGCCGCGGTGATTCCGATTCTGAGCACAATAAGGCCACGCTGCATGCGCTTCATGCGCGTCACCCCTCCGTGAAAGGTGGGCCCGATTCGTGGGCCCGATCAGCAGCCAGCCGATTGCGGGGGAGCATGCCGACCACGTCGGCGCTCTGTCAAGCGTTGATCTCAGCCCGCCGGCGGACGTTTGGGGATGGCGAGCGGCAGCCGATTGGCCGGGACATTCACGCGCTCGATCAGGTCCAGCATCTTCCCGACCGTCATGCCCGCGGGCTGCTGGTAGGGCTTGAGCTTCGGGCGGTGGAGGTTGGGGTCGATCCGCCGCACACTCGCGCACTTCCGGAGCGACTGGCCCTTCAAGATCAGGAACTCGTCATGATACCCGGGGGCGGCGACGACTTTCCCCTTCTCGTCCATGATCGTGTCCATCAGCGTTTCGATCACGCGCGCGAACCTGCACGGCGCGTAGGGCGCCCCGGCGCGGTACGCAGCGATCCAGGCTTGAATCTCCGAAATCATCGCCTGGCGCGTGCGCTCGTTGGTTTCGAACCCGAGCCTGGTCTCCCATTTCCCGGGCTGCATCTGCTTCTTGGTGCGCGCGATCCGCTCGTAGCCGGCATCAGCGAGCCCGTGCATCAGGCCCTCGGACCAGCCGCCCGTAGACTCCGGATCCACGATCGCCTCGTTGTACTGACGGCCGAGCCCAGCAGCCAGGCTCCCAAGCCCGTAACTGCCGATGTATCCCTCGTATAGCACCACGTCCTCGCCGCCCCTGAGCTTGGAGCCGAGGATCCCTCCCGGGTCATGCCGCCGGTCGTTGATGCCACGCGAGGGGTCGACGTCCAGGTAGTACTCGATGTCGGAGAGCGGGTCCTCTAGCACCAGGACGCGCGCCGTCTCCTGCTTCTTCACGAGCCCGGTGTCGCCCTGGACCTCGCGCGTGATGGGCCAGGAGCGCTCCTCCGGTGCCACGCAATCCGCGAGCATGGCGCGCAGCACCTCCTGGTCGAACGGGCACAGGTTGTCCGTGTCGACGTAGTCGCCGTGGACGCGGGCCTCAAGCAGGGGGTCGGTGGCCCAGTCCTCGAGCTGGGCGCGCTTCTCGGCGTCCGAGACCAGCCAGTCCGCGACCTCGTCGTAGGACCAGCGGACCTCGGCCCAGCGCGTGCCGATGCGCCTGATGGCCGAGCGCGGCCCATCGCCGTACATGTCGCGCAGCGGCTGCCAATGTCGGCGCAGCGTGGGCGTGAAGAACACGAGCCGCACGGCCCGGCGCCCGGCGCGGCGTGCCTTCCTCAACTCGCGCAGGATGGCCTCCGCCGGTGGCTCATCGAACCCCACGACATCGACGCGCGCACCGGTGCCGGCGATGTAGTTCTTCTGCGACGTGAAGTGGATCACGGACCATTTCGAGCGGTCATCGCCACCCGAGACCGGCATGACGCGCAGGCTGGTCCATGCGTCCCCGCGCTTGACGATGTGGTGCGGCCACTGGCCCAGGAGCTTCTCGTATGCCGGCTGGATCGAGAGCACTTGCTGCGGGTAATCGAGACAGAGCTGCATCATCTTGACGGGCCCGGACCATTGCGGGAGCGGCGCACCGTCCAGCATCGGGCGCTTCTCTGCGATCCCGAGCATGGTGCTCGCCATGGAGTAGGACTTGGTGCCCCAGTTGCACGAGCGCGCGGCGAGCTCATCGATCGGCTCATCGGCGGCGAGCATGGCGACCGCATCCCGCAGCCGGGGGACGGCGAAGCGAAAGAAGTCGAGCGGGCGCCTCTCGCGCTGGGCGAGCGAGGACTTGAGGCGCGCGGAGAGGCGGGCTAGCTTGCTCGGTTCCACACTACGGTGCCGGCCTCTCGCGCGGCACGGGCATCTCGACGATGCGCGGTCCGCGCACGGGCAGCATGTCGGGGCGCAGCTGAGCAACGTTCGGATCGGGCGCGGTGATCGGAGGCGCCACGGTGCGCGGAGTGATATTCCCGGTGGGCCCGATCGCATAGATATATCCGCACCGCATGCATTGATATTTCGATCCTATTTGCTCGGTGCGGACACGGCCGGAGACGAGTTTCCATCCGACTACCGGGCCCTTGAAATCGGCCTCGATGGCCGAGCACGAGGGGCACTGTCCGAAGGGGATGGCGGAGAGCCAGGGCCAGATCATTTCGAGAGCCTCCAGCGGAAGTCGAGTTCGTGGTGGCCCAGCCGATGCTCGATGCAGCGCGAGCCCGACAGGCCGATGGCATAACCGCAACGGGTGAACATGCTTGCGCGCTCGATGTACTCCTCCATGCGCTCCTGTTTCATCCGCTTGAACTGGCCGAGCGTGGGGTAGTCGATCTGGATATCGAACTCGATCACATCCATGCGGCCTCCATGAATCGCGCGCGTAGCCATTCGCAGACCACGAGCAAGGATCGATTATGGGGCCGGATCGTGCCCAGGTTTGAGTCTAGACCCGTTCCCATGCCCGTTCGCGTCTCCTGGCGAGCCTGGCTCATCCTGGTCGATTACTGCCACGGATGCCATGCCGCCCGAAAGCGCCTCCAGGATCGCCAGCCTCCGCTCCGGCTTCTGCTCCAGCACCATGCGCAGCGCCTCCACCGCGTCCGCCTCGATGTCCTCCACGCTCGCCAGGGCCGACGAGCGGGAGAGCTCGAGCGCATTGCGGACCTCGGCCTCGCCCGATGCGCCGATCTCGCCCAGGAAGGCGACCACGGTCGGCGGCGCCAGTTCGCGATTCGCGCGGCCGAGGAGTTCGAGCGATGGCCGAAGCTCTCGGACCGCAGCGAGGATTTGCGGCGCACTGCCGTTGATCTTGGGATCGTCGAGCAGCTTTTCCACGCGACAGGCCATGCGGTCGATGCGCGAGACGAGCGAGCGGCCTTCCCGGTTGCGCTCCGCCATGATCGCTTCGACCAGCGTCTTCGGCAGGTGGAGTTGGTTATGGCGCCAGACTGGGCCCATGCCAATGCCGTACTTTTCGACTATTTCCCGAAGGGGACCGGAGTTGAGAGCTAGGATCCTGTCGATTTCCTGGCGCGACGGGTGATCGCAGACGGCGCAGCGTTGCGGCATGGGGGTCAGTCGAAGTCGGGGGTGGTGACCGCTTCGGGCTCGGCGACGCGGATCGGATCGGGCCGCGCATTGATTCCGGAGCGTTCGGAGCGGATCTGGGCGCATCGTTCAGGCGAGAGCGGTGGGGTCGGAGGCAGGGGTTGCCAAACGTCGTTGTCACGGCGCAGACGGACGCACTCGGCATATTCGATCTGCGGGAACTCGGTCGAATGGGCCTCGAGGTCCTGCGCGACCTGCATGGGGGTCAGTCGCTCGTCGAAGATGCGCATGATCAGCTTCGAGCGATAGATGCCGTAGGCATGATCGTTCGGGTATCGGCGCGGCTCTGCGGGCGCATTGGCGAGCTGCTCGCGGAGGGCAAGGACGCCTGAGGGGATGCAGTCGTCGGGGGCGCGACCGTCGCGGAGGATTCTCATCGCCGCGGTGTGGGCGAACGTGTCGGCCGTCTTGCGTTCCCAGGGAGTGGCGCTGCGCTGCCAGTTCTGGAAGCCTTCGACGCTGCCGTCCGACCTGACCTCGGAGTCGAGGAACGAGCCCCAGAAGCGATTGATCAGATCGGCGTAGGTGAGCGGTTTAGGACACATGGCTTGGGTCCTTTCGTCCGGCTTTTTCAGCTTGCAGCCTGGCGATGGTAGCACGGTCGCGTTCGAGGATCCTCTCGCCTTCGGATAGAGCGCCGTTGGTGTGTCCATTTCGCAGGTCGATGCCTTTCTCGAGCGCGGTCTTGCACCAGTTGACCATGGCCATGTCGAGGTTTCGGAGCGGATGTTGATCGTGGTAGGTCAGGAGCTTGGTTTCGATCGTGGCGAGGTCGAGGGTTGGGAATCGGTTAGAGAGCCGTGCGAGACAGCGCGCCGACACGGCGGCTGGGGGAGGCGCTGGGGGGTCGGCGCCTTGCTTACGAGATTGCAAAGCAGGAGAGTCTGTGGAGGCAGAAGCGGTACCGGGGCTGGGCACAGAGTCTGTGCTTCTTTCTGAGTCTAACTTCTCGCGCGAGCGCGCGTACGGTCCGTCAACGGAGCCGTTCACGGTGCCGTCTACGGTCCATTTTCCATCCGTTGAACGGTCCTGGTTTTGGCGTTTTTCAACGACTTGGAACCATTCGAGTGCTTCCTCCCGGGCACGCATGTTGTAGATCCGCGGGGAAGGCGTCAACGCGCGTTGAGGCATGCCCGGCGGGCTGCCTTCGATGAAGTACCTAGGGATGATTCTGGGGCGGATTCTTCTCCAAGCCTTGAGCCCGATTCCAGTGATCCTCGCGAGCTTCACATCGTCATCCGGCAGGCTGCATAGATCCGGGCTAACGTTCTTGCACCACATGAACATCCGATGACAAGCCGTGTACTCGATTGGGCTTAGATCTCTGGTGTCTGCTTCCCATGAACCACACGACCAGCGCACGAAGTAGGGCCGGTCTTTCATTGAGGCGCTCCGGCAAGTGGACCAGAGCCAAGCGTAACCGTGCTCGTAATGTCGGTTCCTGAACCTCTAGGCCCTCGAGCCCAACGCGCATAGAGATCAATCGCCTTGTCCTCAAGGACGCATGAAACCTCGCCGTTCGGAGGATCTGGCCAGGCATCCGAGAACGGCTTAGGACGAGCCCACAAAATCATCTCTCGAGGCTGGCGCACCCATAGCTCATGGGCTTCGCCAGAGCACAGCATCAGGCTGATGAGCTTCCAATGACGACGGGGACGAGCGGGGCCACTCACGGCATCCTCCATGGATGAGGTGGGGTGCTGGGCTCGTGTTCGGACGGCGGGCTGCGTGCACCCACCCTCCCCATCCCGGGGACCGGAGGCGTTGTCGAGAAAACAGCGCCGCCGTCCAAGCTCGAGCATTCTCGACGTCCGGAGTATGTGTCCCGGCCCGCGGCCCTGTCAAGCCCGCATGATGCTTGCAAGATCGAGCGCGCGGACCTATGCTATGGGCATGAGCCACGACTCTCTATTCACGATCGCGATCCGGCAGTTCGCCTCGCTCGGCGGCAAGGCCCGCGCCAAGAAGCTCTCGAAGAAACGCCGGCGTGAGATTGCCAAGCAGGCCGGTATCGCCTCTGGAAACGCAAGGCGCGCAAAGGCTTGTGAAAAAGCCAAGAAAGAGCTTGCAAGCAAGGCCGGTGCGGCATAAGCTGTGGGTGACGGCGGAATCACCCGCCGCGAACAAGGAGCCCCGACGATGAGCCCCGAGAACCTTCGCAAACACTCAGGCCTCTACCCGAAGCCAGGAGAGGGCACGCTAGGCAGCACTGAGTATGCCCAGCAGTTCAACGAGGATCTGAAAGCCCCAGTTCGCCTGCTCGCCTCCGCAGCGCTCGCCCTCACGCTCGAGGATGGTCGCGTGCTGGAGATGGAGAAGGCCCTGCGCACCATGCGCCAGGTGCTCGACCGCGACGAGGTCCGCGTGTCGTTCACCTTCGAGCACGACCGCGCATGCCCGGCCTACGGCGGCCACATCAATCAGGACCGTTGCGCCTGTGGCCTCCAGGCGATGATCCACACCCTGCGCGATGCCGAGCACGCGGGCGAGATGGTGCGAACCACGCTGGCCCGGGTTGCGAAGGCGCTGGGGGAGCAGCCATGAGCACGCTCCCGCTCTGCACGCTATGCGGCGCTGAGGTGCCCTGGCGCCTGGTCCACGACGCGGGCCAGACCGCCTCGGGGACGCCGCTCTACACGTGCGAGGAGTGCCACGAGCGGACCGCGCACAAGCCATACTGCGAGTGCTCCGAATGCACCGAGGCCGAGCGCATCCTGCACTCCGACCTGCTCGAATGGGAGAGGGGGAGATGAACGATCTGAGCCGCAAGCAACTCCTGGCGCTACTGCGCAAGACCGGCGCGTGCAGCGATGCAGTCGAATGGCTCAAAAACTCAGATCATGGGACGCTAGCCGAGGCGTGGGCTGCATGCGAGCGCGCGGACTGGATGCTCTGGTTCGCTGGCCGCAACGGTGTGGATCGCGCGACGCTGGTGAATGCTGCGTGCGATTGCGCGGAGACAGCGTTGCCGTATTGGGAACGCAAGTACCCTGACGATCGCAGGCCACATGATGCGATCATGCGAGCCCGCCAATACGTGGCTGGCGAATGCGACCTGGAGGCGCTGAGACGGGCACGGCGGGCCGCCTACGCCTACGCCGCCGCCGCCTACGCCGCCGCCGACGCCGCCGCCTACGCCGCCGCCGACGCCGCCGCAGCCGCCGCAGCCGCCGCCAGAAAGTCGGCGCATCGCAAGATGGCCGACCTCGTGCGCAAGCGGATCACGGTGGCGGTGGAGGTCGCGCCATGATCCGGCTCGTGGTGACGAAGGTAGAGCCTAATCCTAGGTACGACCCGGACCGGAGATATCAGACGGAAATGCCCACGATTGAAACTGAGCTGTTGCGCTGTGAACTTGGCGACGAAGCGTACAACGCAGTACGCAAGGCTGTGATCGAGGCGATGCCATGACCTACCTCCGCGCGTTCCTGGCCGCCATGCTGGTGCTGTTCGCGTGCGCGGCGCTGGTGCTGGCGTTCGATCAAGTACTCCAACCGTTCCGATACTGAAAGGAGCCGCATGTGGGAATCGCCCGATTGGCCAAGCCGCTGTCCCGCACACTCACAGTCTCTCGCCAGGAGGTCATCATTACTCTGGTGCCAGAGGAGGCGGGCATTCCGGCCCACATCAAACTACGCCTACCGGATCATCACAAAGCGTTCCGTTCGATCACGATCGACCCGCCCAGCGATGGTGAACTGGCGAACCGGTAGCGTCGATTGGGTCGTGCTGCTCGTCTGGGCGTGCGCGGCCATCGTCTGCGCAGGCACCTGGACGTTCGTTCTCTGGCTGTGCGGCGTGGGTCGGCACTGACCCTGGGGTCGTTGGCTCTCGGGGGTCAACGCCTCACCAGTGAGCCCACGCCGCGAACCTTCACCAAGGAGCCCCGACCGTGACTAAGTCCGAAGCAGCAGTGCAGGCCTTCGCCCCAGAGCCCGTAGAGGTCGTCAAGGGCTCAGGGGCCATGCTGGGCGATTCACCGCTCGCGTTGCTCTCGCGCGCCGTCGAGCGCGGCACTCCCGTGGAAGCCATCGAGAAGCTGGTGCAGCTCGTGCGCGAGGAGCAGGATCGGGCTGCGGCACGGGAGTTCGCCGAAGCGCTCGCCCGGTTCCAGTCAACCTGCCCCCCGATCCCCAAGACGAGCACGGCCAGCATCGTCTCCGAGGCCAAGGGCACCAAGTTCTCCTACAGCTACGCCGAGCTCGACACCATCGCCCGCACCGTAGCTCCGCACCTTCACCCGCTCGGCTTCTCCTACTCCTGGGACAGCGAGGTCGGCGAAGCCACGGTCACGGCCATCGCGACGCTTCGTCATCGCAACGGTCACTCTATTTCGGCCCGCTTCTCGGCCCCGGTGGACTCGGCCGCGCGAATGAACGTCTCCCAGCGCCACGCCGCGGCCCTCACCTATGCCAAGCGGCAGGCTCTGGTCCAGGTGCTCGGGATCACCACTGCCGATCCGGACGACGACACCGAGCGGCCCTCAGAGCGCATCACGGCCGACCAGGCTGCCACGCTCCAGGCGCTCATCGACGAGACGGGGGCCAATGTCGCCAAGGTGCTCACCTACGCCGGCGTCACGGCCCTGGATGACGTCCGCAAGGAGACCTACCCGGCCATCATCCGCGGGCTCGAAGCGCGGCGGAAAGCGGGCCAGAAGTGATCCGGCTCGACATGGCGCAGGGAAGCCCAGAGTGGTTCGCGGCTCGGATGGGCATCCCGACAGCGAGCAACTTCCATCGCATCATCACGGCCAAGACGCTCAAACCATCCGCGCAGGCTCCTCGCTACCGCAACGAACTCCTAGCCGAGCGCCTATTCGGCACGCCCGTGGTCACGGACTCAAGCCCCTGGATGGAGCGCGGCTCGGAGCTTGAGGCGTCAGCGATTGCCTATTACGAACTGCAGCAGGGCATCGACACCGATCCCGTCGGCTTCGTGCTCCGTGACGATCGCCACGTCGGCGCTAGTCCCGACCGCCTATGTGGGACCGAGGGCGTACTCGAGATCAAGGTGCCCGGCGCGGCGATCCACATCGGGCACCTCCTAGCGAACGGTCTCGAGGACGATCACCGCTGCCAGGTCCAGGGGCAGTTGTGGGTCTGCGAGCGGCGGTGGGCGGACGTGCTGAGTTTCAATCCCTTGCTCCCGCCGGCCATGGTCCGCGTCCAGCGCAATGAGGAGTTCATCCAGGCTCTCAGCGATTGCATGGAGGCCTTCCTGGACGACCTCGAATGGTCCTGGCAGAAACTATCGAAGCTCGTGGGCGCAGGCGAGGTGACCGGTTCGCCGTCGGGGTTCGCCGCCACCGTTGACCCTGCGCCCACATTCCAATGAGCACCTACCAGGAGTTCCTGGACGGCCGCATGCGCATGTGGCCCGAGCATGGGGTCCGAGTCGAGCCCGAGACGCTGCACCCTGCCCTATTCGACTTCCAGCGCGACATCGTGCGCTGGGCGCTGGCCAAGGGCCGGTGCGCGATTTTCGCCGATACCGGTCTGGGCAAGACTCTTATGCAGCTAGAATGGGCCCGGCGCGCGGGCAAGCGGGCGCTGATTCTCGCTCCGCTCGCAGTGGCCCGGCAGACGATCCGTGAGGCTGCGCGATGGGGGATCGATGCCGGCTACGCGCCCGAGATGACCGCGGCGCCGGGCATCGTCGTCACGAACTACGAGCGACTGGAGAAGTTCGAGCCCGAGGCCTTCGATGCGGTGGTGCTCGACGAGTCCAGCATCTTGAAGAACTACCAGGGCGCCACGCGGACGGCGATCATAGAAGCGTTCAAGCACACGCCAATGCGGCTTGCCTGCACTGCGACGCCGGCGCCGAACGACATCGCCGAGATTGCGAACCATGCCGAGTTCCTGGGCGTGATGTCGCGCTCCGGGATGCTGGCCACGTTCTTCGTCCATGACGATGAGGGCTGGCGCTTGAAGCGGCCGGCGGCGGCCGTGTTCTACCGGTGGCTTGCCTCCTGGGGCATCCATCTCAAGAGCCCGGCGGACCTCGGCTACGACGCGAGCCGCTACGAACTGCCGACATTGGACGTGGAGCTTGTGACCGTGGAGACGGGGTACGTGCCGGACGGTCAGCTGTTCGCGACCCATCTGCGGGGAGTGTCTGATCGAGCTCGGGTGCGCAAAGCGACAATCGTAACGCGCGTGGCTCAGGCTCTGGAGATTGTCTATGACGAAAAAGGACTACATGCGTCGGTGGACCACACAGAACCGAGAGAGAATTCGCGAATACAGGCAAGCTACCAGGGAAAGAAGAAACGCCCGCAGGAGGGCACTGTATGCCCAGGACCCAAAACGGAGAGAGCAGGCAAGGGACGACGCCAAGAGATGGCAGAACGGGAACCCGGAGAAACGCAAGGCGCAGAGGTTGAAGAATCATGGGATAACGATGGACCAATATCGGGACATGCTGATGGCGCAGGGAGGGAAATGCGCGATCTGCGGTCACGACGACCAGTCAATTCCGAATGTATTCCCGCTTCTGGACCACTGCCACAGAACGAAAAAGGTCCGGGGTCTGCTTTGTCTCAACTGCAACCAGGGACTAGGGAAGTTCAAGGACAATCCGACCCGACTGATCGCAGCCGCCATGTATCTGATGAGCCATGGGTGATCTGGTGCGGCATGAACGACGAACAGGACGCCTTGGCAAAAGCTTTGGGCGATCGCGCATTCTCTGTGCATGGATCGCTCTCGTCTGAAGAAAAGGAAAGGCGCATCATTGGATGGCTTGACGGCGAGCGACCGATCCTGATCAGCAAGGTGGACATTTGCGGGTTCGGGCTCAACATGCAGCGTTGTTCCAGGATGGTCTTCGTTGGTCTATCTGATTCCTACGAAAGCTACTACCAAGCCATCCGGCGCTGCTGGCGCTTCGGGCAGACGCAGCCGGTCAAGGCCTACGTCGTGCTCTCGGAGTTGGAGGGTGCGATCTACCAGAACGTGCTGCGGAAGCAGACCGATGCCGAGACGCTGTCGCGCAACCTGATCACCAATCTTGCGGGGGTCGAGATGGAGGAGCTACACGGGACGAAGCACCAGACCGACCACTACACGACCGATGACGCGAGCGGCGACGGATGGCGGCTAATGCTCGGAGATTCGGCCGAGCGGTTGTCCGAGGTCCAGGATGCGAGCGTGGACATGAGCATCTTCTCGCCCCCGTTCGCCACGCTCTACCAGTACTCAAACAGCCCGCGCGACCTTGGGAACGCGGGAGACAATGCCGACTTCTGGACGCACTTCGGCTATATCTCGCGCGAACTGCTGCGGGTCATGAAGCCGGGGCGGAACGTCTGCGTCCACGTCGCGAACCTGGCGACCACCAAGGCGACGAACGGGACGATCGGTCTCTACGACTTCCGGGGCGCCACGATCCAGCACTTCGTGGGCGCGGGATTCGTCTACCACGGCGAGGTCTGCATCGACAAGGATCCTCAGGCACAGGCGATCCGGACCCACGCCAAAGGGCTGCTGTTCGTCCAGAAGGGCAAGGACTCGGCCTGGCTCAGGCCGGCGCTCGCGGACTACATCGTCATCTTCCGCTCTCCGGGCGAGAACGCCGTGCCGGTCGAATCGGACCTGACGAACAACGAGTGGATCGAGTGGGCGCGGCCGATCTGGTACGGCATCCGGGAGTCGGACACGCTGAACCGGGCCGAGGGACGCGAGCAGGAGGACGAGCGCCACATCTGCCCGCTTCAGCTCGGAACGATTGAGCGCTGCATCCGGCTCTGGTCCAATCGTGGGGAGACGGTGCTCTCGCCGTTCGCCGGCATCGGCAGCGAGGGGTATCAGGCGTTGATGATCGGGCGTCGGTTCGTGGGCTGCGAGCTCAAGGCGTCCTACTTCCAGGCCGCGGTCCGCAATCTCCAGCGCGCGAACCAGGCGACCGCGCCGCTGCTGGCAAGTCTGACGGAGGTGCCGAAGTGAGCAGGGTGAGCGATTTTCGATTGCAGGACATTCTGGCTGGCCACGATAGCGTCAGCGAGACGCTGTTGGCCGAGGACCTCCGGGAAGCCCGCGCCCGCATCACCGAGCTTGAGCGCGAGAACGACGTGCGCATGCTCGCGTACCAGGAGCGCATCAATGAGCGCGACTCTGCGCTCGCCCGATGCGCGATGTTGAAGAACGCTGCCACGCTCGCGTTGTGCAGCATCAACGAGCAGGCCGGCAGCATCTCGGTGCCAGCGATGGAAGCGTTAGCCGAAGCTGCCGCCGCGACCGAGGCAGACGTGGCGGATTGGCTCAAGGAGCGCGATGAGCGAGCCATGAAAGAAGAAATGATGGCCTGTGCTGCTATCGCGCGAAGAGAAGCTGAGGCAGCCGCGCGATACCTTAGTACTAAACCATATGATAAAGCAGAGGCTTGGGGCAGCACAGTGGCCGCCGAAAATATTGAAAAGGCCATCCGCGCCCGTGGGAAGGAGCGTGGAGAGCCATGAGCACTTCGTTCGAGCAGCTCGCGATGCCGGAGTTCCAGTGACGGAGGTGCCGAAGTGAGCAGGGTGCAGCCCGAGGGCGGATGGCTAGATCACGAGATCGACAAGTCCATTGAGCGGCTGCGCGGGCTGATGAAAGTGGACCCTGACAACATCGTACGCGCAAACCATCTCGATGCCCTTGTGGACCTGCGCGACGCGAGAAAGAGGATCGCCGAGCTTGAGCGCGAGCGGGACGAGGCGTTCAAGACCCGCGACCTGGTCAGTGGGGCGATGACCGACAACTCCAACGCCTACATGCAAGAGCGCGACGCTGCGCTCGCCCGGTGCGCGATGCTGCAAGAGGCGCTATTAGCACTACACAAATGGAATAACAGTCTTGCCTTCGTTGGAATCCCGGATTCATGGAGGCTTGCTGATGCGGCTCTCGCCGCGACTGATGCAGACGTGGCGGATTGGCTCAAGGCGCGCGATGAGCGGGTGCGGAGTGAGGAACGCGAAAGAGACATGCTCCCGAGCACACACCGCGCCCGTGGGAAGGAGCGTTCCGGTGAGTGAGCCGCGTGTGAGCAATGAGCGGCTGAAGACCATGCTCGGGGTCTGCCGTAGAGAAAATGAGGGGTTTGACGACCGATATGTAGTGCTGGAAGACCTCAGAGACGACCTACTCGATTCGCGCGCCCGAGTGCTGGCCGCCGAGGCGCGGGTGGAGGAACTGCGGTCAGCGCTTGAAGGGGCGCGAGAGATGGCTGCACACATCATTGGCAATACACGAGCGATTCTTGGAGACGACACGAAGCGATGGGGATACGCGCAGCAGCGCGCGCACGAGATTGGGCTGAGGTGCGAAGCCGCCCTCGCCTCCGGCTCCACGCTCGCGGGGGAGGTGAAACAGGAGCCCGCATGCACTGGCTGCTATTCCAGCCCATGTATTTGCGATGAACTGAAAGTGCGAGACGCCGTAGACGCCTGGCAGCGCGGAGGTGGGAATGGCTAGCGCCGACTCGCTGCGGCGGGCGCGGTGAGCGTAACCGTCAAGTTCTCCTGTGGCGGATGCGACGCTACGGCTGAAGGCACCAGCCATCTTCGAAAGCGCTTTAAATCGTTTTGCGGTCGTGACCACGGATTCGGCGGGACAGTTTGGGATGTGGGCGTTGACGACGTAATCCCGGAGGGCTGGGTGGCGTTCGACCCATATACCTACTGCTGCTACTGCCCTAAGTGCTGGGCGGAAATCTGTGCGGAGAAACCAACAGCCATTCGCGCCGGCGCGCGGGAGGGGACGGAATGACGGTAGGCGTATACGTATGGGCGCTGGTGGACACGGAGTACAAGCCGAAGCCGGTAGCAGTGGACGCATCGGCCAACTACGACGTGATGAAGAAGGAAGCCAAGGAGCGCAACGGGTACACACGCACCAAGGC
>Ga0075423_10004441_pt1 | contig 13017 bp, 9 predicted proteins | sample SoiMethybrSBSTD2_FD_80114 | JGI IMG/M metagenome (GOLD analysis project Ga0075423, IMG submission 80114) | Bulk soil microbial communities from a Populus tree surrounding site in Tennessee, USA - Soil MetaG P. TD hybrid SBSTD2 | ecosystem: Environmental > Terrestrial > Soil > Tree plantation...
TCACCGAAAAAGGTCTCGATTTTCTCGGCTACAAAACTCTGCGCAATCTGCTCGGCAGTTTCGGCAAGAGCGCCGCCGGACGCCACGATACCGTTTATCTTTCAACCGGCGTAGAGGCTGCCGCCGCGAGCAAACGTTACGAGTTTGGCGACACGATCAACCTCGACGTAAACACGACGTTGCTCTCCGCGATCCAGCGTGAAGGTTTGAACGTGCCGCTAAATCTCGAATATCGCGACCTGCACGTGCACCAGTGCGATTACCAGTCGTCGTGCGCAACCGTCGTCATGCTCGACTGTTCGCATTCGATGATTCTTTACGGCGAAGACCGATTCACGCCCGCGAAGAAAGTGGCGCTCGCGATGTCGCACCTGATTCGCACACAGTATCCCGGCGATTCACTCAAAGTGGTCCTGTTTCACGACGGCGCCGAAGAACTGCCTCTCGCAAAGCTCGCGACCACGCAAGTCGGTCCATATCACACGAACACGGCGGAAGGTCTTCGTCTCTCGCGCCGGCTGCTTCAGGCCCAGCGCAAAGAGATGAAGCAGATCGTGATGGTGACTGACGGCAAGCCTACGGCCTGTTTCGTACAGACTTTTCCGGGCGCAGCTGCTAAAAAATCCAGTCAGACAAGCGCCAATCGCCGTCTTTATAAGAACTCTATGGGCGGCGATCCTTTCGTAATGGCCGAGACCTTCAAGGAAGTACAGGCCTGTCGCAAAGCCGGTATAATGATCAACACGTTCATGCTGGCCAGCGATTATTACCTGGTCGACTTCGTAAAACAGATGAGCGCCATGACAAATGGCAAAGCTTACTTCGCCAATCCCGCAAACCTGTCTCAGTTTGTATTGATAGATTTTCTTCGACGCAGAACCCGACGAGTTCGATAGTTCGCCACAGTTTCACGCATGACCAAGCCGGGACGAACCAATCTTTTGTCGCGCGGCAATCGCGTTATCTTGCCGTACCTGATCCTGCTGCTGGGGTTCTGTTTTACCCTGCTCGTCTATCATTTCTTTTCTAAACTCAGCCAGGAACAAGACCGCGTCAACTTCGACCGAACGGTCCAGGAGATCGAGGACCAGATTCGACTCAGAACTGAAACGTCCGTCGCGTTGCTGCGATCCGGTACCGGGCTCTTCGCGGCGAGCAATAACGTTACGGCTAAAGAATTTGAGCACTTTATTCGACAGATTGAGTTGGGCAAGAACTATCCCGGCGTTCTCGGCATAGGTTTCGCGCGACGATTCTCGGCGGGTGAATTAGCGATCGTCACTGCGGATATGCAGCGCCAACATGTGAGCGATTTCCATGTTTGGCCTTCGGATCCTCCGCGCAGTCAATACACGGCAATTCTTTACCTGCAACCCGCGGACAAGCCTAACCAGGAAGCCATTGGGTTTGACATGGCGAGCGAGGAAGTTCGCCGCCAGGCAATGGATGCGGCCCGGGATTCCGGGAACCCAACTGCATCCGGCCGTGTCACGCTGGTCCAGGAACAGAACCTTCCGGTCAAGCAGGAAGGGTTTCTCATCTATGTACCTGTTTATCGAAACGGCGTACCGCCTGGTACTGAGGCTGAAAGACGGCGCGCCCTTCTAGGATTTGTTTACAGCCCTTTCAGAGGTGGCGACTTCCTGGCGGAGGTCAATCGAGAGAAGAATTATGATGTCGGTTTCAAGGTTTACGACGGCACGAACTTACTGAGCCCTCCTGTTGATGAAGATTCAGATAAACCACTGTTCTCCGTTCGCAAAACGTTGCGGGTAGCTGGTCGCGATTGGAGTGTGTTGTATACGACCAAACCGTCGTTCGAAAAACGCTCGAGCAGATCGCTTCTCAAGTACACGTTGATCATCGGCGGGCTGCTGAGCTTTCTGTTTTTTGCTGTGACGCGCGCCGAGACTCATGCTCGCTCACGCGCGGAGCGTTCGGCGGAGGAAGTTAAAGACTCAGAGACCACGATCCGAAAGACGCTCGGCGAACGTGAGCGTGCGGAAGCTGCGCTGCGCGAGACGTCCGATGCTTTGCGTGACGCGGACCAACGCGCGCTGCTCGAATACGAACGACTGCTCGAACGAATCAAAGCACTGGCCCAGGCGCTGGGGACTGCGCGCGAGTTGAACGCCATCTTCCGCGCGTTGCGCGAGTTTACGCATGTTTCTCTTCCCTGCAACGGGTTCTTTGTTTCACTTTATGATCCGGTTCGCGATGTTCGCACCGCTTGTTATGCGTGGGCTGACGGCCAGGAATTGGATATTTCTCAATTGCCACCGATGCCCGTGACAGAGACTGGGCCCAATAGTCGTGCAGTTCGCACGGGTGAAGTGATCGTCACGAATGACGATTACATGCGCACTCAAACTAAGGGCGTCATTGTTGGTCCGGATAACGGCTTGCGGCCCGATTCTTCGATGGCGGTACCGATGGCGGTGATGGGCAGGATTATCGGCACGATCGAAGTCCAGAGTTATCAGAAAAACGTTTATCTTCCCGAGCACGTCACGGCGATGAGCATGGCGGCAAACCTGACCGCGGTTGCCTTCGAGAATGTTCGACTGCTCAAACTCGAACGCACGGCGAGGGAAGCTGCTGAAGAATCGAACCGATTGAAAGACGAGTTTCTCGCAACAGTTTCCCACGAATTGCGCACTCCGCTAACTGCGATACTCGGTTGGTCCAGACTGCTCGAAGGCGGCACTCTCGACGACGAAGCAGTAGTTAAGCAGGCGATCGAAACCATCGGGCGTAACGCGAAGGCGCAGGCGCAGATCGTCGACGACATTCTCGACGTTTCACGCATCATCACCGGCAACCTTTATCTCGACCTGCATGCGTTAGAAGTGGTTCCGGTCGTGGAGAGTGCCATCAACGTCGTGCGGCCGACGGCCGATGCGAAGTGCATAAAGATCGAGACATACTTCGATTCGGCGCCCGCTGTGATTTCGGGCGATGCAAATCGGCTTCAGCAAGTGGTATGGAACCTCTTGTCGAACGCGGTGAAATTTACGCAAAGCGGCGGGCGCGTGTGTGTGAAGGTGACGCAGGGTGGCGGCGCGGTTGAGGTCACGGTTGGAGACACGGGGCAGGGCATTGACAAGGAGTTTTTGCCGTTTGTCTTCGAGCGATTTCGCCAGGCCGACAGCACTACGACTCGACAGCACGGTGGGCTCGGGCTTGGCCTGGCAATCGCGCGGCACCTCGTGGAGATACATGGCGGATCGATCAGGGCCGAGAGTCGCGGTTTGGGCGAGGGAGCGACTTTCACGATCCGGCTTCCGCTGATGGAGGCGGCGGTTAGTACGACTAGTTTTGTCGATCAGAATCAGCACAAACTCGCGCGCTCTCAGCAACTGTTATCCGGGTTGAATGTGCTGCTCGTCGACGACGATTCTGACACGCTTCAGCTCATGGAAACAGCGCTGAAAAGAAGGCACGCCAATGTGACCGCGGTGTCTTCAGCGGGCGAGGCGATTCAGGCGATCTCGAAGAAGCGTCCCGACGTATTAGTGTCGGATATTGCGATGCCGGATGAAGATGGTTACGGGCTGATTGAGAAGGTGCGATTGCTGGAGAATGGCGAGTCGCAGAAGATTCCGGCAGTTGCGATCACGGCGTACGCGAAGGAAGAGGATCGAGAACGTGCGTTGTCGGCTGGTTTTCAGATCTACCTCGCGAAGCCGGTGGAATTGACGGAGTTGATATCCGTGGTTGCTCGTGCCGCCAAGCGCGACTTTTGACACCGTCGCTTTAAGCAAGTCAGGAATGACATTGTACAGAAAAGATTAATAGCAGATGACGCTCGCTCGCATCGACGACATTCAGATGGCCTACACCGATAGCGGGATCGGTCGTCCAATCGTGCTTATTCATGGCTATCCGTTCAACCGGACGCTGTGGAATGAACAGATTGCGGCGCTGAGCAGCAGTTATCGCGTCATCGCGCCCGATTTGCGCGGCTTTGGCGAAAGCGATGCTTCAGAGGGGCCAGCGACGATGAACCAGATGGCGCGTGACGTGGTCCTGTTGCTGAACCACCTCGGCATTGTGCGCGCGACCATCGCCGGCTTGTCGATGGGCGGCTACGTAGCACTGGCGCTTTATAAACAGTTGCCGTCGCGCGTGCGTGCGTTAGTTCTGGCTGATACACGCGCGCAGGCCGATACCGAAGAAGCAAAACAAACCCGCGAGCAACAAGCTGAAAAGGCGCTGACCGAAGGCATGGCCGGTATCGCCGACGCGATGTTGCCGAAGCTGCTCACGCCGGAAACTGTGAGCAAGCGACCCGAGATCGTGAAGCGTGTCCGCGACATGATGTTGAAAACAAAACCGGAGGGAGCGGCAGCGGCACTGCGCGGGATGGCCGCGCGCGAGGACCAGACGGATTTACTTCCAAAGATCTCCGCGCCGGCGCTGATTCTCGTCGGCGCCGAAGACGCAATCACGCCCGTTGCGGATAGTGAGAAGATGCATCACGCAATCGCCGGTTCGCGTTTGATTGTGCTGGAGAACGCGGGCCACGTTTCCAATCTCGAGCGGACCGAACAGTTCAACGATGCTCTACAGGATTTCTTGAAAGAGTTGCCCAACTGATGCCGGCGCACAAAACATTCACGATTGAAGAGCGCGTGCGCTGGGGTGATGTCGACGCAGCGCGTATCATCTTCTACGGCTCTTACATCCGCTTTTTCGAATACGCGGAGACGGAGCTGTTTCGCGAAGTCGGGCTTCATTATGGCGTGATGTTTGACGAGTTAGGAGTCTGGCTGCCGCGCGTGCATCTCGAATGCGACTTTCATCGTGTGGCGCGGCTGGACGATATTTTGGAAGTCGGTGTTTGGGTTGGGCGGTTTGGAAACAAGTCGATGAAGTTGAATTTTGAAGTACGTCGAAAGGGTGAGGATGGGTTGGTGGCGACCGCGCACTTTGTCCTGGCGGCTGTTAGCCAGACGACTTTCGAAACTGTTGCGATTCCTTCTGAGTTGCGCGAGAAACTTGCGCCTTATACTGCAAGCGAAGATCCCAAATGACCGTTATCTCAAACACGCCCCCATTCATCGAAGGCCTGGAAGGCCTCGATGAAAACCTGATCGATCGAGATCCGATCAGGCAGTTTCAAAGCTGGTTCGACGACGCGATCGCGGCGAAGCTTCCGCTGCCCGAGGCGATGACACTCGCGACCGCCACGCCTGATGGCAGGCCGTCGGCGCGCATGGTGTTACTCAAACAGGTGGACCATGATGGTTTCGTCTTCTACACGAATTATCGCAGCGCCAAGGCCGCCCAGCTCGACGCGAATCCTTACGCGGCGCTCGTCTTTTACTGGGCGCAGCTTGATCGCCAGGTGCGCGTGGAGGGAAGTGTCAGCAAGACGTCGCCGGAGGAGTCCCGCGAATATTTCCGAACGCGGCCGCGTGAGAGTCAGATCGGCGCTTGGGCTTCGGCGCAAAGCGAAGTGATCGCCGGCCGTCAGGTTCTGGAACAACGCGCTCTCGAGTTACAAACACAGTACTGCGATCGCGACATCGACTGCCCCGAGCACTGGGGCGGGTATCGTTTGAAGCCTGAACGAATCGAATTTTGGAAAAGCCGCGTGGGCCGGTTGCACGATCGCATCCTCTACGAACGCCACGAAGACGGCTGGACCATCACCCGCCTCGCCCCGTAAAGCACATAAAAGAAGCAGCCACAAAAAGGCACATAAGGCACATAAGTTTTAATTTGACTCCTGGTTGTCAAAATCTTTTTTTGCCTTTTTGTGGCTAAAAAAGGCGGGAGAAGAAGCGGATACCGATGATTCTCATTTCGCGGCCTTCACGGATCACTGCGTAGTCGCCGATTTGGTAGTACTTGTCGTTCAGGTCAAGCACTCGTCCGTGGCTGTAGGCAGTCAGCGGCTTCACGACGTGAGACGGCGGTATGATCTTTTTAGCCAAGTCTGCTTTGAACTTGCGGATGCGTTCGGCAACGGCCGGGTTCGTCGCGGCGAGCTGATTCAAATGCTCACGGAACGTTTTCGCGTCACTCTTCAATTGCAGCGCGTAGGAACGAAACTCTTGCGGTGCTTGCGGCGGCTTCCGTTCGATGATCGCCTTGATCGCGGCCGGGAAAAATAGCTCTTCCTCCTCGTCATTCCTCGGGCTCGCCAGCGGCAACATCAAGTAAAAGATCTGCATTCGCGCTTTCAACGCATCGATCAGCGACGCGTCATCAACGCTCGTCAAATCGACATTTCCAAACTCGCCTTCAGTGATCGCGATTTCGCGTCGTCGCCTTGGGTCCTTCGTAAACGTCGCTTCAAACGCTCGATCGAAATCGAGATCCTCCGCCATCAGTTCCTGAAACCGTTGGCAAACGCGATAAGCTTCGACGACTTCACGCGGCTGCCGCACGCGTTGTGCCACCGGTTGAGGAAATAAACTCTGCGCGAAGATCAATGTAATCGCAATAAACATTAGACAGGTTTAAGCGCGCTCTTCACGAGTTTCTTCTTCAAGTCGACATAACCCTGCTCGCCGGCGACAAGATCTCCCAACACTCGCTTCACGCCCCGATGCCCGCGCGCAAACTCGATCATGCGTTCGGTAAAAGGCGCGCCCCAGAAGTTGCCGTAAAAACGACGGCGCATCTGGGCGGCGCGTCGTAGTTCGGCGCCGAAGTCTGCGCGCCAGCGTTTCTCGTATGACAGCGGCGTTCCGTTCAAATAACTTTCCGCAAATAATTCCGCCGAACGCAGCGCATAATAGATGCCCTCGCCGGTGACGGGATCCGCGAACCCTGCCGCATCGCCCAGCAACGCCCAATCGTCGCCGCACACTTTTCTGTTGTCCCACGTCTTCGCCGCCAGGCCCGGAATGCGCGCGGCATAGCGTTCGGCGGAGGCGCGGAGGTGTGTGTGAATGCGTGCTCGCTCGGGAGTGCTGATCTCAGATGCCCAGAACTTCACGTTTCCGCCTTCGCACTGCTGGTAATAACCGATCATGAATCGCCAGAGCAGATCGTCGAGCGGCTCGTGTTCGAACGCGTCTTGAGTAGTCGCGATGCCGAACGAAATGTGATCCGGACGAGGAAACGCCCACGCGTAACCGACCCAGCCGGGCAGGAACGCGACGACTGTTGGCGCGACGTTGTTGGCGGGCAGCGGCGCGCGATAACCAAATGCTACTTCCATGTCTGATGGTGGCAACGGGCCCGCCAGCATCTTTGCAATGCCGCTGTTTGCTCCCTCTGCCCCGACGAGGAAAGAGCCGATCCACTGCGCACCGCCGTCGTTTCTCACACGCCAACCCGAATCTGCTTTCTTTGCTTTACGTGCAGAGATCTTTTCCGAGATGACGTGCGCGCCCGCGTCTCGGGCGCGGTCGCGTAAGTAACAATCGAAAGCGATTCGTGAGTAGATTGCGAAAGGCTCGTCGAGCGCGAGGTGAACTCGTTTACTTGAAGGTGAGTAGAGATCGAGATCGCTGACTGTGCGACCGACGGCGTTCAGCAACTGCGGCCACGCTTTCAACGCTTTCGCGGTCACACCGCCGCCGCAGGCCTTCGGCTCACCCTCCGGACGCCCGTCAAATAGCGCTACTTTGGCGCCGCCTTTTGCGAGTAATTCAGCCGCAAAAGATCCGGCCGGTCCAGCGCCGATAATCAACAAATCAAACCGGTTCATACGCTGCTTTCATAATGCTTCCCACGGCGCTAGAATACAGGCGTTCCCTCCAAACCACGAAAGACGCACGATGGCTACCCAGAGCTGCCTAGTGTTTTCCGCCATTGCACCGCATCCACCAATCATGGTGCCTGAGGTCGGTCGCGAGTCAATCGCGCGCGTAGAAGACTCGATCGAGGCCATGGCGGAACTGACTAAACGCCTGATCGATTCCGGCGCAGAGTCTGTAGTCGTGATCTCGCCACACGCTCCTCTCGAAGTCGACTCGTTTGTCGCGTACGAAGGACCCGAAGTGTTCGGCGATTTCACAAACTTTAATGCGCCCGATACCGGTTTCGCAGCCGGAGTCGATGAAGAATTACTCGCTGCGATTAAAGAAACAGCAGCGTCTGAAAACTACGAAGTGTTGACGCTGCCGGCGCACGATCTGGATCACGGCACCGCCGTTCCACTCTACTTCCTCTTCCGCAACGGTTGGGAAGGCAAGGTGGTCACACTCGGTTACAGCTTTCTCTCGAACGAAGATCACCTGCGCTTTGGGGCATGTATTAGACGCGCGGTGGATCGAGTAGCCCGGCGCGTCGCGTTCATCGCGAGCGGTGATTTGAGTCACCGGCTCAAGCCACACGCTCCGGCTGGTTACAATCCTGACGCGCACATGTTTGACGAAAAAGTCGTCGACGCGCTGCGTAGGAACGCGCCGCAAAAAATTGCTGAGATCGATTACAACTTGCGCCGCCTCGCGGGCGAGTGTGGCTATCGCTCGATGCTGGTCGCACTCGGCGCCAGTTCCGATCTGCCATCGTCGTGCGAAGTGTTGAGCTATGAAGCGCCTTTTGGCGTCGGTTATTTGGTGGCGCAACTGACTAACCAAGCGCTTACGACTGACTACTTAGATCCACCTGCGTTAGCGCGACAAGCCGTCGAAACATATATTCGCGGTGGCAACGTTCTGAATCCGCGCCAATTCACACAAGGACTTCTGGGAGCGCAGGCTCCGTGCTTCGTTTCGTTAAAAACACTCGATGGCGATTTGCGCGGCTGCATCGGAACGATCGACCCGTCGAGAGACAGTCTGGCCCAGGAAATAGTCGCGAACGCGATCAGTGCCGCCACAAACGATCCCCGATTCGATCCGGTAAGAGTCGAAGAGTTATCAAATCTGCGTTATTCGGTCGACGTGCTTTTTCCACCGGAGGAGACTGAGCTGGGCGGTTTGGATCCGGCGGTGTTTGGTGTGATCGTCGAAGACGAGAGTGGCGACCGGCGAGGATTGCTGCTCCCTGACATTCCCGGCATCACTGATGCAAAACACCAAGTTGAGATCGCCGCCCGGAAGGGAGGCATTGCTCCGGGCGAACCAATCAAACTATGGCGTTTCCGGGTTGAACGATTCCGTGAGAAATCCTGATTTTATCCGCGTCATCTGCGTTCATCTGCGGCTAAAAACTAAACGTCGAGATTTCGCACGTCCAAGGCATTATCTTCAATGAACTTCCGCCGCGGTTCTACGGCGTCGCCCATCAGCACCGTGAAGATTTGGTCGGTTTCGACCATGTCGTCAATCCTCACTTCGAGCAGCGTGCGCTTATCGGGATTCATCGTCGTCTCCCACAGCTGCTCCGGATTCATCTCGCCGAGACCCTTGTAGCGCTGTATGGTCAGGTCTTTCTTGGCGGCCGTCAGAACTTTCTCGAGCAGCGCCTCGCGGGTCGGAACTTCTTCGCTCGTGCCGTTCTCACCCGAGACAAACGGAGCGGCAAGATCGTCTTCCAGCGTCTTGAATAGCTCTACCGCCTTCTGAAATTCAACGAAACTCGCGAAGTTCCAATCGATTACGAGATTCACGCCGGTATTTGTGACGGTCTCAATCTCCCACAAGCCGTGCTCCTCGTCTGAGGTCAGTTCAGTTTTGTACCCGGCCTTGTCCAGAGCACCTTCGACTTTCGCCATCAGGTCGGCGTCCTGGAACACTTTTCGGAGCGTCAGCCCCTCTTTCCGCAGCACACCCTTGCGTCCGCTGAGCGATTCCAGGAGAACATTCAGCATGTGCGGGTCTCCGCCGAGCCGCCGAGTTGCTCTTTCACAGTAACGTTTAAAATCAACCATCTTTTCGAGCGATCTCGCCAAATCGCGGCCTTCAATCGCCTGCCCTGCGCCGGCGGTTTTCACGGTCATATCACTCGTGGCTTGGCGCATCAGGTACCTGATCATCGTGCTTTCGTCTTTGATGTACTCTTCCTTCTTACCGCGCTTTACTTTGAACAATGGCGGCTGAGCGATGAAGACATGGCCGCCTTCAACGAGTGCCGGCATCTGCCGGTAGAAGAAGGTCAGGAGCAGGGTCCGGATATGTGAACCGTCCACGTCCGCGTCGGTCATCAGAATGATCTTGTGATAACGAAGCTTGCTGATATCGAAGTCGTCTTTGCCGATGCCCGTGCCGAGAGCTGTGATCAACGACTTAATTTCGCTGTGGCCAAGCATTTTGTCGAAACGGGCCTTTTCGACGTTCAGGATCTTGCCCTTGAGAGGCAAGATTGCCTGGTTCTTGCGATCGCGGCCTTGTTTGGCCGAGCCGCCGGCCGAGTCGCCCTCGACGATGTAGATTTCGGACAGCGCCGGATCGCGCTCCTGGCAATCAGCGAGCTTGCCGGGCAGCATGCTCGAACCCATTGCGCCCTTACGAACGATTTCCCGTGCCTTCCGGGCCGCTTCGCGCGCGCGAGCTGCATCGAGTGCCTTGCCGACGATCTTTCTCGCCACAGGCGGATTCTGCTCGAAGAACTCCGTCAGACGATCGTTCAGAAACGACTCGACGGCGCCTTTCACGTCGGAATTGAGTTTGCCCTTCGTCTGGCCCTCGAACTGCGGCTGCGGCAGCTTCACGGAAATCACCGCCACCAGACCTTCGCGCACGTCGTCACCCGTGAGCGAGCCCTTGAAGTTCTTCGCCAGACCGGACGATTGCGCGTAGGCGTTAATCGTTCGCGTAAACGCCGAGCGAAAACCTGAAAGGTGCGTGCCTCCGTCTACCGTATTGATATTGTTGGCAAACGAATAGACCTTCTCATCATAGGCGTCGTTGTACTGAATGGCCACTTCGATAGAGAGATTGTCGCCTTCCTTGTCGAAGTAGATCGGCTTGTCGTGCAGGGTCGTTTTGTTCTTGTTCAGGTGCTTTACAAACTCTGCAATGCCGCCCTTGTAGTAGAACTCGTGCGAACGCTCCGGCTCCTCGCGCTCGTCCTTGATCGTGATCCGGATGCCTTTATTCAGGAACGCCTTTTCACGCAGCCGTTCTGAGAGCTTGTCAAAGCTGAAGGACGTTTCGGTGAAGATCTGTGCGTCAGGTTTGAAAGTAATCTTCGTGCCGCGTTTACGCGTCTTGCCGGTCTGTTTCAGCGGAGCGACTGGAATACCTCGCGCGTATTCCTGTTCGAATGTCTTACCTTCGCGCCAGATCTCGAGGTGCAACTTCTCGGAAAGGAAGTTGACGCACGAAACACCGACGCCGTGCAGACCACCGGAAACCTTGTAAGCGTTTGAATCAAACTTGCCGCCGGCGTGAAGCTTCGTCATCACCACTTCGGCAGCGGATCTCTTCTCTTTCTTGATTTCGTCGACGGGAATACCGCGCCCGTTATCAATAACTGTAATTGAATTGTCGAGATGGATCGTTACGTCAACAGTATCGCAATAGCCTGCCAGGGCTTCGTCGATCGAGTTGTCGACCACTTCGTACACAATATGATGCAGCCCGATTTCTCCAGTCGATCCGATGTACATGGCCGGACGCTTGCGGACCGCGTCGCGCCCCTCCAAAACTGTGATCGATGATGAATCGTAAGCCATACTTTTATTCTGCGTGATATTAGTTCCTGCTGTTACCAATCGTTTCTCCTATCCACTTATCAAACACTTCGGCTGCCCAGCGCGAGCGAAGATTCGACGTTGTTGCTGCGCACCGTGCCATCTTCGATTTCATACACACTGGCCCGAGAAAAGAATTCTTCGACGTGACTCCGCTTTGAGGTTGTGATGAAGGTTTGTGTGCGATTTTCAAGGTATTCAAGAAGGTGTCTTATCCTTCCTTCATCCAGTTCGGCGTCGACGTCATCTATGATGAAAACCGGATGGTTATTCGACGCCAAATTATACAACGAAATCGCTGCTAAGTCTAATAGTAACAATGCACTACGTTGCTGCCCGGAGCTGCCGTAAACGCGGATTTCCAGGCCGTCCAGATGAATCTCCAAATCGTCCCGGTGCGGACCGATCAAAGCGTGACCGGCAGCCACTTCGGCAGCCATCCGAAGCGAGATTCTTGAGCGCAAAAGCGACTCGTAATCTGACATGTCGCCCTTGTTCTCGAGCGCAGAGACGTAGCGCGTCGTTATGTCTCTTCGTTCGAACAATTGCCGCTCGAGCGCAGAGTTCAATCCCGCCACATATTCGGTCCGTGCTTCATGGATCAATCGGCCCAAACGGATCAATTGTTCGTTCCAGGGCGCCAACAGATCTTCGACTTTTTCTGGACCAAGCTCATTCTCGTTGGCGAGCTGGAGCACTCTATTTTTCTGCTTGATGACTTTATTGTAATCAGAGAGTGTTTTTAAATATGACGGTTTGAGTGATGAGATACCGCGGTCCAGAAAGCGCCGGCGCGCTTCGGGCAGACCGCGCACGACGTCGAGATCAGCAGCAGTGAACGAGAAGACCTGGAGCTGCGTGAGATAACGCGCGAGAGTTTCGCGTTTTGAATTAACGAAGATTGTTTTTGAGTTGTCGTGAAGACTGACTTGTAGATCTCTTTGCAGATCGTGTCCGCTGGTAACTGTGCCTCTTACAACCGCGAGATCTTCGCCAAACCTGATTGTTTCCAGCAGACGCTGCGTGCGAAATGATTTGGTCCGGGCCAGGAGATAAATCGCTTCAAGCCAATTTGTTTTGCCCTGGCCGTTGTTGCCGTAGATGATATTGAGACGCGGGCCCCACTCGATTCTCCCACTCAGATTGCGAAAGTTCGTCGCCTCAATTGCAGCGAGCAGCATGTGAGGATATTAGCAGATAAGCTCGCGTATTATCCGTGTAAATCTGTGGCTCAGATCCGCATCGGCATGACGACGTATTTGTATTCGTAGTCGCCATTCTCAGACGGCTTTAGTTGGGCTTGTGAGTTACCGTCTTTAAATTCAAACGCGATCTTTGCATCGCCAATGACGTTTAGAAATTCCTGAAGATACTGCGCATTGAAACCGATATCTGTTACGTCGCCGGCGTAATCAGTTTGCAGCGTTTCGTTGGCTTCTCCCTCTTCGGCGTTTTGAGAACTAATCACGAGCTGA
>Ga0075423_10004442_pt1 | contig 13014 bp, 11 predicted proteins | sample SoiMethybrSBSTD2_FD_80114 | JGI IMG/M metagenome (GOLD analysis project Ga0075423, IMG submission 80114) | Bulk soil microbial communities from a Populus tree surrounding site in Tennessee, USA - Soil MetaG P. TD hybrid SBSTD2 | ecosystem: Environmental > Terrestrial > Soil > Tree plantation...
TCCGCGGAGAGCATCACGACCTGGCCCACGGAGAGCCCGCGCTCCCGCAGGAGGCCGCGGGACACGAGGATCTCCGGCGGAGCGGTTCCGGCAGGCGCGGCCAGGCCAAGGAGCAAGAGGGGAACGAGCAGGCGGGCGCTCACGACGAGATGATTCTACCTTCCTGCGGCGGACCGTATCGAGCCGCCCCGCCCGGACCTCAGAGCCCGGCGAGCCCGGGCTCGATCCGCGCGAAGCCTTCGCGGGCCGCCCACAAGTCCATGCCGAGCGAGACCAGATCGTCGACTTCCGGCACCGCGCGGCCGTCCACCGTGAGATCGATCGACTTGACGTATCGCCGGCAGGTCTCGCAGGCTTCGATCCTCACCGCGGGGTAGCTCGGGCTCTGGAACGAGGGGAGCTTCGCCGGATCCCCCTCGTCACAGGCGGGGCAGAGGATCCGGCCCAGCGTCCATTCACCACCGCACGACGAACAGCCCAGCCGCCGGCGCGCACCCTCGCCCTCCGCATCCGGCCGGCGGACGGCAATCCAGGGGCGGCCCCCGCAAAACGGACAATGGCCCGGGCGGTGGAGGCGGTCGGGGGCCAACCTCAGCCGGGCCAGGACCTCGACGTAGGGCCGAAGCAGGGCACGGGAAAGATAGTCCTCGGCCGTATCCCGCTCGCCCCTCCACCACGCGAGGAGCCGCGACCGGGCCTGCCAATCCGGCTCGCGCCGCCGGCGCTCGGCGTCCTCCACGAGGGCGGGGGGGCCTTCCTCGGCGGCGAAGCGGAGCAGATCGGGACGGGCCGGGAAACGGTCCGCGTCCTCGGCCAGTCTTCCGGAGAGCGGGCGCTCGGCGTGCAGGGACTCGATGGCACTGGCCATCCGCCCCTGGACGCGGTAGAGGCCGGAGGCAAAGCGCAAAGGCTCCGCGGCGCTCGCGGACTCACGCGCGAGGTGCTCGGCGCGCGCGGCGCGCTTCTCGAAGGCCGCCTCGACGACCTTCTCAGGGACGGCGGGATTCCCCACCCAGCACTTCGCGATACCAGCGAGGGTGATGCAGCCGCGCCCACGGCTTGCTCACGGTGCCGCGGATCATCGAGGGAAACGTCCCCGGTTCGGCCGCCGTGCCCAGGTAGACGTGGAAGACGATGGCCACCACGAAAAGGATGAACGTCACGTCGTGGGTGAGGATCGCCAGCTCCCGGACGATCCGCGGGAACGCGAGGGGGAACCACATCACGATGCCGGAGAGCAGCAGTCCCAGCGCCCCGAGGCCGGCCGCGAAGAAGAACAGCTTCTGGCCGCCGTTGTACTTGCCGACCTGGGAGTCGTCGCTCTCGTGCTTCATGTACGCGACGATTTTCCGTGGCCGGAGCCACTCGCGGTCGGCGGGCTGCAGGCGCATCTCGCCGAGCCAGTGGACGAACATGACGAGCGCGGAGACGAAGAAGAGGACGCCTGCCCACGGATGGAGCCAGCGGCAGACGTGGAGGCCGCCGAACAGATGCGCCATCCAGCCGAAGACCGGCGTCCAGATCGGGAGCCCCGAGAAGAGGGCCACGAAGAAGAACAGGGCCACGGTCCAGTGGATGACGCGGGTGGCGAGGCGGTGGCGGACGATCTCGTCTCCGACCACCACGTCTTCCGAGCGCCGGGCGCGGAGAACGGCGGGATCGGCCGAGGTACGGGAAGCGGTGGTGCTCATGGGGCGGGCGGGGTCGGATCGTCGCCGGCCGGCGCGCGGCCCGTCTCCCGGGGCTCCTTCGGGCCCTGATACATGAAGTGGCCGATCGCGCCCAGCACGGCACCGAAGACGGCCACCACGCCCAACGGCCGCAGCACCGACTTCCAGAGCCGCACGCCGAGCGGCACGTGAGGATCGCGGGGCAGGCCGTACCACTCGAGATGGTCGCCGTGGCCGAGGACGGTCACCACTCCGGTGCCGCCCACCCCCGGGGGGTCGTAGAGCACCGCATTTGCGAAGCCGTTGGCCTTGAGCTGCTCCACGCGGGTGCGGCCCCGCGCCACCATGTCGTCTTTCGTCCCGAACTGGAGGCAGCCGGTGGGGCAGGCCTTGATGCACGCGGGCTCCAGGCCCGTCTCGACCCGGTCCACGCACAGCGTGCACTTGGCCATCTTGCCGGTCTTGGCGTGGAATTTAGGTACGTCGAAGGGGCAGCCCGTCGCGCAGAAGCCGCAGCCGATGCACGCCTCCGGGTTGACGTCCACGATGCCGTTTTCATACTGGACGATCGCGCCGGGAGCGGGACAGGCGGCGAGGCAGCCCGGATCCTCGCAGTGCATGCACTGGTCCTTGCGCATCAGCCAGACCACGCCGCCGTCGAACTCCTGCTCGTTGAAGCGGATCAGGTTCCAGAACTCCGGATCCAGCTCCGGCAGGGTCTGATAGCTGCCGGTCTGCCGGGTCGGCACCGGCCCGAGGTCGTTCCACTCCTGGCAGGCGACCTCGCACGCCTTGCATCCGATGCAGGTGGTCGTGTCGATGAACTTGGTCACGACGGGAAGGTGCCGCAACCCGGTCTTCTCGCCCCACAGGGAAGCGGAGGAGCGCCGGATCTCCAGGTTGTGCGCAGCCATGGTCGCGCTCCTACGCCTTCTCGAGCTTCACCAGGAATGCCTTGTACTCCGGGGTCCAGGTGTTCGGATCCATCGCCGAGGGCGTCAGCGTGTTGGCGAGCGGCCCCGCGTGCGCCGGATCGCCCGCGAAGCCCCAGTGGATCGGGAAGCCGATCTGCCAGATCTGCTTGCCGTCGACCTTGAGCGGATAGAGACGTTTGGTGACCATCGCCATTCCCTGGATCTGTCCGCGCTTGGAGATGACCTTCACCTGGGAACCGTTCTCGATGCCCTTCTCCCGGGCCAGGCCCTCGGGGATCTCGATGAAGAAACCCGGCTGCAGCTCGTTCAAGCGCCCGTCCTTCTGGTGCTTGGTCCAGTAATGGAAATGCTCGGTGAGCCGGTAGGTCGTGCAGACGATGGGGAACTCCTCCCTGGTGCCGTAGACGTCCCGGTCGGAGGTGAACTTCTTGAAGGCGGGGTTCGAGGTCACTCTCGGGTGGAGCGGGTTCGCGATCGCGGCTTCCACCGCCTCGTAGTGCTCGGGGAACGGGCCGTCATTGAAGGCCGCGGAGAAGAGCCTTCCGACCCCTTCCGGCAGCATGATGAACGCCCCGTAGGTGCCGGGAGCGGCGTCGGGTTTCATGTCGGGGACATCGCCCACCCACTTCCGACCGTTCCATTGGATCCCGGGACGCTGGGCGTCCCACGGCCGGCCGTTGGCGTCGGCCGAGGCGCGGTTGTACATGACGCGGCGGTTCGCGGGCCAGGAGAAGGCCCAGTCGTGGAACATCCCCAGGCCCGTGGGATCCGCGTCGCTCCGGCGCTGTGCATTGTTCCCGGCCTCGGTATAGACGCCGGAGTGGAGCCAGTTCCCGCACAGCGTCGTGCCGTCGTCCATGAGCTGGCCGAAGCCGTCGAGCTGCTGGCCCGTGGTCCTTGCGACCCTGGTCTTGTCGTTGGGATCGTGCACGTCGGCCAGGGCCGTGCCGCTCATCTCCTTCAGCACCTCGCCGAGGTCCGGGTCGCGGGGGTTGGTGTAGTTCCACGAGACGTTCGTGACCTGTTCGGGGAGCGCGCCGCCCTCCTTCTCGTAGAGGTCGCGCACCGCGAGGAAGATGCGGGCCAGGATCTCCTGATCGGCCTTGGCCTGGCCGGGAGGATCGAGGGCCTTCCACTTCCATTGCAGCCAGCGGGCCGAGTTGGTGAAGGTCCCGTCCTTCTCGGCGAAGTTCGCCGCGGGAAGGAGGAACACCTCGGTCGGAATCTGCGAAGGCTCCGGTCCCTCGTACTCCCGGGGTGCCTTCCAGAAAATCGCGGTCTCGGTCTCCACGTTCTCGACGACCACCATCCACTTCTGCTTGGCGAGCGCGGCCACCATCTTCTTGGAGTTCGGGCCCAGACCCACCGGGTTCATGCCGAAGGTGATGAGGGCTTCCGGCCCCGGCTCCTCGCCCCCCGCCCTCGTCGCCTTGCCGCGGTACATGTCGTCGAAGATGTACATCCACGAGTAGTTGCCGTCGACCTTGGGCAACCATTGATAACCGAAGTCGTTGTCCTTGGTGGCCGCGTTCCCGTACTGCGCCTTCAAGAGCGAGACCATGAACTTCGGATAGTTGACCCAGTAGTTCATGGACGCCCACGCCTGCTTGTTCAGCGTGGTCGGAATCGCGTTCTCGTAGTATTCCTTGAGGCTGGTGAGCGGGCCGGTCGGCGTCTTCAAGTAGCCGGGCAGGATCTCGAAGGTGCCGGCGGTGTCGGTGGCGCCCTGGATGTTGGAGTGCCCTCGGAACGCGTTGACGCCGCCGCCCGGCCGGCCGACATTGCCGAGGAGGAGCTGGAGCATCGCCGCCGCGCGGATCATCTGGACGCCGGTCGAGTGCTGTGTCCAGCCGAGCGCGTACGTGATCGTGCCCACGCGCTCCGCGTTGCCGGTCGAGGTCACGACCTCGGCCACCTTCAGGAACCTGTCCTTGGGGGTGCCGCAGACCTGCTCGACCACCTCGGGGGTGTAACGGGCGACGTGCCTCCTCAGGAGCTGGAACACGCAGCGGGGATCCTCCAGCGTGGGATCAACCTTGTAGGCCCCGCCCTTCGCTCCCGCCTCGTAGCCCCACAGGGCCTTGTCGTACTCTCCCTTGCCCTCGTCGAACCCCGAGAACAGGCCGTCGTTGAAGTCGAACTTCTCGCCGATCACGTACGGCGCGTTCGTGTGGATCTTGACGTACTCCTCGTGGTAGCGCTTGTTCTCGATGGCGTACCGGATGAGGCCCAGGAGAAATGCGATGTCGCTGCCCGCGCGGATCGGCGCATAGACGTCGGCCACGGCCGCCGTGCGCGTGAAGCGCGGATCCACGACGCAGAGTCGGGCGTTGCGTCCCCGGCGCGCCTCCATGAACCACTTGAAGCCGACCGGGTGGTTCTCGGCGGGATTGCCGCCCATCGCCAGGATGACATCGGTGTTCTTGATGTCTACCCAGCCGTTGGTCATCGCCCCCCGTCCGAACGTGGCGGCCAGACTGGCCACCGTGGGGCCGTGTCAAACTCGGGCCTGGCTGTCCCGGTACGGCACTCCGAGGGCGGTGACGACCTTCCACTGGAGCATGTTGAACTCGTTGGTGTCGGTGCAGCCCCCGATCATCGCGATGCCGGGGGTGCGGTTGACCACCTGGCCCCGGGCGTTCTTCGCCACGAAGGTCCGATCGCGGGTGTCCTTGATGTGCCGCGCGATCTGGGCGATGGCCTCGTCCCAGGAGATGTCCTCCCAGCGATCCGACCCGGGCCGGCGCACCCTGGGGGAGCGGAGCCGATCCTTGTGGGTGATGTCGTCCTTGAGGGTCGCCCCCTTCGGACACAGCGAACCGCGGCTGATCGGATGGTCGGGATCGCCCTCGACGTGCACGACGGCGGGCTTCACGTTCCTGGATTTGTCCCCGAGCGTATGGATGATGACGCCGCACGAAACCGCGCAGTAGGGGCAGATGCTCCGGGTCTCGGTCGTACGCGAGATCTTCAGCTCCCGCATCTCGGCCTCGGCCCGGGAAACGTTGAAACCGAGGGCAACGCTGCCCCCCACGGCCGTCGCTTTGAGGAAGGTACGACGCTGCATGGGGAACCTCTTGCTATGGGGCTTCTGACGCCATTCTAGCCCGCGGTCCGGCTTGTCAAAAGCCTTTCGAGACATCCACCGCGCTCGCCACCGCCCGGGCCGCGGCGAGGAATGTCCGGGCGGCGACGGAGTCGGGATGGGAGGCGACGACGGGCTTTCCGGAATCGCCGCCGATGACGACGTCGGGGTCAATGGGGACCTCACCCAGGAAGGGGACCGCCAGCCGGCCGGCCATCTGCCGGCCTCCTCCGCGCTTGAAGATCGTCGCTTCGTGACCGCATTGGGCGCAGGCGTGGTAGGCCATGTTCTCCAGGATCCCGAGGATGGGGACGCCCGCCTGCTTGAACATCGCCACTCCCTTGCGGGCGTCGATGAGCGCCACCTCCTGCGGTGTCGTGACGACGACGACCCCGGTGAGGGCGATCCTCTGCGTGAGGGTGAGCTGGACGTCGCCGGTGCCCGGGGGAAGATCGACGAGGAGGAAGTCCAGCCGGCCCCAGCGAACGCCGAAGACGAGCTGATCGACGGCCTTCATCAGCATCGGGCCCCGCCAGGCGGCCGGCCGGTCGGGGTCCATCAGGGCCCCCAGGGTGGCGACCCACACCCCGTGCCGCTGCAGCGGGAGGAGCCGGTGGTCGTGCTTGTCGACGAACGGCTTCTCGTCGACGCCCATCATCATCTGTTGGGACGGGCCGTAGATGTCCGCGTCCATCAGCCCCACGACGTAACCGAGCCGGACGAGGGCCACCGCGAGGTTCGCGGTGACGGTGGACTTGCCGACTCCTCCCTTGGCCGACGCCACCGCCACCTTGAAGCGGACGTCGGGAAGGAGGTCGTTCACGTGCGCGCTCGTTCTGTGGAAGGATAATCGCGAAAGGCCTCACGGTGAGCGACCGTCCCGGCAGCAAGAGCGAAGCCCGCGTCTGGGTCGTGGAGCCGGGGCAGTCCCGGCCCCGGACGGACGAGGTCGCGACCGAGGAGCCCCTGGAGATCCGCCTGCGCGCGGCAGGCTTCGCGGAGGGCGGAGGCCCCCTTCCCGTCTTCCGGCGGCGGAGCCAGGGCGCCGGGCAGCGCACGGTGGCGATCACCATGCGTACTCCGGGGGCCGACTTCGAGCTGGCGGCGGGGTTCCTCTACGCCGAGGGGGTCATTCGGAGCGGCGATGAGATCCACGGAATCTCTCATTGCGACGAGCCCGACCTCGACGAGGACAAGCGCTACAACATCGTCAGCGTCGACCTTCGCCGCGACGCGCTTCCGGATCTGCAGGCCCTGGAACGCCACTTCTACACCACGAGCGCCTGCGGCGTCTGCGGCAAGGCCAGCCTCGAGTCGTTGCGTCTGCGCGGCGCCCCGACGATTCCCCCGGGGCCGGAGGTGGATGCCGAGATCTTGCGCCGGTTGCCCGCGAGCCTGCGCGCGGGCCAGGGGATCTTCGACGCCACCGGCGGGCTCCATGCCGCCGCGCTGTTCGACGCCGAGGGAAAACTGCTCGCGGTCCGGGAAGACGTCGGCCGGCACAACGCGCTGGACAAGGTCGTGGGCTGGGCACTGCTGGGCGGCCGGCTGCCCTTGAGCCGCCACATCGTGATGGTCAGCGGCCGCAGCAGCTTCGAGATCCTCCAGAAGTCCCTGATGGCGGGAGTGCCGATCGTGTGCGCGGTGTCGGCTCCCAGCAGCCTGGCCGTCTCGCTCGCGCGCGAGTTCGGCATCACGCTCATCGGCTTCCTGCGCGGTGACCGCTTCAACGTCTACAGCGGGCGGGAGAGGGTCAACACCGGATCCCGAGCGTGACGTAGACATCGACAAACGGACCTCGCGGGGCCCGCGCGGGCGCAATACTGGCGGCACATGTCCACGCTGGCCGCGACCGCCGCCGAGCGGATCCTCGACGGGCTCTCGTCCGCCCAGCAGGAGGCCGTCGTCCACGGCGAGGGCCCGCTGCTCATCATCGCGGGCGCGGGCACGGGCAAGACGACCGTCCTCACGCGGCGCATCGCCCACCTGATCTCGTCGAAGCGCGCGCGGCCCGAGGAGGTCCTGGCCCTCACCTTCACCGAGAAGGCGGCGGTGGAGATGGCCGAGCGCGTCGACCAGCTCATCCCCTACGGCTACACCGAGACGTGGATCGGCACCTTCCATGCCTTCGGCGACCGCATCCTGCGGGAATCGGCGCTGGAGGTGGGCCTCGGCCCGGAGTTCCGCGTCCTGACGCGGCCCGAGCAGATCATCTTCCTGCGCGAGCGGCTGTGGCGGTTGCCCCTCCGGCGCTTCCGTCCGCTCGGCGATCCGACCCGCCACCTGGGGGCGCTTCTCGGCCTCGTGAGCCGCGCCAAGGACGAGGACGTCTCGCCCGCGGCGTACAAGGCGTGGGCCGAGGCGCGACTGCTCACCGCGGCGGACGACTCCCGGCGAGACGAAGCGGAGAGGCACGTCGAGCTGGCCGGGTTCTACGAGGCGTACCAGACGCTCCTCGCCGAGGCGGGCGCGGTCGACTTCGGCGACCAGATCGGCCGCGCGCTGGCGCTGCTCCGCGAGCGGCCGGCGGTGCTGGCCGCGCTGCGCGCGCGCTACCGCTACGTCCTCGTCGACGAGTTCCAGGACACCAACCGCGCGCAGCTCGAGATGGTGCGGCTGCTCGCCGGCCCCGACCGCCCCAACGTCACCGTGGTCGGCGACGACGACCAGGCGATCTACCGCTGGCGCGGCGCCGCCGCCGGCAACCTCATCGCGTTCCGCAACCTCTATCCCGGAGCGCGGGAGGTGGTGCTCACCGACAACCATCGCTCGACCCAGGTCATCCTGGACGCCGCCGGCCGCCTCATCTCCTACAACAACCCCTACCGGCTGGAGGCCATGGCCGGCATCAACAAGCGGCTCCGCTCGCAGCGGGGCCCCGGTCTGGCGGTGCGCCACGTCCACTTCGACACCGTCTCCGCCGAGGCCGACGGGGTGGCCGCCCTCGTCGCCGAGCGCCTGCGCCAGGGCTTCCGGCCGCGCGACGTGGCCCTCCTCGTCCGCAGCAACGACGACGCCGACCCGTTCCTGCGCGCGCTCAACGTGCGCGCGATCCCGCACCGCTTCACGGGCAGCCGCGGCCTCTACGCGCGCGAGGAGGTGCGCCTCCTCGTCTGCTTCCTGCGCGCGCTCGCCAACCCCGAAGACTCCGTCTCGCTCTTCTACCTGGCGGCGTCGGAGGTCTACCGCGTCCCCGAGGCGGACCTGCTTCGGCTCAACCGCCATGCCGCGCGCAAGTCACGGCCGCTCCTGGAGGTGATGCGCGGCCTGCCCGCCAACGAGGAGCTGGCGGGGGTGGGGGGAGAGGCGCGCGCGCGGATCGAGCGGCTGCTCGCCGGCCTCGACGCCGCGGCCGAGGACCTGCCCCGGCGGCGCACCGGCGAGGTGCTGTATCGCTTCCTCCAATCGTCGGGCTTCCTCGCCCGGCTGTCGCGCGAGGCCGACGCCGAGTCGGAGGCGCGCGTGAAGAACGTGGCCAAGTTCTTCGACGCGGTGAAGGCCTACGGCGACGTGGCCGAGCACGACCGCGTGCCCTCCTTCGTCGCCCACCTCGACCTGCTGCGGGAGGCGGGAGACGACCCCGCCGTGGCCGAGGCGGACCCCGATGAGGACGCCGTCTCCGTGCTCACGGTGCACAAGGCGAAGGGCCTGGAGTTCCCGGTGGTCTTCCTCGTGTCGTGCGTGGAGCAGAAGTTCCCGCTCAAGCGCCGCACCGATCCGCTGGAGCTTCCCGCGGAGCTGGTGGAGGAAGGCCTCGGCGGCGTCGACGCCCACCTGCACGAAGAGCGGCGGCTCTTCTACGTGGGCATGACGCGGGCCAAGGAGGAGCTCCTGCTCACCTCCGCGGGCGACTACGGCACCGCGCGGATCCGCAAGCTCTCGCGCTTCGTGGTCGAGGCCCTCGACCTGCCCTCGCCCGCCCCCGCCCCGCGGAAGAGCCAGGCGCGGGAGGCGCTCGCGCGGCACCAGCCCGCGCCGGAGCCGCCGCCGGGCGCGGACGGCCCCATGCGGGAGAGCGAGGTGCTGTACCTCTCCTTCCGCCAGATCGACGACTACGAGACGTGCCCGCTGAAGTACAAGTACGTCCACCGGCTGCGGGTGCCGCTGCTCGTCCACCACCGGGTCGTCTACGGCAGCGCGATCCACAAGGCGGTGCAGGAGCTGTTCCGGGCGCGGCTCCAGGACCGCGCGTTCGGGGAAGACGACCTGGTGGCGGCGTTCCGGGCGGCGTGGGTGTCCGAGGGCTTCCTCTCCCGCGAGCACGAGGAGCAGCGGCTGGCGGCGGGGGAGGCCGCCCTGCGCCGCTTCCATCGCGAGGAGGCGGTGAACCCCCTCGTGCCGACGGGCGTCGAGCAGGAGTTCGCCTTCACGGTGGAACGCACGCGCGTCGTCGGGCGCTATGATCTCGTGGTCGAGCGCGCGGGCCGGGTGACGATCCTCGACTTCAAGACCGGTGACGTCGACGACCTGGAGCGGGCGCAGGGACGGGCGCACGAGAGCCTGCAGCTCGACATCTACGCGCTGGCCTACCTCCGCAACGCGGGCCGGCTGCCGGACTGGGTGGAGCTGCGCTTCCTGGAGTCGGGACTGGCGGGCGGAAAACGGCCGACGATGGACGAGGCCACGCGCACCGAGGCGCGGATCCGTGGCATCGCCGCGCTCATCCGCCGCCGCGACTTCACGCCGCGGCCGTCCTACATGGCGTGCGGCCTCTGCGCCTTCCGCGACATCTGCCCCCACACTGCGCGGGGGCCGGAAGAGAACCCCTGAGGCGGGCGCGGCCCCTGCTCGCCGTCCTCCTGGCGGCGCTGGCGGCGGCGGCCGGGGCCCAGACCGGCGACGACCCCCCCTCCGAGCAGGACTGCGGTGTCGCGGGCCCGGTCTGCGCGGGCTACGGCGCGTGCGAGCCCTACCTGTTCGCGGACGCGCGCTGTGTGTGCCGGTGCATGGGCGACCGCTCCTGGTCGGAGGACGTCCGGTGCTGCCTGTGGGAGAAGCGGAAGGCGGACCGCGATCCCGACCTCGCCCACGCCGTCTGCTGGGGCGGGGCCACCGTCCGTACCGGGACCTTCCCCGTGGGCCGGCTGACCGCATGCATCGGTCTCTGCGCGGTGAAGGAGAACGTCTGCACCGCGGATTCCGCGACGCCCCTCGGTCCCTGCCCGGAGCTGCCCGCGGACCTGGAGTCGCTGCTGGGCCGGCTCGACTGCAAGGTCGACCTGAAGATGAAGCATTGCGCGATGGCGAGCATCCGCGAGGTCTACGGGGCGCCGGCACTCCTGCAGGCCCTGCGCGGGGAGAACGCGTGCATACGCGCCGAGGCCGCGCACGGGCTCATGGTCTACGGTCAGATCGGCGTGCAGGCGGCGCTCATCCGTGCCGGCCGTGACCGGGATCCGCACGTCCGGATGTGGGCGGCCTTCTCCCTCGGCGAGGTCGGCGGCGAGGCCGCCCTGCCGGTGTTGAGGGACCTCGAGAACGATCCCCGGGACTTCGTCGCCGCCATGGCCGTCGAGGCGGTCGTCAAGATCCAGAACCGCGGAACTGGTCCGCTTCGTCGGCGAACAGGACGTTGAAGCTCGTCAGGCTGCCGTAGCAGCCGGTCACGTGGCTCTGCAGCTTGAGCTTCTCGTCTTCGGGCAGATCGGACGCGTTGATCTGCTGTTCCAGCGTTCGCAGCCGGTTGCGCAGCATGACGACCTTGTGGAAGAACGTCTCGATCGGCCACGCCTTCTCCTGGAGCCCCGGCTTGCCCGGGCGCAGCACCATCTGGCCGCCGCGCCATTTGTCGGCGGGGACCACGGGGGTGAGCCCCGTCTCCTCGCGGATCACGCGCCGCAGCATCGTCTCCAGGTCCACGGCGCCGGGGTCGCTCATGGGGGCCTGCGTCCTTTCTCGAGCGGTCACGAGCTCGAACGGTCGGCCCGGCGGCCCCGCGGGGCGCGCCGAAGCCGGGCGTGGCGGCGCGGGGGCCTCGTCCCCGCCGCCACGGTAGTTGTGCTGGCTGCCGCAGAACCCGCAGGTGACGCGGAGCACCTGGCCCCGATCGTCGACCGCGATCACGGTGTGGTCGCGCGACGCCTTGCACACGCGGCACAGGTCGTCGATCGTCTGTCCGGCGCGGTGGCGGGGCGGATCCGCCGGCGGCTGCATCGGAGGATCATAATCTGACCATGGGCAACGAAGCCGACTGCCGGGTCCGGTTCGGCCGCCAGGCCTCCGACGGCCACGCGCGCCTCGAGGAGAAGGAGCTGATCTTCCGCGGCGGCTTCCGCTTGAAGATCCCGCTGCGCGACGTGAAGTCGATCGAGGTGGCGCGGGGCGTGATGAAGGTCGTCTTCTCGGGCGGCGAGGCGTCCTTCGACCTCGGCCCCGCCGCTGAGAAGTGGGCGGGCAAGATCCGCAGCCCGAAGGGTCTCCTCGACAAGCTCGGCGTGAAGCCGGGGATGAAGGTCTCGCTCCTCGGCATCGACGACGACGGCTTCCGGAAGCAGCTCGAGGCGCGCACCGACGACGTGACCGAGGGGCGCGCGGCCAAGGGCTCCGACATCGTCTTCGTGAAGATGATCGAGGCGCGCGAAGCCGCGCGGCTCAAGTCGCTGCGGGCGGCGATCAAGCCCGACGGTGCGGTGTGGGTGGTGTGGCCGAAGGGGCAGAAGGCCTTCCGCGAGGACGACGCGCGCAACGCCGGTCCGGCGGCCGGGCTCGTGGACGTGAAGGTCGCGAGCTTTTCCGACACTTTGAGCGCGCTCAAGATGGTGATCCCGGTCAAGGACCGTCCCGTCCTGCGATAGAGTTGCCCCATGCAGAATCCACCCCGAGTCGGCTTCGCGGGCCTCGGGCTCATGGGCATCCGCATGGCCCGCCACTTCCTCACCAAGGGCTTTCCCCTCGCGGTCTGGAACCGCACGCCGGAGCGCGCCCAGCCCCTGCTCGCGCTCGGCGCGACGCCGGCGAAGACTCCGCGCGATCTGGCCGAGATGTCCGACGTCGTCGTGACGTGCGTGGCGGACCCCAACGCGGTCGGCCGCATCGTCTTTCCTGACGACGGCGTCCGGGCCGCGGCCCGTCCGGGCTTCCGCTACATCGAGACCTCCACGATCTCCCCCGGCCTCGCGCGTCGCATCGCCGAGGTGCTGCGCGCCAAGGGCGCCGACATGCTGGAAGCGCCGGTCACCGGCTCGAAGAACGGCGCGGAGAAGGGCACGTTGCTGATCATGGCCGGCGGTTCGAAGGAGGTGGAGCAGGAGCTGATGCCGGTGCTCATGGCCTTCGGCGCGAAGGTCGTGCACTGCGGCGACGTCGGCCAGGCGTCCACCGTCAA
>Ga0075423_10004444_pt1 | contig 13012 bp, 14 predicted proteins | sample SoiMethybrSBSTD2_FD_80114 | JGI IMG/M metagenome (GOLD analysis project Ga0075423, IMG submission 80114) | Bulk soil microbial communities from a Populus tree surrounding site in Tennessee, USA - Soil MetaG P. TD hybrid SBSTD2 | ecosystem: Environmental > Terrestrial > Soil > Tree plantation...
GATCATCACGGCGGTCCTGACCGCGTTCTACGTCACGCGCGCTCTCTGGATGACCTTCTACGGGGAGCCGCGCGATCACCACCTCTACGACCACGCGCACGAATCCCCGCGCGTGATGACGCTTCCGTTGATTGCGCTCGGCGTCGGTAGCGCCGTCCTCGGGATCGTCGTCGGATTCCCGCCCGAGCAGGGCTTCATCCACAGCTTCCTCGCGCCGGTCGTCGAGGCCGCCGGGGTAGCCGAGCACATTCCAGAGCTCGCCACCATCGTTGCGTTGGCCTTTGTGTCCGTGGTCGCGGGCGTGATCGGGATAGCGTTCGGCGTCTCGATGTACGTGCGCCACCGCCCGGACCCCGCGGCCCTTACGCGCGCCGTGGGCCCGGTCTACCGGGTCCTCGTGAACAAGTACTACATCGACGAGCTCTACGACCATCGCTTCGTCGAAACGGCCCGCGCGTTCGCGGGCGCGTCGTGGGCCTTCGACATCCACATCATCGACGGCCTCGCGAACCGACTGGGCTGGGTGCTCGCGATAGGCGGGCAGGGCCTCCGTCGCGTCCAGACCGGCATCGTCGGCAACTACGCGCTCACGATCGTCGCTGGTCTGCTCCTGATGCTCGTCGCCTACGGCGGCTACGCGACCGGGCTCCTCGGCCGATGACGAACGTTCTTTCGCTGCTCGTGGTCATTCCGCTCGCGGGCCTCGTCCCGCTCTTCTTCTTCCGGCGCGACGAGGGGGCCGCGAAGCAGGTCGCGATCACGACGACGCTCGTAGAGCTCGCGGTCTCCCTCTGGATGCTGGCCCAGTTCGTCCCCGGGGAGGCCGGGTTCCAGCTCGTGGAGCGCGTCGATTGGCTTCCGAGCCTCGGCATCAGGTACCTGGTCGGCGTGGACGGCATCTCAGTGCTGCTGGTGCCGATGACGACCCTCCTGACGTTCATCTCGGTCCTGTATTCGAGCGGCGGCGCGATCAAGACCCGAGTCGTCGAATACATGACCGCCTTTCTGCTCCTCGAGGTCGGCATGGTCGGGGTCTTCATCGCGCTTGACCTTTTCCTCTTCTACATCTTCTTCGAGCTGATGCTCGTGCCGATGTATCTGATCATCGGCATCTGGGGCGGACCGCGGCGGATCTACGCGACGCTCAAGTTCGTGATCTTCACGCTCGCCGGTTCGCTGCTCATGCTGGTGGGCATCGTCGCCGTGTACATCGCATCGGCGGACGCGGCGGGAACGCGGACGCTCTCGCTCCCCGAGCTCATCGAGCTGCGCGGCCGTTTTCCGGCTGACTTCCAGTTCTGGGTGTTCCTGGCATTCGCGCTCGCGTTCGCGATCAAGTTGCCGATGGTCCCGTTTCACACCTGGCTCCCCGACGCGCACGTCGAGGCGCCGACCGCGGGGTCGATCGTGCTTGCCGGCGTCCTCCTGAAGGCGGGCGGCTACGGCTTCCTGCGCTTCGCCCTGCCGCTCTTCCCGCTCGGCGTCCAGGCGTGGCTGCCGGTCCTCATCGTTCTCTCGGTCATCGCGATCCTCTATGGCGCGACCGTCTCCGCCGTGCAGAAGGATCTCAAGAAGCTCGTCGCGTACTCGTCAGTCGCGCACATGGGGTTCGTCACGCTTGGGATCTTCGTCCTGAACCTGCAGGGCGGCGTCGGGGCGGTGCTGCAGATGCTCAACCACGGCTTCGTCACCGGGGCGCTCTTCCTGTTCGTCGGCATCCAATACGAAAAGACGCACCGCCGGATGATCGCCGACCTCGGCGGCCTCGCCAACGTGTGGCCGTTGTTCACGACCTTCTTCGGCGTATTCGTCCTGGCGTCGCTCGGCTTACCCGGCCTCAACGGCTTCGTCGGCGAGTTCCTCGTCCTGCTCGGGACGTTCGCCTTCTCCGGTGCGCCGCCCCTCGGCGGGCTCTTCTGGGGACCGCTCGCTGCGATCGGCGTGATCCTCGCCGCCGTCTATCTGCTCTGGATGTTCCAGCGCGTGATGTACGGGCCGGTGCGCGAGGCGTACCGAGCGTTGCCCGACCTGTCACGCCTCGAGGTCGCGTGCGCGGTACCGCTCCTCCTTCTCACCGTGCTCCTTGGGGTGTTTCCGCAGCCGTTCATCGCGTACATCGAGCCGTCTCTCGACCGTGTCATCCGCCTCGCGACGGACCCGTCGTTCATGGTCGTGGCATTCAAGTGAGCGAGATCAGGTGACCGGCGCCGATCTCGCCGCGGTGTATCCCGAGATCATCGTGACCGTCGTCGCGATGGTCGTGCTCGTTGCCGACGCCGTCCTCGATCGCCGTCGCGCGGCCTTCGCGCTGCCCATCATCACGATCGCCGGGCTCATCGTCGCGCTCGCCGCGGTCTTCAACGTGGTCCCGGCGGCTCAGTACTTCCGCGGGTTCGTGACGATCGACGCGTTCACTTCGTTCTTCCGCGCGGTCTTCATCGTCCTCGCGATCTTCGCCGCGGCCGTATCGCCCGCGTACCTGACACGTCGGGGCGTTCCGGCTGGCGAGTACTACGCGATCATCTGCTACTCGACGGTCGGCGCGATGACCATCGCCCTCTCTTCGGACCTCATCACGCTGTTCATCGGTCTCGAGACGATGACCATCCCGATCTACGTGCTCGCCGGGATCCAGCGAACGGACCGGTTCGCGAACGAGGCCGCAATCAAGTACTTCCTTCTTGGCGCGTTCAGCTCGGCGCTCCTTCTCTACGGATTCGTGTGGGTCTATGGCATCACCAAGGCGACCGACTTCGTCACGATCGCCAACATCCTCGCCGCGCAGGGGATCGCGAACGGTCCCACCATCGTCGCGCTTGCCTTGATCACGGTCGGTCTCGGCTTCAAGGCGGCGATCGTGCCTTTCCACCAGTGGACGCCCGACGCATACGACGGCGCAGCCACCCCGGCGACCGCGTTCATGTCCGTGGGGCCGAAGGCCGCCGCCTTCGCGGCGATCCTCCGCGTCCTGGTGGGGGCCCTCGGTCCGCTCAGCGTGGACTGGAGCGCGGTCCTGGCGGTACTTGCGGCGGTCACGATGACCGGCGGGAACATCGTCGCCCTGGCCCAGACGAATACGAAGCGGATGCTGGCGTACTCGAGCATCGCCCACACCGGCTACATCCTCGCGGCGGTCGCGGCGGCGAAGGCAGGGCCGAGCGCCGGCGCGGCGGTTCTGTTTTACCTGTTCGCGTACGGGCTCATGAATCTCGGTGCCTTCGCCTGCCTCCTCTACTTCGACCTCGAGGGAACGCGCGGTGCGTCGCTCGACGAGCTGAATGGATTCGGACGAAGGCAGCCGCTCGGCGCGCTCGCATTCGCGATCTTCCTCATCTCGCTCACCGGGATCCCGCCGACGATCGGGTTCGTCGCCAAATTCGTGGTGATCCAGCCTGTGCTCGATGCCGGGCTCGCGTGGCTCGCGGTCGTGATTGCTCTCAACGCGGTCCTCGCGGCCTTCTACTACCTGCGGGTCGTTGTCCGCATGTACATGTACGACGTCGAGGAGAAGCGCCCGCGCCTCGTGACCGGGCGGACGCTCTCGGTCAGCCTCGGCATCGCGTCATTCGCCGTCGTCGTGCTTGGGATCCTCCCGCACTCGATCTATCAATGGGCGTTGGAGGCCGCGCGGCCGCTCGTGAAGTGATCGCTAGCCGCGGCGCGTTTCTCGGCTCGGGAGGATGCGCTCCCCGACCAAACCCCCGACAGCACCGATCGCGACCGCGATGGCCAGCGGTGCCAGCACCTCGGGGAAGTGCAGCGAGATGAGTCCGTTGAACTCGTCGACCGGAGCGGTCTGAGGGCGGAACGCCTGGTGAAGCTGCGTCGAGATGATGCTGCCGACGAAGAGCGAAAAAAGGAAGGCGACCGGTGCTGCGATCGCGCCGCCATTCCCCGCGATAAGGCCAGCGCAAAAGAGGATCGCGCCCGCAACGCCCAGGAGGATCACGGGCGGGACCGGAAGGGGCTCGGTCAGGGCCCACCAGAACGCCAGACCGACCGCGCTCGCCACGATCGACGCGAACAGGCGCGCCCAGCTCACGGTCGTCCGCGGACAGCGCGCAAACGGACCGCACCCCCGAGCCAGCCGGCGAGGGCGCCGAGAAGAATGAACGGGAAGACCGCGATGGGGATGTTGAGAAGGAAGGACGCGAAAGCACCGGGGTCGCCGCCGGGCTGGGTCAGTGCGGCCGCGGCCACATACAGGAACGCGCCGACAAGCACCGAGAGTGCACCCGCGAGCGCGGCACGACGCCCGGCGAAAAATCCCGCGCCAAACGCGGCGAACTGTATGTAGACAAGAGCGAGGATCGCGCCGGCGCCGATCCATTGATCGAGCCGCAGATACGGAAAGACCTGCACGATCCCGGCGCCGAGCACGGCGACCGCGAAACGCACCCTTAGGCCACGGTCGCGAAGGCGTGGTCGGCGCGGTTCAGCGGCCGGACCGAACCGTCGGCGTCGATCACCGCGATGTCCTCGATGCGCACGCCGAACCGACCGGGCAGATAGATGCCTGGCTCGATGGAGAAAGCCATCCCAGGCTCAAGGGTCTCCCGATTTCCGCGCACGAGATACGGGTGCTCGTGGCCGTCGAGCCCGATGCCGTGACCGGTGCGATGGATGAAGAACTCGCCGTAGCCAGCCTCATCGATCACCCGCCGAGCAGCGGCGTCGATGGACTCCGCGGTTGCGCCCTTCCGCGCGGCCGCGTAGCCGGCCTCTTGTGCCCGTCGCACGACGTCGTGGACCTTTTGCTCCTCGTGCCCTGCGGTCGGTGAGACATGGACGGTGCGCGTGATGTCGGAGCGATAGCCGCGCATCGCACCGCCGAAGTCGAGAACGACGGTGTCGCCTTCCGCGACCCGGCGGTCGCTGGTCTCATGGTGTGGCGAGGCTCCGTTCGCGCCTGACGCGACGATCGTGAATCCGACCTCGTCGTGGCCCTCCGCGCGCAGCAGTTCCCCCAGGTCCGCTCCGATCTCGCGCTCGGTCCGACCGGCGAAGGGGCGCTCGAGGATCCCGCGATACGCGCGATCTGCGGATTCGGATACCAGTCGAAGCGCTTCGACTTCCACGGCGTCCTTTCGCATCCGGAGCTCGCGCGTTATCTCGGAAGCGACGGTGAAGCTGCGATCGGGCAACGCGGCTTGCAGCTTGAGGACGAAGGCCGCCCACATCTGGTCGGCCACCGCGATCGAGCCCGCCGTGCGAACGAGCGACGCGACGGCGACGTACGGATCCTCGGTCTCTCCCCAGGTCCTGCGCGCGATGTCCGGAGCTGCGACCGCGACGCGTGGCGCCTCGAGCTCCGGGCAGACGATCGTGGCCTTTGCGTCAGGGTCGAGGACGAGACATGTCAGACGCTCGCTGGCGAAGACCTGGTACCCCGCGAGATAGAACAGGTCGGCGCCGGGCGACACGAGGAGCGCGCCAAAACCCCGCTCGCGGAGCTTCGCGGCTGCCCGCGTTCGCCGAACAGCAGTGCTTGCTCGTTCGCTCGGCATCCGATCTGCATCCGAGAATAGACGCATGCCCCGTTCGCTCACCGTGTCCGCTGGCGTGGTGCTGCTCGCCGTGGGGATCGCCCTCATTGCGGGCGGTGGCTTGCCCCGCGGTGGCTCCGTCGCTCCCATCGCCATCCCGCCTGCGTCGGCCAGCGCATCGACCCCGGCAGCGACCACCTCTCCTGATTCGACGACCCTCTCGCCGACGCCCGAGCCGATCCCCGACGGGTATCGCATCGTGATGCCGCGCCTTGGGATCGATTTGCCGATCGCGGAGGGCGACGTCCAACGCGATGTCGTCATCCAACGGACGCCTGAGAACTTCGCGTTCCACTTTCCGGGGACAGCGATCCCGGGAACCCTGGGCAACAGCTATATCTACGCGCATGCCCGCCGGGGAATGTTCCTGTCGCTTTGGAGCGCTCGCGTGGGGGACAACGTCTCGATCACGACGCCGGGCGGCGTCGAAATCAAATTCATCGTCACCGAGGTTCACCCCAGGGTTCCACCGGCCGACACGAGCTGGCTCCAACCGACGGACGACGAGCGCCTAACTCTCCAAACTTCGACCGGTCCGAACCGCGAGGATCCGCGCTTCGTGGTGGTTGCCGCTCCCGAATAGCGCGCTTCTCGACGCAACGATCTCGCATAGCGACAAAGCTGTAGCGACCGGGCGACCGACCTCACCGCACGCACTGTTTGTTGACCGGCGACGTGTTCACGAAATCGACACATCCTGGAATCGGTCGTGCAAAGTGCCCGGCCGATGTTCCGGGGGGAAGTGGGGCGGGCGGGCGTCTTCGCGTTTGTCCTCGCGTCTCTGGTTCCGCTTCTGGTCGCTCAGAGCCACCTGCGTCCAATATCGATCTCGCAATCATTTTTGAGCGCGACCGCCGACGGATCGGGGATGGTGCCCGAGCGTGTCCGCGATGTCGCACGAGGCGAGGTCGTGCTCGGCGTTGAGGCGGCGCCGGCCGCGGCGGTGGAACCGATCGCAACGCCGGAGCCGACCCCCGAACCCACACCGGCGCCAACGCCCGCACCGGAAGTCGCAACGGACCCGGCGTTGCCGGATCCGCTGACGGGTGGGATCGTCATCGCCTCGTGGTACGGCCCGGGCTTCTATGGCAACCGGACCGCATGCGGTCAGGTCTATACGCCGGAGATCATCGGCGTCGCCCACCGCACGCTGCGCTGCGGGACCATGCTCGTGCTCGAGTACCGCGGCCGCACAATCACTGTGCCAGTGATCGATCGCGGCCCCTACATCGTTGGCCGCACCCTCGACCTGTCGAACGCGGCCCGGCTGGCCCTGGGCTGTTCCGACCTCTGCACGCTTTCGATGCGGATCGCGCAGTGAGTGTCCTTCAACCGTCCGCCTAGCCGCCCGGATACCCACCGGGCTGGCGAGCGCTGGCATATGACTTGCAGCGGCCCTTTGCCATCTAGTCCGGGCAGCACACGGCCAACTTCGAAGCGAGAAAGGGTGACGCCATGACGCGGAACAAGGGAGCGATGACGGTCGCCGAAGCGGGACGTCGCGGCGGAGCGACGACTGCGCAGCGGCACGGCCCAGAGTTCTACGAGCAGATCGGTAAGAAGGGTGGCAAGACCACCGCGCAGCGGCACGGCTCCGACTTCTACGAGCAGATCGGAAAGCAGGGTGGGCAGAAGGTGAAGGAGCTCTACGGCCCGCGCTTCTACGGGCGCATTGGAAAGATCGGCGGCGACACCGTTTCCGAGAAGTACGGACACGAGCACTTCGAGGAGATCGGCAAGAAGGGTGGACAGAAAGTCGCAGAGCTCATCGCCCGAGGCAGGCAGGCGACATAACGACCTTCATTGACGGCACGGTGAGCGAGCGAGGAACCGAGGTGCGGCCCACTTTGGGCACGCATGATCCGATTCCGATTGCGATCCATTCCCGATTCCCATTGACACGCATACGGCGCTCTATATCGTCGCGGCCTGTACGCGTTGGCCCCGTTCCGGAGGCTTTGTGTACCGAGAAGCGAACGACTAAGAGGGTCGTGGAGGGAAGGGCAGTGGATCAGGTCGCGGCGCCGCTCGTGGCCGTCGAGTGGGAGGACATCACCGCCTACTCCCGGACCGCGCTCCCCGAGGATTTCGAACCGTACCGCCTGCGCAAGCTCACGTGCGGTCTCTTGTGGAAGGAGACCCCCGAGTACGTCGTCATCGTCGGCGACTACGACATCACCAACGAGGGTCGGGATTACCGCCACAACGACTTCCACATCATTCCTCGAGGCGTCATCCGCCAGCTGACCTATCTGCGCGAGACCGCGAGCCCGCTCGTCGCCCTGCAGCAAGCCGAAGCCAGCTAAAGACCTCCTAAGAAAGCGGCGGAAACCAAACCCTTCCGACCGCCGGTGCGTATCTAGGGATACGGAAACCGAAAAGGCCGATCGGCGGTATTGGAACAAAGGATCGGTCTTGACCGTTTTCACCGGTGGAGGTTTCGCACTACATGGCCCTTCGAGCTGAGCTCTACTGCTATTTCTGCGGCCACGGCCTCGGCGAGGTGCTCGTCCCCACGAGCGCGCGCCGGCCGACGGTCGAGCAACTTCGCACCGCCTACGACAACGTTCGCGGCCGCGAGGCCCCGGTCTGGAACGACGGTGACCAGCCGCTTTGTCCGCGCTGCGGCGGGCAGCTTTTCCTCGAGCGTTTCGAGCACGAGGTAATCCGCGCCAACGAGCGCCGCACACTGAAGCGCGCGAGCTGATCTAAGCGCAAGCCGCGGTCGCTTGCATCTTGAGTGCAGCGCGCGGCTTCCATTCTGATCGGGATCCTCTTTGGGTTTCTGCTCGCCCGACGCGTCCTGGGGCGGCACGTCCAATCCGTCGCCGCGCTGACCGATCGGCAGCGTGAAGTCCTGCGCGCCGTCGCGGGCGGGCTCTCGACGAAAGAGATCGCGAGTCTCCTGGGGATAACCGAAGCGAGTGTGAACACGCACATCCGCCGCGCGCGGACGATCCTCGGTGCGCCCACGCGAGCGGCGGCGGCCGCCCGCGTGACGGGTCATGTCGTCGTGGTGCCCTCGAGGCCGAGGCGATCGGCCGCGTCGTCCATGGCGCGTACGACCTCGGCGATGAGGTCATCGAACGGCAATCCCATGTCGTCGGCGCCCTTCAGCATCATGTCGCGACTCACCGCACGCGCGAAGGCCTTGTCCTTCATCTTCTTGCGGACGGAGGTCGCATCCACGTCGCGCACCGCCTTCGACGGCTTGACGAGCGCGACCGCCGTCACGAACCCGCAGAGCTCGTCGACGGCGTAGAGCGTCTTTTCCATCGCGGTCACCCGCGGTACGCCGGTGTGGTCGCCGTGGCTCTGGATCGCGTGCACGATGACGCCGGGCACGCCCGCGCGCTCGAGGATCGGCTTGCCGTTCTGGGGATGGCCCGCCGGGTCGCGCTCGTAGTCGAAGTCGTGGAGCAGCCCGGTGATCGCCCAGGTCTCCTCATCATCCCCCTTCGCGCGCGCGAAGCGCCGCATCGCCGCCTCGACGGCGAGCCCATGCTTGCGGAGGCTCTCCGATCTGGTGTGCTCGCACAGCAGGGCCCAGGCCTCATCACGCGTCACTGGCTGTACCTCACCCGCGCGATCCTAGCGAACGCGTTACCGTCGGCCGGTGACCGGCTGCGGCTGCCTCGTACTTGTCGCTGGCATAGTCGCGCTGCTCGCGATCTTCGTTCGCGGTTCTTTCGACGCCGGCGAGCCGATCGACACCGCAGTCGCGCTTCTTGCCTTGACCGTTCTAGCCATCGAGCGGTGGCAGCGGGAACGGTCCGCGCACCAGCTCGTACGCGCGCGCCGCGCGTAGCGCCGCCGCTTCGTCCCACAGACGTGCGGCGAATTGGAGACCGATGGGGATGCCATCGGGGTCGATTCCGCACGGGACGGAGATCGCGGGTTGTCCCGTCAGGTCGAAGATCCTCGTGATGCGCGTCCATTCGCTCGGCCGCCGGATCTCTTTCGCCTCCTCGATCGTCCAGGCGCGTGCCGGGACCGTCGGCATCGCGAAGACGTCGACGCCGTCCAGGTCTCGATCGGCTGCTCCTCCGCGGGCCTCGAGGAGAAGCCTCATGGATCGGGCGTACGTCTCCGCATCCACGTCGCCTTGCGACGCCAGACGGGCCCGGATGAGCGGGCCGTAATCCGCCGAGCGACCGGGGAAGGCTCCCTCGTGATACGCGCGGGCCTCCACACCGAGCACCGCGCTCGACGCCTTCGCGTACTCCGCTGCCCTTGTCCAGCGGACCTCGTGAATCTCGGCGCCTGCGCGCGCGAGGGCCTCGATCGCTGCGCGCACCGCGGTCGCGATCGCGGGATCGCATTCGTCCCAGACGTGATCGGTCGGCACGCCTACGCGTAGGTTGCGCGGTCCAGCGTCGATTCCCGCAAGGAAGTCCGGGACCGGCCGATCGGCTGAGATCGGATCGCGTGGGTCATATCCCGCGATGGCCGCCGTCGCGACGGCGACGTCGCGCACGGTGCGCGCCAGTGGGCCGGGATGATCGAGCGACCATGCCAGGGGGACGGCACCGAAGAGACTCGCACGCCCGAATGTCGGTTTGAGGCCGACGCATCCACAAAGCGACGCCGGAATGCGGATGCTTCCTCCGGTGTCGCTTCCGAGTGCCGCGTATGCCTCGCCGGAGACGACGGCGACCGCGGATCCACCGGACGAGCCTCCAGGGATCCTCGTCGTATCCCACGGGTTGTGCACGTCGCCGAAATGCGGATTCACCGAGCTGATGCCGTAGGCGAACTCGTGCAGCCCGAGCTTTCCGAGGAGCACGGCGCCTGCCTCGCGAAGTCTGCGTACGACAGTCGCGTCCTCATCGGGAATCCAATCCGCGAGGATCCGCGAGCCCGCGGTCGTGCGGATCCCCCTTGTCGCGAAGAGGTCCTTCACCGCGACGGGGATACCGTGCAACGGACCGCGGTAGCGGCCGGCAGCGATCTCGTCTCCCGCTTCGCGGGCCTGCGTGCGCGCGACGTCCGCGGTCACCGTGACGAACGCGTTAAGGCGCGGCTCGACCGCTTCGACCCGCGCGAGACAAGCCTCAGTCAGCTCCGCCGGGGTCACGCGCCGATCGCGTACCAGCGCGGCGGCGTCCTCGAGGGTGAGATGGATCGTCTCGCTGATGGCGGGCACCGACTGGCCGACGGTTAGCGGCGCTTCTCCGACACGTTTGAGTTCCGGGCTCGCACCGCGAGGACGACGCCAAGGATCACCGCGACGACGGCCCCGGCGATGAGGGCTTCGAGCGTCCCCGTGCCAGCGTCAGGAGAGATGCCGACGAGCTGTTCGATCCAGTCCACGAGTTCGTTCCTCCCCAAGATGCGTACGTCGAATCATCGCATTTCGTGCTGGGCGCGCGCTCAGGCGGGGACGGCCTCGACAACGATCGTCCCGGCGTTCACGGTCAGAGACGTCACGCGCACTCCGGCCGGAATGTTTGCGGCGAGGACATGCGCGAACGTGTCGGCGACGCTCTGCTTTGTCGAGTCAGGGAGGTTGAGCCCCGCGAAGGTCGCCGACTCGATCTTCGCTGCCGCAGTGCCGTTCGAGACGAGAGGCGAGGCGACGACAACGATCCGCCCGCCGACGATGAACGCGCGACCCGTCGCGGTGAGCGTGAGCCTGCCCGGCTCGAGCTTGATGGAGGGATCGGTCACGGTGATCCCGCTCACCGTCATGGGCATGTAGCCCTGCGCGGCCTTGGTCAGCTCCTGCTCGGTGAGCGTCACGGTGATCGTTTGCGGACCGGTCGCGCTGGGAACGGCGCTGGCAGAGGTCGATGATGGCCGCGCGGTAGCGCGGACGGAGGGCGGCGCAGAAGGGCCGAATTCACCGCGGGCGGCCATGCCGATGAGGATGGCCGCGAGGATCAGGACGATCGCCGCGAGGACGCGCACCGCTAGACGCTAATGCGCGAGGGGATCGACGATCCTTCCGTTCTCCTTGACTTCCCAATGGACGTGGGGCCCGGTGGTCGCGCCGGTCATCCCGATGAGCGCGATCGGTTGGCCGCGCGCGACGTGCTCGCCGACGGACACGAGGGCGGCGGACGTGTGGTAGTAGCAGCTCTCGAATCCTGCGGCGTGCTGCACGCAGACTCGGCGTCCCCCGACCTGGACCCAGCCCGCCGCGTCAACGATGCCGTCATCCGCGGCGACGATGATCGACCCGTACGGCGCTGCGATGTCGACGCCGGTGTGGTTGCCCTGTAGGAACTGGCTGACCGCGCCGGCGACCGGCCGGACGAAGCGGCGCGATGCACCATCGATGTTGCCAAGGCGCGACCGCGCCGCAGGGTCGGCGCGCAGATCGACGCCTTCACCAGCCGCAACGCCACACCGGTAGAGCTCGAGCTGTGTCTCGTAGAGGCCGGTCCGGCTCACGCCAGTGAACCAGCGGCCGTCGGGGCTGAACGTTCGATTGCCGAAGAGATTGGGCAGGGTGGCGATCGCCTTGTCCTGCTCGTCGGCCGGATCCCACACCGGGATGCGGTCGAACACGTTACCGCCAGGCACCGTCGGGGACACGGCGCCCACGAGCAAACGTCCGTCGGCGGTCCATCCGTGCACCGTGCCGCCGAACGTCGATATCGACGCCGATTCCCTCGCGCCGCTTGGGTCGATGAGCGCGAGCTTTGCGTTCGACCGGACGAGCAGGGTCTCGCCTCTTGGCGCCCACTCGGTGAAGGTCGTGTCCTGGTCATCGAGCTTGCGCATCTCGCCCGTCGCCGTCACGCCGACGTACCGCTCCGTCGTCCCATCGAGCGAGTAGCGGGCCTCGGTGAACCGCTTCGCGTCGGCGCTGAAGTAGGAATCGTCACGGGGATAACGGGAAATGAGGTCGGGGTCGACGTGTGCGATCGTTTCGGCCACTCCGTTGCGCCACACGCGGATCTCGTCGGCGTACCAGTAATAAAGGTCGTCGCCGTTCCAGCGCACGTCCGGGGACGAGGCCTCGATGGTCCCGGCGATCGTCCCCGCGAGGTTCACGTAGAGGTAGCCGTCGTTGCGCCAGTAGGAGAGGTACGCGCCCGATCCGGAAAACTGCGGGCGGCTGCCCTGCCCGAGCTCCTGCACCCTGTTGCTCTCGGGGTAATAGACGGTGATCCGGAGCTGCTCTTCGTAGCCGGTGATCGTGGTGTGCGACGGGATCACCGCGATGCGTGACATGGCCACCGCACTCGAATCCGGCGACCAGACCGCGTTGGTGACGTTATCCAGTGCCGGGATCGTCGCGCGGTCGGTGCATCGCAGCATGTCCACCGCAGCCGTCGCGTGTTGCGGACGATCGTCGGGTAGGACGATGTTCGCGTCGCCTTCGCTGGCTTGTGGAGCTCGCGCGCAGCCCGACAAAGCGACAGCGAGCATGAAGAGATACGCGAGACCCTTCCCCCTGCTCACATGCCGATTAAAGACGCGGATCGGCCTATGCGAAATGATCACGAGGTATCGAA